>Ga0315336_1006283_pt1 | contig 12260 bp, 17 predicted proteins | sample ASW5metaG_FD_204512 | JGI IMG/M metagenome (GOLD analysis project Ga0315336, IMG submission 204512) | Ammonia-oxidizing marine archaeal communities from Monterey Bay, California, United States - ASW #5 | ecosystem: Environmental > Aquatic > Marine > Intertidal zone | place: USA: California...
TAGACTTAATGGGAAAATCAATTCGGTGAATATTGTCATCCCAGAGTTAAGCATTGGTGCTATATTCAAGGCTTTTAGGCTAAATGCTATCCCTTATAAGCAATATGCCGTAAAGACAATTAAGCGATACGAAGCATTGATGAATAAATTAGAAAATGACTTGGGTTTAGATTTCCCATTCTGTAAAATCAATTATCCTTTCTATTTTAAGCGCTATGGAAACCCAAATAAGAAAAACTCTGGGGTATCAGATTTGCGATGCATTAACCACATCGGAAACTGGACAAGGGAACAGATTTCTGAGGGCAATATTAGGGGTACAATCAACGCAAAACCCATAAAGCTACCAAAGGTAGCTAAGAGCAAAAAGAACGCTCTAAAGCCCTATCAGTTAGATATGATATTTCAGCATTCTGAGATATGTTCTATCACCAAAGCTATCATTGAACTTTATATATTAACAGGATGCCGGATTAGTGAATTATGTAGACCTGATTTCACCTGGGATCAGATAGATGAGGAAGGTGAAGTGGCTTATATTAAAAACAAAGGACACAAGAAAGCACTTGATACACCCTTAGAGATTCCTTTCTTAAAGGATCACCATCAGCGATTGGTCAGGGTTATCAATGATCACTTTAAACCCATCCATTTTGAAGCACATATATATCCTATTCCCATAAACGCAAAGAATGTTTATGATCGGATTGTATGTGCGAGTAAAAAGGTCGGGTTTAAATTTACACCCCACGATTTAAGGGATACTTCTGCTACAATCTTACTGAGGGAGTCTCGGAATATCTATGCCGTAAAAGAGCATTTAGGTCATGCGAGTGTAAAGGATACTGAAGATGCTTATGCTGATTGGATTATGGATGATAAGAGAAAATCTTCAGCTTCTATTATCAGGGGTTTAAATAAATCAGCTTAATTGTTCCGTAAGCTTAATGGAAGTGTCATAGACACCATAGGCCACTTCTTTGAATCTCAAACTATCATCGCTCATCCGCACATAGTAATAGGCTGATCCATCATAGTATAGAAACTTATAATGCGCTCCGTCTATAGCATCTCTCATCGTTTCTAAGCTTGTTTTATATGTGGAGCTGACAAACTTTAAATTGAACATCCAAAAGCGTTTACCATCGTGTCTTTTATTTGAATAAGTGTTTCCACCCTGGCTAGTAATAATCTTATTACCATGTATTTTACCTTCAGAACCAGTTAATTCTATATTGGTCAAGGAAAGCTTAGTACCTAAGATCACTTCAGTAAGTGTGTTATTTGCTCCTGCGCTTTGTCTCATATAATAGTAACGCTTTGCTGGTGAAGCGCTGCTTATAGTTACTCCAGCCCTAACGGTCCATCCTGCATTAACGGTAGCCATAGTAGAACTTGTAATAAAAGTAGCATATGCATCAGTTGTGGCGCTATCGCTACCGTACCAGTCTATATCATCCGTATCTTCAGCCGTACTATAAACCGCAAGACTATCTATTGTATTTCCTGATGCCGTAAGATCAAACTGCACTGTATCATATTGTGCAGGCATACCAGCAGCAGTACCGATTGAAACATCAGTAAGCCTGGTTTCATTGGTTGCTGAAGTTGCATCAGCAGCAAAGTTATTTGTACCACCAGTTTGATCGCCACCTACTGGATCTGCTGAATAAAGATTTGCGTTTGGGTAGATGAAATACTGAGCCATTAGAATACTTCCGTTAGTTTGATACTGGTGTCATAGACTCCGTAGGCTATTTCTTTAAATCTTAAACTGTCATCAGACATGCGAACATAGTAATAGGCGCTCCCATCGTAGTACAAGAATTTCTTATGTGATACATATAAAGAATTTCTCATAGTTTCTAAGCTAGTTTTGTAACTAGAGCTAATAAACTTAATATCAAAATTCCAAAAGCGTTTACCATTATGTCTTTTATTTGAATACTCGACACCACCTTGACTTGTAATGACTTTACTCCCATGAAGCTTACCTTCAGTTCCAGAAAGCTCTATATTAGTTAGGCTTAACTTTTCACCAATAATTACCTCTGTTATATCGTCTATTGTACCAGTTGTAGATTGAATAAATTTATATTGACCAGAGGCATCTGAAAAACTTAATTCATTCCACCCTGCGACCCAGTTATCAGTTTTATTGACAAGCGCAGTACCCATAGCAGTTGTCGAACTGCCAGAATATACTTTCATATCGTGTCCGTGTGCGGATGTAAAATACAAAGCAGCTCTATCACAGTTGGTTGATGCATTTGTAGAACCAACATCAAATCTAAGTGCATCATTGGCTCCGAATGAGGTAAACGCTGTAGCAATAGACATATCGTTTGCTCTATCCTCGTTTGTAACTGAGCTTGATGCAGAAAATGTTGTTGTAGATACAGTCCCATCGGCTACTGTTGCTTCTGAGAACCCACAATTATCATAAATAAAATACTTTGCCATAATTATACTTTTTTAACTAATTACTCCCACTTCCCTTACTTTAACTTTTAGCTTACCTGGAGTGCGTGATAAATAAACAACCATAAAGGCTTTATTGGTCCACGCAGAGCCAAAAGCTTTTTCTGGATACATATCACTATTATCAAATGTGACTATATCCCCTACCTCTATTCCAATGTGTGCTGGATTTACAACAGTTGCTTCAATAACAAGATTAACATTAGAAACTAAATGCCCATAATAATCTGCAAAGCCATCATTCGGATCCCCTCCAGTAAGATCAGTAGCACCTACTGTGCCAGCACCATTTTGCACAATATAATCAAGATTGACTTGAGCAATGTTCTCCTTTGCTGCAATATTGTAATTTGTTCTCGTAGTTCCATTAGTGCAAGTCTGAGAATTAATGTAAGTGCTATTACCGGGGTTTCTTTCATAATTGACAATAAACTTACTTGATAGGTCTGCAATGGGAGTATTGCTAACGACAATACTTGAAAGATCATCCTTTGCAAAAGTGTAATCAATATCCCCCGAAGCGTAGGAATCTTTTATATAAATATATTGTGGACCATCATCTGATTTAAACCTAAAAGCAAATCCACCTTCAAACTGCAACCTTTCTAATGTTTCCTTTAATGTTTTTGGTTCTAACTGCCAAAACCTCGCATACCACTCTTTATTGGATTGTGATCGGGCTGTGTTCAGTGTGGAGTAATTTGTTGGGGTAGCAGTAGTTACGCCAGCATATCGTATGAGCATATCTCGATGAATATCATGGATGTAGGTAATCGCTGAAGAATCCCATGAGTTAATTAATCCGTCATTACCAGAATAAACTCGATCTAAACTAATTTCTGCCAATGCTGCTGCGTTTGGCTCATTCGTATAATCTTCTGCTACTGTAACTGTTAGATACACATCTTTTATCGTACAAGTGGCCTGCGTACCATCAGCATCACTAGCTAATTGAAATCTTAATTCTAATTCATCTGGGAGGCGATTACTGTTACTTTGTATATCAGAGAGAATATTTCTATTACCAGATGCTTCAGTAGATGTACCATCTGAACTTCTTGCAAATAATGTAGTCGCTCCAAAAGACCTATCTATTAAACTAGCTTCAGTTGTTCCACCATAGGTTGATATTACTATTACTGCCGAATATTTTAAATATGCGCTAGTTAGCTTTCCTGTTATAGAAGGTAACTCAAGCTTAAGATCAGCAGTCTGTGAATTACTAGCAGCAGTAAATGACTGTGTTGCTCCATCTGAGGTGCTTGTATTGATTGCATATCCAGGGTTTGTAAACCCAGTCCCAGTAGCCGTTGCTGGTGGTCTGAATTGATATGTTCGATTTACTTGCCCCTTTACCTCAAAAGCATCCTTACCGTCTCTAGTCTGAGTAGCGGCATCATTAGGCTCAAGATAGGCGAACATATCAGCTCGAGAATCATAGTAATTAACTACTGAGCCACTACCTTCGCTTTTAGCAGATAAAAAGTATATATTTTGTCCAGAGTTACTGGTTCTTGGCGCAGGATATAAGGCTTTCCCTGTCATAAAATCTGTAGGACCATGTCCTGTATAATTACCATATATAACAGGAACATAAACTCCTGTTGTGCTTTTGTCAGTAGGTAATTCAATGTTATCCCAGGGTCTTTTCGCTGCTAACTGCATTGTAATCTGATCACCATCGTAGCTAATGTCTAAGATACGAAATGTTCCAACCACCACTGGGTTATCTGAGCCAATCTTAATGGATGCAGATACGCTTCTATTTATATAATGATTAGACCCACCAAAGAATTCCTGAGAGATCGGACTGCCGCTATATTCAAAATCTGCTATCTTTAGCGTGACATTAGTTGTATTCGCTTTCGATCTAACCAGGTCAAGACTCTCTCTGATGCTTGGATTATTTGTGATTGATCCATAGTAAAAGTTAGAGCTATATGTCACATCAGCTAATGCTAAATAGAGGTTTCCCCCTGAGTGTGTGATATTAAAAAGCCAATTCTCTTCGATACCATGAGAATTTTGAGAACCATTAAAAGTTAAACTCATGCGAGGTCAAACCTCGCAGCTTTCTCAATCGCAGGAATAATATGATCTACAACAGTTTCATCGACCATTGGTGCTGAGATATTGACCGTAAGATTGTTTGCTTGCCCTGTCTGGTTCATTTGGTGTAATTGATCTAACCCTATATTTTGCACTGCTTCCCTACGCATAATAAATTCACCAGCTTGAGCGAGTATTGGGACATTATCTCTACCCTGCACTATTCCACCACCAGCAAATGACTGTACCCCGCCTTTTGTCACTGCTCCACCTTTATGCCCAATAAGTGATCCTAATAAATCAAATCCAACCTTAGAAGCTGAAGCCGTTCCACCAGTTAGCATATTCAAGATCAAGAATGATGCGGCTTGAGCCGCTAACTCTGCTGCAATCGCTCTTATTGCCTTTGTAAATGCTTCTTCCATATCGTTGGCATGTAGCGCTGCTCTGGCTGCTGTGTCGCTTATTCCTTTCATTCCATTGGCAGTTCTCATAATATCTGCTTCAGCCCTGGCTATATCTCCTTTTGCTAATTCCACACCAAGCTGATGGAAAGACTCTGCTGATTCTTGCGCTTTCTCAGATTGTTCCGCTAAAGCTTTATTGAAAAACTCATCCATAAAATCGCCAGTATCTTTAAAGGTTTCATTCAGTTCTTCCATGTCCTTATCTCTTGATGTTAGCTCATCAAACTTTTCCTTAACCTTGTCTACTGCTGGCGGTATATCGTCTAATAGAGTCCTAACCCCTTGCTTACCAAGATGATGCGCCATCATTTGAAAATATGTCAATCCATTGTTATCGTCATCGCTAACAAAATCAGCCATTACATTATCTAAATTCTTTATAGAATTAGTATAATCTTCAGTAGCATCTTTAGCAAAAATGGTTCGTGATGCTATTTCTCCTATCGCTATAAAAGCAATTCCCCAACCACTTTTTATTAATGCTTTCTTAAGTGTCATTGTGGCCCCTGCTGCTAACAATGCTTGAGCGCGATAGACACCATAAGCACCAGCCACACCTAAAATGGCTAAACCATATCCTTTAATACGCTCAATCTTTAGAAACTCTAAGCTCATTGAGGCCATTGGCATCAATACTGCACCAATTTCTATTTGTAGGTCTTTTAGTTGCTCTTGAACTTTTCTGGTTTGATTCGCAAACTCATGCTGAGTTCTTATGAGATCTCCCTGTGCATCTTTAGTGCTATTTAATATAACAGAAACTCTGGCAAGCACCTTTTGCTGTGCGTTCATTTCACCAGTACCTCTAAAGATTCCTGTATTATAAGCCTCTTGTTTTAACTGAGCCTCGGTAAGTACAATGCCAAATCGCCTTACAGCTTCATGGTTACCTACAATGGCTGAAGTTAAAGCATGTGCCACTTCTGGACTTGCTACATTATTAAATGAGCCTATATCAAAAGAAAGTTGAGTTAAAGCTTCTGAGAGTTTTCTTGCTTCATCCCTTGAGAATCCTAATGGTACAAAAGTATCCTGCAATGATGCCATTAGTGTTATAATAGAGGCTTCTGATCTTTGAAAACTATTAGCTAATGTTTTAGCAAAATCTAAAGCTTCATCAGATGCATCTCCAAATACAACTTTAAATTTACTAACACTTTCCTGCATATCAGATGCAGCAGTTAAAAAACTGCTCATTGTACGAGCAGCAGCACCGACAGCAAATGTATATAGTAAAAGATTATTTCTTAAAGCACCTATTTCTCTTCGTATGCCAGATGTGGTCCCTCTGATCTTACCGCCAGTATTGTCAAATTTTTTCATTGCAGCATCAGACTTACTAAACTGCTGATTTAGGTTGGTAAACCCTTTAGCTCTGACTTCAATTACAAATTTATTTGCCATTATTCATTTCCCTTGATCGTTTCTCGCAAGCACTTATCTCTTCACTAATAAGGCGAAAGATGTCAATGGTTTTGGCATCAGCATCATGTAGGGTTTGTGATAGAGGTAAGTTGAATTTGGTTGATACAAAATAATCTTCTACATATCCCTCTATCTCATTGTCAATAAAGAACTTAGGGTTACAGAAGAAATTGAGGTTATAGTATAGGTTCTGCCCCAATGAGAATTTATTGTGTTTATCTTCCGCTATGATGCGTTCACATTCAGACCAGATCTCATCTTCGGTGAATGTGATCACCTTAGATAAGGTTGGGCTTTGGGCTTCGTAAGATTTGAATTTGACTGGGAAAAGACTATTCCCCCATCCGAAGAAGTTACACCAGGTAGCTATCCTGACTTGGGTTTTTTTTTATTCGACAAACCTTTATACTCTAAATAGACAGCATTTAGCACTTCATCTATTTGTGCATCGTCCAGGGCTTTGAGGGTTTCTTCAGGATTTTCGAAGGCTTTGTCCATACACCAGCTTAAAAGATCGAAATAGGCATCTCGCTCTATCTCGTCATCCCAAAACACTTTCATTTCCAAACGGTGTAATTCTCTGCGTTCACCAAAGGTGATTGGGCGAATGTCAAACTCGCCATGTGGGGTTTTTATCATAATTCTTTAAGTTTTAACTTGCAACACATTCCCCGAGCTACCTGATGCGAAAAACTTGACAGATACATCCACCATCATCGCATTAGCTTCGTTATATGCTACATTTGTTATTTTACCAAATAATCCTTCAAATCCAAAACCAGATGCACTGGCAATGGCTGAAGCGTGGTTATGAAAGTAAGTCGCTACGGTAGTACCAGATTTCATAGCTGTTTGATATTCAGCAGTTGTCTGAGTACCCCCTACATTATTATTATCATATTTTACAGTAGCATCTAATGTGGCAGATATTTCTGGAACTGCTCTGACTATAGATTCTGGGTTTCCGCTGGCATCGTGCTGCCCAACATATTCAGATGGATTCTCAATATTTAATGAAAAGCTTTGTACAACACAATCCGTTGCGCCAGCAATCGTTTTTATTCCAGTGCCAGCTAAAGTCGCTAATGAGTAATAACTCGTACCATAGGCGGTTGCTGGAGTTATTGGGGCTGTTGAAAAAGTGGCAATATATCCTGTACGAGCTGTGGCTGTAAATTTTAGTCTACCTGATTCATTAGCCATGTCTCCAGAGATAGATAAAGAAGTGATCGTACAGCCTGGGAATGTCATAGAATGGGTATCTGCGGCATCAGAAGCATCAACGGTGCTGGGGGCTGTAATATGAATTGTTGTTGTGTGCTGGATTGCTTGAGATCCAGTACCAGTAGCCAATGCTGGTGGTGTATAATTGTAAGCAATAGATGTTATATCGCTACCTTCAGCAGCGCCTATGCAGTTTTGTAATAAGTACGGTGCAACTGCTGCGTCAAAGACACCAGAAAAAGTAATTTCTTTAGTTGTACCAAGTTCGCTTATAAACGCATCATCTACATCTGCCACTCTTCCTGATGTACCACTGCGTACATCAAAGAATTGTGTTAAATTAAAATTAGGCATTTCAAGACTGTCAATATTAACTGCTATTAAAGCATCAGTCTTTGCAGTGCCAGTGGTGGATTCTCCTGTTGAACCAATCGCCAGTTTAAATTGCTTTGGCGAATAGGCTGTTCCGTCTAAAGCCATTATTTAGACTCCTTCTTGTTTTTTACTTCTTCTAAAAATTCTTTTGCTGCTTCTGGCACTACATCAAGATCAACCGTTTCTCCTCGGTTAAAAGCTTCCCAGTCCTCTGTCGATAAACCTTTATAGCTGTCAGATTCGTTAATGTGTTTTTTTGACTTATATTTTGCCATCATTAATACCTTAATCGTTTACGCATATGCCTCTTCCACTAAACATTTAAACTCTACGGTTGCAGTTAAGTAAGAAGGGTGTTCACTTTCTAAATCATAGTTTACAGACTGCAAGCGAGCATTATGCCATTCGTAGCTTTGCGCCCCTGGGTACACTGTAAACGCTAACCCATTCGAGGTTATAAAGAATTGGTCTGTACTGGTAATCAGGATTGGTCTTTTGATCAAGCGTAACTGTTCTCCATCACTTGTTAAAAAGTATTTACCAGCAGAGGTGACAAAATTAGCGATTTCATCAATACTGGCTACATTAACCCTTAATACCTCTTTCAGTCGCTCTATAACATCAATGCGTGTGTCTAAACTGCGTTTTTTGGTGTATCTACCACGCTCTTTTTCATTGTAGGTCAAAAGTACCGAGTATTCACGGATAGCCCCATTAGAGCGTAATTCTACAATCTCGTCTCTCTGAGGTATTAATTGAAAGAAAGCATTACCACGATATATCTTATCATAACGAATAGGAACATTTCGAAACTCTTGAGCCACAATCAGCCTCAAGTTATCCAATACATTCTCGTTATAGGTCTTATCGTAAGTGATCATATTAGCACATTACAGTTGAACATGATGTCTGCGACTTGATAATTCATCTCATCATCTTCTAATTCTGGTTCATAATTAACAAAGGTGATTACCGCATCATTCCACTTATAGGTAGATGATGGGCTATAGTTTGAATTGTTTCCAATTAAACGCTTAACTCTATCTGCATAATTCATTAATTGTTCAAGATTGTTACGCCTACTGAATACGCCAGGCGTTCTTCGGTATAATCTTAAAAGAATACCATATATCCTGATCTGATCTTCAGTAGTCGGCTGGTCTAATTCATCCTGTACAGGGATAAATCTAAGGAAGAAATTGCCCCTGTTTTTAAAATCTTTATCGTAGTGTATTGGAAGCTTGTCGAACTCGCCCTTGATTAAGGACTCTAACGGTTCTATGACATTAGCACGGAGAACGGAAGTATATTGAGTAGCCAGATGCTATCTCCTACTCACTTGCTCAGACTTTACTGATCCATGTTCTTCCGGCATACCCATTACAATAATACTCCATTCATCATTGGTGGTGTACACACCCTCACCCCATCGAATATATATGCCATAGGCCATTCCCTGGTAATCACCATTCAGCTCTTCGCTTTGGATTACTTCATTAATGGCTAAACCAGTGTCATTCTTTACATAAACTGAATACTTAACAGAAGTGTTAGCTGTGCCAGAAGTAAAGGTCCCCCCAGCGGTTATCTTGACACGCACATCATCATAATCTACAGATGGAAGTGATGTAATTTTAGTATCAAGTATTCCACCAGTAGTAGATCCATTAACACTCACTGGTCTAATTCTACCTTCGTTTTTCTCGTAGGTGGATTCGTGCCAAAGCGCATACTCGCCTTTTTTAAGTAAGTCTAACATACCATCGCCATCAGGCGAGATATAGCGCTCTTCGATGTCCTGCGCCCTCTCTGGGTCTACAGATCGCATTAAATCTGCACAGGCAAGCCCTGCATTACTGTTAATTAAGACAAAATCATACTCACGGCTGGATGCACCTTGATCTTCTGCTTTACTGCGTTTAAATATTGGTCGATTGATATAAGAGCGAATGCGATCCGCTTGTTCATTCACGACTCTTTGTTTGACTGTAGCCCAATCTTCTGCTGCTTCATAGACCAGATTATCAGGGTCTACTGAACTATAGACATATAAAGCATCTGCTGCTGAATCATAATAAGCATCGTCAGCACTATCAACAGCACCAACTGATGACTGCATATTCATCTCTTTACCATCTACATAACTCTGGGATACATAGCCACTGTTATAAGCAGCCCATGTGTTGGTTCCGTAAGAAGCAAAGTTCTGCACTAATTTCTTACGGTCATAGTTGTCTATATTTGGTTCTACCCCCATCAGATCGGTAGTTGTATTACAAAACGATTCTAAATATGTTGCCATTATGCTTGTCCACTTTGGGTGTCACTAAGATATTCCATCATACCCACCTCTTCAAATTGGCAGACTATATCAGGAATCCGCAGTCCTTCTATCATTGTCATTAGATTGGCTATCTTCTTTACGCCATTGACCGACATATCATTTTCCATATCTTTAGAAATACTTTTGGTCATCAGTTTAATCGCTCTTATCTCATCCATCATAGATTGCATCTGTTCAGATAGTGTCATCACTTACTCCCTTTTCGACTACTTAGCGTAACCATTTGGTCACTTGTTCAACAAATTCATCAGGATTCCCCTTACCGCCAGCATTATAATAGTCTTTCCAATAGTGAGCCATACCCTCTACACTGCTTGGCATACGCTTTGGAACTCTCCAATACTTCAAGCGACAATGGACTATTCCTGCTGCGATATTCTTTTCCAAGATATTTGCCCACACACTATCATCATAGTTTTGCCAATATTTTAAATCCACAACACTTGCTTCGGCACACTTTTGCATTAATGTCGGCCTATGTTTTAGATAGTGCATACAATTATCTACCGCTGTTGTGGGTTCTACCTGGAAGAAAGATTTAGCCGGTCCATCGTTCATTTGTGCGATATATTCATAGCGGGATTCTATAATGCCTGTAGCCAGTACCATATCTATGGCACTTTCAGAGGCAAACTTCTTACCCATCACACCGCAAGTGCGTTCAATGAGTGAGCGCATTTGCTTTATACTGACCATTTAGAAATTATCTTCGATAAAAGGCTTTACAACAGTCTCCCACGCTTCATCATCAGATTCTTTTCTGGATTGTTTTACAGCCCAGTCTCCGATCATAATCAATAGACCCTTCATGCCGTGTTTCTTAACTAATCTTCCTACCATTCTTTTAAGCATATTATTTCCCTGCTAATTTGTAGATCGACTTTTTAACAGATGTCCACAGTAAATCATCCCAAGTGGAAGGACTTAATGCAACAGCTTTATCTATGGCTAAGATTACGATAACTACATATTCCCAATTTGCTACTACATATTCCATTTAATTAACCCCTTTAATCCATGCAATTAGACTACTAAAAACAAAAGTAACAGTAGCGAGTATTCCAGTGAACCATTGTTGTTTGTTCTCTAAAGAACGCACTCTGCCATTTTGTGACTTCACATCCACTCGGATCTCTTTTGTAACCTCGAAGTGGGCTTGATGCCTTTCTTCCAGGCGAGCCATACGCTCTATCATTTCATCACGATAACTATCTACTGCTGCTTTGTTCATTTAATTATTTCCATTTATTCGTGAAACAGAACCCTTGATTTCGTTAATTATATCTCCAAGATCGTTAAGTTCTTCGACAGTCTTTTCATAACGCCTATCTCTCACTTCATCACTGCGGTTCCATCTGTTTATAAGAGCTATAACCTTATCATCAGTCTCTTGAATTTTCTTCATTAGCGTTTTTTGGAGGAACATGATTTGACCAAAAAATAAGGCCAAGAGACAACCAACAATACCCCACTCTTGTATTAGTAGTTTTTCCATGTTCCCCCTAAAACGATTCTAAGCTTCGGCTTCTGTTTCTACTGGTTCCTCTAAACTCACCTTTAAGCTATTTACAAACCCCTGACGGCCAATCTCCATCTGCTGAAGATTAAACCTGGCACTATCGACCTTACGATTAAGGTCATTGATATGTGCGACCATTAACTTTTGGTCGTCCCCCAGGTCATTGATGACATATTCTTTATCATCAAGCAAGAGAGTTGGTTCGTTTTGTTTTTCTTTTTTTGACATTTGAACTCCTTGTTTGTTTACGGTTTCTTTAAGCCCATTCTTTGTAATAGGCTTCTGTTTTCTTCAATCAATTCTTCGTTATGATGTTCTAATTCTTCAACATGCTCTCGTTCCATGTCAGACATCTTGGAATTTAAAATTATTATCT
>Ga0315336_1006285_pt1 | contig 12259 bp, 11 predicted proteins | sample ASW5metaG_FD_204512 | JGI IMG/M metagenome (GOLD analysis project Ga0315336, IMG submission 204512) | Ammonia-oxidizing marine archaeal communities from Monterey Bay, California, United States - ASW #5 | ecosystem: Environmental > Aquatic > Marine > Intertidal zone | place: USA: California...
TCCCGGAAGCAGCATCGAGGGGAAAGACGATCACCCTGTTGTGCAGGTGTCCTGGGAAGACGCCGCCGCCTATTGCGAATGGTCCGGCAAACGTTTGCCAACCGAAGCTGAATGGGAGCGTGCGGCGAGATTCAACTACGACGGTGCGAAGTATACCTGGGGAAGCGAACTCACACCGGACGACACACACATGGCCAATATTTGGCAGGGCACGTTTCCTGCTGAGAATATCGCAGCGGACGGCTTTGCCAAGTCGTCACCGGTCAAGTCATTCCCGCCAAACGCGTTGGGTCTGTACGACATGGCCGGGAACGTGTGGGAGTGGACCAGCGATCAGTTTCGGCCGGATACCTATCAGACACGCCTGGCAGAGGAAGGGGAGGGCGGTTGCTGCTTGAACCCCAAGGGGCCGGACTCCGCCGCCGACCCCCGTAATCCATACACCTCTGATTCCCGTGTCCAGAAGGGCGGGTCCTTCCTGTGCCACGCCAGCTACTGCGAAAGCTATCGTCCAAGCGCCAAGATGGCCTCCCCCCCAGACACAAGTATGGCTCACCTGGGTTTCAGGTGCGTCATGACCCTTGAGATGCTTGGTGATAATCTTGCATCTACGCCCACCTTCCCATTAAAGCAAAAGGATACACCATGAAATCCGTTCGATTTTTGTCTTTGATTCTGGCTCTCATAGCGATCTCGAGCGTCTCGACGGGCTGTAAATCATCGGCGCCGCCGCGCACCGGATTTATCTCAGACTACTCGAAATTGAAGAGTATCGATGACAACAAGGCCAGATTTGTCTCCCCCAATCTGGCGAGTTACAAGTCATTCATCATCGACCCGGTTCAGATGAAGCAGGTCAATGACCCGCCGGTACTCAAGCCCGAAGAACGGGCCGAGGTCGCCAACTACTTCCGTGAGAGCTTCGTGAAGGTTCTCAAAACGAACGGCTATACCGTGACCAATAAGGCGGGGGTCGGCGTAGCGCGGTTCCGTGTAGCGATCACCGACATCCATGAAAGCACATGGTGGGCCAACGTCCACCCGGGATCTAAACTTACCGGTGCCGGCACCGGCGGGGCCGCGATGGAGGGTGAGGTGATCGATTCGGTAACCGGCGAGCAACTGGCAGCTGTCGTCAAGAGCGGCAAGGGCAGCCAGTTCACGCTCAACATCGGCAATACGGCCGAAGACGTCGAGAACCTGATCGACCAGTGGGCGAAAGAGGCTGAAGAGCGGCTGCGTGAATTGCGTGAATCCCATACCAATTAATTAGACCCGTCAAGTTTTATGTTTATAACATTCAAAGCCGATCGGGAAAGATCTGGCAAGCCAGAAGGAAATTCAGAGTAATGAAGAATCTAATATCGACTGCTACGCTCGCGTGTATCATATCCGTAGCCATATTCGTATCGCCCTCGCAGGCGCAGGAAGATCGGCCGAATATCCTGGTCATCTGGGGCGACGATATCGGTGTACACAATATAAGCGCGTACAACAACGGCGTGATGGGCTACGAAACGCCGAACATCGACCGGATCGCCAACGAGGGCGCGATGTTCACCCACGCGTATGCGCAGCAGAGTTGCACCGCTGGCCGGGCGTCCTTCATACTGGGCCAACACCCCTTCCGTACGGGTTTACTCACGATCGGGATGCCTGGGTCGGACCACGGTATCCCCGATTGGGCACCGACTATCGCGGATCTTCTCAAGGAACAAGGGTACACCACGGCACAGTTTGGAAAGAATCACCTTGGTGACCAGGACAAGCACCTCCCGACAGCCCACGGGTTTGACGAGTTTTTTGGGAACCTCTACCACCTAAACGCTGAGGAGGAGCCGGAGAGTTATTATTACCCGAAGGACCCGGAATTCCGGCGGAAGTTTGGCCCGCGTGGCGTCATCCATTCTTACTCGGATGGCAGCATTGAAGACACGGGACCTATGACGAAAAAGCGTATGGAGACCGCCGATGAAGAATTTATGTCGGCTGGATTAGACTTCATTGATCGCGCACACAATGCTAATAAGCCCTTCTTTGTCTGGATGAACAGCACGCGCATGCACGTATGGACGCACCTCAAGCCGGAATCCCAGGGCACGACCGGCCTGGGGCTCTACCCTGACGGGATGGCCGAGCACGATAAGCAGGTCGGCCGACTTCTTAAGAAACTCGACGACCTTGGAATCACCGAGAATACGATCGTTATTTACAGCACCGACAACGGAGCCGAGACCATATCCTGGCCTGACGGTGGCACCACCCCGTTCCATGGTGAGAAGGGAACGACTTGGGAAGGCGGCTTCCGTGTCCCAATGATCGCCAGGTGGCCCGGTACCATTAAGCCTGGATCCAAGAGCAGTCAGATTATCTCTCAGGAAGACTGGTTGCCCACACTCCTTGCCGCGGCAGGTGTTCCTGACGTGGTCGAGAAGGTCAAGGAGGGTTACAGCGCCAACGGCAAGACCTGGAAGGTTCATCTCGACGGCTATGACTTCGGACCGTATTTACGAGGAGAGTCGGAAACAGGTCCTCGAGATACCATCTTCTACTTTGCCGCCACAGGCGATCTCAATGCTGTCCGTGTCGGCGACTTCAAGGCACACTTTGCCCTCCAAGAAGGAGGGATCAATACAGCGGTCCGTCAGGCACCTGCTTGGCCGTTGGTTGTTCACTTGAAGTCCGACCCTTATGAAAAAGCCGCACAGGAGTCCGAGATGTATCTCCGGTGGTATGCAGAAAACACCATGTGGACCTTCGTGCCCATCCAAGCGAAAATCAAGGAATTCCTCTCCTCGATCCCTGACTACCCGTTTCAGGAGGGGTCGAGCCTTAGCGCCAGCAATATCAATTACATGAGCCTGAAGGCTGCGGGGGCACTTAAGAGATTGCAGGAAATTGAAAACTTTACGACACCTAGGAACTGATCCGCCGAACTCTAGATTGAACTCAATTATTTCCATGGATAAGTATCAACCATTAGAGAAGAAAGATAGAAGCATGAAAAGACCGGTAATTACTATGATGCTAGTTTGCGTTGCATCTGTGGCTATGGCTTCAGGTTCTGCTCAAGCTCAACAGAAACGCCCAAACATCCTGGTGATCATGGGGGATGACGTGGGTGCGCCTAACATCAGCGCTTATGGCCACGGGATGATGGGGTATCAGACACCCAACATCGACCGGATCGCGAAAGAGGGCGTGATGTTCACCGACTATTACGGTGAGCAGAGTTGTACGGCCGGGCGATCGGCGTTTATCACCGGGCAGCACGTGATCCGGACCGGTCTGTCAAAGGTGGGCCTGCCCGGCGCCCCAGAGGGCATCACGCCAGACGACATCACGCTCGGTGGTCTGCTACAGGCACAGGGCTACGCCACCGGGCAGTTCGGGAAAAATCACTTCGGTGACCAAGACAAACATCTGCCCACCAACCACGGCTTCGATGAGTTCTTCGGGAACCTCTACCACCTCAATGCGGAAGAAGAGCCCGAGCACGAGGACTACCCAACAGACCCTTCGTTCCGTGAACGGTTTGGTCCCCGTGGTGTTATTCGCGCATCGGCCGACGGGCAGATCGAGGATAGCGGCCCCCTGACCAAGAAGCGGATGGAGACCGTCGATGATGAGTTTATGGCTGCGGCTATGGACTTCATGGACCGGCAGCACGCAGCGGATAAGCCTTGGTTCGTCTGGTTCAACACGTCACGTATGCACTTCTGGACCCACGTCCGCGATGAGCACCGTGGCCGATCCGGGCTCAATGAGTATGCCGACGGCATGCTCGAGCTGGACGATCAGGTCGGTGCATTTCTGAAGAAGCTAGAAGAAATGGGCGTCGACGAGAACACGATCGTAATCTTCACCACCGACAACGGTGTACATGCGGCCACCTGGCCCGACGCCGGCGTGACTTGGTTTGCCAACGAAAAGACAACCAACTGGGAGGGCGGCTTCCGCGTCCCCTGTATGGCTCGGTTCCCCGGGCGTATCCCCGCGGGCACGGTCAACAACGACGTGATGTCACACCTGGACTGGGTGCCGACCGTGTTGGCGGCCGTGGGCGAGCCCGAGATCAAGTCGAAACTCAAAGAGGGGTATTCGGCCAATGGTCGCGACTACAAAATCCACTTGGATGGCTATAACTTCCTGCCCCGTCTAACCGGCGCGGCCGAGAAGGGACCACGTACCCATTACATCTACGGCACGGATGCGGGGCAGATCTCTGCGATCCGATTCGACGACCGCTGGAAGGCGTTGTATATGGAGCAGGCGTCGCACGGCACACGCGTGTGGGTGGATAATCTTGTCCCGTTGAAGGCGCCGCTGCTATTCGACCTGCGGATGGACCCGTTCGAGAAGGCGATGCACACCAACACATACTGGGATTGGTACAGCCGCCATATCTTCCTGTTCGGCAAGGCATCTAGTTATGTCGTACCGTTCATCCAGAGCTTCAAGGAGTACCCGCCGAGCCAGAAGCCGGCGAGCTGGAACCTCGACAAGCTGCTCGAGCAGTACATGCCCAAAGAGTAGGCATCTTTAACTACACATTGCCGACCCAGCCATAATCTGGCTGGGTCGGTCTTTTTTATTACCCGCCACAAGAACGGGTGTGATCCAGGAGATTAGCATGATCAATATATTTACTAAATATATAGCGGCGGCACTTATACTGATGCTGTCTTTGGGGGTTCAAGGTGGAAACGCTGCAGATGTGAGCGAGCACGACCCGCTGCCGTCCTGGGCGGATGGGCCTGTTAAATCGGCGATACTCGGGTTTGTGCGCGACGTGACCCAAGAGGGCGGAGCGGACTACGTCTCACATGAGGGACGCATCGCGACCTTCGACAACGACGGCTGCCTCTGGGTCGAGCAACCGATGTATCCGCAGATCATGTTCGCGGTGGACCGGGTCCGTGAGTTGGCCTCCGAACACCCGGAGTGGGCCTCAGAGCAACCCTTCAAGGGGATCCTGGAAGACGATATGGCTTCGGCCTTGGCTGCGGGGAAGCACGGCCTGATGGAGATGATCGTTCAGACGCATGCCGGGATGACGGCCGAGCAGTTCGAGAAGATCGTCCTGGATTGGCTGAGCAGCCGGAAGCACCCAAGGTTTGAACGGCCCTACACCGAGTGTGTCTATCAGCCCCAACTGGAATTACTCGTCTATCTTAGGGCCAACGGGTTCAAGACATATATTGTCTCCGGCGGCGGAATTCAGTTCCTCCGCCCATGGACCGAGCGGGTCTATGGTATACCGCCTGAGCAGGTCGTCGGGTCCAGCGTTGTAACTGAGTACCAAGTCATCGACGGAAAGCCCGCCTTGATCCGCAAGCCCGAGGTCAACTTCATCGATGACAAGGAAGGCAAGCCCGTCGGGATCTACGAGCACATTGGACGGCGACCGATCCTGGCGTTCGGGAACTCCGACGGTGACATGCAGATGATCGAGTACACCACGGCGGGCGAGGGGCGCCGGCTGGGGCTGTACGTACACCACACCGACGCTGAGCGCGAGTATGCTTATGACCGTGAGGGCCATGTGGGCAAGCTGGACAAAGCCCTGGACCGTGCGGAAGAGGAGGGTTGGATCATCGTGGATATGAAGCGGGACTGGTTGAAAGTTTTCCCTGACGCCGGCGAGTAGGCCTTGCCGCATCCTCGTCGGATTATCTATACAGGTCTGAATATGACATCGACACACGACACCGTCACGAATCTCAAGGCCCAGATGGGTCAGTCGATCATCGGTCAGGAACAGGTCGTTGAGCGATTGCTTCTCGCACTATTGGCTAACGGAAATATTCTGATGGAAGGTTTGCCGGGGTTGGCCAAGACACGCGCGATCAAAGCGTTGGCAACCAACATGGAGGCCGACTTCAGCCGGATCCAGTTCACGCCCGACCTTCTGCCGTCGGACATCACGGGCACGGAGATGTACCTCGGTGAAGAATCAAAGAACCGGTTCGAGTTCCAGCCCGGCCCTATATTCGGCAATATCGTGCTTGCCGATGAGATCAACCGGGCTCCGGCTAAGGTGCAAGCTGCACTCCTGGAAGCCATGGAAGAACGGCAGGTGACCGTGGCTGGCAAGACCCACAAGATGGCGGACCTGTTTATGGTCATGGCCACGCAGAATCCCATCGAGCAAGAGGGCACGTACCCGCTGCCCGAAGCACAGATGGACCGTTTCCTGATGCACGTGACTATCGATTACCCAAAGCCCGAGGACGAGGTAGGTGTCTTACGGTTGGTCCGTGGTGAGGGCGGCTCATCCTCCCGCAAGGATCGACCCGAGCCGACTCCACAGCAGGTGGTTTTCGATGCCCGTGACGAGATCCAAGGCATCGTGATTTCGGATGTGATCGAGCGGTACATCGTGGATCTGGTAAACGCCACGCGCAAGCCCGGTGCGTACGACGAGCAGATGGCCCATTGGATCACGGTCGGTGCCAGCCCGCGTGGCGCGATCGCATTGGATAAGTGTTCAAGGGCGCACGCCTGGCTTCGAGGCCGGGATACAGTCTTACCAGAGGACGTGCAGGCCGTGGCGCACGATTGCCTTCGACACCGTTTGGGCCTCAGTTACGAGGCCAGCGCGGACGCGGTCACGGCGGACACGATCATCGGCAGACTTCTTGAACTCGTAGCGGTGGCTTGAGGGCGCGTCATATGAAGTGGCCACGAGTCAGACCGAGAAGCCCGAGGTCAGATAGTCAGCCCGGGATCTATACGGACCTCGACACGCTCATACGCCTACAGTTCTCCGCCCGTGGATTCACACTCCGCCCGCGTCAGCCACTGCACAGCATCCTTGCTGGACCTAAGGCGTCTAAGCTGCGAGGCCGGGGCCTGGACTTCGAAGAGCTACGCGGTTACCTGCCCGGCGATGACGTGCGGAATATCGACTGGAAGGCCACCGCCCGTCTACGCAAGCCACACGTCCGCGTCTACCTTGAGGAGCGTGACAGACCCTGTCTGCTGCTGATCGATCAGCGGCTGACGATGTTCTTCGGCAGCCGGGAGAAAATGAAGTCGGTAGCCGCCGCGGAGGCTGCGGCGCTGGCCGCGTGGCGCGTACTGGGCGAGGGCGATCGTGTCGGCGCGATCATCTTCAACGACACGGATTTGTCCGCGGTTCAGCCTAGGCGCAGCCAATCTGCAGTCATGCGTATCCTGCGTGAGACTGAGCGTTATAACAGACGGCTTCGTGTTGATCTTGATGAACCGACGGATACTAATATGTTGAACGCCGCCCTCCAGATGGCATCCCGGACCATGAAGCATGATGGCCTCGTCGTGGTGATCAGCGACTTCCGGGGCGTAGATGAGCAGAGCCGACGCCTCTGGACTCGAATCGCAGCCCACAACGATACCATCGCGGTCCATGTTTCCGACCCGCTAGAACGCGGCCTGCCCCGCGGTCCACGCCTGGTGTTTCAACGTCAGCGTGGTCAGATCGAAGTGGATACGAGTGAAGCCCATTTGCAGAAGGGGTATTCCGAAGGCTTCGCGAAGGCTCTTGAAGGGGCGCGGCACTTCCTGCGACGGGTCGAGACACCTGTTCTATCCCTTGACACGACTGGAGATGTTTTCAGCCAGGTCCACGCTCAACTCGGTCAGTCAGGGGGGCAACGATCGTGATACTTGCACAGGCTAATACGGGTCGTCTAGAAGACCTACACGGTATCGTGGTACCCGCGGGCGTGCCATGGTGGCCTCCCGCCCCGGGGTGGTATGTCCTTGCTGTGGTTCTAGTGGTCGCCGCAATTCTGTTGCTGATCGGTGCATGGCGTCGCAGGCAGGTCCTTAGCTACCGCCGAGCGGCATTGGCGGAGATGAAACAGCTTCGTATCCAACTGGCAATAAGCGGTTCTGAATGCGAATGTGCGAGAAAGGCTGCTGTGCTTCTGAAACGGACAGCTATGCACGTCTACTCTAGACCGCGAGTTGCTTCACTTAGCGGGGAGCCATGGCTGGCTTTCCTTGATGAGCACGGTGGCCGGAATGGTTTTCGCACGGAGGCAGGCATTGCCCTTCTTGATGCCACATATGGAAAACCCGCAAACTTTGACGCTGGGCGAGTCGAGAATTTACTTGACTGCGTAGATCGCTGGATTCGATCCCAGGGTGCTCCCGAGCGCGATGAGGCAGGGGGGGCGGCATGATTGTCCTGGCATCACCCTGGCTACTCCTTTTGCTTCCCCTGCCTCTTGTTATATACCGTCTGTTTCCGGCACACCGTGAACAACGTGACGCCGTCTATGCCCCATTCGTCGATGAACTTGCGCACCTTACGGGTCGTGTTCCTGAGCCCGGCTCCGTGACCACAAGACGATCTTCCCCACAAGCGGTAGTATTTATTTTCGCATGGTGCCTCATCCTTCTAGCTATGGCACGACCCCAATACATCGGTGAACCGATCAAGCGCACGGTCCCGACCCGCGACCTGTTGCTTGCGGTCGACCTCTCCGGTTCGATGGACACACAAGACTTCACCAATCAAGAGGGGCAGGCCGTCGATCGTCTGACTGCGGTCAAGCAGGTCCTCGATGGGTTCCTCGCTCGGCGTGAAGGTGACCGGGTCGGGCTGATCCTGTTCGGCTCGGCACCCTTTGTACAAGTCCCTTTCACCGAGGATCTTGACATCTGCAGGTCCCTGTTGGATGAGGCTCAGGTCCGGATGGCCGGCCCCAAGACCGTGGTGGGTGATGCCATTGGCCTGGCGATCAATGTCTTCGAATCGAGCGAGTTGGAAGATCGTGTTCTGATCCTTCTCACGGACGGCAACGACACCGGCAGCCGTATCCCGCCCGATCGTGCGGCGAAAGTCGCGCAGGAGCGTGGTATCACGATCCACACAGTCGCCGTCGGAGATCCAACCACCGCGGGCGAGGAGAAGATCGACATAGAGGCGCTTAAGGCTATCGCGCATAGCACCGACGGAAGTTTCGCGAGCGCGGAAGATCGGGATGAACTCCAAGCGGTATACGATCGTCTGGACGCAGTCTCTGTGCGTGAAATTGAGACAATCAGCCACCGGCCAAGAAGAGACCTGTTTCATCTGGTTCTGGCTTTGTATCTTATGGTCGTTTTCTGCTTTCACCTGATCTATGGTGCGCCCCGATGGTACTTATTTCACAGAGGTGCGCGCGCCCATGCTTGATACTTTTCACTTCCTGCGCCCGTGGTGGTTGCTAGCCTTACCCGCAGGCTTATTGATTAGCTGGATGGTTTGGCAGTTACGTGATACCCGCTCTCAGTGGCGAGGCGTCATTGCGCCCCACCTTCTTGATGCGTTGATGGTGCGGGCAGAGCATCGGCGACGGCTTGTACCGGTTCACCTATTACTGATCGTGACGGTGATCGCGCCTTTGGCACTGGCGGGGCCGACTTGGCAACGCGAGCCCTCACCGTTTGCCGTGGAGACCGCTGCGTTGGTCATTGTGGTCGATGCAGGGGCGTCGATGCTGGCCGAGGACGTGCCTCCTTCACGGCAGGAGCGTGCGAGCCAGAAGATCGCCGACCTCCTGAAAGCGAAGTCCGATACCGATACCGCATTGATCGCCTACGCGGGAAGCGCACACGTAGCGATGCCGCTGACTCGGGATACCTCGATCGTAGAGGAATTCTCACGTTCTCTAAGTGTGGACGTCATGCCGCGTGAGGGTGATGCCCTTGCGGAAGCCATTGCGCTTGCCAACAAGCAGCTCGAACAAGCAGGTCGTACCGGATCGATCCTTCTGATCAGTGATGGCACGACAGACAGTGAAGTCCGGGCGATTCAGGGGATGCGATCCGTGCCGGTCCACGTACTCTCAATGAGCACGGGCCCGATACCAGACACCCTTGAAGCGGTTGCTGGTGAAACAAGTGGCTCCTTGACCGCTGTCACTGCCGACAGCCGGGACGTGCAGATCCTAGTTGGCCGTGTTCAACACGTTATCGCGCAGGCGGCAGAAACTGAAGGCGCTGGTCGATGGCGGGACGCCGGCTACTATCTGCTGCCCGTCATTGCCTTGCTCACGCTGTTCTGGTCCCGAAAGGGATGGGCGGTCGCGTACTCCGGCTTGGTGACGTCTGGGGGTGGTACATGATAAGAAAGCGATTGGTCACCGCAGTGGTTGTTCTAGTGATTTTAGGCCTCCTTTCCGCTTCTTACATCAATTCCGACTTCTGGTTGACACCCGACCAGCAGGCCATGCGGCTGTACAGGAAGGCTGACTTCAATGGCGCCGCGGAGCGGTTCGTGGACCCTTTCTGGCGTGGCGTGGCGTTGTATGAATCCGGTGAGTTCAAGACGGCAGCGGGCATGTTCTCAGGTATCGACACGCCAGAGGCGTCTTTCAATCGTGGCAACGCACTGATATTCCAAGGCCAGTACGACGAGGCGATCGAGAGTTTCGATCAGGCTTTACAAAGCCGGCCCGACTGGCACGAGGCACGAGATAATCGTGATATCGCCCTCGCGCGGCGACTCGACCCGACGGGTGGGGAGATGACCGGTGGTAAGCTGGAAGCCGACGATTTCGTCTTCGAGGATAATCCCGAGTCTTCCTCAGGTGACCAGGTCAATGTCACCGGAGAGGAGCCCAGGGAGGGCGCTGAGCTTGACGCGTTATGGCTGCGAAACGTCCAGACCAAGCCAGCCGACTTCCTGCGGCTAAAGTTTGCGTACCAGTCCGCCATGAGTTCGGGTGAGGAGGTGGACGATGACGTGTCACAATAGATACCCGTGGTGTGTGATCGTGTATTTGCTGCTGGCCCTGTGCTGCCCCGTGTCGGCCGCAGAACCTGTGATCGTGCGTACATCTGTGGAGCCCGTAAATCCCGTATGGGTCGGGCAGCGCGTCTCCGTCTTTGTTCAGATACTTACACGGGTTGAGCTCGAAGGGACGCCTCGCTTTGACATCCCCGATCTGGATTCGGCCATCTTCCTCAAGTTCCCGGGATCCCCACTGATCGGGTCCGAGACAATCGATGGCCAAGTATACGTGACCCGACGTTACGAGTTCCTGTTGTATCCGCGCAAAGAGGGCGTGCTGACGGTGCCCGCAATAGGCTTGCGGCTGACCACCCTGGAAGCGGAGGTCACGAAAGAGCAAACGCTCGCTTCGGGCGACTTGGAGGTTGTTGTCAAGCGACCGGCCGGTGCTTTACCCGGCCAGGTGTTGATCACCTCTTCCCGTGTCGATGTGAAGCAGACATGGTCCTTGCCAGATGGCGATATTCAAGTAGGTGCCGCGATCAAGCGGACGATCCGCGCAGAAGCGAGCGATATTCTCGGGATCGCTCTCGCCCCGGTCCCTGCGGATGATATGGGGGGTTTGAAGCTGTACCGGAGTGACCCAAGCATCGACGAAAGCGTGAACCGAGGCGAACTCGTCGGTTCACGTTCCGAGACACTTACCTACATCTGCGTTCGCCCCGGAACCTACTCGCTACCCACGCTCGTTTACACTTGGTGGGACCCGGTAGACGATCAGATTAAAAAAGTACAACTGCCTGGGAAAGAGATCACCGTCGTCTTAACGACTGCCCTGGGTCCGGCTAATGGAAACCCTGTCGGCTCACTTGAAGCTGTCGGGCTCAGCACCCGCATGAAGGTTGTATTGGCCGGGATTGGGGCTGTACTTGTTATCGTGTTGATACTTGCCTGGCGCCGTTTACGTGGCCCAGTGCGATCATGGTGGAAGCGGCAGGAGCAAACCGAACCGGCGAAATTTCGTAGGTGCCTTGAAGCATGCCGTGGCAACCAGCCTCACGCGGCTTACAGTGCCTATACATCTTGGAATAAGTGTGTTCAGGAGAAAATCGCGAAAACGCCTGGCATAAAACAGCAGATCCATGATGAGGATTTAAACGCTGCAATTGTTGAACTTCAGTATACTATCGTTGAGCAAAGAGGTGACTGGACTGGCGACGATCTGGCACGAGCACTTCTCGCGGCACGGCGTGCAAGGAGGCAGCAGTGTATTTTACATATTGGACAGTTATGCCCACTCAATCATTGAAGCGTGATCCACGATGGAGATGCAGGTGAACCTGGCCGTTCCGACACAAGCACAGGTATCTGTTGAGTCCCATGAGGGTGCCGGCGCAACGCTGTCCATCTCGGGGCGGCTCGACGCGTCGACTCTCGTGAGTGTCTGGGACAAGGCTGTGGATGCTGTCCGGCCGGCATCCTCGGGGGCCTTGGAAGTGGACCTGTCATCGTTGGAGTACTGTGATGGTGCCGGGATAGGCTTGATCGCCG
>Ga0315336_1006286_pt1 | contig 12258 bp, 8 predicted proteins | sample ASW5metaG_FD_204512 | JGI IMG/M metagenome (GOLD analysis project Ga0315336, IMG submission 204512) | Ammonia-oxidizing marine archaeal communities from Monterey Bay, California, United States - ASW #5 | ecosystem: Environmental > Aquatic > Marine > Intertidal zone | place: USA: California...
GCGGAACGTTGGCAGCCGTCGCTTGAACAATCTCGGCAGCAGTGCGCAAAGGGCGAATGATTTCGTGCGGACGGATGTCAATCTTCAGCGAACGAAACTGGTCGGAGACCGGATGGCCCTCTGCGGGCGATCCTTCAAACGTCATGCGACGGCCCAGGCTGCGTTGGTGGCTCAGCGAATAGATGTTGCGATACTCGCCGCTGGGAAGCTGGAAGAGGTGGTTCTCAGCGTATACCCATTCCGTACGGCAGGGGGCGATCAGAACGAATTGTTCGGACGCGCCGGAATGCAGATCGATCACATTGACGAGTGCTTCCAAGGTGATGCGGGCTAGGTTTCCGTGCGGTATGTTGTGCCGGGCGTGCGGGCGCGAATCTTCGTGGTAAGGAACATCCCACGTCATAAACGAAGACTGAAAATCACAGACCGGCCCAATGCCGCTGTCGTCTTGGCTCGATTCAACTGTCTCTGCTAGTTGCTGGTCGGCTGCCAGCGAAACAACCGGCGTGCCGCCCAGATTCGAGGAATCCGCGTTCGCCTGGAATTCGCGGTCGGCCGGTTTCGCGGGTATACTCATAGCGGTCTTCCGTAACTGTTTGCGAAAATAGGAATCGAACGTATGAACTCCGGACGACAAGCAGTTTTCGTAATATTGTGCATCACCTCGATCGCGGCAACGCTGCCGGCGGACGAAACGCAATCGGCCGAGACACGTGCCGAGACGCAGCCGCCCCTTACGATTGTCACGCTCGGCGACTCCATTACGAAAGGAAAGCGGTCGGGGGTCAAGTCTGAGGAAACGTTTACGGCAATTCTTCAGGACTCGCTGCAGGCGGAGGGATTCGCTGCCGAGTTGATCAACGCCGGTATCGGTGGCGAGCGGACCGATCTGGCGTTGAAACGTTTAGAGAGCGTCGTTCGGCATCGGCCACACCTGGTGACCGTTATGTATGGAACCAATGATAGTTACGTCGATGTCGGCAGAACGGAGAGCCGCCTTTCGCTGGCAGCTTATCGTGATAACTTTCGGCAGCTCGTCGCGAAGTTGTTGCTGCAGGGCATCGAGCCGATCTTGATGACCGAGCCACGGTTCGCGGACGATGCTTCTCCAAACGGTTTGGCGGAAGACCCGAATATCCGCTTGGCCCCGTTCATGGCGGCCTGTCGCGAGGTCGCGCGTGAATGCCAGGTTCCCTTGGTCGATCATTTCGCGCACTGGACGGAGGCGAGAGCGAATGGCCAAGTGCTGCGCGATTGGACGACGGACGGTTACCACCCCAATCCACGCGGGCACCGTGAAATGGCGGCGCTGATGATGCCGGTTCTGCTCAGCGCGCTGCGGCCCGATAGCAACAACATCGCATTCGAGGTCAAGCTGGAGACTGTGCTGAAGCACGATGACGGCAACTTTCTCTGGTTTCATCCTCGCGTGGCTGCGATGCCGGGATTCGGCAAGCAGAACGAGGCGACTCTCCTCATGACCCTGCAAAAACACCTGGGAGCATCCGACCATTATTCGGGACTTTCTGTCATGCGGTCCGACGACTTGGGAAGAACATGGACCGGGCCGGATGCGAGGCAGGAGCTCGATTGGGTGCGCGAGCCAGGCGGAATTAACATCGCCGTGGCCGACGTCACGCCCGGTTGGCATCCGCAAACGAAGAAATTGATCGCCGTAGGGGCGCAGGTCCGCTACAGCCCGGAGGGGGTACAACTCGAAGACAAGAGACGTTCCCATCAAACCGCTTACGCTGTTTTCGACCCGGCAACCGATAATTGGTCATCGTGGCAGCGGCCGCCGATGCCCTCCGGCGATCAGTTCAATTTTGCCCGCAGCGGTTGCGCTCAATGGGTCGTCGAACCGGAGGGGACGGTGCTGTTGCCCTTTTACATCGGCGAATCGGAGCGAGTCCCTTATTCCACGACTGTGGCCCGCTTTGGCTTTGACGGGGGTGAGTTGGCGTATCAAGAGCACGGTAACGTGATGTCGCTGGATGTTGAACGCGGATTGTACGAACCGTCGCTAATTCGTTTCCAAGACCGTTTCTACTTGACGATCCGTAATGACGTGAAGGGGTACGTGACCAAAAGCGATGACGGTCTCGATTATCGGCCCATCAAGCCATGGCTCTTCGACGACGGCGAAGAACTGGGCAGCTACAACACTCAGCAGCACTGGCTCGCGCACAACGACGGTTTGTTCCTCGTCTACACGCGCCGGGGGGCGGAAAACGATCACATGTTCCGTCACCGTGCCCCATTGTTCATTGCGCAGGTTGATTCGCAAAAACTGCACGTCATCCGCGAAACAGAGCGTGAGCTGATTCCCGAACGCGGTGCGACGCTCGGAAACTTCGGGGCAACAAGAATCAGCGAGGACGAATCGTTGGTGAGCGTCGCGGAGGGAGTCTGGAACGACGAAGCCCGCCGCCGCGGGGCGGAAGGGGCTCTCTATCTAGCGCGCGTCCTCTGGTCGAAACCGAAGCAACCTTCCTTGCTGCCGGAAATTGCCGAGAAGCTCAAGGCAGGAAGCGACCTGGTTCGCACGGTTTGTTTCGGAGACAGCGTCACGGGCCTGTACTATCACACAGGGAGCCGTCGGGCATACACCGACATGCTCGGCATCGCCTTCAGGCGATCCTTCCCAGATGCCAACGTGACGCTGGTCAACGCGGGCATCAGCGGGCACACAACTCGCGATGCCTTGAAGCGGATCGATCGGGACGTACTGCGGCACCAGCCGGATTTGGTGACCGTAATGTTCGGCCTCAACGACATGACGCGTGTTCCACTGGACGAATACCGGCAGAACCTCATGACAATCGTCGAGAAATGCCGTGCAGTCGGCGCGAGAGTGCTGCTTTGTACGCCGAATTCCATAATCACCACGTCGAGTCGGCCTACCGAAAAATTGAAGGAATACTGTGACGTTGTTCGTCGCGTTAGCCGCGAACAGCGGGTCGCTCTGTGCGATTGCTATCGTGCCTTCGAGGCGGTGCGGGAGCGAGATCCTCTCGCCTGGCGATTGTTGATGAGCGATGAAATTCACCCCAACATGGATGGCCATCAACTTCTTGCGGAAGAAATGTCGCGCGCGATTACCGGCAAAGATGTTTTTCTGGCGAATGTCGAGCCTCCGACGCCCGCCATCCCGAAGACGCTTGCCCTGTTGAAAGCGGGCAAACCGGTCAAAATCCTCGCGATGGCGCCGTTCGACAAGTTGCTTGCTCAAGCGCTACAGCAATTCAGTCCCTCCGCTCCGCTTAATGTCACCCGTTGGGACATCGCGCGGCAATCGCTCGCCGAGGTGGAGCAAAATGCCAAGAACCGAGTGCGGAAAATGCAGCCGGACCTGGTGGTGATCGCCGTGCCGCGCACCGCAGCAGCGGAAACGACCGAAGAATACATTCGTACCTATGCCTGGATCATGAATTGGTCGTTGAGCTATGGGAAGCACGAGTGGGATTGTATTGTCGTCCATCCTTCCGTGGAGGACCAACAGCGTACTAACAGCGCGCGGGACGATCTGGTGCGACGGCTCGTCGGAGCACAAGACCTGAGCCTGATCGACCGTGCTCCCAACGACCGTACCAGTAGCAGCGAGATCATCGTCCGTTGGTTGGAGGATCAGAGACAAGACTGAGCGTCTTTAAGGGGCTCGGGTGTGACGGGACCTCGCCGTGGTCGAAGAACCTGACCGAACCCAAGAGAGTAAGGAGTCGCCGGCAGCACCGGTCGACTGGCCGCGTCGGTTGCGACGCTGGACCATTTTGTATGTCGTGGTTCCGTATCTCGCCGTGACGCTTGTTTTTGCGGCACTTCAGCGGCAGCTTCTGTATCCAGCCAAAACCGTTGCGGCGATTCAGCCGGAAGACGCGAGACTGCCCGCCGGCCAGGTGCATGCCACAGTTGCCGTGGCCAGCGACGGGTTGTCACTCAATGGTTGGCTGATTCTCGCGGAAGGGCAGAGTGCCGATTCGCCGAGCGCCTGCGATGCGCAGTTAGCTGCCGGGCGACCGCTAATTCTGTGCTTTCCCGGCAACTCCGGAAACCGCTTGGAACGCGTCACTGATTGCCGCGACTTCACGGCGGCCGATTGCGACGTGATCTTGTTCGACTACCGCGGATACGGTGATAACGCCGGTCATCCCAGCGAGCGAGCGCTGAGTGCCGACGCGCGCGTCGTCTGGAACTATGTGACCCAAGACCGTCAGGTGTCGCCAGAACGCGTCATTCTGTTTGGAGAATCACTGGGAGGCGCCGTTGCCACGCGACTTGCCTCCGAACTCGCAAGAGACGGAATAGAGCCGGCCGGTCTGATCTTGAGTTCAACCTTTTCATCGATGAGCGACGTTGTCGCGTGGCACTATCCGTATCTTCCGCTCTGGTGTCTTCTGCTCGATCGTTATCCGTCCAGCGATCGCATCGCGGAAGTGACGTGTCCGGTCATAGTGCTGCACGGCAAGCGAGACGATTTCGTACCGATCGAATTTGGGCGCAAGCTGTTCGCTCAGGCACCAGGGAAATCCGCCTCGGGAATGGAGAAGCGGTTCATTGAACTCGGGCGAGAAGGCCACAACGACGTCCCGCGACACCTGCTACGCGAGGCGGTCTTCGCGCTTGCGCGGCCAAATGATGTCGTTAACACGGACACGAAGTGATCAGGACGGGATCGAGTTGAGTTCACACGGTGGAGAAACCGCTAGCGTCTGGGACGTAACCTCCATAAAGACACTGCTTTCCGGCGGATTTTCAGGACCAAAAATGCCCCGTTGACATGGACTCGTTCAGGGGATAGATTGCCCCGCCCTTCTGCCGGTCGGCCGAGCCAGTGCCCCCAACTGAGAAACGTGTGAACGGGGTGGCTGGTCATTTCCCCAGATGTTCTTCCAACAAGGGAAATCGCGACACGACGGCCGTAGCGGCCAAAAAATACGATTCCGGTCCGTCGGCGCGGCGGACATTTGAGCGGCAAGGATGCCCGATGAACAGCGCACCGTATAGCGATCGGCAACTCGATTCCGAACGGCAGGTCGTCGTTACCGGACTGGGTGTTATCAGCCCCATCGGTCGCAACACAGAAGAGTTTTGGGAAGCGCTCGCTGCCGGCAGAAGCGGAATCAGTTCGTTTCCGCTCAACGGCAATCCAGAAGCGTGTGCCGGTGAAATCGGTGACTTTAGCGGGCGGATTCAGGATATCGGCGATCTGGAGGAGAAACTCAGAAAGGCGGTCCGCAAAGCGCTCAAAGTGATGAGCCGAGAGACACAGTTGGGGGTTGCTGCCGCCCAGCAAGCGTTCGCCGACAGTCGCTTAGCCGATGATGAGCCGGACCGGTCGAGAATCGGCGTCTGCTTTGGTGCCGGTTACGTCGCGATGATGCCGGAGGATTTTCTATCCGGCGTGAACGCCTGCAAGGACGAGCAGGACTCCTTTGAATTCGACCGTTGGGGTACGCAGGGAATCCCGCAAATCGAGCCGCTTTGGCTGCTAAAATGCCTGCCGAATATGGCGGCTTGCTACGCGGCGATTTTCAACGAGCTGCGTGGCCCGAATAATTCGATCACTCAAGGAGAAGCCGCGGCGAATTTGGCGGTCGCCGAAGCGCGCCGAATCATTCAGGACGGTGAAGCGGACGCGATGGTTGTGGGGGGGACCGGCAATAACATTCTTCCGTGCAGCTTGATGCACACGATGATGGATCAAGATGTTGCTCCGGGCGGACCGGAACCGGCAACGGTTTGCCGTCCGTTCGATCGGGGCAGAACCGGATCGGTTGCCGGCGAAGGGGCGGCGGCACTCATTCTGGAAGAACGCTCTGCGGCGATTCGGCGCGGAGCCCGCATCTACGCCGAGATCCTCGGTGCCGGCTCTTCCTGCGTTGTGAACCAGAGCCGCGTGCCGGACGGCGCACAGGCCTTGGTCAACGCGATGCAGGCGACTTTGCGCTCTGCCGCCGTCTCCCCCGAGGCCATTGGTCATGTGCACGCACACGGGCTGAGTTCGCACCGTTGTGACATTGATGAAGCGGTGGCGATTCGCAGGGTCTTCGGCGACCGGGCCAACACGCTGCCGGTGGTCGCAGCCAAGAGCAACGTAGGAAACTCCGGGGCAGGCGGTGGTGCTATCGAATTAGTTGCCAGCATCTTGGCAATGGACCGGGGGCATCTGTTCCCGGTTTTGAACTACGAAGAACCGGATCCGGAGTGTCCGTTGGCTCCGGTAACCTCGAGTGACGTTGATGCCGGCGGGAGTTTTCTGAATTTGAGCGTCTCCCCGCAAGGCCAGGCGAGTTGCGTCGCGATGCGCTCTGCCGCGTGAGAGATGATCTGCGAAAATCGCTGGTCGCATTTTTTTGAAAGTTTTTGCATGAGCCGACGTGTTGTGATCACCGGCGTGGGATGTGTCACCCCCTTAGGCGCGACGACGGAATCCGTTTGGCAGGGATTGACGGAAGGCCGCTCCGGCATCGGACCGCTCACTCTGTTCGACGCCAGCCAGTTTCCGGTGAAAATTGCCGCGGAAGTGCGCGACTGGAGCCTGGCCGACGTCGGCGAAAATCCCAGCCGCTGGGAACATTGCCCCCGACAGACAACGTTTGCCCTCGGTGCCGGGATTAAGGCCGCCACGATGGCCTGTATTCCGGACGGGCGCATCGATCCGGCTCGGCTCGGTGTTTATCTTGGTTGCGGAGAGGCGTTTGAAGATTTTCCGCGGTTTATCCGGTCGATTTGCGACGCCTCCGGGGCAGGTGAGTTTGAATCGGCGAACTTCACCGAAACAGCTCTACGGATTTTTGATCCAGACGCGGAACGTGAATATCTACCAAACACGCCTGTCAGCCATTTGGCAGCCCTTTTGAACGCGCAAGGGCCGAATGCGAATTGCATCGCGGCTTGTGTGTCGAGTGCACAGGCTGTCGGCGAAGCGGCTCGGTTGATTCGCCACGGCGATGCCGACGTGATGCTTGCCGGCGGTGCCCACAGCACGATTCACCCGTTTGGAGTGACCGGGTTCCACCGGCTCTCGGCGTTGAGCACGCGCAACGAGGCCCCGTCGACGGCGATTCGCCCGTTCGACCGGGAGCGAGATGGTTTTGTTATTGGTGAAGGCGCGGCGATCTTCGTGATGGAAGAACTCGAACATGCGCGGGGCCGAGGTGCCGAAATTTGGGCGGAGTTTACCGGTTACGGTTCTGCCCAAGATGCGTACCGTATCACCGACACACACCCCCAAGGGGAAGGGACGTCGATCGCGATTCAACGTGCGCTCGACAATGCCCAGCTCAATTCAGACGAGATCAATTACATCAATGCGCACGGCAGCGGCACCGTCTTAAATGACAAGGTGGAAACGTTGGCCATCAAGCGGGTTTTCGGAGAGCAAGCCTACCGGATTCCCATTTCCAGTTCGAAGAGCATGCTGGGGCACTCCACCACGGCCTGCGGCGCGATCGAGCTGGCGGTCTGCCTAATGACCATTCGACATGGCGTGGTACCGCCGACGATCAATTACACAACACCAGATCCCGAGTGCGACCTGGACTACGTGCCAAACGTCGCCCGGGAATCTCCGTGCCGGCACGTGTTAAGTGAGAGCATCGGATTCGGCGGCCAGAACGCGGCTGTCATCGTTTCCCGATTCGATGAGCGTGCACCTGGGCGAGTCGCGACGCGTCGAGCGGCGTAGGGGTCCAGTTATCTTCGCGCTGTGTGTTGCTGCCGGCGTCCCACTAGGGAGCGCGGCAGACGGGCGGGATTTAGGTGATTCGCATGGAAGCAGGCCAGCTCCAGAATGATCTAGGCGGCTCACACAGAGGGGCGCGTGCGGGTGGTGCCCCGGGCCGACTCCGTCTGCGGCTCGACGCCGGGACTGAAACAGCCGTTCCATTGCCGCGGACGATTCGATCTGTGAGCGTCATCGGTGCCGGACTCATGGGGCAGGGGATTGCTGCTGCTGCTCTGCAGCATCAACTGCCAGTCACGATGACCGACACGTCAAGCGATATCGTAGCAGCCGGCATCGACAAGATTCTTGAACAGGTCGCGCAGAGCAATCTCGCTGGTGACGCGAGATGCGATGATTCCATCGATCGGAGATCGCTATTACGTGCGAGTGTTTCTCGTGAGGAACTGGCAAACTCCGACTTGATCATCGAAGCTGTGGTTGAAAAGCTCGCCGTCAAAAGGCGGATCTTCGCGCAATTGGAGCCGATGCTGAATGAGAACAGCATCCTCGCATCAAACACGTCGAGCATTCCCATCACGGAAATCGGGGCTGGACTGGCGAACCCCGAACGCTTGTGTGGCTTGCATTTCTGCCACCCGGTCCACAGCCGGCGGTTGGTTGAGGTGATCCCTGGTAAGCGTACCGACGCGCGTACGACGGCGCGGGCAGTCGAATACGCGAATGCAATCGGCAAACTGCCGATTGTCGTGAAGGATACACCCGGTTTTCTGGTCAATCGGCTGCTGATGCCCTACCTGAACGAGGCGGTGGAATTGGTCTTGGAGGGAGCCGACGTCGATTCGGTGGACGCGGCAGCGGTGGCCTACGGGTTTCCTATCGGGCCAATTCGTCAGCTCGACGCAATCGGCATCGACGTCGCGCTCCGAGTAGGACTGGCTCTCTACAAGGCTTTTCCGGATCGGGTCACACAATCGGAACTACTGCTTGCTCTGTACGAATTGGGCTACTGGGGCGAAAAATCGGGCAGCGGCTTTTTCTGCTACGATCAACGCACCGGTAGCGCAATCCGAAATCGGGAAGTGGACAAACTGATTCAACATCAGCGACGCGACAGGAAGCAATTCAGTTCTACTGAGTTGACGTTGCGATTGCTACTTCCCATGCTCGTAGAAGCGACCAGAGTTCTCGAAGAAGAAGTCCTTGCCAAGGTTGATGACGTCGACGTCGCTCTCATCAACGGCATCGGATTTCCGGAATCAACAGGAGGCCTGCTTTCGTGGGCCGATGCTTTAGGCACGGAAAAGATTCTTGAGTCACTTGCGCAATTTCGGCAACTGGGCGTGCGATACGAACCGACGGAATTCTTACTCAAGATGGCCGAAACAGGGGCGAAGTTCTATCCCAATTGACGGCCGCGACTTTGCGTATTCTGCTATGTGAGTTCATCGCGCAAGCGGCTGGCCAACAGGGGAACATCCTCGGCGTCGACGCAAAGCGGATGCACAACGAGCGTTCCTTCATCCAACTGTCCATGCCCGACATAGACCGGCGGTGAACCAGCTCGCAGTTGCCGGCAAACATCGAAGGCCGATCGGCCGAGCTCGGCTTCATCAAGCTGGATTTCCAAGTGCGGCGGCCGCTCGTTATCGGCAGACGCGATGATTCGGCACGCCACCGCGCGTAAGGCAAGCTCCGCAGCGATCGTTTCTAGAACGCGTCTCTGTGTCGCCCGTTCCTCTTCGTTGTTCCCCGCGGCAAACCGCTCGAGCGCCGTCAAGAGTGCGACGATTTGCTCCTTCGAGACTTTCATCGCACGGCCGATACCGTGACGCGGGAGGCCGATCAGCTTTTCCTTATCGAAAAATTCCGACGGCGGACTCCACAGATCGAAATGCTCATCCATGTCGAGCATCTGCAGGAAAGCGGCCGCGACCAGCTCGCGCCGGCCGCAGAGAATTCCGGTCGACTGTGGTCCCTGAATCGCCTTGCCACCGCTGAAGCAGACAAGATCGGCTCCTGTCGCCGGGATTTCCCAGAGATTGCTCCGCGGCGGCAATTCGCCCGCCGCATCAACCAGCACCGGCAACTGATGCCGATGCGCCACAGCAACCACCTCCGCTAACGGAGGTTGCGCGTGGGGTGCGAAGACGTAAACCACTCCGGCCGTGCTGGGACCGAAAGCGGCTTCATATTCCCAGGCTTCACTGCGCCGTACGCCGGCGTTGGCGACGCGCTCGTTGAATCCCACTTCGACCAGTTGCGCACCGGAGGCTCGTACGGCATGGTCGTATCCGCTGCGCTGTTCGCGTGCAATTACGAATTCGTTTGGAAAGCCATCGCAATCAGGTAGCCGTTCCATGCGGCCGAAATCATCACGCGTGAGGATGGCGGCTGCTCCCAGCGTCAACGCGGCGGCGCAACCGCACGTCACCAGCCCCGACTCGGTACGGGTGACGTTGGCGATTCGCCGCGAGGCAACCGCCTGGAGCGCTTCCAGGGGGACGGTTCCGCCGGCAGCGCTCCTAAAGGCTTCCAAAACCTCTTTCGGCATCGGCGCCCCGCCCAGGCGCGTGACCGCGCCCGACGCGTTGATGATCCGCTCCAATCCAAGTTCTTCATAGATACCCATGCCGGCCTCACCTGGAAGCTGAATTCAATGTTTGCAATGGACGCCAATAGGAACGTTGAATTCTCGCACGAACCCACCAATCACAAATCGTCTTCTGTCGGCCAATATTGTTGCATGACTAGGAACGTGAACGAGGCCGTCCAGGCGATCATCAACAGCCCCGTCAATGCTTCAACGGCCGCGAAGATGCGCACGTCGCCGATGGGAGTGATGTCACCGTACCCGAGCGATGTGTAGGTCACGGCCGAATAATAGAAACTGTCGCGGAACTCAGAATTGGTGTTGCCGACGAGACCGCCATATTGTTCGGACAGGGTTAGGAAATGCAGCCCGATGGCGAAGACAGCGATTTCAAGCAAATGTCCGAAGACCATTCCGAGGATGGCCAACCCCATTCGAGAACGGGTCAATTGTTTCGTCCGTGCTATCCAGCGCCAGAGGTTGGCCAAAACGGCCAGATGGATGGTGACTACCGCGATCACCAGGCCGGCTGAAACCAACACAAGAATAATCATGAGTCCTGGCGTTCTCCTGCAATAACTACGGACGGCTTTATTATGCCTTCCGGATGCCAATTGCGTTAATGGGTCTCACTCACGGTCGTTTACGCCGCAGCGAGATTGCGTTCTCCAAACTTCTCCCACATCCGATTATAGAGCGCGATGTCAAGCTGGTTGTGATGTTCGATCAGTTGCCGAAGTTCCGAGGAGATGTCGTCGGCCTTTGGTCTTGCGGAAGTCGGGTTGGCGTGCACGTCGGGAACGGCGTGCCAGCCAAACTCGTTGGCGAACATTCGCACCGATTGAGCGTAGCACGCCTGGAAACCGACCAGAAAATGCTGTTCGAGCGTGTTCACAAGCAAGTCGAGCGATTCATCTCCCGCTGCCCCCTCCCCGCCGGTCAGGATGGGGATCTGCCGGTCCCCCGGGCAACAAACCATCAGCGAGCGGAGTTGGAGGTTGAACAATTGCCGCAAGGGCCACAGCTCCTGCTCCCGCTGTTCGATCTCTCCGGCGAGGCGTCCGTAAATGTCTTCCAGGCTCAGCTCTTCCTTTTGAATAAGGTTTGCCAGAGGCCACTTGTCCTCGCGATCGGGATGAGTTCGCGCATGGTGGTAGACAGAGAGCACATGATCGACCGAATGACGAAGCACGGTAATGCCCATCACCGGGGGCTTGACGGCACGGATAAAGCCCCCTGCGGTGTGGCCGAGGAATATCCGCGCGCGGCGGCGCTGTAGCCAGCTCAGCTTCGCGTAGTATTCGACGGCCCAGTCGGAATTGGTCGCCGCGCGTTCGGGTTCGTAGGTTTCGATTCGCTCCTTCGCCGGGTAGTTCGCTTCGATGACCCATCTCAGCGAGGTCCCCGCGGTGCGCGGCACATGGTGAAAGACTATTTTCATCCTCGGAAGTTCCACTCCTCTTCGTTCACGTCGTTTGCCGTCGCTGGCGACTCGTCAACAGACTGCCACGCACCACCTTGCTGAGGACAAACAGCCATGACGACGTCTTTCTTCGGGATGCTCTAAGGGTCCGGTCGTTTCAAGCAAAACAGCCCGCCGAGCGGAACGAGGTCTTCTTTTGGGCAGTTTTGGTATGGCGAGTCGGCAGCTTTGCGCAAACGCGGCGTAAATCGCTTGAGGTAGTTGCGGTCGACAAACTGGTGCACTTTGAAGCTGACAACTTCGAATCCGCACTGCCGGAACAAGGCGTCAAACTCATTAGGCCGAAGTCGATTGCCAATCTCCCCGCGAAAGAGACCGAATTTACGCGTGAATGTGCTCTTCGATAGCAACAAATATTCCAACGGTTTGTCGAAACGGCGCTGGTCGCGCACGTCAATCCAATGATAACCGAACCCACCCGGCTTCGTGACACGGTACAACTGAGAAATCGCAGCCGGCGGATCGTAAACGTGTTCGAGAACCTGCCGGGAGAAAACG
>Ga0315336_1006287_pt1 | contig 12257 bp, 11 predicted proteins | sample ASW5metaG_FD_204512 | JGI IMG/M metagenome (GOLD analysis project Ga0315336, IMG submission 204512) | Ammonia-oxidizing marine archaeal communities from Monterey Bay, California, United States - ASW #5 | ecosystem: Environmental > Aquatic > Marine > Intertidal zone | place: USA: California...
ATTTCTTGATTTTCCATTTCATCAAAAAGGGAAACATAAGAATTTACTGAGTGAGTATTATTAGCAATAGATGTTTCATCCTGCAAAATATTGGAGCTATTATATTTCGATTGATTTAAGGTCATTTCTTGATTTTCCATTTCATCAAAAAGGGAAACATAAGAATTTACTGAGTGAGTATTATTAGCAAGATTTGAATGATATTTTAATTCAAAGTTTTTATAAGCATTAAAATCGGAAATTTCAGTAAAATTAGACGCAATAATTACATCCTTATGCTCAAAATGATCTGTCCCTCCATTAATTACAAGGGTAAACAAAATAGGAATGGATAAATATGTTAATATACTAAGCATCAACTGCTCTTACCTCTTTCACTTCAGGTACATAATGTTTTAGCATATTTTCAATGCCCATTTTTAATGTAGCTGTGGAACTAGGGCAACCAGAACATGCTCCTTGCATATGTAGATGGACTACTCCATCTTTAAAACTTTGATAAATTATATCTCCACCGTCCATTGCAACTGCAGGTCGTACACGTGTATCAAGTAGTTCTTTAATTTGTTTATCAATATCTGAATCTGCACTATCTTCTTTTGATGTATCAGCCTTTTTAACTTGAACAACCTCAATTGTTTCATTACCTGAATTGAAATGATCCATTATGGCTCCAAGTATAATAGGTTTCATTACCTGCCAATCAGTATTCTGCACTTTTGTAATAGTTATAAAATCACTTCCAAAAAAAACACCGTCTACGCCTTCGAGCGAAAAAAGTCTTTTTGCAAAAAAGGAGTTTGAAGCTTCATCAATATTCTTAAAAAAAGCAGTTCCTTCTTTCATAACTACTCTACCTGGTAAAAATTTTAAAGTCTGCGGATTTGGAGTTTGCTCTGTTTGTATAAACATAATTATGTATATATATAGCTATTTTGTGTCAAACATATGAAAAATTTATCAAATTTTTCATTTTCTTGGGAATATCAGACTTTTGAGATTCCTACAATGTCATATACTTTATTTAATACAGGTTCGGCTTCTTCAATAGCTTTTTCTCTACCTATCTTTATAATTTCATCCAGGTAAGATGAATCTTTCATTAATTTTTTTATTTCATCTGCGATAGGTGTAATTTTATTGACTAACAGATCAGCAAGGTCTCTTTTGAATGCGAAGAATTCTTTTCCGGCATAATCTTCTACTACTACGCTTGTTTTTTTGTCATTAAGCGCCGCAAATATTGAAAGAAGATTTAATACTTCAGGTCTTCCCTCTGCGTCTTTTATATTATTCGGTAACGGAAGAGAATCTGTTTTCGCTTTTTTAATTTTTTGAACAATACTGTCGACATCATCACTTAGCATAATGCGAGAATAATCAGATACTTCTGATTTACTCATTTTTTTTGTCCCATCTTTTAGACTCATAACTCTTGTTGCTACTCCCATAATTAGTGGTTCTGGAAGAGGAAAAAAATTGGTATTGAAATCATTATTAAATTTCTGAGCTATATCGCGTGTCAATTCCAAATGTTGTTTTTGGTCTTCCCCAACTGGTACATGGGTTGCTAAATAAATCAAAATATCTGCTGCCATCAAAGTAGGATAAGAAAAAAGTCCAACAGAAGCATTTTCTTTATCTTTACCTGCTTTATCCTTAAATTGAGTCATGCGGTTTAACCATCCCATTCTAGTTACACAATTAAATATCCAAGCAAGTTGAGCATGTTGAGGAACTTGTGATTGAGAAAAAAGAACATTTTTATTTGGATCTATTCCAGAAGCAATGAATGCAGCGATAACTTGTCGTATATTATTAGAGAGTTGTTTTGGATCTTGCCAAACAGTAATGGCGTGTAAATCAACAACACAAAAAAAACATTCGTATTCATCTTGTAGAGTAACAAAATTTTTAATGGCACCTAGATAATTGCCCAAATGTAAATCACCAGATGGCTGTACTCCAGAGAGAATTCTATTTGTGGGCTTCATAGTTATTTTTTTATATATCCTTTGAGATCATCAATTGTAATAACTTTTACCATAAAAATCATGGCGATATAGATAATTTTACAAACTAGAATTGTTAGAATTAACATTCCTATATTTGTTATCGTATTCATAGAAATCATATTAACAAATAAATTTAGAGCTAAAAAATAACATGCAATACCCATTACAACAGAAGATATAATAATTTTTAACCCATTACTGAAAAGCTGTGAATCTGGGACAATATTTCTTTTTATTTGAAGCCATGCATATAAAAGAAGAGCATTAATCCATGCACTTGTGGCAGTCGCAAGTGCAATTCCCATCTCGCGCATTGATTGAATAAGGAGTAGAGATAAAATAATATTAGTAATAACGCTGATAATGGAAATATACAGTGGTGTTTTGGTGTCTTCTCTTGCAAAAAAACATGTTACCAAAACCTTAATAAAAATATATGCAGGAAGTCCAATAGCAAACATGGATAATACTTTTGCTGTATATATAGTATCTTCAGCAATAAAAGCGCCGCGCTCAAATAAAGTATAAATAATTGGATTAGCTAAATAATATAAACCAATAGCGGAGGGTAGAGAAATTAATAAACAAAATTCAAGAGAGCGGTTTTGAGTAGTATTAATTTCTTTTTGACTTTCTTTCTTAATTGCTTTGGATAATGAAGGAAGAATAACAGTGCCCATTGCAATACCAAAAATAGCAAGAGGTAATTGATTTAAACGGTCAGCATAATAAATATGACTTATAGCACCAACAGGAAGTAGAGAAGCTATGACAGTGCCAATAATAATATTAAGCTGAATAACCCCAGAACCTATAATACCAGGTAAGAACAGTGCAAAAAACTTTTTCATTCGAGAGTTGATCTCAGGTATGCGTATTCGAGGGCGGTAAAAACTAAGAACTACGCGATACATTAAAATAAACTGAAAAAGACCTCCGATCAAAACCCCATAGGATAAAGCATGACCAGCTGAGGGAAGTTGTGGTGTTAAAATAAATAAAGAAAGAATAAAACTAATATTCAAAATTGCTGGTGCCAAAGAACCGGCAGCAAACTTTCCATGCACATTCATAATCGAAGTGAAATGTGCAACCAAAGAAATAAAAATTAAATAAGGAAATATAATTTTTCCAAAATGAACCGCTAAATCAAAGGCTTCTTTGTTTGAAGAAAATCCAGGAGCTAAAATTTTAATAATATATGGCATACCAAAATAAAAAATGATTGTTAATCCTATCGTAACGAACAATAAAAAAGACATAGTATTTTCAACAAAATCTGCTGCTTCGTGATCATCTTTGGAATCAATCACCACACCGGAGAACACGGGAATTAACGCAGCACTATAAGCCCCTTCGGCTAAAACACGTCTAAAGAAATTAGGAAGACGAAAGGCAACAAAAAATGCATCGGCAATTACAGTTGATCCTAAGTATTTTGCAATAAAAATATCACGAATAAATCCTAAAACACGGCTAACCGTTGTATAAGAACTGACCGTAAAAAATGATCGAAACAATCCGTGCATAAACTAATTTTACAGTTTGATGACTGATTTGTATAAATTTATTTTAAGGCTCAATTATGCCAAAAAAATAATATATACGATTGTAATAGCCGAATCGAAAATTCAAAAATAAATCTTTTTTTTATTTAATCTGATATGGACTTACCACTTTTATACACAATTATAGGTTTTGGATTTGCAGCATATTCAGTTATTGGCAATGACTCTATACAAACATTAGGCACATTTTTAGCATCAAACAAAGAACGATTTAAATGGTACACATTGTGGTTTGCAGCATCTTTAGCAATGTCATTTACTCTTATATATGGATGGTATTTTTATGATGGCGACATATCATATGAACGATTAACTCAAATACCTTACCAAGAAATAAAATGGTATCATGCTATGGCACCTGCTGTATTGTTATTTCTAACACGAATAGGAATTCCAGTTTCAACTACATTTCTTGTTTTATCAGCATTTGCCACCACCGTCGTATTAGAAAAGATGCTTATAAAATCTATGGTGGGGTATGGAGTTGCGGCATTTTCTGCTTATCTTATTTGGGTACTGTTAGAGCGATTGATAGATGAAAAGCAAAATAGAATAAGCATACCACGTAGACGAGCTTGGCGTGTAGCCCAATGGATTACAAGTGGCTGGCTATTTTTTGCGTGGTTGCAACATGACATGGCCAACATAGCAGTGTTTCTTCCACGCCAATTATCATTTATTCAGTTACTGATGGTATTGGGTGTAACTATTGGATTGCTTGGTTATATCTTTTATACACAAGGGGGTAAAATACAAAGTGTTGTTCTTGATAAACAGGGAACAAGGTATGTTCGTTCTGCTACAATAATCAATGTTGTGTATATTGCAGTGTTATATATTTTTAAAGAATTAAACAATTTGCCAATGTCAACCACATGGGTATTTGTTGGACTACTTGCTGGTCGTGAATTGGCTATATCAACAGTAATGAAAGATTATAAATTTGTATATGTGTTCCCAATTATTGCAAAAGATTTTGGTAAAATGATGCTTGGACTTGGAGTGTCAGTAGCAATAGTATTATTAATTCATTATATTTTGATACCAAGTGGAATGTAAATTAAAGATTTATTTTTTTCTTCCTCTTTAATTTTGGCCAATGATCCTCATCCAAGATATAGCCGACACACTTGTATGAACCGCACATACAAACATGATCTACGTAGTCAGTATCATACGAGTAGCCATAATTATAAGATAGCTCTGCATCCCTTTTTATATTTTTAATAGCTGAAATCCAGATTTGATTATTATTTATTTCTACCTCGCAGTTAGGATTGCAGGAGTGATTAATAAGTCTTGCGTAATTATATGAAACTCCTCCATCAATGTCGTATCGTTTATTTAATTCAAAAACATACACCATTCCATTGTTCCTATTTTTCTTTGCTTTATTTATTTGTTGATCAGCTCGTTTATCGCCCTCTTTTTTAGTGACTTTATCGCCGACATATTCAATAATTTTGGTACCTTTTGTAATATTCTCGAATGCAAACAAACCGCGACCATGAACAGATGATTTTTTTTTATGCCAAAGTTTATTCATTTTTTCCCAAGAAAATATAATCTGGTGGCTTGTAAATTATTTAGAGTAAATTTGAAGTATTATTGTATCATTTGATTATTCATCTTATTTAACTATAAGCATCCAGCTATGTTTAGTTTCAAAACAAAATCGTTATTTGGACAAACCAAACAACTTGAGAAAGAAATAGATCAATTTGTGGATATTCTCTCTGAGGTAGGTCTACTATTTAAGTCAATTGTGTTAGCCTATTTGAATAGTGGCATTACGGATAAATTTGATGAAGTGGTAAAACAAGTCAGTGAGATGGAGAGCAGGGCTGATAAAATCACAAAAGAGGTAGAGCGCACCTTGTATGAGGAAACTTTAATTCCAGATTCTAGAAGCGATGTGTTGCGATTATTGGAACATTTGGATGAAATAATAGGCATGTATCAAGGCAATTGCTATCACTTCTCTATTCAAAAACCTAATTTTCCAAAAGAGTTTCAGAACGATCTAATAAAGTTGTCAGAAACCGTTGTTAGTTGCGTGGAATCACTTTGTTTGACAGTAAGGTCATTCTTTCGTGATATTAAGTCTGTCCGTGACCATGCCCATAAAGTTACTTTTTATGAAAAAGAATCCGATAAACAATTTACTTCCCTTGCGCGAAAAATTTTTGATTCTGAGTTGTCTTTAGACCAAAAAATGCATCTTCGTTATTTTGTTGAAAAAATCGACCGTATCTGCGATCAAGCAGAAGATATAGCCGATGAAATCCAGATTTACGCTATTAAAAGATCAATCTAAATAATTTATGGATTTAACAATTATGATTTTTCTCCTAGGAGGATTATTTCTAGGATGGTCTCTTGGCGCGAATGATGCCGCTAATGTTTTTGGTACAGCTGTGGGCACTCGTATGGTCCAATTTAAAACAGCTGCCCTAGTCTGCAGTGTATTTGTGATTTTGGGCGCTATTATAAGTGGTGCTGGCACAACAGAAACGTTGGGGAAATTAGGGGCTATCAATGCGCTCCCTGGTGCTTTTGCTGCCTGTGTTGCGGCCGGACTATCTGTATACATAATGACAAAATTTGGATTACCTGTTTCCACGACACAAGCTATCGTTGGAGCCATCGTGGGGTGGAATGTTTACACAGGATCCTCTACAAACATAAAAATTCTCTTTACAATTCTTAGTACGTGGATTTTATGTCCCATTATCGCCGCTCTTATTGCCATGTTTTTTTTTATTATAACCAAACAAATATTAAGAAAAAGCAATTGGCATCTTCTTCGACTTGACGCATACACACGTACAGCGCTGTTGCTTGCGGGAGCCTTTGGTGCATACAGTTTGGGTGCAAATAATATCGCCAATGTTATGGGCGTTTTTGTTCCAATTTCTCCATTTACGGATATTCACCTTATGAACGTGTTTACCTTTTCTTCGAAAGAACAGTTGTTTTTACTAGGAGGAATTGCCATTGCAGTTGGTGTTTTTACGTATTCAAAAAAAGTGATGTTTACCGTAGGCAATGATTTGCTTAAACTTTCTCCTCCAGCTGCCTTCATTGTTGTAATTGCTCATTCAATTGTGCTGTTCTTATTTGCTTCACAAGGAATAAGTGATTTTTTACATTCCATAAATCTACCTTCAATACCCCTGGTGCCTGTTTCTAGTTCGCAAGCTGTAGTGGGTGCCGTCATTGGTATAGGAATTCTTAAGAGGGGAAAGGAAGTGCAATGGGATATTGCCGGTAAAATTGCTATAGGTTGGTTTCTTCTTCCTGTGATTGCCGCTTTGATTTCATTAGCGGTCCTTTTTGTATTACAAAATATATTTAATCAGACGGTTTCTTTCTAAATTAATTGATAGGTCTGTAGGATAGAATAAAATCCTCTTGTGACTTTGATTCAATTGCTCCTTTTCTTTTGGCTCGTACTATATTGATTGCCTCATTTTTATTTTCACCAAATTCAATTAAAAGAATTGCCGCAACAGTACCAGCACGACCTTTACCACCCCAACAATGAAGAAGAATATTCTTACCTGTTATTAGTTCTTTTTTTAACAAAACCTTTTTTGTTTGCCACTGATATTTAAATTCTGAATCAGGTGCTGAAAGATCAGAAATAGGTAAATGATACCATTTAATATTATGTTTATAAATATTCTCTATAAATTGCTTTTTATTGCACAATTTATCGAATTCTTTATTTTCCACAAAAGAAGTAATGGAACTACAATTATTTTTTTGCAAAATATTTAATTGTGTTTGAAAATTTAATTCTTGAAAAATACCATTTTCATCTAAACCTGGGAAGGAGGTAATAAGTATCTTTCCATTAACTCCTTTTGGTTCAACATAGTCATAATCATCGATCTTCATAAGCTAATATTTACATTAATTTAAATTAATTGGCATCACCTACATTATAGCGCCATGCTTGTGTTCTATTTAAGATCCCTTTAGTAATAATTGTATGTGTTAAACGAACAAAAATAGACACATATACGATAAGCATTGCCATGGCAGCAGCAGCAGCCACATCACCCTGCTCATCCAGATGAATAGACGACACTGAAGCTAAAGTTGTGTCATAGGAATAAATAAAAATAACCCCAGATACTGTTGTCATAGCATTGACAAAAAGATAAATAGAGATATCAAAAATAGGTGGCAAGCAGACAGGTAAAGTTACTCGCCAAAACATTTTATAAATTGGAATTTTTAGAGATAGAGAAACGGATTCAAATTCTTTATCCATTTGTTTGAGTGCTGTAACAGCTGTTAAATGTGAAACAGTATAAAAATGAACAATTGTATTCACAACTAATATAATCATTGTTGCATAAATAAAATTTAATGGATTATCTTTGGCATTAAAGAAAAAAATATATGACAGACCTAATACCAGACCTGGAACTGCCATAGGCATAAGAGCAAAAAATTGAACCACACCTCTTGTTTTCTCATCAGTTCTTAATTTTTCTACCAAGTAAGAACCAATAAAAATAATTATTGTTCCAAATATTGCCGTAAATAATGCAAGGCGCACGGAATTATAAAATGATTCCCAACCAAATCCAGCAACTTCAAAACTATAGTTGGATAAAGTTAGCTGCAAATTGTACGGCCAGAATTTTACTAATGCCCCAAATTGAGCCATCCCAATCATTAATAAAATTATAATTGTAAGAATAGAACAAAATCCTAACATTATCATATCAACATTAAAATGCTTTTTAGGTTTAAAAACAACCGACCGTGAGGTTAGTAAGGAAATTTGTTTTTTTCGAGAATAGCGATCAATAAAAAAAGCGACCATCGCAGGAACAAGTAAGACCATAGATATAACAGCGCCCATTTGAAAATTTTGCTGTCCGACTACTTCTTTATAAATATCAGTTGCCAGAACATTGTAATTGCCTCCAATCACCTTTGGGACTCCAAAATCTGTGAACACCAGAGTAAAAATTACAAAAGCGGTACTAATAATACCGTAACGTGCTCCTGGAATTGTAATAGTAAAAAATGCTCTGAGTTTGCTTGTTTTTAATACTTCTGCAGCTTCATACAAGCGAGAATCAGATAACGAAAGCGACGTGGTTAAAATAATAAGAGCATGGGGAAAGGTCCAATAAACAGATGCCATAATAATTCCTATTGGGCCGTAAATAGAATGTCCTAAAAGAAAATGTTTGAGTACTCCTTGATTTCCAAACCAATACACTAAAGCAATTGCTGCCAAGATTGATGGGCTCAATAGTGGAATAAGAGCAATTAAACGAAAAAAACCCTTAAAGGGCATGCATGTTCGAGTAAGCGCGTAGGAAAACAAAAATGCCAGAATAACAACGATGATCGTTGAAGAGATTGCAATAAATAAACTATGAGATAACGATTGGAATAAAGCTGGTTCCTGAAAAATATATAAGTAGTAGTTTGATAGACCAACAAACTCTCCTTGTTTGTTTTGCAGACTTTTATAAATTAGACCTCCTAAGGGAAGAACTAAAAAAACTAAAAATAGAAGTATATAAATAGCCAACATGATTTGACCAACTCTATCACTAGAGTCTTTTCCCCGACGTATATCTGCAAACTTTAGGAGGTTCATAAAATGATTAAAGCTAATTTGGATAGACTCGTATATCTTCTACTGGAAAACAAATATTCAACTTATCATTCAAAGCCAAATTAATTTTTCGTGCATTAGAGCTTGGCACATCCGCCATAATCAAGTCTTTGGTTACATTGCTTACCTCAAGATAAATACGTTGAAAAGAACCCAGAAATTCTATTTCTTTAATCGTCGCCTCTAAAACATTATTATCCGACTTTTCAACATTTAACTGAATGTCCTCAGGTCTTATAGCAAGTCTTACGGATTTATTATTTTGAAAGTCTTGTGTATCGCAATCAATGTAAACACTATTGCATTGAGCTTTATTATTCTTAACAATAGTTGCTGGAATAAAATTCATAATACCAATAAAATCTGCAATAAAAGGTGAGTTGGCTCTAGTATATATTTCTGTAGGAGTTCCAACTTGAATTATTTCACCATCTTTCATGACAAAAATTCTATCTGCCATTGTTTGTGCTTCTTCTTGGTCATGTGTTACCATAATAGTTGTGACGCCAAGTTTGCGTTGAAGATCTTTTATTTGTTTTCTTAAAAACACACGTACTTTTGCATCAAGAGCGGATAATGGTTCATCAAGTAAAAGTAATCCTGGTGATGTTGCTAGGGCTCTAGCTAAAGCTACACGCTGTTGTTCTCCCCCGGATAATTGACCTGGATATTTTTTGGCATGCTCTGTTAAGCTAACTAAATTAAGAAGTTCATCTACTCTTTTATTAATATCATGTTTGTTCCATTTATTGTTTACTAGTCCATAGGCTATATTTGAAAAAACAGATAAATTTGGAAACAGCGCATAGGATTGAAACACAATGCCAAAATCTCTATTAGAAGGTGGTAAGTTAGATATATCAATTTTCTTTTGGATTACAGATCCAGTTGACTGTATTTCTAGTCCAGCAATACACCGTAACAATGTTGTTTTGCCGCAACCTGAAGGGCCAAGAAAACAAACAAATTCTCCTTCTTGAATATTGATTGAAATATTCCGAATTGCTTCAAAAGTGCCAAATGACTTTGAAAGATTATTAGTGGCTAAATAAGATTCTTTGTTATTTTCTAACATACAACAACCTACTATTATCTACAAAATAAATAAACAAGAAATGCTAATATACCCATTAAACATAACAGAATTGTAATAAATTCTTAACAAAAAAGTTAAATGATGTTTAAGGTATGTCTTTGATTAAAAAGGGGGAAAGTATGATTACAAAATCATTTACAAAGATATTTACCTCAATGACAATTTTTGTAATGTTTTTATTTTTATTAACATTCAATCGTATTGCTTACGCAGGTGAATTATTAGTTTATTCAAGCACTGATGCTGATAACCTTAAATATTACATGGATGAGTTTCAAAAAGCTAATCCTGATATTAAAATCAATGTCGTTCGTGAATCAACAGGAACAATGGCAGCTAAAATGATGGCTGAAAAAGATAATCCACAAGCAGATTTTTTATTTGAAATGGCTGCTACCGTTGCACTTAACATGGAAGCTGAAGGAATGTTTGTAGAATATACTCCGCCAGGTATGGATGCGATTGATCAACGTTATGTTGATAAATCTCCTCCAGTAACTTGGGTTGGCAATTATGGTTGGGCAGGTTGTATTTGTTGGAATCGTATTGAAGCAGAAAAACTTGGTTTACCAAAACCAACTACATGGGCTGAATTAACAAATCCAATTTATAAAGGTCATATCTCTATGCCGAACCCTGCATCCTCAGGCACTGGATTCTTGGATGCATCAAGTTGGATGCAAATATGGGGAGAAGAAAAGGCTTGGGAGTATATGGATGCCCTCCACGAAAATATTGGTATCTACACGCACTCAGGTTCCAAACCATGTAAGCAAGCTGGTTCTGGTGAATTCGCAATTGGTATCTCTTGGCCCGGTAGAGCAATTAAAGTTATTAAAGCTGGAGCTCCAATTGATATGATTATTCCAGAAGAAGGAATAGGTTGGGAAATGCAAGTTGTAGCAATTATGACTGGAACTGATAATTTGCCTGATGCTAAAAGATTAATGGACTGGACGTTGGGTGATGGTATGAAATTATTTGGTCAACGCCAATCTATCATAGCTGATTCATCTAAAGTAACTAAAGATCCAGAATTACCTGACTTTTATGATGAAGTTCAAGCAAAGTTAATTGATAACGATTTTGTATGGGCTGCAGCAAATAAAACACGTATCGTGAATGAATGGAAAAAACGATACGATAGCAAGTCAGAACCAAAAAAATAAATTAGAACTTTTTTTTAAATAACTAATAAACGGGGGTGTAATATTCTCCCGTTTTATTTTGCTTGTTATTATTTGTTACCTAAGAGAGGCTTCAACATAATGTTGAAAATATTCAATTGGCGGTGTTATTTTATTAAATTCTTTTGCGAGATCATCAAATTTACGCAACTCAACAGCCTCTCTCATAAAAGGTTTAGTAATAAATTCTTCTGCTTCTTCTGTTGTAAATGGTCCTCCTTGTACAACTAGAGAAATTTTAGAAGCTTCCGATAACAGATCATGATATCCATCTTCTACAGCAGATAAATATCTTTTTGAATCAACATGTGCCCGTATAGGGAGCGTTACTACCTCTCCAAAATATTTAGATAAATAATCTGCACCTAAATTTTCATGATGACCATCTTTTCCTTTATGTATTGGATCATCACCATCATATAACAAATGGCCAATATCATGTAATAAAGCAGCAGTTATAATTTCTTTGGAACAATTATTTTTCTCTGTTAATTCAGCACACTGCAAGGCGTGCTCTAGTTGAGTAACATTTTCATTCCCATACTGAAGATCGCTTCCTTTTGTTTGCAATAAATTTAAAAGAAATGATGTAATATCTTTATCCATTCAAATATACATATCATATATAATAATAATTTTAAAATTTATTTATTTTTATGACAAGTTCATCAATTTATTTACTCATATTTTTTGCTGCCTTTCTTCATGCTTTGTGGAATATTATTATTAAGTCTTTAA
>Ga0315336_1006288_pt1 | contig 12257 bp, 9 predicted proteins | sample ASW5metaG_FD_204512 | JGI IMG/M metagenome (GOLD analysis project Ga0315336, IMG submission 204512) | Ammonia-oxidizing marine archaeal communities from Monterey Bay, California, United States - ASW #5 | ecosystem: Environmental > Aquatic > Marine > Intertidal zone | place: USA: California...
AAGAAGTCGGTCAAAAAGAAGTCGGTCAAAAAGAAGTCGGTCAAAAAGAAGTCGGGCAAAAAGAAGTCGGGCAAATAACGGGCCAACAACAGGCGGGTCAACCGCGGCATGGGCCCCGCCGCTCACAGAATGAAACGGCTCAGGTCTTCGTCCCGCGTGATTTCCTCCAGCTGGCTCTTAACGTATTCGGCGTCGACAGACAGCGTCTGTTGCCCGTGATCACAGGCTTCGAAACTGATGGCCTCCAGCAGACGCTCGAGAATGGTGTGCAGGCGGCGGGCCCCGATGTTCTGAGTGGACTGGTTGACCTCGTAGGCGATCTCGGCCAACGCTGCAATTCCGTCTTCTGTGAAGACCAGTTGGACTCCATCGATCGCCAACAGCTCCTGGTATTGTCGCGTCAGTGATGACTTGGGCTCTGTCAGAATCCTTTGAAAATCTGCGCGGGTCAGGTCGTTCAGTTCCACGCGGATCGGAAAACGGCCCTGCAACTCCGGCATCAGATCTGATGGTTTGGAACGGTGAAACGCGCCGGCGGCGATGAACAGCATGTGCGAAGTGTTCACTGTTCCGTATCGCGTCTGGACCGTGGTTCCCTCGACAATCGGCAGCAGGTCGCGCTGCACACCCTGACGGCTGACATCAGCGCTGCGCCCCGATTCCTCCGGTCCGCACACCTTGTCGATTTCGTCGATGAATACGATGCCCGCTTGTTCGGCCAGTTGAATCGCCTCCTCTTGAATGGCATCGGTATCCATCAGCGCTTCGATTTCCTGCTCCAGCAGGATGTTGCGCGCATTGGCAACGGTCACGCGCCGCTCGGAGCTCTGACGCGGCATGATTTTTGAGAAGATATTCTGCAGGTCCATGTCCATCTGCTCCATGCCCATGTTGCCCATATTGGAGAAGACCTGCACGGGTGACTGACGCTGTTCGACGTTGAGTTCCACTTCGTGCTGTTCCAATTCGCCGGACCGCAGCCGGGCGCGAAATTTCTCTCGCGTCCGTTCGTGGCGCTGACCGTTTTGTTCGCGCTGGTCGTCTTCGGAATCCCAGTCGGGTGTGGGAACCAGCAGTTCTAGCAGGCGTTCTTCCACGCGCTGTTCGGCCGCCGATTCGACTTCGGCACGCTGGCGGGATTTGACCAGATTGATCGACGATTCGACCAGATCGCGGACAATGCTCTCAACATCGCGACCATAATAGCCCACTTCCGTGTATTTGCTGGCTTCGACTTTAATGAACGGTGCTCCGGTCAGCGTGGCCAGCCGGCGCGTGATCTCGGTCTTGCCCACACCCGTCGGGCCGATCATGATAATGTTCTTGGGAGTCACCTCCGAACGGATGTCGTCGTCCAACTGGCTCCACCGCCAGCGATTCCTCAAAGCGATGGCCACCGAGCGTTTGGCTTCGGCCTGACCGATAATGTGCTTGTCCAATGCATCGACGATCTGGCGCGGAGTCAATTCGCACATGACAATTCCTCCACCACGATGTTGTCATTGGTGTACACGTCGATTTCTGATGCGATCAACAGGGACTTGCGGACGATGTCCGCAGCGGCAAAGTCCGTGTGCCGGGACAGGGCCCGCGCCGCGGCTACGGCATATTGCCCACCGGAACCGATGCCGATGATGCCATCGGTCGGTTGAACCACGTCTCCCTGTCCAGTGATCAACAGCGTATGCCGCGCGTCAACTACGATCATCATCGCCTCCAGTCGTCGCAGCGCGCGGTCCGTACGCCAATCGCGGGCCAGTTCCGTGGCTGCTCGAGGGATGTTCCCAGGATAGTCCTTGGCACGCGTCTCGAAGCGTTCCAGCAACGCGAAGGCGTCCGCCGTGGATCCCGCGAATCCGACCAGGACCGAGTCATCCAGCATACGGCGGATCTTGTGCGTGTCGGATTTCATGATCGTGTCGCCGTGGGACACCTGTCCGTCCCCGGCGATGGCGACCCGGCTTTCCTGACGGACTGTCAGAATCGTGGTCGCTCGCCAGGGAGCACGCTGCTGAGAGGATGGCGCTCGTGGAGTCATGGTGGATTCCGCGGAGAGGTGAACAGCAGTCCGTCATGCCAAACGGCCCGTCGACAGTCCGCGCCGGACGCTGAACGGGCCAGCGTCGGTGATCGCGGCCCGTCAAAACTAACAATTGGCTGGCCGGCGAACAAGCGATCCGAGTGGCGGTCGTATTTCCGACTCCGCAACCCGGTTCGCTGTTGCAATCTGCGCGGCAGGTTGACGAACATGGTGGCCAGCTCGGTCGGTGATCGGGTGCCCTGGGGGAGGATGGCTAGCATGAGCATTGCACACGTGACTCTGGCAACACGAGATGTGACCGCGACGGCGGAGTTCTTCAGCGGTGTGCTGGGCTGGGCCGCGATCGAGCGCCCGGACAACATCGGTCAACATGCCGCCTGGTTGAGGATCGGCGACGGCCAGGAGCTGCACCTGCTGGAAGTGCCGGAATTTGAACCGTCTGAGTTCGAGCGGGAGTTTGGCAGACACGTGGCGTTGAGCTACCCGTTGAGCGAGTTTGCCGAGCTGAAGCGGCGGCTGGTCGAATGGGGTGCGGAACTGATTCAGCCTGTGCGCTCAACATCGTTCGAACGGTTTTTCTTCAAGGACCCCAATGGCTATGTTTTCGAGATTGTGCCCGATGTTGCGGATGACGAAACTCCGTAGCATTCAGCCGACACCCAGGCCGCGGAGGTACTGGACCGCGCGGGCCGTGTCTCCGGATCGGTTGCTGCCCGCCGTGCGATCCACCATCAGCCATCCCGCATAATCCGCCTCGTCTAATAGCGCGAGCAGTTCGTCCCAGGCGACCAATCCCATCCCGACCGGCATTTCCTGGCCCATCCCGTCCAGGTCGCGCTGGGCGTCTCGGACACGCACGTGCGTCACGCAGTGGTACAGTGCGCGGAAGGCTTCGGAGGCCGACTCGCCCGCCAGCACGGCACTGGCGGGATCCAAATCAATGCCGACCGGGCCTTGCTCGACACGATCCAACAGTTTCCGCAGGGTTGCCGCCGTGTCCGGACCCGGAGTGATCGACAGCGTGGTTCCCACCCGGTTGCCGTGCCTGGCCAGATCATTGAGCACGTGGACCAGTGTGTCGAAAGACGATCCGTCATGTTCAGGATCGGGCAGGCGACCGATGGGAATTGTCAGAATGGACGTCTTCAATTCGTAGGCGTAGCTCAGGGCTGCCTTGATCGCCTCGATTCTGCGGTCCATCTGATCCGGGTCGTACAGCCGCCGCCGAAGTGGAAAGGTCACCGAACCCACGCGCAGGCCACGTTCGGACAACCAGTGCAGGAACTGGCGGCGACCGGTTTGCGAAACCTGTTCGGGACGCATTTCGTTGCGCGCGTCGATTTGCACTCCGGCGACACCCAGCTCGGCGGCACGGTTCAAGGCTTGCCGCATGCTGGAGTCAAACACGCGGCAGGCAACTCCAAGTTTCATCCGGTTCATTGTCATGCGTCTCGTTCTCAAGCAGAATATCTCATGCAAACGCCGCCAGTATGGAAACGCCGCGGGTTCGACGCCCCTCAGTCTCGTTGCTGTGTTCATTGCCCGAGCAGGGGAATTCCTCATCGACCCGCCTCACCATGCGCACCAAGAGTCGCAGGTGTTGCCAGAGCGAAAGTCTGTCCATGTTCCGTGTCCGCAGCAACAGACCCAGATTATCGGTTCGGCCGTCGGGTGCAGGAAGTCTGGTCACGCGACCGATGCTGATGCTGGACACCTGCGTTTCCGCTGAGGGCGGTTTCATGATACGGGCAGCGACAGCCGCGTTCTACCTTTGGACCGCCGCGCCCTGGCTGTTCGCACAGAACATCGATCCGCTCGGAGGCGCCGATGCGGTCCAGCGGTACTCGTTTGGCCAGGAAATGGACCGGGATTTTGACGGGCATCCCGACGATTGGTTGCGGCGCCGGGGTCCCGATTTTCCGCCTTATGTTCGAGTAGCCATCGATATTCAGAATGGATATGTGACCCCCCAGGCCTTCAGCGGCTACGGATCGATGTTGTCCGATATCGCCAACCTGGCCGGTCTGAGTGGTGGCGCGCCGATCGGACAGTTGGCACGCAGCGGTGGCCATTTGTCCGACAACAACGTCTGGCAACAAAGCCTGAAGATCGAAGCCAACGGGGGGTTTGCAGCCCTGTATTCCAAGCCGATCCCCATCGTTCCGGATCACGCGTTCATCGTGCAGGCGTTTGTCCGCAGCGAGAAACTGGTGCATGATGCCGCGGTGTTATCGGTTTCGTTTCTGGACGAGAAGCGTCAGCGCATTCAGCGGTTCTTGAGCCGTCCGGTCAGCGGCAGTCATCAGAATTGGGTGCGGGTCAGGATCGCCTCCATGCATCCCCGCAGCGATGCCGCGTTTCTGGTCGTGGGCTGCCACCTGGTCCATAACAAGCAAAAGGACATTACCGGGACGGCCTGGTTCGACGAGATCCACATCAGCCGCTTGCCCCAGCTGGTGGTGACCAGCAACTATCGCAGCCGCTTCGTCGACGCCAGCGTGCCACTGACAATCAGCGCGGGCGTGCGTGGTGTCGACCCCCAGGGCGACTACGAACTGCGACTGGACATCGTCGATGCTCACGGGCACGTGTTGGATGAAAGGCGGCAGCCGCTGGCCGGCGCCGCTACGGATGCCGAACGCAAAGTCAAATGGCTTCCGGAATCGACCGACTATGGGTTCTACAGGGTGAATTGCCGTCTGTACCGCGGCGATGTGCAGCTTGCCCATGAGCAGACATCGCTGGTTGTGCTGGACAGGCTGATTCAGCCCCGCGCCGGCGGTGAATTCGGTTGGACAGTGAACCGTCGCATTGACGCTCAATTGCTGGATCAACTGGCCAGTCTGACCCGTCAGGCGGGTATCAACTGGATCAAATTCCCGGTCTGGTCCACTGCCGACAACAAAGACAATCTTCTGTCCGGACAGATCAGTGCGATGTTCGAACAGCTGCATCGGGGGTTCATCCGGCCCGTGGGCGTGCTGGACGAGCCTCCGCAACCGCTGCGGGCCAAGTTCTCGGACGATTGGTCCGGACTGAGCGAGTTGTTTACACTCGAACCGGCCATCTGGTTTCCCGTGTTGGAACCGGTGGTGGCCCGATTTTCATCTGAGATTCATACCTGGCAGTTGGGTCGGGATCACGACGCCAGTTTCGACGATCCTGACAAGATCCAACACATCCTGTCGGACACCCGCAAGGTCTTGGATCGTGTCCGCCGAGACTCGCGCGTGGGGGTGCCGTGGTCCGGAATCGGTTCACTGGATGTGAAGTTGGCTCCCACGGCGTTCGTGTCCATTCTCAGTCTGCCGGGCGAGCCGATTCCTGATCTGGTGGCGCGGCTGAAAGCGCTCGATCCGCTGACGCGCTGGGCCACCTTGCGCGGAGGCTCACGACGGCTGTTATCCGCCGATGAATGTGCGACCGACCTGGCCCGACGGATGGTGGCTGCAAAAATCGGCGGGGCCTCCGCCATTTTTGTCTCGGATGTGTTTGACCCGCAACGGGGTCTGGTCGATCATGACGGAACGCCGTCTGAGCTGTTTCTGCCCTGGAGAACTTTGGCACTGGCGCTGCAAAATGCCAAATTCCTAGGCTCCCTGCAACTCGGACAGCAGAGCGAAAACTATATCTTCGCACGGGATGGTCGCGCGGTGATGCTGCTGTGGAATCCGTTTTCTGTCACGGAAGAGATGTACTTCGGACCACATGCGCGGGTGACCGATGTGTGGGGCCGACCTCAGCCGCTGGGGCAGGATCAACGGTCCGGCAGGCAGCGGGTGCGGGTCGGATCCGTTCCCGTTCTGGTCCACGATTGCCTGGAGCAGATCATTCGCTGGCGGATGGCTGTCCGGTTTGAACGCGGAGTGTTACCCAGCGCCCGCGGAGAGCAGCTGGACGCACTGCTCGGTACGAACACGTTTCAAGGTGTCGACGGACACGTGGCGGTCGAGTTTCCTCGGGAATGGGATGTCAGCCCCCGCAACGGCTGGAAGATCAACCTGGCAGCCGGAGAGGCGATCCGCTTGCCGATGGTGGTCACGTTGCCGTCCGAAGCCAGCCTGGGACGGGTCAACTTGTGGATTCACTTCACCGTCAACGCCGATCACCGCTACCGCTTTCGCGTGCGTCGACCGTATCAGATCGGCCTGGGTGACGTGACGATTGATGTCCAGGAACGCTTTCTGGCGGACGGCGACATGGAAATTCTGCAGGTGATCACCAACAACATCCAGCCGCAGGAAGTCCTCAATTTTCGCTGCAGCTTGTTTGTGCTCGGACGGCAGCGGCAAATCGTCAAAGTCACCAAGTTGGCCGCGGGTCAGTCCCAGAAAATCTTCACTGTACCGGATGCCAAGGCTCTGATGGGACGCGACGTCTGGTTGCGGGCCGAAGAAATCGATGGCCCGCGCATACTCAATCTCCGCTGGCGGATCGGTACGCGCGTGCCCCTGGATGGACCGGGTCCACGGCTTCCACAACCGGTGCGGCCGTCCAAGACGAAACCCGACGACAAGGTGGCGATCAACCAGGAATGAACGTGCGGGCCATTTGAACAACACGGTCCGATTGCGTAGCCTGACAGCAGATCGCTTTCTGTCCGTTGTCGCCGAGGGTTTTGCCATGGTCCGTTTGCCCATCGCCAAGCCGGATGAAATCCATCTGGATGCCAACCGCCTGGAACAGGCCTATCTTCGATTGGAACGCTGGTGTAGCGGGCCCGATGCGCCGATTCCCGGTGGAGCCATCGCCGTGGGCCGCCACGGTAAGCTGCTCGAACCCAGGTTTTTCGGCCGGCAGGGCCCCGAAGCCGACGCCGGTCGGATACGCCGCGACAGCACGTTCCTGCTGGCCTCGATCAGCAAACCTGTGACCTGCCTGGCGGCCATGATGTTAGTCGAGCGGGGATTGCTCAACCTGTCCGACGCTGTCGTAAGACACATTCCCGAGTTCGCGGCCCATCACAAGGAAGACACGCGGGTTCTGCATCTGATGACACACTCCAGCGGCATGCCCGATATGCTGCCCAACAACGCCGAACTCAGACAGCAGCACGCGCCGCTGAGGACGTTCATCAACGGAGCCATTCACGCGCAACCCTTGTTCGCGCCGGGAACCAATTTCAGCTATCAGAGCATGGGAACGCTGGTGATCGCCGAACTGGTGCAGCGGCTCAGTGGCCTGTCCATTCGAGACTTCCTGAAACGCGAGATCTTTGACCCGCTCCAGATGCAGGCCACGGCTCTGGGGTCACGTGGACTGGATCGTGAGCGCCTGGTGCGGGTCCAGATTCCCGACTACCAACGGGGCAGCGACTTTGGTTGGAACAGCCGGTACTGGCAGGAGCTGGGAGTGCCCTGGGGCGGCATGTTCAGCTCCCCTGCCGACCTGGCCTGCATCTGCCAGTTGCTGCTCAATCAGGGGCAGTTGGGGGACGTGCGGTTGCTGTCCCCGGCGACGGTCGCAGCCATGACAGGCAATCAGTTGCAAGTCCAGCCCGATATCCCCGAGTCCGTGAGACGCTGCCGAGGCTGGGGGCTGGGTTGGAGCCTGAATCATCCCGGACTGGCCGGAAGCTGGGGTGACCTGCTCAGTCCAGCTACATTCGGTCATACCGGTGCCACTGGTACAATGTGTTGGATCGACCCTCAGCGCGAAGGCTTTTGCCTGCTGCTGACCTCGGCCATCCGCTCCCGCGCGCCCTGGCGGCTGGTGCAGTTGTCCAACATGATTGCCGCCGCATTTCGCTGAACACCGGCGGTTGACCGCTGAGTCCCTGTTCCCGCTGACACCCTGGTACCCTGGTCGGGACCCGACCGTGCCGCAGGTCTGACGTATCGGACAGAACGCGATCAGTTCGTCCAGATGGGGCATCGAGCACAAACGTTAAACCGCTTATGAAGCCCCGCATTTCATCCGGGACTCCGCGTCGGACTCAAACGTCTTCACTTTTCCAGTCGGCAATGTCGACCTTAATTACGCACAGTCAACACCAGGGAGAGCAGCAGATGCCAGTGCCGGAGTGTGGGAATTGCGAGAATGCTGGGTCAAAATTGGGACAGTCATTAATCGCCCTTGATGGCAAAGTCCGTTACCACCGCGCAGTCGATCGCCGTTCGGATCGCCAGCATCTGCAATGGAGATCCGGTTGGAACACGCGGCGTGACCAGATCCTGCACAAATTGCGCGTGATCGACGAGCATCTGGGATCTCTGGCTCAGGAGCCACCCCTGCCGCGGTTGACGCTGTTCGATGCCTCGCCCACGCTCCAGCCTGCGGGCTGTGCCGAGGTGTTCTAGTCGGCTTTCGGCCGCATCGTCCCCCCCCCGCGATCATCCACGGGGCCGCCGGGGATCGGATTTGAGCGGGAGTTGACAGCGCTTGCCGTTCCAGGACGATTTGTAGATCGCCAGAATCAACTCCACACTCTTGCGGCCTTGGAGTCCGTCCACCATCGGCGCTGCTCCGGATTTGATGGACTTGATCAAATCCTTCAGCTGTTCGCGATGGCCAACGTGCGAGATGGCTGTCGGGTCACTCGCGCCACCGGTGCTGGTCGAACCTGGCCCGTGTTGCGCCAGTAGCTTCTGGTCGCTCTTCCGGGGTCGAGCGAAATCCCAGAGCAGAATACTGTCTTGCTCCACAATGGCCGATCCGGTCGTGCCGTGGATTTCGGTTTTCTTCAACAGGCCAGGATAGGCGCTGGTGGTGGCTTCCAGGACACCCAGAGCTCCGTTCTGGAAGCGGACGGCGGCCACGCCGACATCTTCGACCTCGATCCGCTCGTGCGCCAGTGTGTCGGTGACGCCGGTCACCTCGGCCACGTCCCCCATGAACCAGTACAGCAGATCGACGTTGTGAATGGCTTGGTTCATGAAGGCACCGCCGCCGTCCAGCGCCCAGGTGCCTCGCCAGCCGCCGCTGTCGTAGTATTCTTGCGACCGCCACCACTTGACATAGGTATCTCCCAGGGTGAGTTTGCCGAATCGCCCCTGGTCGATGGCCCGTTTCAGTGCCATGTTGGCGGGGCTGAAACGTGACGGCATGATGGTTGCCAATTGCACGTTGTTGGCCTGGCAGGCTTCGATAATCCGATCGCAGCGTTTGAGTGTGATTTCGAGCGGTTTCTCGACGACCACGTGCTTGCCGGCGCGGGCCGAGGCCACCGCGGGTTGCATATGAGCGCCGCTGGGTGTGCAGATGTTGACGACGTCGACGCGAGGATCCGCCAGCATGTCCTCCAACCGGTGGTAGGCGGTGCAGTCGTTTGCGGCTGCAAATCGATCGGCACCGGCTGTGAACGTGTCGAAGCAGGCCACAATCCGTGCGCCACGGATATCGGCAATGGCGCCGGCGTGAAAGTTCGAGATCATTCCGCAACCGACAATTCCAAATCCAATCGCCATGGTTTCAACATCCTGATGCTTGAGTGTGTGGTGTGTCTCTGTTCGACGACCGCCAACAGGGACCTGAAAAAAGACCTGCAAAAAACCAGATCGGAAGTCACAGCCGTTGATGTCAGGAGACGCGTCAGCCGGTCAGTTTGACCCGGCAGAATTTCTTCTTGCCAACCCAGACCATCAGGCCGGTTTCCACGGGGATCGACTGGTCGTGTGTATCGATCCTTTGTTTGCCGTCCCCCCAGTAGGCGCCACCCTGTTGGATCGTCCGCCGGGCTTCGCTGGTGGAACGGCACAGGCCTGTCAGCTTGAGCAACTGGTCGGCCGGCAATCCATCCGCGACCAGTTCCGCGGCGGCCAATTCGATCACCGGGATGTCGGCAGGCAGCTCTCCCTGACGAATCTCACGGTCCCATTGGTTGGCCGCTGCTTCAGCATCCGAGGGGTCGTAATACTGCGTGATCACTGTGCGTGCCAGTGTGGTCTTGGCTTGTTTGGGGTGGCCGGATAACAGCTCATCAATTTCCGGCAGCGGCACGTCGGTCAGCAATTCGAAGAACGGCCGCATCGAGTCATCGGGCAGTTGCATGAACTTCTTCATCATCTCGTAGGGGGACTCGCCGATGCCGATGTAGTTGTCCAGGCTCTTCCCCATTCTGCGGACGCCGTCGAGCCCCACCAGGATGGGCGACATGACACCGATCTGCTGGTTTAATCCGTGGCCTTTTTGCAGGTCGCGGGCCAGCATGAAACTGTACAGTTGCTCGGTGCCTCCCAACTCGATGTCGGCCCGGACTTCGACCGAGTCCCAGGCCTGCATCACGGGATACAGGCATTCGTGCAGGTAGATCGCGACTTCGGCTCGGAAGCGTTTGGAGAAATCGTCACGCGTCAACAGCTGTGCCACGGTGACCTGACTGCACAGTTCCAGAATCTGAGCAAAGTCCATCTGCGAAAACCATTCGCCATTCCGGTGGACCTCGGTCTGATCCAGGTCGATCACCCGGCCAAGCTGGTTCAGATAGTCCTCGGCATTGGCTTCCACACGTTCCGCCGTGAGTCGTTGCCGCGTCTCATCGCGACCGCTGGGATCTCCAACCAGGGCCGTGTAGTTGCCGATGATCAGCACCGCCTGATGTCCGAGCTGTTGGAATTGCCGCAACTTGCGCATGGGGACCGTATGCCCCAGGTGCAAGTCGGCGCCCGTGGGGTCGATTCCGTACTTGACCCGCAACGGGCGGTCCTCGGCGCGGCTGCGAGTCAATAATTCTTCCAGCTCGGACTCGGGAACAATTTTCTCGACACCGCGACGGATGACGGCCAGTTGTTCTGCAACGGGGGGAAACGGCATGGTCTGCGGATCCGGCGGCGAAAAAGGTGGTAATTACTGATTTGTAGAAACAGCCAGACAACGACTCCGGCCTGGTTCCGCGGTACATCTGCCGGGACGGTCGTGTTGGTGACCTGACCGGCGTCATACTGCCAGCGACCGCAGTCAGGTTCCGAAGGTTACCACTGGCAGACGCGGCATTCCAGCCAGCTGCGATGTGCCATGGTAAGCACGGGTCGTGTGCTGCGGCTGCGGGCGACATCATTCGGTTGCCAGATTGGTTCTGGAGACATTGTGCCGTGATCCGGAAATTGCGAGACTGGTTCATCTGTCCGCGGGCTCCCTGGCCGTGTCTGCGATCTTGAGTTTGTCGAAAGAGGACCATGCACGGTTGCATCTTCAGGTTGGCAGTCGCAGTGGTTGGCTGCTCCTGTGCTCTGGCCGCTGCTCCGGCCGCTGCCCTGGCCGCGGACTGGCCGATGTGGCGTTACGGGGCACAGCGGGGCGCGGTGACTCCGCAGGCATTGCCCGCCGGTCTCACACCGGCCTGGACTCGACAGCTGCCGCCGCCGATCCCAGCCTGGCCGGCAACACAACCGCGACTGCAATTTGACACCGTGCCGCAGGCCGTCGTCGCCGGCGAGCGGTTGTTTGTGCCCTGTACGGTGAATGACAGTGTCAGTGCCTTCAGCACGCGGACTGGCGCACGGCTGTGGCGGTTCCAGACCGATGGACCGGTCCGGTTTGCTCCCCTGGCACACGCGGGCCATGTGTATTTTGTTTCGGATGACGGCCACCTGTATTGCCTCGACGCTCGGGATGGAGCGTTGAAGTGGAGGCTCAATGGAGGGCCGGCCGACCGCCGCGTGTTGGGTCACGGACGGCTGGTATCGAGCTGGCCGGCCCGTGGCGGCGTCGTGTTGCACGAGGACCGCCTGTTTTTTACCGCCAGTATCTGGCCGTTCATGGGCGTGTTTCTGCACGCCGTGGATCCCGCGACCGGCCGCGTGCTGTGGACCAATAGCGGCACGGGAACCAACTACACGACTCAGCCACACGGCACACCATCGTTCGCCACGGTTGCCCCGCAGGGGCATCTGGCCGCGACCGGAAACTCGCTCATCGTACCCGGTGGTCGATCGGTCCCCGCCATTTTCGATACACGGAACGGGCGGTTCCAGCACTTTGAATTCTACAACAAAGGCCACGGTGGACACGCGGTCATGGCCGGCCGCCAAGCCTACTTCGTCGGTGGCAAGGGCTACGATTTGCGGGATGGAATGCTGGCGAACACCGAGGTGCCCGTGTTCTGTGGTCCGCGTCAAGTTGTGTTTGTCGACGGCAAACAGATTCGGATCGCTCCGGCGGAATCGCAGGTTATTGACGATTCGCAAGTCGATCGGACCGGCAAGAAAAAGGCCGCTCCACCACAGATCGTCTGGACGACGCTGGCCACTCATACTCTGGCTCCCGCCGAGACCGGCCG
>Ga0315336_1006289_pt1 | contig 12256 bp, 8 predicted proteins | sample ASW5metaG_FD_204512 | JGI IMG/M metagenome (GOLD analysis project Ga0315336, IMG submission 204512) | Ammonia-oxidizing marine archaeal communities from Monterey Bay, California, United States - ASW #5 | ecosystem: Environmental > Aquatic > Marine > Intertidal zone | place: USA: California...
ACCTGTCCCGATCGGGTCGGGTGGGGCGCTTTGGGGTCGGTGAGGCTGCCCACCATCGCCCCGTCCTCGAGGTGGCAGACGACACAGGTGACGCCCTCGGCTTGCAGCTCCGCCTCGAAGGACCCATTGCCGAGTGACAACGGGATCAACGGCTTGACGGACAGCAGGCCGAGCGCCGTTCGCGGTTGCTGCTCTACCAGCGGAGCGTGGCAGCGGAGGCAGATGAACGGCTGTCCCTGGAGTTCGAAGTCGGCGACGAAAGCGGGATCGGTCATCGCCTGGCCCATCATCGAGGCCTTCCACTCGTCGTAGATCTCCAGGTGACAGGGCCGACAGGACGACGCCGACAGGGTTGTTCCATGGGGCGGAGAGAGGACTGGGAGCGGGGTCGGGTCGAGCTGGGTCCACACCCAGGTGGTGGCGGAAAACCAGATGAGGACGGCGACAACAGCCACTCCCCCGACGATCGGACCCCGCCTCATGGCGGCATCATCTCACAGCTATGGCGTTGGGATGTACATGTCGTTCAGCTGCACTGGCTCGCCTTCGGACTGTCGCCAGTAGTCGTCGTACCCGTTGCCGGTCTCGCCCTCGAGATCCCAGCCGAGGCCCTCAAACGTAGCGGGGGTGTTCAGCTCGGCTTCAGTGCACGGGTGCACGTCGGTCCCCTCGTCACCCGAGTGCACGCCCGACATGCCCGGATTGGCGTCGGAGTTGAAGAGCACCGACGTGAGCAACAGGCCGTCGTTGCAGCCTGCGAATCCGCCCGCTTCGTAGCCGCCGTCGTGGACTGCGCCGAGGGAATAGGCCTGGGTGATGGAGCCGGTAGCGACGCCGACGAGCCCGCCGTGGCAGTGGCCGTCCGCCGCGCCATGCACGTCGCCTCCGGACCATCCACGGGTGAGGGACCCGGCTTCGGCCGGAGCCATGATCAACCCGGCCAGGCCGCCGATGTAGTACATGCCGCTGGCGTCGCCGAGGGCGAAGACGTCGCTCAGCTCGCCTCCGTAGCTGTTGCCGACGAGTCCTCCCGCCGCCGATTCACCCGTTGCCGCGTCCCCCGACGCCCAGGAGCGCCTCACCGCGGCGTGGTTGAGTCCGCCGACCAGCCCGCCGGCACCCCAGGTCGTGGCGTCCGTGTCGCCGGTGGCCCAGCAGTCATCGACGGCACCAGCTGCCAGGGACCCGATGAGGCCACCCACCTCTCGGGTGCCGGAGACTGCCCCCTCCGCCCCCGAGAAGCCGATGGCGCTGCCTTGTGTCGTGCCCACCAACCCGCCGACGCGGGAGTCACCCACGACATTGCCCAGGCCCATGCTCCACTCGATGGTTCCACTAGCGTCACCAATGAGACCGCCGACCCGCTCTGCGGTGGGGGCCGTCACGTCTCCCTTGCCCCAGCCATCGCTCAAGAAGCTGGAAGATCCGAGGTGTCCGGCCAGTCCGCCGATCCCGAGCCGGGTTCCCGCGACGGCACCGAAGGCCGCTACGTCGCGGGTCGTGCGGGCGTAGATCATGCCTGCGGCGCCGCCGACCCAGGTCTCCCCGGAAACGTCGACATAGGCGTAACTGTTGGAGAAGTCGGCGCTGACCTCACCGGCGAGTCCGCCGACCCGGGTCCGGCCGACGACCGTCCCGCCAGCCATGAGGCCGCTGACCTCGCTGCCCCGGAGGTTGCCCCCGAAGACACCGACGTAGTCCCGACCGGTGATGTCGGCGCCCCACAAGGTGATGTTGCGGATGTACGTCGCGTTGCTGTAGCCGAACAACCCCACGTAGTCGGTATCGGGAAGGTTCAACCTGAGGTTGTACAGAATGTGGTCCTGCCCGTCGAACCCTCCGTTGAAGGGGGTCGAGCGGTCGCCTATGCGGATCGCATGGCCCCAGAGGTCGAGATCCGCCTCCAGCGCGAAGTGGGCGCTCCAGAGAGAAGAATCGTCGGCCACCGCCTGCAGCTGTGTCGCCGTGCAGATTCGGTACGGGTCGGCCTCCGTCCCCGCCGGTGCGGAGGGATGGGACGTGAAGGGTGCGGTGTCGATCTGGCCCGCCGCGGTGCACCACTCGCCGATGACGAGCACTTCGTCGGCGTGTGCGAGGGGAGCGAGCAGGGCGATGGTGAACAGGGTAGACATGGGTCTCTCCGATGAGTCTAGTCACCCATTGAGTGGTTCGTCCGCCGGGAGTTGCCCATCTTCAGGGCGCAACAATGTCGTCACAGGTCGTTACGGGAACGGCCGAAAACCGTCGTCGCGCGCCCTCAGTACACTTCGCGCCGAACGGCGAACAATGTCCGAACAAGTGCCCCGCCGGTGGGTCTGGCGCCCTACTTGGAGAGCGGGAGGGGACATGAAGCTGAGGCTCTGGCAGATCTTGTTGATCATTCCGTTCTATTTCGGGTTGGCGTTCTGGCGGTACACCGAGTTCGCCGCCTTCGGTCGCGGAGAAATGGCGGAATTGCGGGTCTATTCACTGGAGATTCCGCTGTATTCGGCCTTTGGGGCCTTCGGCGTGGCCCTCACGTGGGCGCTGCCGGCGTTCGCGTTGATCTACGTGCTGTACCAGTTCTACAAGGCGCGAAAGGCCGGGCTCGCCTGAGCAACGCGAATTGGGGACGAGTGGCCGGTTGCCTCCCGGGGCGGAGGTTCCGATGTCCACCCGAGCCCTTTTGCTGTCCATTCTGTGTGTTCTCGGTGCCTGCGCGCCCACCCCTGACGGGCTCGAGACGCCACGTCCCTGCGAGGACCCCCTGGAGGAAGCCAGGGTGAGTGCGGTCGAGGTTGGCATCGCGACGCCGTTCGAGGCCGTGGACGACGGCGCGGAGTTGATGCTCGACTACGGCGCTCAGGGCGGCCAGATGGTCACCTTCAGCTTGAGGTTGGAGACCGAGGCCGACGGCGCCTGCATCGACAAGCAGGTGACCCTGTACAACGCGGCCGGCGATCAAGTAGGACAGCACAGAGGGGCGCTGCCAGTCAGCGCCGTCGACGGCGGTCTGGTCTCGGATCGCTTCTCGATGGAGGTCTACAACAACCCCCGACCCGGCGCTCCGGTGACCGTGGTCGTTGAGGCCTATGGTGCCGAGAAGGTACGCAACCTGGTCTACGAGGGGACCTTTCAGGACACCGGCGACACGGGCTTCTGAGGGGGCCCTACCAGCCCTCGAGCACGATCTTGCCCCGCGCCCGTCCGGTCTCCAGGTGGGTGTGGGCGTCGACGATCTCGGTCATCGGCCGAATGGAGTCGATGACTGGCTTCACCTGACCGGCGTCGACCATGGCCGCCAGCTGGGCGAGCTGCTTGGAGTTGATGCGCTTGATGACGTTGGCCCCTTCGATTCCCCGGACCATCGTCCGGGCGTAGAAGGAGACCAGCTTCAGCCCGGTTGCGACCAGACCCAGGGTGGGGCCGTAGCGTCCGCCCAGCTTCGCCAGGTCGGCGTTGATGGTGGCCAATCGACCGCCGCGAACCAGGATCTTCATGGCCTTGTTGCGCGCCTCTTCTCCCAGGGAGTCGAGCACGATGTCGATGTCGGAGAGCACCTCGTCGAAGGCTTCAGTCCGGTAGTCGATAGGTCGGTCGGCGCCGAGCTCGGTGACGAGAGGGTGGTTCCGCGGGCTCGATGTCGTCGCCACCCAGGCGCCGTGGGCCTTGGCGATCTGGATGGCCACGGTACCGACGCCTCCGGAGCCGGCCTGGATGAAGACCCTCTGTGGTCCTCCTCTCTCGAGCCGCGGTAGTAAGCACTGCATGGCGGTCAGCCCGACCAATGGGAGGGAGGCGGCGTGGGCGTGGCTGATGCTCTCGGGCTTCAGACTGAGCGCGCCTTCGTCGATGGCGACCCGCTCGGCATAGGTTCCCGGGCGCCGGTGGGAGGGGGTCGACCAGACCTCGTCGCCGACCTCGAACCGCGTGACCTGGCCTCCGACTCCCTCGACGACTCCGGAGACGTCGAGGCCGAGGATCCACGGCAGGCGATAGCGGAAGGCAGCCCTGTTCTTTCCCTCTCGACACTTCGCGTCTACGGGATTGACTGACGTCGCGCGTACCGCGACCAATACGTCCCGCGGTCCGACAACCGGTTCGGCCACGTCTTCAATGCGCAGGACCTCGGGCCCGCCATGCTCGTAAAAGACCGCTGCCTTCATGGAATTGGAATAGTCCGCATGGGGAGGCGCGGCATGGCGCATTGGATCGTGAAGTGGGAATACAGCGCTTTCGACCGCGAGGTCCCAGAGCTCGACGTCGTCGATTGGAAGAAGACCGGCGCTACAGAGGTCCCCACCCATCCCGGGTATTGGACGGCTCCGAAGCGGCTGCCTCTCCGCGTCGAGCCCACCGCGCCCATCTTCCGCCCATCCGGCTATCCCTGGATTGTGCTCTGTACCGATGAGGGTCGACGCATCCTCGAAGCGGGCGGCAGGTACACCTTCCGCAAGCCGTCCAATCTGCGACGGGGTTCGATCTCCTTGAACAGCCTCGACCCCTGGGCGCTGCACGAACGCGCGTCGAGACACAACTGGGACGACGGCGACTGGTATCTGTGCGAGATGATCGACTCGCCGACCTGTGATCTGGGCACTGCGCTGTTGATTTTCTGGTTGAGCGGGGCCGGCTTTCTTCAGCAGTGGCAGCCCAAGGACGTTCCTCCCCTCCACCGGGAGTTCGTGAGACTGGTCCAGGACATCGAGCGCCGGGTCGTCGCCGGGAAGTTTCCCCGCGGCTGGGTCTTCTACGATCCGGTCGATGAGGATCGTTTCTACGAGGAGCTCGCTCACAAGTTCGTCAGGGAGATCCCCGCGATCATGCGGCAGCCCACCGGCATCCGCCCGGCCGATCGCCCGGCGCTCGTCAAAGGTACGGCCCTGCTGGAGAGTGGCGAGCCGCTCACCCATGAAGGGATCCAGAAGTTGCTTCGCATGCGCAACCTCGACACGCTCCCGGTCCTGATCGAGCGGGTTGGAGCCGCGTCACTGCTGCCGATGACCTGTGGGGCCGGGTGGGCCGATGGCGCGGCCGTTCTGGTAGCGGCCGGAGCCGATCTGGAGACCATTGGGGTGTCCAACCACGTCGAGGGCACCGGGCTGTTCATCGCCGCGGTGGCCGGTCATGTGGAGGTGACGCGCTGGCTGGTCGAGGCCGGCGCCGACGTGAATGTCACCGACGAGGACGACGAGGACTCGGTCCTTGACCGCGCCGCCTACGAGAACGAACTGGAGATCTGCCGAATCCTCCTCGAAGGGGGGGCGGAGGGCGTCGACGATGCCGTGGTCTGGAGTTGCTTCTACTCGATGCCGGGAAACACTGGCAGGCCCGAAATGCTCGCGCTGTTTCTCGACCACGGGGCAAGGCCGGAGATCGCGTTGTCCTGGGCGTGCGGTGCGGCCTATGTGGACTGCGTGACCGTGGCTCTGGCCCGTCGCCCCAACGTGAACGCTCCCGACAAGTTCGGTATGCGTCCACTCCGTATCGTTGCGACGCTTCCGGAGTACGGGCGGGCAGCTCCCGAGGATCGCCTGCTCATCGCGGCGCTGCTGCTCGCCGCAGGGGCCGACCCAAGCTTGAAGGACGCCGATGGCCAAACCCCACGCGACGCGGCACGTGTGTCCGGTTTTGATGCGGCGGTTGCGCTCCTGGAGTGACCTGCGCGCAACATGACGCCGGTGATTGGTGAGGCACCATTCCGGCGACTACGTTCTGAGCTTGAGCGCAGCGCCACACGGAGTCCGAGCAGCTGCTCCTTGAGCTCGCGCACGGCGCTGCCGAGGTGGAAGGTGCGACTCTCCACGCCAGCGCTTGCACGCTCCCATCGAGGTCCTCGGGCGTCTCAAAGATGGCAACGCAGGGAAACTTCTCGCCGATTGCGGGATGCCGCTCTGTCAGCGCGAAGATGGAGTCGGTGATGGGCGGGGTCGGTGGCGCATTCGGGAGCAGTGACTCGAAGGTGGCATGTCCCTTCATGATGAGCCAGGAGCGAAGCCCATTCAGGCTGAGTCGGGCCAGCCCGGAGGCGGCGCGGTCCAGAGGCGAGTCCTCTCCCGGGTCACCCCATTGCTCGATATGCCGCCAGAAGCTGACGCGATCCATGAGCCCCCTCGATTACTGCTACCCGATCTCGTATCCCAGAGCGAGAAGGTATCGCTCGAGTGCTGTGTGCTCGCGGCAGTCGTAGTCACAGGTGAAGAACGCCCAGATCCATGCCAATGCGTGTGCCATTTCGAGTCTCCGTTGATGCAGGGAGACTGCCAGTCAAATTTGCAGTAGAGAATGGGTAATCTCGCAGTGCTACACTGCATAAATGCAGGATTCCTGGAACTGGGACCACGTCAGGGTATTCATGGCCGTTCATCGTGGGGGTACTTTGGCTGCCGCCTCACGTGCGCTTCGACAGGACGCAACGACGGTCGGTCGCCGTATTTCGGCGCTCGAAACGTCGGCGGGTGGGCCGCTCTTTGTGCGGACCTCGACCGGGTGGCGGCTCAGCGAGCTCGGGAGGGCGGTGCAGGTGCAGGCCGAGGCCATGGAGGCGGCGGCGTTGGATCTGGAGCGCGCGGTCGTCAGCCAGAGCGCTGCGATCCAGGGAACGCTTCGTCTGGCCTGCTTGGCGAGCTTTGCGGCTGAAGTTCTGGCCCCGTGGCTCTTTGAGTTCTGCCAACGACATCCGGGTGTCGATCTGGAGCTCGTGACCTCGGCGTCGCTGGCTGATCTGTGCCGCCGCGATGCCGATGTGGCGGTTCGTTTTCTGCCGCAATCACCGTCTTTTGGCGGCGGACACCTCCTGCTCGCTCGGAAGGTGGCGGTCGCGCACATGGGCCTCTACGCGAGCGAGACCTATTTGGGCAATGGCTCCATCCCCAAGTCGATCGAGGATCTCTCGGCGCACGCCGTGATCGGTCGGGACGAGCGCGGCGTCGACGTGCCCGGCTACCGATGGTTGACCGAGCTGGAGCGGGACCACAAGCCCACGATCGCGTTGCGCTGCAATCCCTTTCCGGCGACTCGCGCCGCAGTAGAAGCTGGGTTTGGCATTGGCGCGATGCCGATCTACACGGGGGAGGCGAGTCGCGATCTCGTTCGCGTGCTGCCGGATGTCGAGTTTGGGGCTCGGTCGATCTGGTTGGTTGTACATCGAGACCTGCGCAAGGTGGCCAGAGTGGGCGCACTCCTGGATTTCCTGGCCTCGAAGTTCATGACGTTTTGAAGGCGTCGCCGGGCGTGCCTCGACTCCGCTACTCGGCCGTGTCTGGTGTCTGGAGGGCTTGCCGTGCAGCAGTGGCTGCGCGCTCGGACTCGCCACCACGCCAGGCATCGAAGGACGCTCGCCAGTTCGAATCGCGGAGCTTGTTCTCCACGCTGGCGGGGCTGCTGTAGACCCAGGTGCGGAAGGCATCGCTCTCGTCTGGCGCAATCATGTCGTCACGGGCGATGGCGGGATGGCGGTGCCAGAGCGTGCTGACCCGTCGCATGCGCGCCGTGAGTCGGCGCTGCGTATCTCGACCGTGATGTGGGTAGATTGGGTTGGTGCCGCGGGTGCGGAAGCCCTCAGTCTGGAGCGTGTGTGTGAGAAGGCGCTCGAAGTCCTCTTCGTCCATGTCGGCCGGGCACCAGAGCCGGGAACGAATGTCACGCCACTCCTGGCTGTTCTGGAACTCGGTCACCGCTGCCGCGCGGCGACTGTCGCGGATGGGATTGGCGACCCTCCTGTTCAGAGCGGCGCCCGCCCTGCGCATTCCCCGCCGAACCACCCGCTGGCCGAACTCGTCGATCTCGAATTCCTCGGCCTGATCGCCGGGAGTGACGGCGCTGGCGAGCTGGGAGGCGCCGGTGTCGCGCATCTCCTGGAGGAGGGGCACGGAACCGCGGGCTGCGAGGCTCAAGGTCTGGTCGCCGAGGCTCATGTCGCCGCCCTGGGCGCGCCGGCCGGTGAAGATCTCGTTGATTCGCGGGGTGCTGAAGTGATGTACGCCGCGATCGACGGTCTGGATGAGCATGTTCTTGACGACGTCGTAGGGCATGTCGGAGAGCTCGCTCGCGATGTCGCCGCCGCTCTCTCGGAGCCCCTGCCCCAGGCCGTCCGTCATCACGTTCGTGCCGACGCGAGTCAGGATGTCGCTGGCGAAGCTCTGTCCGGTGTTCACTGCGGTGCGGCCCATGGCTTCGATGCCCACCTGCATGAGCCTGGGCTCCCTGGCCAGAGCCGCCTGGAACTGGGCAATACGGTTGGCGAATTCGCCGTTTGACTGGAATCCAGCCATCGCGTTTCGGAAGTGGGCGCCCGCCTGGTGGGTAATGGCGGTGGTCAGTGCCTGGGTGATCAGTGCCTTGGCCAGATCGCCGCGGAAGTTGTTCTCGGAGCCGTTGCAGGCCTCGTCCAGGGCCTCGGCCAGGGTCACGTCGATGGCGCTGGTCAGCAATGCCGCGCCCAGGGTCGGTCCACCGGGGCCAGTGAGCGCCGTGGCGACGGCGGTGACGATGATGCTGGAGATGATCTTCGCGATCTCGGCCGTGGCCTGACGGGCCTCGCGGTACTCGGTGATGGCGTCGGAGAGTTCGGTGCGCAGATCGGCGAGGGAGGCCATCTCCTCTTCGGAGAGCTCCCCGTCTTCACTGGCGGCGCTGAACTCGGAGCCGAGTTGGTTTCCGACCGCCTCCGAGGCCTCGCGTTCGTCACCGTAGAAGGGGTCGGCGAGGCTCCAGTCCCGCATGATCTCGCGCTCGTCCATGGACTGAACCTGCCGTGAACGCGCTACGCGTTCGTCGCCAGTGAGGAGCTCGTGGTCGTCCTCAGTGAGACCCTCGACGCCGCTGTCCTCCAGCGCTGTGGCGATCTGCGCACCTGTCAGGGCGAAGATCCGGCTGCGCAAGGCGTTCCGCCAGTTGAGCATCGTGCGCTCGTCGGTCTCGGCGACCCCGTGCTCGTCTCTGAGGAGAGTGAGCACACCCTCGGCGGCATCGAGCTGGAACTCGCGGAGGGCGCGTTGTGCACCGGCGTGCTCTCGAACGCGGAGGAAGGTCACGACCAATGCGCGCATCTGGCGGCCGCGGGCGTCCACTTTGACGATGTTGGCCCACTCGCTGGCCACATAGGCGGCGGGCGCGGCCTCAATGGTCTGCGTGATGAGCTCGGGATTGTCGGCGAAGATGATGCCGGCGCGGAGCATCTGACGCAGGGCGTCCGCGTTGCCGTGCACGACGTTCTGGAAGGCGGCGCGGGCGGTCAATGTGATGCGAGTGTGCGACACGCTGACCAGGGCGCGACGGACCGCGAGATGGATTTCTTGCACGGCTTCGGCATCGAGGTGCACGTGGTTGTCGGCGCTGTCCTGGCGGTCGTTGTGGAACTGCAGAACCGCCTGCAGGAACGCCTCCTCGCTCTCGTAGGCCCCCTGGATTATCCGGTACTTATGTAGGTAGATCACCCGCAACCGGGCCTGGGCGGTCTCGTCGTTTTCGTGGATGATCGCCCGTTGGTCGACGGACATGGCGTCGTGGAGTTGGAGCTCGTCCCGGGTGTCGTCGAGCATGCCGCGCACCCGGCCCACCGTGCCTTCGCCGCTCTCGACGCCGCGGTCGTTCTGGTACGCCCGCATCTCGTCGACGCTCATCTCGGCCATGTTCCGCATCATGGTGTCTTCGGGGGTGTCGTCGTACCAGGCCGCCTCGGCGCCTCCCGCCAGGGCACCGAGGTGGCCTCGACCCTGGAGAATCGCCAGCGCGTGGGTGTAGTTGTCGGCATTCTCGGTGCGCAGTCGACGGGTGAAGTCCCTGTCTTCGAGAAGCTGGGCGCGCTGGGGTGCCGACAGGGCCTCGAGCTGGTGGATGAGGGTGTCGGCGCTTGGATCGTCGATGATCCGCTGTATGGAGTTCAGGCTCCCGCCCGACTCGAGCAGCATGTCCGCGTGTTCGATCTCGTTGGGTTCGAGTTCGTCCAGAATGAGCTCGATCATGTTCGGATCGGCGGATTGCGCGGCACCCCACTCGCGCATCAAGATGCGGACCCGGCGCGATTTCTGGGCATCGTTGAGCGGGAGACGGCCGACCTGGACCTCGATGATGCTGTGCTGTGCTCGGGCCAGGGCGGTCAGATCGGTGTTGATGTCGTCTTCGTCAGTGCCCAGGAAGCCAAGGCCCCAGACCCGGTCGTTCTCGCGAATTGCGTCGTCGCCGCTCCAGGTTCCGGAGAGGATCCCGCGGAACCGTTGGTAGTCCTCGTCGTCGAAGTGCTCGTCGAGGGCGCTCATCACCGGACCATCGGCCCGAATGGCGGTGCGCTCGGCGTCGGAGAGCCGAGTCAGCACGGCCGTCACACGGTCGATCTCACCGGTGCCCGCGAGCTGGAGGAGGTGGTCCCGGGTCGAGGTCCGGCCGGACAGAGAACAGAGGCTCCGCGCTCTCGCCAGATGTCCGGGATCGTTGCCGAAGGCCTGGTAGACGGCGTAGTCGAGGGGAGCGTTTGGACGCAGCCGGCGGTAGTGCTCGAGGATGGCTTCACGCTCGGCGCGGGTACGACCGTCGCCGCCGCGCGCTCCGACCATCACGTCGGCAATCGCCGCCAGGTCGCGGTCGCCGATGGCCTCTGCCAGCTGCGTCGCGAGCGCCCTCGACGAATCGCCGTTGTCGACCTCGACTTCGGTAGCCGCCACGTGAGCACCGAGGGTAAACCCGAGGTGCGAAGCGATCTCCTGACCGCGGGAGAGGCGAGCGTGCCGGGTCCAGAGGCGGGTGACGTGGTCGGCGATGGAGATCCCGAAGCGGGCCTGATAGCGCTCCATGATCAGGGCGCGGCGCCGGCTCTGGGGCAGCTCGCCGGATCCCTCCCAGCCCATGATCTCGTCCCAGACCTGGATGATCGGGTTCTGGACTGTGCCCGTGTCGATCCGCGTGAAGAGCGTGCGCAGCTGTGCGCTCGCCGCCTGGGCAAAGCGCTGCTCGTTCCAGCTCTCTCCTGTCTGGATCTCGACGCCTTCGTTGGACTCCGCCTGTCTTCCAACGGCTTCGCCGCGACTCCGCCATCCGAGCCGCTCGAACGCCTCGTCGGTCGCGTCGAACTCGATCAGGTGGGAGAGCAGGTCTCCGTGCAGAGAGGCGTAGTGTAGAACCAGGAGGTCGCGACTGTCTCGCACGCTCGGCAGAGGGGTGTGAAGGCTGCGGTCGCGCTGGTCGTGCAGGGTACGGAACTCGCGCGCCTTGTTCAGCAAGAACCCGCTGCTCGCGCTGTTGAGGGTCGAGGCGATCTCCCGATATTGGTCGGACAGTTCCCGCAGGCGGCGCTCGGTGTCCCCATCCAGGACCGATGCGTCGCGGTTGTCGAGGAGGTCTCCGGTCACGTCCTCGGCGGCGCCAATGAGCCCGAGGGCCGCGTTCAGGTTTTCGCGCCCCATCCGAGCTCGGAGCTGATTCTCCAACGGGTCGTGGTAGCGAGCTTGATAGGCGTTGCGAACGCCCGCGGCGTCGAGAGCGGGATCCTGCCGTCGACCAGCTGCCCGGGCGCGACGGAGTGCGGCGATCACGGGCTGGTCGTTGACATAGGATTCGCCGAGCAGGTCCCGGACCTCTTGCAGGACCAGGCCGAGATCGAGTGCGGTCGCGGCGTTTCCCCGCTGGCCGGAGTCCCGGCTGCGGTCCTGCGAGACCACTACGGTAAACGGAAGTCGGTCGGTGAGGACCTCGGCGAGCCACTCGGAGCCTTCGCAGGCGGCGATGAGTGAAGCGCGCAATGGCACGCCGGCCTCGGCGCGATAGGCCGATTGGAAGCGGCGGCTCCAGTCGTCGGGCAGGATGGGGCGCACCTCGGCGCGCATCGCGTCCCACAGGTCGCCGATGTCCCCGGCGTCGATGCGGGCAGCGGGTCCATTGGCCTGGCGAAGCTCGCTCACCTCGGCTGCCATGGCCCGCGCGTGTCGGCGCAGGATCTCCGCAGTGGCTCTGCCGCCTTCGGTGTCCGCAGCACCCGAGGATGCGACGGCGGGAGATACGCCGACCTGGCTCCGGATCTGTTCCCGAAGTTCGTCCTGGGCGGTTCCGCTACCACGGACGGCCAGACCGAGGTGTGCCGCCAGGGACCGCCCCGTGGTGTTCTCGTATTCATCGCGAACCATGTTGTGAGCAGTCGGTACGTCGATCCCGCTGGCGCGGCCTCCCTGCTGGTAGCGGGCCGCATTGACTGCGTCTCGGTGTGCGTCGTCGACATCGCCGAGGTCGGCCTGCACGCTCCCCGCGATCATCACCTCGATGGCGGCATGGAGCTCGTCGACCTTGG
>Ga0315336_1006290_pt1 | contig 12255 bp, 9 predicted proteins | sample ASW5metaG_FD_204512 | JGI IMG/M metagenome (GOLD analysis project Ga0315336, IMG submission 204512) | Ammonia-oxidizing marine archaeal communities from Monterey Bay, California, United States - ASW #5 | ecosystem: Environmental > Aquatic > Marine > Intertidal zone | place: USA: California...
CGCGAGGGCATCATCCTGAACCTCATCGGGGTCGTGGCCGTGACAGGAATCTGCTACCTGATGTTCGGGTGATCATGCGAGTTATTCTAACTTTCAGCCGTGATAGGTTGGCGACCGTCACCGGATGTTATCTTAAAGGGCATCAATCACAGCTTGCAATTAAGGTGTGACCGCAGCCCAATACAGAAGATCCCTGATTGGGATCAAAATAAGGTTGCCATCAATGGGCCCAGCAGGACTTGAACCTGCGACCTCACCCTTATCAGGGGTGCGCTCTGCCAACTGAGCTATGAGCCCGCACGGCCATGTCCGATACCGGACGTGGTCCCGGAATCGCCTTTAAGGGCGTCAGATTCCGGGGGCCGGGGGTTGGGTGGAGCAGATTATGGTATCCCACCGCCGGGGTCAAGGCATGGGCCTGCCTGGGCGGGGTGGCTGTGATCTGCTCTCCGGGACGGCTTATCCGTCGCTGTCCTTGCCTTGATCGTCATCGTCGTCATCCCGGGCCGGGACGCTGACCACTTGCACGACGGTCCCGCGTGCGGGGTTGGTTTCGCCTGAGATCACATCGCAGTAGGAAACCTTCTCGGTAGCCTTGCTAATGCGGATCGTGCCGATCTCTTTGCCCTCAGCCTTCTCGAGGATTTCGCCGGTTTCCGGGTCGATCAGGTCTTCGCCTTCTTCGGTCATCGCCAGGACCATGCCCTCGCGGAAGTTGTATTGTTCACCACGGTTGATGATGACCCGTTCGTCCTTGACCATGACCACGGTCCCGGTCGCGGGGATTTCTTCCATCTGGATGGCGAAGAACTTGGCGGCCTGATTGATGCAGTCCTGAGCGGCCTCACCCAGCGGTGTTTTGGCGAACCCGCCGATGTCGCCGCGGAAGCTGCCTTTGTTGATCCCGAAGTTGAGCTTGGCTCGGCCGGCCTCGCCTGTGATGCGTTTCTTGGCGACGATCTCGCCAGTGGTTGAGTCGATGAGCTTTGCGATGATGGTGATCTTTGCATCGGCCTTGGAGCCGCCGACCCGGATGCCCTTGATGTTGAACCCGCCGCCGCCGCCTGATTCGTTGTGTTCGACCTCGGTCATCGCGCCGGTGGCGATGTACTTCGCGGATCGCAGCTTGCCGGTCTGTGCGACGCTGGACGCTTTGGAGGTGCGCCCGCTACTGGCCAGGTCCTGCTCATCCAGGATGACGCCCAGGTTTTCCCGCTCGACCAGCACGAAACGGTTGGTATCAAATAGCGCCGACTCCAGGAGGATCGACATGTTGTAGCCCAGTTCCCACTGGCTGCGGTAGCCGGCGTCATTATCAAAATCGACCACGCCAACCGCGTGCTTGATCCCGTGGTATTCAGGGAGCCCCATGTCGGCGTCGCCGTCCTCGACCTTGGTCTTGTCGGTGCCGGTCCCCTTGCGGAAAAGGTCCTCCAGCCCGTCGGCCTGGGCCTGGCACGCCAGCATCCCCATCGCCAACAACATGACCGCCAGCCCGCTGATTCGTGATTGTGTCAACATGATCGCCTCCCTGACAGTTATTCATGGCGTGCCCAAGCCGTATTGGGCTGATGCGAGCATGGTAACCGAGGGTCATAAGACGTGGCAAGACTTGTGTAAGAAAGGCGGAAGCACCGTACACGCTACAGACACGGCAATCTGCGATCGCCCGCTAAACGTGGGCGTACCGCCCCCCACTTAAGTGACAAACAGATTTCCGATTGCGCATCGCAGATTGCAGATCTACATCATCCGCCAACGTTTTGTGCCACCGCGTCGGGCTGGGGCTTGATCGGGTCGCCGCCTAGTTCGGCGATCAGTTGTGTGCCCCTGACCTGGCCCTGCCTGGCGTAGTCGATGGCTTCGCCGAGGATGCGTGCGGCCTCCTGGTCGGCGTGGAAGCCCATCGAGTTCTCAGCGGCGATGTAGTCAAGACGCCATTCGGCCTTGCGGTGGAAGTCACGCAACGGGGCGAGCTGTTCATCGGTCGCGCCGGCGTCCTTGGCTCGGACGATCGTCTCGATGAGGTCAAGCGTCGCGGTCTGGCCTCGGACCATCAGTGCCCGTGTGCGGCCCTGGATCGTCTCGGCCCGGTCTTTGATCTCGTCCTCGGTCACGTTGTGGCAGGTCTGACACGCGCGGGCGGTATTCAACAACGGGCTGCGGATATGGTGGTCGCTGACCTTGATCGCGCCCTCTCGTTTGTAAGGCATGTGGCAATCTGAGCAGGAGACGCCTGCCCGGGCGTGGATGCCCTGGCTCCACATCTCAAACTCCGGATGCTGCGCCTTGAGCATGGGTGAGCCGGCGGTCTTGTGTGTCCAGTCCTTGAAGCCCTCGTCGTCGTAATACTTCTCCAGGTCTTCCATCTTCAGGCCGTTATGCCAGGGGTAGGTCAGCAGCTTGCCATCACCCTTGAAGTAGTACTCGACGTGACACTGCCCGCATGCGAAGGACCGCATCTCCTGGCGTGTCGCCATGGTGTTGGGTTCGTAGGGCTCCTTGCGGTCGCCCTTACGCCAACGCTCGATGCTCGGTAAGTGAGGCACGGGGTCGTCCGACTCGGCCATCACACGGATCCCGTTGATGAACGCGGGCCGCGTCACGCGGAGGTGCATCGTCTCGGGGTCGTGGCAATCCACACACGAAACGGGGTGTTCCACCAATGCGGTCGCTTCATCGTAAGGTACGGCGCAGACGACTTCGAAGCCCTTCTGCAATTGCTCACGTGCCTCGGGGCTGTTGAACGGGTCGGTCGCCTTGCCCGGGGCGCCGTTCTCGATGCCGGCCTTACGGTAAGCGGGGATATTGGATGCGTGGCAGTGCAGGCAGGCACCGGGCTGCTTGACCTTGTGGACACGCTCGGTCTCGCGTTGGTCGGAGAGCATGTAGGCGTGCCCGCGGTCTTCGCGGTAGTCGAAACTGAATGCGTACCCGGCGAACAGCGTCTGCCAGTCCGGGTCTTCTTCCACGTGCTGATAGGCCTCGCTGCCGCCCCATCGTGTGCGTTCGGTGTCCACGGTTCGCAGATACCCGTCGTATTGCCGGGGGAAGTTCTTGCCCCACTCCTTGGGATCGGCGGTCGTCTCATCGACATCGGCGATCTTGAAGACCACCTGCTCGGCCTCGCGTTTGTGCTTGGCGATGTTGCCCATGAGCATGAAGACCAACGCCGTCACCACCGCCGCGAGCACGATCACCACCAGGTAAGGCAGCTTGGATGTCTTGCCGGCGGGTGCCTGGGCGGACGAGTCGGAACGATCTACGGGTGGTGCTTTTGGCATGATGGTTCTCCTGATTCACTGGGTCGGGCCGTGGCCGACCGACCGGTGGCAGCGCACGCAATTGGCTTCCTCGGCGTGCGACGAGGCGTAGCTCTTGATCTGTGAGACGAATTCCTGATGGCAGTCGATACAGTTCTGCTGGAGCACATCCTTGCTGCGTTGGCGGATCTGGATCGGCTCGTGGAAGTTTTCGAGTGTGAAGGCTTTGCTGTGGAGATAGCCGTTCTCGGCCTTGGTCAAATACTTGCCGACCAGGTCGTGCGGGACGTGGCAGTCGTTACAGGTCGCGACCGTGTGATGGCTCGCCTTCTGCCAACCATCGTACTGGTCGTTCATGATGTGGCAATTGGCGCAGGACGCGGGGTTGTTCGAGAGGTAGGACGTGCCATCCGCGTAGTAGAAGGTGTATCCCCCGGCACCAAACATCACGCCGAGCATGATGCTCAGTGCTAGCCCCCAGGCGCTGACGTTCAACCATCGGATCATGAAGCCCGCCACCCTTTCGCGTCTTCACCCAGCCTTAGTACATTTACGATCGGCCTGCTGATTCACTTAACGTTAATCTAAAGACAAACATATATTGTCATAGATCGGCATGCAACCCCTGCCCCAGTATAGCTCTTGTTCACTCCTCGCTGCGGACCTCGGCGGTGTAGTTGGGGCTTTCCTTGGTGATGCTGATGTCGTGGGGGTGGGACTCGACCAGGGACGCCCCGCTGACCCGGACGAACCGGGCGTCCTGGCGGAGTTGTTCGACGGTCTGGGTTCCGCAGTAGCCCATCCCGGCCTTGAGCCCGCCGACCATCTGATACACGAAGTCCGACAATGGGCCACGATAGGAGACACGGCCCTCGACGCCCTCGGGGACCATTTTGTCGCGCTTGATCCCTTTCTGGCTGTACCGGTCGGCGGAGCCCTTCATCATCGCGCCCTGCGATCCCATGCCCCGGTAGGTCTTGTATCGCCGGCCCTGATGGATGACCATCTCGCCGGGCGATTCGTCGAGCCCGGCAAATAGTGAGCCGAGCATCACGCTGGACGCCCCAGCGGCCAGGGCCTTGGTGATGTCGCCCGAGTGGCGGATTCCCCCGTCGGCGATCACCGGGATACCCGCAGGGTCCGCCGCACGGCATGCGTTGGCGATCGCGGTCAGTTGAGGCACACCCACGCCCGTCACCACACGGGTCGTGCAGATCGATCCCGGACCGATCCCGACCTTCACCGCGTCCGCCCCGGCCTCGATCAGGTCTTGCGCCCCCTGCTCGGTCGCAACATTACCCGCAACCACATCGATTTTGTACCGCGCCTTCACCGCCTTGACGGTGTCGATCACATTGGCTGTATGCCCATGAGCTGAATCCACCACCAGCACATCCACCTCGGCTTTGATCAGTTCGTCCACCCGGTCCAGTTGATGCACCCCGACCGCCGCCCCGACACGCAGCCGGCCCCGGTCGTCCCGACAGGCCAGCGGGAACTGCGAGAGCTTCTCGATATCCCGCATCGTGATCAGGCCGGTCAGACACATGTCCTGATCCACCAGCAGCAGCTTCTCGACCTTGTTTTTATTGAGGATCGCCAACGCCTGTTCGAGTGTCGTGGTCGGTTCACCGGTGACTAATGGCTCAGCGGTCATCACCTCGTGGACGGCCTTGTCGTCGTCCGGCAGGAACATCATGTCCCGTCGGGTGATGATCCCGACGACCTTCCCATTGGTCTTGCCATCGACGGTGATCGGGACACCTGAGATGTTCTGCTCGGCCATGAGTTCCCTGGCCACGCTGGCAGGCGCGTCAGGCGGCAGCGTCACCGGGTCGGTGATCACCCCGTTGGCGGACCGCTTGACCTTGGTGACCTCGCGGACCTGCTGGTCGATCGAGAGGTTCTTGTGGATGAAACTCAGCCCGCCCTCCTGCGCCAACGCGATCGCCAGCGAGGACTCGGTAACCGTGTCCATGGGCGCGGAGAGCAGGGGGATGTTGAGCCTGACGTTGTCGGTCAGCCGTGTGGCCGTATCCGCCAGAGCGGGGACGACCTCGCTGCGGGCCGGTGTCAGCAGGACATCGTCGAAGGTGATCCCGTCACAAAGGATTTTGTGTTCCATAGACCACTGATACCGACCCTGCGTGTCGGCGTCAAGACGGGCTGCCCGGATACCCGTTGAAGTGCCCCAGGTCCCCCGGCGGCGTCGAAGATCGCCGAGTGAAGTCTAAAAAGAAAACCGGCCGCCCTAAGAGGACGGCCGGTGTTGATTATCACGTGTCTGTCAGGATGATAGATCCTGACACAAGGCTATAGCCTTACTCGCTGGCGATATCCGGGTCCGCAAACCCGATATCTGAGTAACCCAGCAGGGCGTTGTTGGCATCGCCCCAAGTCTCGGTGTTGCCGATGATGTCATAGTCATTGGCGGTGTCCTGGTCCAAGGCGAACATACGGTCGTCTTCGATGGTCGGACCGGAGCCGTACTTGGTGTCCTGGGCATCTTCGTTCTCGAACGAGGCGCTGCCGTCGCCGCGGCCGACGCTGCCGGCCCACTTCTCGTCATCCTCGGTCGTGTGGATGCTGTAGATCTCTTCGTAGTTACCACCGATGCTGCCACCGCTGATCCGGGCGCGGTCTGCGATCAGGACGGCCTGGGTGTTGACCGACTGCTTCCATTCACGTGAACGGCCTGACTGATTGGCCCGGGTCGTGTCGTTGCTCACCGTGGAGGTGTCGTGGATGTTCAGCAGGGCGAACGAGTAGTTGTCCGTGCTGATCTCTTTGGTGGTCCAGGCGGTCTTCGTCTCGGACGGGCTGATGGCGTATTCGCCGACGAAGGCGTTCTCATCAAGCATCAGGTAGAAACGGCCTTCGACCGTAGCACCGTGCCAGTCCATCTCATTACCGGCGAAGTCCTCGTTGGTGTCTTCGATGATGAAGCCCTTGCTGGTCGTGCCGGGCATGCGTTCCTTGTTGCCACCTGCGTAGGTGAACAGGCCCTGGACGATGCCGCGGACCTGCGTGGTGCTCTTCATCTGACGTGCGGCACGGCGAGCTGCGCCCAGCGCGGGCAGCAGGATGCCGATCAGCAGCGCGATGATCGAGATCACAACCAGCAGCTCGATCAGTGTAAAACCTTTGCTACGTTTCATTTCGTTCGCTCCTAAATCAATGTGTAGTGACAAAATCACTGTCGAAACTATTGAACGTTTCGGCTTCGGTGATCTTGAATTCGGAAGGGCCGCTTCTGTCCCGCGTACAATCGCACACGGTAATGGATAGACGGATAATGGCGTGTTAGGCCTTCCCGATGCTCAAGCAATCGACACCGACGCGTTCAGTTGGGATGAAACGCTCATCCCAGTTAAAAGCATACCTTATTTATTTACGGCTGGCTGGGTATAAACACCCCCCCGGAACCCTGACCAACACAATATATTGTAGCAGAATCATCCCGGGGTTGTCGCCTGCAAGGGTGGCAGAATCGTTAAAATAGCATAATAATCTTATTTTTATGGACTTATAAAGTATAATAACCGCTGAACTTTCCGGGGCGACCCGACCGGCCGACTGCTATCATGCCCCCCATGCCTGAGCCCACCCACAAGCCACTTACCCATCGGCTCCGACGCCTGCGCCAAAGCCCCGCGATTCGGCAGGCCGTGCAGGACACTTTCATACCCGTCGGCGGGCTGGTGTACCCGTTGTTTGTCTCCGAATCGGATCAGGCCAGGCCCGTCGCTTCGATGCCCGGCGTCAGCCAGCTGCCGATCGACGCCACGATTCAATCGATCAAAGACCTGGCAAGCGACGGACTGAAACAGTTCATCCTCTTCGGTGTCACGCCGTCATCAAAGAAAGACGCGGCGGGCAGTTACGCAGCCAATCCGGACGCACCGGTCAACCGTGTGTTGCAAGCCGTACGCGACGCCGGGCTCGACGTGGTCATGCACGCGGACCTGTGTTTCTGCGAGTACACCGACCACGGCCACTGTGGCGTCTTACACGACGATGCACAAGAGCATGGCGGCGCTGTCGTCGATAACGATGCAACGCTTGCAAACCTGGGCAAGACGGCCGCCGCGCAGGCTAAGTTTGGTGCTGATGTGATCGCGCCTTCCGGGATGATCGACGGGATGGTTGGCACGATCCGTAAGGCACTTGATAACGCGGGGCATCAACAGACCGCGATCCTCAGCTACGCCATCAAGTACGCCTCAAACTTCTACGGCCCGTTCCGCGATGCCGGGGAAGGCGGCATGACCTTCGGCGACCGCAAGGGCTATCAGATGGACTTCCGCCGAAGCCGGGAATGGCGCACCGAACTACAAACCGATCTGAAACAGGGCGCGGACATGGTGATGGTCAAGCCGGCGATGGCGTACCTGGACATTATCAAGGGCGTGCGCGAGAGCTGCGATGTACCGGTCGCCGCGTACCACGTCAGCGGGGAGTACGCGATGCTCCACGCCGCCGCCGAGAAGGGCTGGCTGGACCTGAAGGAAACTGCGCTCGAATCCACCTACGCCATCCGCCGTGCGGGCGCGGACATGATCGTGACCTACTTCGCGCCGCAGTTATTGAAATGGTTGTGATAATTCGCCACAGCTAGAACCCGTACTCCCCCCAACGCCGTTCCACCAGTTCTTTCATAGCAGGGTCCATTTTCAGTAGCTCGGGCCAATCGCGCACCGGCTGGCCGTTGACTTCTTCGCCGACAATCTTCCGCGTCGCATCGAAGCCGATCTTGTGGCCGGCACCGAGTCGGGGCGCTGCGTGGTCCAGGATATCAAGTGGGCCGTTGACGATCTCGATATCCCGGCCGGGGTCGCAGTTCGCGCATAGGTGAAACAGCACCTGTTCGTGGTCGTGAACGTCCACATCGTGATCCACCACGAATATCATCTTGGTCCACGCCATCTGACCCGCCCCCCAGACCGCATGCATCACCCGCCTGGCCTGCAGTGGGTACTCCTTCTTGATCTTGATAAAGACGCAGTTATGGAACGCGCCAAACATTGGCAGGTCGTAATCAATGATGTCCGGGATCAATGTCTTGAGTAACGGGAGGAACAGACGCTCGGTCGCCTTGCCCAGGTAGTAATCCTCCTGTGGCGGCTGCCCGACCACGGTCGTCGGATACACCGGCTTCGTGCGGTGCGTGATCGCGGTCACGGTGAAGACCGGATACCGATCGGGGAGTGAATAAAACCCGGTGTGGTCGCCGAACGGGCCTTCGAAGACTTCGTGCTCGGGCTTGAGGCTTGAGGCTTGAGGTGAGCGCGGGTCATAGCCGGGCGGACCTGCCTCGGTACTGACAACCCCTTCGATCACGATCTCCGCGTTCGCAGGGACGTGCATATCGATCGTCTTGCACTTCACCAGCGGGATCGCCGAGTTATTCAGGAACCCCGCAAACAACAATTCACTGATCCCAGGCGGCAGCGGCGACGTGGCCGCGTAGGGCAATACCGCTTCGCCACCCAACACGATCGCGCAGGGCATGCCCGCTTTCTGTTCATCGCCCGATTGTTTTTCTTTCCACGCCCGCCAATGACTTGCCCCGTCGTGGTGCATATGCCAGTGCATCGCGGTGTGATTCTTATCGATCAGCTGCGCACGGTACATCCCGATGTTTCGGCTCGGGCGGGGCGTGCCTTCCGGCTTGCCCGCGTCATCGGGGTGGATTGTGTACATGCCCGCCAACGTGATGAACCGCCCCTCGCCGGCCGCCGTCCCCGACTGTTCCGGGGTGACGTCGTAGCCGCACTCCCGTGGGTCGCCGTCGCTTGGCCAACATTTAATAATCGGAAGCTCAAACAGGTCGATCTGGTCCCCGGTCTTCACGACCTCCTGACACGCCCCGCTCTTGACCACCTTCGGGGCGAACGACGCGATCTTCGCAAGCTCCAGGCCCTTCTTTACCTTCTCCATGATCCCGGTCGGCGGCTCGGGCTTGACCAATTCCTCCACACGCGAGGCCAACGCCTCGAACCCCCCCGCCTCACAGTCCAGCGCCATCTCCATACGTCGGTAGCTGCCGAACCCGTTGATCAACAACGGCATCTTCGAGCCTTCCACGTTCTCAAACAGCAACGCCTTGCCGCCCAGCGCGTGGTGATGCGGATCAAAGGTCTTTGCGTTTTCACTCTCGCGTGCCGCGGGCGACTTGCTGACCCGGTCGGCGATCTCGGTGACCTCAAGCATCGGCGACACCTGTGCCGAAACCCGATGCAGCTCGCCTGCCTTGTCCAGAGCGTCGATGTAGTCTTGAAGGTTGCTGTAAGACAATTTACTTATCCCGTCCGCGATGCCTATCGGCTCACGGCTTGTTTATTCCTGTGCTTCCCAGCCATATGGCACATACACATGATCAAAGCTGGCGTCATCATACAGATCGATCACCCCGTACCCAGCGGGGGTCTCGTGCCAGTCCCCGCCCCACCACGCGCCGCTGACCGCGCCGTCGCAGATATACGTCACGCCCAGGTACTCCACCCGATCGACCAGGTGGATGTGTCCCGACAGACAGAGCTTGATGTTCTTGTGCTTGTAGAACAGGTCCTTGATCCGATGCATGTCGTTGTGCAACAGCGAACCAGGCACCTGGGTTTTCCAGTCCTTGAAGTAGTCCTTAAAGAAGGCCGGCGTCACCGACACGATCGGTATGTGCGAGATCACGATGACCGGCGTTGCGGCATCCACGCCCGCCAGATCTTCCGCTAACCAATCAAACTGCTCATCGTCCAACACCGCCATGTACCCGCCCTGGGGCCGGGGCTGGACACTGTCGAGCACGATAAAATGCCAGCCCGCCTGATCGAAGCTGCGGTACGACTTGTCCAGACCGTAGGCCTCGATCGCCCACTGCTTGCCCCACAACGGCTCGTCCCCGGTCGTCTCGCTCTTCTTTTTGCTCCAGCCCCAGATGTCGTGGTTCCCGATGCAGTGCTGCAAGGGCAGTGAGCATTCATTCTTAAGGATGCTGTTCCAGAGTTGCCACTGCTGTTGGGTGCGCGAGCGTGTGGCCGCCAGCGCGTCCATGATCCCGTCGCCGCCTGTGAAGATCATCTCAGGCGGGTCATCCAGCGACTGGGCGTGTTGCAACGCCGCCGCCATCCCCAGGCCCGCGCCGCGTTCGGGCTTCACGTGTATATCCGTCAGGTGCGCGAACCGCAGCACGCGTTTGCGTGGTGTCACCGTGTCTTCTGACTCCCCGGCCAACGCCGTGCTCGCCCCCGGCATCAACCCGGCACCGATTCCCGCTCCCACACCCAATGAACACTTGATGACATCCCGTCGTGTCAGCTTGTTGGTCATGACTAGCCCCTGTGTTAGATCCGGCTTGTGACTAAGCCCCTAACTCTTTGCCGCGCGCCTCAGCCGCCTTCACCGCCTCGGCAACGATCTGCCTGACGTTATTCGTTTCCATATGTTCAATCGCCGCGGCCGTGGTCCCGCCCGGGCTGGTGACTTTGCGCCGTAACTCGGCCGCCGCGTCCGGTGAATCCACGAGCATCCGGGCCGCACCCAGCAGCGTCTGAGACACAAACAGCCGTGCATGCTCGCCCAATCCCATGTCTCCCGCGGCCTGCTCCATCGCCTCGGCGAGGTAATACACATACGCAGGGCCGGACCCGGAAACCGCCGTCACCGCGTCCATCAGTTTTTCATCGACTTGCACCACTTCACCCGCCGCGCCGAACAGCTTCATCGTCAGCGCTTCATCGCCGACCTGCGCGTGCTCGCCCACCGCGACCCCCGACATACCAAGCCCCACCATCATCGGCGTGTTCGGCATCACACGGATCACACGCGCCGGCTTACCCACCGCGTCACACAGCTTCGCAGAACCGATCCCCGCCATGATCGAGATCAACACCTGATCATCTCCCCCGTGTTCCGCCAGCTCGCCCGCAAGCTCAGGCAAGACCTGCGGCTTGATCGCCAGCATCACCTGCGCGCTCTGCGCGATCACCTCGGCGTTGGAATCAACAACCTTGATCCCCATCTCCTCGAACACCTGCTTACGTGCGTCCGACGGGTCCGACGCGACCATCGCATCCGCTGACAATACGCCCTTCTCGATCGCCCCGCGCGCGATCGCCTCGGCCATGTTCCCCGCGCCGACAAAACCAAGTGTGTATGTCTTGCTCATCGTCCCGCCTGCTTCCTGCTGTCACCCCAACGGTCCCGGGTCTGCTTCGCTTCTTCTAACAATTGGAGCATCGCCGACTCATCGCCGCCGTTGAGAACATCACGAAACGCCTGCAACGCGTCGATCATCTGATCCACCGAACACGCCACCGCTTCTTTATTATTAACAAAAATATCTACCCACAGCCCCGGATCACCCGCGGCGATCCGCGTCGAGTCCGCGAATCCGGTTGATGCGATGTCCAGGGACTTGCCTTTGGCAAGGTTCACCAGCAACGCCGCCGCCGCATGGGGTAGATGGCTCACCATGGCGACCGCCTTGTCGTGTTCATCGGGTGTCATCTCAAAAAGACGCATCCCGACTTGTTCCCACAACGTCTTCACCAGCCCGACCGCCTTCTGATCCGTTCCCCCCGCCGGGGTCACCACACAGGGCTTGCCCTCAAAGAGTTTCCCATCCGCCGCGGTCGGTCCCTGCTGCTCGCTGCCCGCCATCGGATGCGACCCCACAAACCGCGTCGCGTCGGGCAGCAGCTTCTTGGCCATCGCGCAGACCGATGCCTTGGTCGAACCCACATCTGTAATGATCAGCCCCGGGTCGTCGCACGCCGAGACCTTGCTGAAAATCTCCTGAAAATGCCCGAGTGGCGCCGCCAGCACCGCCAGGTGTGCCTGATCGCCAGCGAGCCCCCGAGCCTCCACCAATGCGTCCGTCGTGCTCGTCGTCAGACCATCGAAACACCCAAGCCCCCGCGCCTGCTCCAGGGTTTCCTGCCTCCGGCCGACCCCCACGATCCGCCCGGCATACCCGCGATCACGCAACGCCAGC
>Ga0315336_1006291_pt1 | contig 12254 bp, 8 predicted proteins | sample ASW5metaG_FD_204512 | JGI IMG/M metagenome (GOLD analysis project Ga0315336, IMG submission 204512) | Ammonia-oxidizing marine archaeal communities from Monterey Bay, California, United States - ASW #5 | ecosystem: Environmental > Aquatic > Marine > Intertidal zone | place: USA: California...
CGCACGGTTTGCAGATCCGCCGTTTGGTGACAGCGGTTGGCGAATGTCCTCGTGAGCGGCTCGGTCCGGAGACACAGACTGCTCGCCGTCGCGAATCAGAATGGTGCCCCGCGGTACGCTGAGGGGCTCAGCAACATTCAACAATTGTTGATCGCCGCTTGCGGCCAAGCCGTCTTCGGTGTGCCACTGCATGTGATTGGTCCCTGATTGGATGGCTCAATTGATCCGACGCACGAGCATACCCACGAGACCTGTTCAGGCTCTGAGATCCAGGCAAACGGAGTTGTTCTGGAATGTCCGGGCAAGCTGAGCTTTCGGGAGAGAATTCGTCCCGTTCGGAAATTTGGCCCGCCAAGCAGAGGTGAGAGACGCACCAGCATGATCGTCACACAATTCCGTGGCACTAGGCACGGGTTTCGGTTGCTCGATATCGCTGTGTGGTCAGGACGGATTCTAGACGACTTGACTTTGCCAGCCAAGAACCTGGTTTCCAGTATCCTCTGGCTGGACGAGCGGTTTGGTTGTTAAGTTATGTTTTTATAATGACTTAGGTGTCGTCTTGTTGCGGTTGCGGAGTGCGTGTCGACCACGGTAGCCGTCCGCCCCAGCCCATGAAAGTACACATTTCCCAAGTGTCCAGTGAGTGGGGCCGGGGCCCATGGGGCATTTGGTGCGGCCCGTCGTGACCCGCGAATCACCGGCGATCACGCGATCAGTTCGTCGATCACCGTCCCGCCGAACTGGCTCAGTTGCTTGAAGCGACCGGCATGGAAATAGGTCAACTTGTTGTCATCCAGACCCATCAGGCGGAGCAGGGTGACATGCAGATCACGGATCGGATGGGCGTTTTCAACAGCCCGTTCCCCCAGTTCATCGGTGGCACCGACGGTTTGACCCGCAGCCACGCCGCCTCCGGCCAGAAACAGAGGCATGGCTTGCTTGTTGTGATCGCGGCCCAACCGTTCTCCACCGCCCCGTTTTCCGTTGTCGGGTGTGCGCCCGAATTCACCGGCCCACACAATCAGTGTTTCCTCAAGCAATCCACGTTGGTCCAGGTCGCGGATGAGCGCGGCAATGGGTTGATCGACTGACCGAATCCGTTCGGCATGTGATCGCTGAATGTAGTCGTGAGAATCCCAGCCGGCCGTATAGACCTGAACAAAACGCACACCCTGTTCGACCAGGCGTCGGGCCAGCAGACAGCGGCGGCCAAACTCTTCGGTGCGGGCGTCGTTCAGTCCATAGTTGGCCTGCGTTTGTGCCGTTTCCTGGTCCAGATCAAGAATGCCGGGCACCTGCATTTGCATGCGAAAGGCCAATTCGTAGCTTTGCATCCGCGCGGCCAGTTCCGAGTGGCTCGGATGTTGTGCGGCATGTGCCTGATTGAGCCGACCCAGCAGATCCAGGTTGGCACGCTGCTGTGGGCGGGTCACGCCCTCCGGTGGCTGCAGATCCAGGATCGGAGATCCCTGGGCTCGCAGAGTGGTGCCCTGGTAATAGGGCGGGAGAAAGCCACTGGACCAGTTGGCCGCTCCTCCCTGAGGCAAAGCGACTTCCGGCAGAACAACAAAACCTGGCAGATTCTGGTTTTCCGTACCCAGACCATAGGAAACCCAGGCTCCGATGGCCGGATCACCGCCGAAACGGTTACCGGTATTCATATGGTAGTTGGCAGTGGGATGATTGATCGATTCAGCCTGACAACCGCGATACACGCACAGGTGATCGGCCACTCCGGCCAGATGTTGCCAATGTTCGCACATCGAGATACCGGCTTGTCCCGCCTTGCGAAACCGAAACGGACTTTTGACGTAATACCGGTCGCCCGATCCCATGGCGGAGACGAATTTGTTCGAGCGTTTGAATTTCTGCAAGTGCAGTTCTGCCAGCTTGGGCTTGGGGTCAAACGTGTCGATGTGGCTGGGACCGCCGGCCATGTACAAAAAGATACAACGTTTGGCCTTGGCGGAAGGAAATTGCGGAGGCCGCGGGACTAGCGGTCCCCGCTGGGCGGAGTCCGCCTGCAGCAGGGAATGCAGCGCGACAGCTCCCAAGCCGCCGTTCAGGCCATACAGAAATTCGCGTCGATTCCAGGTCATCGTTCAATACACGTAACTGAATTCATTCGAGTTCAACAGGACCAGACACACGTCGGCCATGGCCCGCGTCTGTGGCGCGACGTCGGCGGATTGGAGATCGGCCACGTATCCACTGCTGTAAATATCCAGTTCCTCGACCCACCAAAACGCCAGACCGGTCATTTCTTCGACCATCTGCCGCACGACATATCGGGGTGGTTGCCTGTTCACGGGACGCTGTGCCGCATGCAACCGGGTCATGTGCTGCAAATGCTCCCGGCAAAATCGGATTTCCGTTTTGGATGGACGGCGCTGATAAACGAGCAGAAAGGCCTGTGTGAGCTGTGCTTCGAGATTGCCGGGCTGTTCCTGTTCCAGGCGAGCGGCCAGGGCCAGAGCCCGCGCATGAATGATGGGGCTGTTCAGTAGTGTGAAAGCTTGGGGAGCGATCGTGGAAGTGTCACGGCGTTCGCAGGAGAGATCCGGGCCGGGTTTGTTAAAGACTTCCAGCATCGGGTCGGCCAGAGTGCGAATCCGTTCGGCATAAATCGTCCGCCGATTCCTCTGAGCCGGCAGCCGATCCGCCTGGTAGGCGGGGCCGACCGAACCCATGATGTGCCGCGGCTGCATGGCCACTTCCTGGTTGATTTCAGGATGCGCCGGCAGGCCACCCACTTCGCGGTTGAGTTCGGCCGATACGGCCAGCATCGCGTCGCGCAGTTCCTCGGCGGTCAATCGCCGCGGACGAAAGGCGGCCTGGGCGACGCGCTGGGGATCCAGCCGCTGCAGTTGTTCCGGATCCGGGTGTTGGGAACTTCTGCGGTAGGCTGCGGACAACACGATCCGTCGCTGCAGTTTCTTGAACGACCAACCGTCCTCGATCAAGGTGGCGGCCAACCAGTCCAGCAACTGTGGGTGCGTTGGTTTCTTGCCCGTGGCCCCGAAATTATTCGGGTTGCCGGCCAGAGCCTGGCCGAAATGCCACAACCAGAGGCGATTGACGATCACTCGAGCCGTGAGCGGGTTGTCCGCCGACGCGATCCACTCGGCCAACGCTCGGCGACGTCCCTCGGTGGCCCGCGTCACAGCCGATCCGCTGGCCGTGCCCGCCACAAAACTCAGCACGCCCGGATGCACACGTGCTCCCGGCGATTCAATGGAGCCTCCCGTGAGAATATAAACCGGATCGGCTGTTGCGTTCTTTCGAGCCTGTGCGGGCGGGAGTTGGTGAATGATCTTGTGCGAGGATGTCTTTGCGTTCTTTCCACTGTAGACGCTCAGGGCCAGCGGTCGGTATCGTTTGAGTTCATGCTGGAGTTGTTGTGCGCGCTTGTTGCGCACCTTGTTGTGTCCTTTCTGTTCACTGTCTGCGTCAAACGCAGCGATCGGCCGCTCGCTCTCGGGCAGCGTGAGAATGCTGCGAATGCCCTGAGCCTTGGACAGCGCCTCGAACCGCGCGCGGCCCTCAGCCATCCCCTTCCGGTTTTCATAAGGCTGATATGGCAACCGGCGATCGACAAACTGCACCGGTGAAAAAATGGCTTGCAGCCGATAGTAGTCGCGCGTTGGAATCGGATCAAACTTGTGATCGTGACACTTGGCGCAACGCAGCTCATGTGCCAAGAACGTGACACCGACCGCGTTGACGACATCGTCTAGAAACTGCTGCCGCGTGACCGCCGCAACGCTCATGGCCGTATGTTCCCAGGGACCCATCCTCAAGTAGCCCGTGGCAATCAGGTGATCTGGGTCCTGCGGATTGATTTCGTCCCCGGCAATCTGTTCGCGAATGAACTGGTCGTACGGTTTGTCGTTGTTGAAAGACCGTACGACATAGTCGCGGTAGCGCCAGGCATTCGGGCGGGGGAAGTCGTTGGAAAATCCGGCGGAGTCGGCGTAACGCGCCACGTCCAGCCAGCGCACCGCCATCTGTTCTCCGTAATGCGGTGAGTCCAGCAACCGGTCAACAACCCGTTGATATGCGCCGGGCGCGGTATCGTTGATGAACGCGTCCACCTGTTTTCGCGTGGGTGGCAGGCCGGTCAGGTCAAACGTGACGCGGCGTACGAGCGTCAAACGCTCGGCTGCCGGAGCCACTGTCAGTCCCGCCGGTAATCGCGCGCGGATGAACGCGTCGATCGGGTTGACCGCCGTGTTCGGCGGTTGGGGACGCCTCACAGGCTGGTAGGCCCACAGGTTCTCCGGCCGGTAGAAACGTTCACTCCAGTCCTTGGTCAGGCCTCCGCTGGTCTGCATCCGAACGCTCCCGGCAACCTGCCACGGGTTTTTCCGTTTCAGCAGCTCGTCTAACCGCCGTTGTTCCGGCCAGGGCGCGCCCGCGGCGATCCACAACTTGACAAATTGAATCTGGTCGATGGTGAGTTTGTCGTTGTCCTTGGGTGGCATGGATGGCCAGTCGTCCGCGAACTCGCGCGTGACGGCAAGATACAGCGGACTTTGCATAGGCTTGCCCGGAACGATGGCCGGCTGTTCGCTCGAACCGCCCTTGAGCAGACCAGCCCGGTTGCGTAGATCGAACTCGGCCTCTAACTTCCCCGGGTCTTCACCATGACAGGCAAAACAGCGGGCCTTCAACAACGGCAACACTTTCCAGGCAAAAATCACATCGCCCGGTTGGCCGTCCGAGCCTCGAACCTGTCCGGTCGAGGACAGAAGCAGTGCTGCGATCATCGACGCAGCCAGGAGGCGCGGACGGCGCGCGTCGATCAGACCGATGAGGAACCGGTGGTGTGAGGCCTGATGGGATCCGCTTGTCTTCATGGAACAGAACTCATACCAAACCGGTCAATGATCCTCGAAAGCCGTTCCGCACGCACAACGGCCGGGCATGCCATCATCTCGCACCGGAACTCGTTCCCCGTGAGGCCTTGTCTTCAGCCCCAGTTCCATCAATCCCTGTTCCGTCGGACTGAGCCAGCGGTCTTGTGTGCCTATTAAAAAACGCAAATATCTCTGGAAAATGCTGGAATGCAATCCGCAGGTGGCCTCCACCGGCGACTTCGATGTAACGGTGCTCCATCTCAAGCTGTTTCATCTTCGCGACCCAACGCCGTGTGCTGTGAACGAGTTTGTCTTTATCCCCCTGAACGACAATCACGGGAATGTGCCGGGCCTTGCTCAGCGTGTCCGGGACATGCACAGTGGCCGGCGCGATCGGCGAGATGGCGGCCCAGATGTTCGGATACTTGATGGCCAGGTGCCAGGCACCGCTGCCTCCCATGGAATGCCCGAGCAGATAAATCCGTCTGTCGTCGATGTGATATGCCGCGCGAACAATCGCCAGGACATTCATCACGTCTTTTTCACTCAGCTCGCCCAGATTGTCGGGATCAATCAAGCGTTGAGCGCCCAGACCTCGGCTGCCGTACCAGCCATAGGGATTGTAGCCCATCGGAGCGACGACGATGTACCCATGCTTTTCCGCTTGCGTGATCAGACCGGGATAGCGAATGATATGCCGCGGGTTACTGGCCAGTCCGTGCAAAGCCACGATCAACGGTGACTTCCGCCGCTTGTCGTAGCTGTTGGGCACGTAAAGGGTGTATTCCATCTTCTGGCGGGCCTCTTTGAACTCGTAAGTCCGCGTTTGGATACGCCCTTGAACAGCTTTCGCCTGGGTATCGGCCGCCTGGGTGTCGGCCGGCATTTCCGTCTGCGCTAGACAGAACAGTAACAGCGCACCGTGCATCAGACCCATCTCCAATTCGCCCATGTGAGTGACACGGCTGCCAGCCGGTCAACCGTCAGCTGTGTGCTCCATGCCGATGCTCTCAACCGGGACTTCCTGAGTCCGCAAGCGGCATGCCCAGGGTGCGTTGTCACCGACGTCCCCGGAATCGCTGCTCATGTTGTACCACGTGTCGTCGAAGATTACCCTCCCCGAATGCCGGCCGGCGGTCCCGTGCGATCCGCGTAGCAGCGGCATTTCGCTTGGTCCATGCCTGTCTCTCCCAGCGATGGACTTTGACAGGTCATGGAACACGGGACGCTCTTGGGGTACAACCCGTTTCCAACTGCAGCGCATCGGTCAGCCCGAGAAAGCGTCCAATGACAGATCTGTCTGAACTCGCCTCCACTTTTCTGGAACTGTTCGATGCCCGCCGTCTGGTCGGCCAGCCTGTATCGCTGACAGCACTCACAATCGAGCAGGCCTATGCCGTTCAACAATTGGTGATCGACGCGAGAACCGAGCGTGGTGAACGCGTCGTGGGATACAAAGTGGGATGCACCAGCCCGGCGATCCGCAGTCAATTCGGTCTGGACGAACCGATTTGCGGACGGGTGCTCCAACCGCACGTTTACCGGCACAACGCCAGCGTCAACTGGGACCGACTGTTTCAGCCCGCAGTCGAGCCGGAATTTGTCATACGCATGGGCCAAGATCTGGACCGGGAACTGGCTGACGACGAACCGATCGAGCAGGCCATTGAATCCGTGGCTCCGGGAATCGAGATCCATAACTACCGCTTCTGGTTCGGACAGCCGACCCTGCAGGAACTGATCGCGTCCAACGGCATTCACGCGTCGCTGGTCGTTGGCGAACCCCGAGTGGTGTCCCGTGGATTCGACTGGAACCGGGAACAGGTCAGCCTGTTCAAGAACAAAGCCCTGGCCGCTTCAGGTACCGGTGACCGGATCATGGGTGGCCCGTTGATTTCGTTGCGCTGGCTGACCAATCACCTGGTGCGCCGCGGCCAAAAACTACGGGCGGGCGACATGGTCATTCCCGGATCCCCGGTCGAATTGATTTCTGTCCTGGCGGGGGATACCGTGACCGCACAATTCACACAGCTCGGTCAGGTGACAGCCGATTTCGTCAGCGATGACTCTTGAACCGCGCAGTGTCGAGCGAACGGCGCAGTGGCTGGTCGCTACCAGTCGAAGGAAATTCCGGGCCGCGTCTTGTTTCGCACCGCATCGAGAAACTCTCTGCAAGCTTGCTCCGCGCCGGCAAGCTCTCCCGCGTCGAGCATGGTTTGGATCTCACTTGCAATCGCTTGGGCCTTGGTGCCGAGCTGTGTGAGCCGTTTCAGGATGTGCTGTTTTGTGGCGGCATCCGCTGTCGGATCCTTGAGTAGTTTGATGAGATCGCGCAGGTCCGAAATCTCGTTGCGAATGAAGGCCAGTGCTTGCAGCGTGTCGGCCCGGCGTGTCCCGGTATGCATATTTGCGTCCTGTTCCAGTCTGGCAACCGCCTGTGCCGCCGCCGGTCCGATGGCCGCCAGTGCCGCAATGTGCCGGGAATTCCAGGTTGAGTGCAGCTGGATCAATCGCGGAACGGCCGCCTCTGCTGAGGGTCCCAAATCCGTGATGAGCCCGATGGCCGCGGTCTGTCGGGTGGGGTTGGAGTCATCCAGCATCCGGATGGCCGCCGGCAGCGCCGGCTGGGCAAGTTGTCCCATGACCGACAGGGTTTCGGCGGCTTGGCGGGCCACCGACGGACGCTCATCCGCCAACGCGGTCACCAGGGGATCCACCACAAGCGCCGCCCGGTTTGCGGGTGACCGTCGGCCACTGCGATCGCGGACAGCCAAGGGGCAACCAATCTCGCTCAACGCCAACACGGCACCAATCCGCACATAGAAATCCCGATGTTGCAACAGCGCCGCGATCGCGGGTACGCTCCGGTGGGCCCCGGGGCCAATCGCTTCCAACGCGTGCAGAGCGGGGATACGGACAACGGGGTCATCCAGTGCACGAGCCAGCGATTCTGTTGCCTCCGACGCTCGCGGCCCCAACTCGCTCAGAGCCCAGGCCGCGGCGCGACGCCGGGACGCGTCCGCGTGCGACAGCCCCTCGATACACGCCGCAGCCGAGCGGCCCCGGTAATCCGCAGCCTCATCCTTCGCCTGTCCTGCAGGCGAAGCGACGACGCCGGCAACCGGTCCCAACTTGCGGATGTAGCCGGAGGCCCGGGTTCGAATCTCATCGAATGCGTCGATCGTCAGCGGCCGGCCCGCCATGACCGTGTTGGGAACCGTGTCCGCCAGACGGCCCCTCAGAGATCGCAACCAGGCCGCAGCCTCGCTGGCCAGTGTTTGGTTCTCCGCGGCCGCGATGCAGTCCTCCAGCATCTGCAAATAGCGATAGTCGTCAATCCCCTCGCGCCGCGCTTCGTAACCCGTGACCGGCTGTGGCTGGTGACTGTCAGGTGCGAACCAGGCGTGCCGGTGATGCGTGTGGTGATAGGCCCAGATCCAATTGCCACCCAAACGGTGAGTCCATGTGTACAATCCGGCGTAGAATCGCTGCCGGAGCGGATCGAAATCCTCGCGCCAGATGCGATAGGAATAGGTCCAGATCTGAGTGCCCCGGCGTTCCGCTTCCGCCTGCATTTCGGGTGAGATGCCTCCATCCATGACGTTGAGCACGTCGCACAAGTCACCATATCCGTATGCCGCGGTTGCACTCAGGTCGACGTTGACGCGGATGGGCAGGCCCCGCAGTCGCCGCAACTGCTTCCGGACCAGATCGGCATCCCGCGGATATTCCGGCTCGTCCGTGCCGAACACGATCAGCTCGGGCCAGCCTCGTCGTTGACACTCCGAATCGAGCCAGCGGATGGCCGCCTGCAGTCGACTCAGGTCGAGCCCTCCCGGCAGGCCGCCGCAGATCATACTGGGCACGTTCCGGTCCACCAGTCCCGCCTGTTTCGCCAGCGGAATCAGCTTGTGCAATGCGGAACTGTCGGTTGGCGGCAAATCGCTGAAGCTCCCGCCGGGGTAGAACCAGCCGGAATTGTGACCGTGATCAGCCAGGTCACGAAACATGGCCAGTACGGAGGCCCTGGGAGCAGCCAGGCCTCCGATATGCTTGGGCAACATGTCTTCCCGAAAGAACATCCCAAAAGCCGCCCTGGGACGCTGCAGTTGGAAGTCCCGCACGTTGATTTCGAGTTTCAATTCTGTATGCGGTTTGCCGGCTGGGCGGATGCGGATCTTTCCGACGTGCAGGCCGGATCGTGTTTGCGGGTCCGCGCGAAACGTCAGCCAGAAGTTGACGCTCTCGCCTTGCGGGATTTCATCGAACGCCTTGCCGCGCTGCAGATGCACCTGGCTGGGAATCCACCGCGCAATGCCGTTGCCGGTTGCATACATCGAGACCAATTGGTCTCGGATCGCCGGAGCGATGCGATGGTACACCGTCACTTGCAGATCCGTCTCGACCTCGATCCGGACATCCCGCAGATCACCGGCCACGGCCCGGACTCCGATCTGCACGGACTCAAATTCATCCCGAGCCAAGACACAGGCAACGCTCCGCGCGATCGCGTTGTCCGCCGGCACGTGCGCGGGCGACAAGTTTCTCAGCGTGCTGTGGTTGAAGACCACGTAGTCCGGACGGCCAGCGGCCGGCGTCGGTTGCCCGTCCGCGGACAATTGTTGCCGCCCGTCCGCCGCGTCCTGTGTGACAACAGTCCGCGACTGACCGTGCACGTGAAACGGGGTGAGGCTCGCAGCCAACAGGGCATAGGCCACGGTTTGATGTGTTGCGATGACGCACCTCCTTCGAGCGAATCACCTGTGATACCTGCCGCTCGTATGGACCCTTGATGACAGACGGTTGCACGGAAGTCAACGTGGCGTTGTCCTCAGTGCCGAGGTGGTTGCAGCTCGCGACGGCAGCACAGTGCGTGATGCCTGGTCGCTGTTATCGTTCGATCCAATGCCGGTACAGCGGCTTGACTCGATCCGGTAATCGCTCGAACGCTGCGCGACGGATTGAAGGCACCTGGTTCTCAGTGGCGCCGGATTCAGCACACATGTGTTGCCGTTCAGCGGACTCGGGCCGTAGCACCTCCAGGTTGAGCCACCACGGAGCGTAGCGTACGACCAACGCCACCCGGGGATCATTTGTTGTGTTGGGGGCTGTGGCGTGCCACAGCCGGCTGTCGAACACCAGCACGCTGCCCAGGGGTCCGCAGGCGTTGATTTCGCTGGGAATCTTCGCGTCCCGATCCGGTCCGCTATCGGCCGTGGGATTGGTCGGACTGCGGTGGCTGCCCGGCACGATCAGAGTTCCGCCGTTGTTCGCATCAAACGCGGACAGCATCCACAGCGTGGTCAGATGCATCACCACGTCGGGATAGGGCGCGGGCACATGACCGGCGTTGGTCTGGTTGAAGGGCCAGTCCGCGTGCCAGCCGCCGCGGGGGTTGCCCGGATGGTTGATCGTCGCCGAAGTGAACGAGACGCGAAGGTGCGCTCCCAAAACCCGACGCACAAGTTCCAGCAAGCGTTCGTCGGCCAGGTACTCGGCGAAGGCCTGATTGTGATTGATGACGCTGGGGGTGAAGCCCACACGTTGTCCAGCCGCGCGGCGCCCCGTCTCGTAGTGCACATGTTCACGCTCAACCGTTTCGATCAGGCTGTCGCGAATCTCCCCACACCGCTCGGCGGGGATGACTGACTCCAGCACACAAAAACCGCTCTTGCGCAATTGGCAATCGAGTTCGTCAAGCGCTGCATTGCCCATTTTGAGCTCGACCTCCTGCGTCCTGCGTGCATGCACGGAATCGTCGCGGCTGGTCTCACGTCAACACAACGGAAACGCTCATTCTCGAGATGTCGTCTGGCGGGTGCAACTCCAGTGGACAACGTTGTGCAACCCGCCGTGCGCGACGCGGTTTGAGAAACGTGAGATCGAACGGCCGGCGGCCCCGGCGTTCCCCCGGTCGCTGGATCTGCGGAGTTCGATTTTCCGAGGATCATTTCGCCAACTGGTCGTCCGTATCACGACGCCCTGTCGCACAGGACATCGACATGTTGAACGGTGATTCCCGGGACAGGCGAACTCTGCGGAGACAATCGCTACAATACCTGTCCCGGACGTTGGAAGAACGGGTTGTCGAGACAAACGATGGCCTGTTTCACAATCGGTTCGCTCAACGGATGCCCGGGAACCGGCTGCCGTCGCTCGCATCCAGCCACAGGACCCAGCCACTGAGCGCCGATCAGATTTCACAAAGTAATCCACAGCGGGTGAAACCATGAAAGCACATGATTTGAAACGTGTCTTGGGACTCTCGGTGTTGTGCTTGGCGTGTACGCTGCTGCTCCATGTGGGCCCGGCGTATTCAGCCGAAGTCAGTGGTGTGGTGACCCAGGAGGTCCGGCCGGTCCTGGTCCGCAACGATCACAACCGAGTGTTCAAGCTGACATTGACTTGTCCGAAGCCCTACGTTGTGGTTGACGCGCTGACGGTTTCACTGACCGGCAGCGACGATCCCCAAGACATCGACGTACTGGAAGTGTTCCGTGGGGAGAGTTTCAACCCGTTGGTGCGGTTTGGCGATTCGCTGCCCGTTGACGGTTCCAGCGTCACGATCGCCGGCCACGCGCGGCTTGAGCAAGGAGACAACCACTTCTGGATCTCTTGCCGCCTGAAACACAGCGCCAACCTGGACCACCAGCTGGATGCCACCTGCACCGAGGTCAAGACGTCGGCCGGGGTCATTCGGCCCGTGGATCAGACCGACGGACAGCGCTTAAGGATCGGGCTGGCGCTGCGCAAACACTTCGACGACGGCGTGCATACTTACCGCATCGCCGCGCTGGCCACTTCGGCCAAGGGGACGCTCCTGTGTGCCTACGACATGCGCCGCCGCGAAGGCCGCGATCTGCAAGAGGACATCGACATCGGATTGATGCGCAGCACCGATGGTGGACGCACCTGGGATCCTCAACGGGTGATCATGGACATGGGCACCTGGGGCGGTCACCCGCAGCATCTCAACGGCGTCAGCGATCCCGGTTTGATCGTTGATCCGGAAACCGGCCAAATCTGGTGCTTCGCGGTCTGGATGGTGGGCAAGGAAGGCAACCACCAGTGGAACAAAGACGGCTCCGAAAAGGGGTGGGAAATCGGCAAGAGCGCCCAGTTTCTGATGGTCTCCAGCACCGATGACGGAAAGACTTGGAGCAAGCCGCAGAACATGACCCGACGCTGGAAACAGAAAGACTGGATCCTGTACGCGCCCTCACCGCAGCAGGGCATCGCTCTCAGCGACGGCACGCTGGTGATGCCCACACAAGGCCGTGACGAAAACGACGGCCACTTCTCGAACCTGCTGATCAGTACCGATCACGGCAAGAATTGGACGGTCAGCGCCAAGGCGTCGATCGGCAACACCGAATGTCAGGCGGTGCAACTTGC
>Ga0315336_1006292_pt1 | contig 12254 bp, 8 predicted proteins | sample ASW5metaG_FD_204512 | JGI IMG/M metagenome (GOLD analysis project Ga0315336, IMG submission 204512) | Ammonia-oxidizing marine archaeal communities from Monterey Bay, California, United States - ASW #5 | ecosystem: Environmental > Aquatic > Marine > Intertidal zone | place: USA: California...
TGTCCGACGGCGAGCGGCGCGCCCTGTTGGACGGGGCGGCGGACGCCGCGAGGGCGCTGGCACAGGGACAGTTCCCGACCACCGTTCACGGCCCCGAAGACGCGGGCTGTAGTTGGTGCCCCCACCGGAGGATCTGCCGCGTCGATCACGCCCACCGCGCCGCCCCGACGGTCGAGTCTGCATCGTGAGGCTCGCTATCGGCTCACATGGGGTGCACATCGACTGGTCGGATCCGACCCTCCAGTTGACCGCCGATCAGCGCCAGGCCATGAGATTCGATCGCGAAGTGGTCGTGACAGCAGGGGCCGGCGCGGGAAAGACCCACACGCTCTCGCTTCGCTACGTACACCTTCTCCTGCAGCTGTCGCTCCGCGGAACGCCAGATATCGAGTCGATCCTCGTCCTGACCTTCACCGAGAAGGCCGCCGCGGAGATGGCCGATCGATGCTATCGCCGACTCCTGGCGTTGGCCGAAGCCATCCGCACACAGCGCGCCGAGCTGGATGCCCTCGACGGCCCCGACGAACGCCCACTCGGGGCCCACCTGACCCTGGCCGTACAGCGCCTTCGCGATGGCTTCGAACGCGCGCGAATCGGGACCTTCCACGGGTTCTGCGCGATGGTCCTTCGCGAATTCCCAGCCGAGTCGGATGTACCCACCCGGACCCGTGTTGCCGACAACATCGAGGCGGCACAGGCTACTGACCGCGCGCTGGACAGAGCACTGCAACAGGTCTTTCGAGACCGCCCCGGCGACCTGCCATTGCTGCTCGACGCATTTGGAAGCCGGTACAGCCTGATGTCAGCCGGCCGGACCGCACTCGGTCGACGCGGCGTGCTCTTCGGCGCACTCCAGGCTCACGCACGCGGAGAGGTGAACCTTGAAGTGTGGCTGTCAGAGGCGCCAATATCCCCAGAAGAGGCCAGGAAGTTCGTAGCCGATGTCGGCCTGCCGATGCTGAACATGGTTCGCAGGGTCGCCGCACCAGCGGGGGGGCGATGGATTGGAGAACTGGTGCAGACGCTGGACCGCATGCAGCGCCGAGTGCCCACAACCGACCCGATCGAGGCGGCCCTGAACGCCTTTGACGACTATCGCGCAGTGTTGGCATGTGTGCTCACTGGGGAGCGGCGGGTCCGCCGTTTCGATCACCACACCGTGCTCGGGCTCAAAGCGCAGTGGCCGGACCTGCGTCGCTACAAGAAGGCCCGCGCCGCCATGCATGTGCTTCAGAGCCGATGCGCCGATTGGGACGAGCGCGCCCGAATCAGCCGGCGTCTCCCAGTCACGGCCGACCGCAACCTGCTCCTCGCGCTGGCCGCCTTCGGTCGTTGGATTCTGGATGCTGATGGGCACTTGAACCGTATTTTCCTGGATGACCAGCAAATCGACTTTGCTGACATGCAGATCCGCGCCGTGCGAGCAGTGCTCACTCACACCGAGGTCTGCGAGACGCTTCGCGCCCGGTTTCGCTACCTGATGGTCGACGAGTTCCAAGACACCGACGAGGTGCAGTGGGCCCTCGTGAGAGCGCTTGGACGTGGCGAGGGCCCGCGAGACCGGATCTTCCTCGTCGGAGACGCGAAGCAGGCCATATACGGCTTTCGCGGTGGCGATGTGACAATCTTCCGGAAGGCGACTGCCGCTCTTGCGACGCCGCCGATCCTGTTGTCCGACAACTTTCGCAGCCGCCCGGAGCTGATCGACTGGTTCAACGAGGTGTTTCCACACATGCTCGCACCGGCCGAAGGCATCGACGCCCCCTGGGAAGCGCCATACGACCCTTTGCGGGCGGGATTGACCGAATCCGGGGGTCGGGTGACCGCCGTGTTGGGCGACCGCGACGATCGTCATTGGCAGTCCGAAGCGGCCGCCCGCATCATCGCCGCGGAGCTCCTCACGGACGATTTGTTGGACCATGCTCGGCACCCGACGCCTCCCATCGCCATTCTCTTGCGAGTACGTACCCACCTTCAGCACTACGAAGCCGCCCTCCGTCGACACGGCGTTCCATTCCTGATCGCGCAGGGCGTCGGTTTCTGGGGAAGACCCGAGGTGTACGACCTCATCAACACGCTGCACGCGCTGGCGACCGCGACCCCGGCATCGATCATCGGCGCGCTCCGCTCTCCCCTCTTCTGCCTCACCGATCAAGACCTGTTCGATCTGCCCGACATCTCTGCGTTTGGTCGGGACGAAGTGGAAGCGACAGCCCCTGAACGCGTGCAACGAGCGGATCGCCGCTACCGAGAGCTGCTCGCCCTTCGCTATCGAGTCGGCGTCTCGGTACTGACCCAGCGAATCGCCGATCTCGCGGTCCATTCCTGGCTCCTCGAACGAGGCGCCGAAGCCGCGCAAGCCCGTGCAAACGCCGATCGGCTCGTCTCACTCGCCCGCCGTTTCGACGACCGAGGCGCCGACGGCCTGCTCGAGGCGTCGGAGGCATTCCTGTCCCTGGTCCTAGCGGAAGCCCGCGAGTCCGAGGCGGTGATCGCTCCCACCGAAGCGCGGGTCGTAGTCATGACGGTGCACGCATCGAAGGGGCTCGAATTCCCCATCGTCATCATCCCCGAGCTTCACGCGCGAATGCGTCCAGACACCGATCCGCTCGCAGTCGCCCGGCTCGCCGACGGGGGCTGGCGCATCGCGACCGCAGTGCCGGATACCGAGGCCGAGGTACAACGACGTGCCCGACCCGGCCTGCTGAATGCCCTCCGCGACGTTCGGAGAAGCGAGCAATACGCGGAGTATCGACGGCTCTTCTACGTCGCAGCAACCCGCGCCCGGGACCATCTGATACTCGTGGGCGAGCGCCCGCGAGAAACCGATGATCCGCCTCGGCAGCCGACATGGGCCGAGATTCTCCTGCCGATATTGCCCGCTTCGACCCAGGTACGCGAGCGCGCCGAGATCGAGGCGCTCGCCACGGGGACGCGGACAGAGCAGAGCCCGATGCCGCCCGATCGAGATGCGACGCCCATCGCGACCCGTGAGCCCATTGAGCTTTCGGCGTCGGGATTGGACCTCTACGCTTCGTGCCCGGCCAGGTGGTATCGCAGGCATTTCCTCGGCATCCCAGAGACGGCGTTCCGTTCCCGCGAGCTGGCTCGCACTCTCGCGGCCGCCCGAGGACAGGTGATCCACTCCGTTCTCGAGGACGAAGCCGCTGACGACGAAGAGCTGATCCGGACCCGCTGGCTGTCGAGCGCCCTGGCTGAGGGCTGCACACGCGAGCGCGCGGAAGTCCTGCTACCGGAGCTATTGCAACACTTGCGAAACACTAGGAAAGACCCCCATATCGAAGCGGCACATGCCGCTACGGGTCGCTCCGAGGTGTCCTTTCGCGCCACCCACGGGTCAGTCGTTCTCAGAGGGCAAATCGACAGGTTGTACCTCGACGAATCGGGATGGATTGTCCTCGACTACAAGTCAGAAGTACTCGTGGGTTCGATCGCTGACGCGGGCCAAAGACACCGACGCCAGTTGCTGGCCTATGGGTGGGCGGCAGACCGGATCCTCAGCGCACGCGGCCAAGGCCATGTTGTGGCCGGCGAGGTGTATTTCACCGAGATCGGCGCCGTGCATCGGCTTGGCCCCTGGACATCGCAGGATCTCCGTCAGGTCGAAAACCTCTTGGCAGAAGTAGCTCTGACGGCGCAGATGCGGTGGTCAGAAGTCGAGTCTCGCGCCACCAATGCCCCGAGACCTTGTGAAAACTGCGGGTTCCGGAACAAAGGCTGCCGGGGCGTCAGAGGCGGATGACCACTTCTTCTTCTTCTTCGGGCTCGAGCATCGCGGTCGCCTCGAGGACCGAGTTGGCCACGAAGACCGGCAGTTGCCTGCCGAGGGCCAACGCCACCGCGTCGGATGCCCTTGCGTCGAGGGTGTGCACACGACGCTTGTGCTTCACGTCGACCGATGCGGTGTAGGCGCCGTCGATGATCTCGTCGATCCGGACCTGGACGATCTCGCCACCCAGGAGGCCGACGAGCGAGTCGAGGAGGTCGTGCGTCAGCGGCCGTTCGAAACGCTTGCGCTGGTTGCGCAGCGCGATGCTCAACGCCGCGGATTTGTTGACCGTGATGGGGACCAGCTGATCCTCCTCGTCGTTGGTCAGCAGCAGCACATTGGTGTCTTCACCACCCACCACGCCGGCGACGTGGAACGCTACGAACCCGTTGGGTGCTCCCTTGCGCACCTTCTTTGCCTCGGCCGGAGTGGCCAGCAGGGAGAATCCGAGGACCAGGGAGATCGCTGACATCACCATCAACATACCTGGTCAATCGGCGCCGCCGCCGGGTTTCCTGAGGATTTGCTGCCGTAAAGCCTGAAAGATCCTCAAGCTGGGATACGCGTTAACACCGTGCAGACATTCACCAAAGAGTAGGAAGTACCCTTATCTTTCACGGGGTCGCCTGCGGCGCAGCGACGCGTACCGCCCAAAAAGTCAAATGCTGTCTTCGAAAACAAAACGGGCCACCCTCGAGGGGCGGCCCAGCTGGCGGAAGGCCAGATCAAATTCCCGATTGAACCCTAGTTGGGGTCGATCGGGTTGTTGTCGACGAGATTCACGTGGTGGATGACCTGACCAACGGGAAACACCTGGTTGCTGTCCGGCATCAGGTAGACGTACGAGTAGGCATCGTCGTCGGTGTTGATGTCGTACGAGAGGTCCGAGATTTCGTCCATCGTGAAGTCGATATGGAGGGTGACGGTACCCGAGGCGGTGGTCCACATGGCGCCTTCGGCAAACCCGATGTTGTCGGGGGTGCTGGTCGCCGTCGCGTCGGCCCCGACCCACACGTTGAGAGCCGGAGCTCCTACGGAGGCGTGGTAGACGCTGATGCGGTGGTTGCCAGCGCCAGGCGAGGACGTGTCGTCCAGGATGACCAGGCCCTGTGCTGCGATCGACGGATCGCCAAAGGCCGCAGACAGGTTGTCGGAGCCGAGAGCGATCATGGTCTTGTACTCGCCGAGGGCGAGCGGAACAGCAGCGAGCCCGAGAACGAGCGAATCGTCATCGACGTTCTTGAAGTCCACGTCGTAGTCGGAAGGCGGGAACGGAACCCAATCGAGGCCGGCAGCGTCGGTGTTGCCGCCGGTGGGAAAGGGGTCTTCATTCAGCGGCGTCGGATCGGCATTGAGGTGGATGTTGATGCCGTTGACCGGATCGAGCAACAGGTTCACCATGCGCGCAAAACCGGTGGTGACGGGAAGGTCGGTGTCGGAATCGGTATCGGTGTCGGTATCGACGTCGACATCGGTATCGGCATCAGCGGTGTCGGAAGTATCGCCATCCTTGTCTCCGCCACAGGCGAGACCGACGATCGAGAGTGCAGCCACGAGGCCAAAAGTGGCCATCGGATTGAGCACGTTTATACGCATTGTTTCTCCTCCAGGAGGTTTGGGGGTTCCCCAGTAATCCAGTTCCGACTATACATCGAATTCACATCAATCAAGGGTTTGGCGCAAAACCTCAGCGACGTCGCCGGAAAAATAAGAGCAGGCCAAACAGCCACAGACCGCTCCGACCGCCGCCGCATCCGCATCCGCGGCCATTTCGGCCATCGAGCGGATCGGTACCCAGCTGATATTCTTCGAGATTGGTGAATCCGTCGCCGTCGGGGTCTTGGCCGCCATCGTCGCGGTTGCGGTCCAGACCGTGCTTTCCTTCCCAGCGGTCATCCATCTGATCGTGGTCGGCATCCGGGGCCATTGCCGGGTCCCACTGCACCTTCTCCCCGGTCTGGACCTGCACCGAGCCGTTGAGGACCGGGTTGACCACATCTGGCCAATACCTGGGAACCCAGTCGGCGTCGGCATCGCAGTAGTGCTGGTAGTCCGCCCAGAGCCTGTAGGTCCCCTTGCGGAGGCCCGAGATGTCGTACCGGCCCTTGTCGTCGGCGACGGCCAGGGTGATGGTCCCGTACTCCTCGCTCTCGGCGTACACGAAGGCGCCGTAGATCTTCTCCCCGGTGTACGCGTCCATCGTCGTGCCCTTGATGACAGCTCCGAGCGGAACGTCGATTTCACCCAGGTCCAGGGTGTCCTCGTCGGGGACGGTGAATACCAGGGGATTGCCGTCGTCGTCGCGAAGCTCGTCGCTGACGAGACCCGCGGCCTCGCCGAATACCTGAACCGTGTAGCGGCCCCCGTGGAGCTGGTTTACCTCGAAGACCCCGTCACTGGAGACCTCACCCGAGACGGCCACCGTGCGGTCATCGTTGTAGGCCAACAGGCTGATCTCGGACAGGTCCCCTTTGGCCATAATTTTGCCGACTATGCGTGATTCCCTCGGCAGAATCAGCTCGACGTTCTGGACGTGAGTACCCTCGACTAGAGCGGAGATCCGGGCTGCCGGCCGATCCGACTCGCCGTAATAGGTCGTCGCAAAGCCCTCTACCTCCGCCCAGGCGAGCACGTCTCCCGGAGGCAGGCCTTCCGCCGACCAGGTGCCGGACTCGATCGGAATTTCGACCAATTGAGAGGGCGTGTAGACCTCGGCAAATCCGCTGTCGATGGGTCCAGAAGGTCCGATGGCCGTCCCGCTGACGGCGATGCCGACCAGGAGCGCGTTTTCGCCGAGTTCGATCGAGTCCGTCTCCTCAGACACAAATGAGATGATCGCTGCTTCCTCGGTGTCGTAGGCCTCTCCAAAGAACTGATCGGGCCAGCCATCGACTTCGAATTCCACGAAGTAGTCCGAGCTACTGTCCAGTGCCAACCCGGATAGTGTCCAGTTTCCATCGATGTCGGAGTCGGCGTATCGAGGCTGGCTCGCGTCGGCGGTCGCCGTTGCGTGAGTCGAGATCAAGACGCCCTCGACCGGTTCGCCCGACCCGTTCACGACCCGTCCAGAAATACTCCCTCCGGGCTCTAGAATCGCGTCGCCAACACCGACAACGCCCTTGCGTCGGAGTTCGAAGACCTCGCCCTCGCAGATGTCGTAGGCGTCCGGAAGGTAGCGCTCGACCAGGTTGGCGTCTCGGGGCGGCAGAATTCGGATTCGATATTTGTTGGTCGGAAGATCGCGAATCTCGAATCCACCATCCGAGTCGCTGGTGCCGGTCGCGTAGGACAGGCGTTGATCGTAAGCGACCACCGTAGCGCCGGAGATCCCAACGCCGCGAGTGTCCACCACGCGCCCGTTGATGTCCCCCGCCATCGCGAGCGGCATCAGCGCAAGGGCGAGCGTCACGACGAGGCCTCGGCTTCGATGGCCAGGGGAATGCTCGTCGGCAATCTGGCAAGGTCTTCGGCATACAGCCGAACCAGGGACTCGAGAACGTCCACCGCCTCGGCGGTGGATTCGGGCGTGGACTCCCCTTCCCCGCCGACCAGCGCCAGGGCGCGGTATCCCCACAACAACGCCGCGCGCGCATCCGTCACGCTCACGTGGTCGACAGCGGGAATCGTCGCCCCGGCCCAACGGAGCCGCTCCACGAGGGCGGGCCCCGTTGGGCGGTGGTGCTGCGGCCACAGAGGGCCTTCGGAGACGACGGCGCCGAGCTCGCCCCGACCCGGCTCGTCGACGGCGAGAACCAGGACCGGGTCGATCAAGCGGGAGCCCCGCATGGCGAGGAAAGCGTGCATGCCATTCTGATAGGCGTGGCTGCATCCCGTAAAGAGCAGCCAGACATCCAGATTCTCCACCGGCGCCGCTTCGAGTCGGCGCGACAACGCGAGCAGAGCGGCAGGGCCACTGGCATCCTCGCGAATGCCCCCGACCCTGCGATGCGCCACGGCGGTAAAGGCGACGGCCGCGCCGAGAACGATGAGCGAGGCGATGTACATGCCCTGAGTCGGGCGGCCCCACGGTTCTGCCATCGATCGGAGCACGAGAATGGCTGTAACCACGATCGCAGCGATGAGGACTGCCTTGAGGGGGCGGATCAGCCAGGCAGGGCGCTCCGGTCGCCACCGCGGGGTGTCGAGCGAGGCGGCGATCACCAGACTGCCGAGGGGCTTCGATGCGCCGCGCGCCACGTGCAGGTTGTAAGAGGCCGACTTGGGCAGCACCCATCGCATGATCGACAGGCGCCCGGACCCTTCTGCAGCCAGGCTCACCGTGACCAACGCGCACAGGATCGCCGCAGCCAGCGGATGGAAGAAGCCGAGGAGTCCAGCACCTACCAACGCGAGAGAATGGGTTCCAACGACGAATGCGGGCGAGGTATACGCGACGAAGCCCTCGATTTGCGGCTTCGCATCACCGGTCATTCGACTCTTGACCTGGTGCAGCATGGCCCGCTCGCCTTCGGAGCCGGCGTATCGGTGGCCGATTTCAGACAAAACGTCGAGATCCTCGCGGATTCTCTGCAGGTCTTCGGGTTGACGACGCATACCTACCAGCCTAATGCGAGCGCGCAATTCCCGCAGGGTTGCGCACGCGCTCCACCAAGCCTAGAGTGGCCTCCCAACTTAGAGTGAAACCATGCGCTACATGGGGAATGAATACACCGGCAAGGGTGTGAAGATCTCCATCATCGATTCCGGAATCGACGTGAACGATCCGCGGCTTCAAGGTGTGCAAATCGAGGGTTGGTCTATCCAGCTCGGCGCCACCGGCCACGCGCTCCTGTCTCCGGATTTCACAGACCAGAACGGCCATGGCACCGAAATCGCCGCAGCCGTCCACCGCCTCGCGCCGGACGCGACGCTGGTTGCTGTAAAAATCATGGGAGAACGTCTGCGCACGTCAGCGGAGCTCATGGCCGCAGGCATCGAGACCTCGGCGCGCGCAGGCTCGCGCATCGTCAATCTCTCCCTCGGAACGCCAAACATGGGGAAAGCGCTTCTGTTGCGAGACTGCTGCGCCAACGCAGTCGACTCGGGCTCCATGGTCCTCGCTGCCGCACACCCCAAGGGTGAGCGGGCCTATCCCGCCGACCTCCCCGAGACCGTTGGTGTTGCCGCCCACCCGGACTGCCCCATCGATAAGTTCTTCTTCTTCAACCCCAAGCGCTTCTCGCGCAAGCAATGGGGCGTCCTGTCGGACAAGTTCCTCACCCACGGGTACGGAATCACCAAGGACGGCCAGACCGGGCGATATCGCGGGTCCGGCATGGCTACGGCCTATCTCGCTGGCATCGGCGCGTGCCTCGCCGAAGCCCTGCCGCAGGTACCGGCATCTGACCTGATCAAACGGCTCAAGCGCGCCGCGCTCATCCCCATCCCAGAGATTGGGTACTCCTAGGCCCGCTATGGTTCGCACTCTCGCCTTGTGCGGGCTGCTGGTGACGGCGACCGACTCCAAAGCCAGCGGAGTGGACGTTTTTGGCATGGGTGCGCGCTGGCAAGGCGCTGGCGGCGGTGGCGTCGCCGTGGTCGAGGATGGGACCGCCGCATACCTGAACCCCGCGGGCCTGTCTCGAATTCGAAGGCCCAGTGCGGGTATCGGAATCCAGGCCGCGTTCCCCAACTTTCGACCCATTCCGCCCCTGTATTGGGACACCAATCGCGATGGCGTCGTCGATGAGCGGGACAAGGAGCTGCAGTACTCAGCGCAACCCGACAACTCGACGGCATTCCAGCTGCACGTCGGCCGACACGTCGGATCAAAGGTCGGAATCGGCCTCGCCTTGTCCATGCCGACGGCCAATCTGATCCGGTTTCAAACCTTCGAGCCCGAGCTCCCCAACTACTTCATGTGGAACAACCGCCTGGAGCGGTTCATGATCGCCGCCGGATTTGGCGCCGAGGTGCTTCCGGGCTTGTCTTTTGGCGCGGCTGTCGAGACCCTCGCCGGCGGAAAGATCGACATCGCACTGACGGTGGATGCAGCGGTCACTGGACCCGAGGAAACCTCCACGGACATCGAAGACCTCGTCACTGACGTGGTCATCGACGTTCACGAGATCAGCCTGGCTGTGATCCCCAAGTTTGCGCCGGTTGTGGGCATGCAATTCGATGTGGGGAGGGTCCTACCGCCACTGGACGGTCTTGTATTGGGTGCGATGTACCACGGCTCTGTGGGAATCGCTTTCAACGCCGACCTCGACATCCAAGCCAACGTCGACATCGAAGACGTGGGCGATTTGGAACCGTACATCGCGGCGCTCCTATTGGCGTCGAACGTCAACGTCTTCGACCACTACGTTCCCCAACGGGTGCAGATGGGCATCGCCTATCGCCGCGCCGACACCCTCACGATCTACGGCGATGCCAAGTGGACCGACTGGAGCAAGATGCAGCTCAACGTCGCTCAACTGGAGTCCGCTGGCCTGACATCGCCCTTCATCAATATCGATGACGTAATTCGAGACGGCAACGACTTCGCAGTCCTCCTTCGCCCGGTGTGGAGCATGCGGGTGGGCTCCGATATTCAGCTGCCGGAGTGGAAGATCGACACCGATCTCCGGTACGTGCGACTCCGCCTGCGGGGTGGTTTCGCAATCGAGCCGACGCCGCTTGTCGACCAGGGCAAGTCGAGTGCGCTTTTGGACGCCGACCGCTCGATGTTCTCACTGGGTGCGGGCGTCGAGGTCTGGGATCCGTTCGAGTTGACCGACGGACCGGTTCGACTCGACATGTTCTGGCAGTTCCACACCCTGCGAAGCACCACATTGCCCCGGAGCACCGACACGCCCATCGCCGGATACCCTGCGGGTGGCATCGGTATTCCCATCGGGGGAACCATCATGGTCTTTGGCGGAGAATGGAGCTTCGAATACTGAAACCGGTAGGACGCCTGGCACCGACACCATCGGGTCAGCTCCACCTGGGCAACGCGGTGGCCTTTGCGGCCTGCTGGCTGTCGGCGCGCCAGAGCGGCGGCCGCGTCCTGCTCCGAATCGAGGATGTCGACCGCGGCCGCGCTCGCGACGCCGTTGCAGCGGCGCAGCGGGAGGATCTGCTCTGGATGGGCTGCACATGGGATATCGAGACGCCTCGCCAGGGCCTTCGCGACTATGCGCCGTGGCTCGCCCGTCTCTCGGACCGCACCTACTGGTGTACCTGCTCGAGAAAGCAACTGAAGAGAACGGGTGGCCAATGCGATTGCCCCGGACTGGAGCGCGACGAAGGCTCGGTGCGATTTCGCCTCGAGCCCGCCCCGGTAACTTTCGAAGACCGCCGATTTGGCGTCGTGAGGACTGAGCCCGGCGCTTTTCCAGATCCGGTCCTGCGACGGGCAGATGGCAACTATACGTACAATCTCGCAGTCGTCGCCGACGACATTGCCGATGGGGTCACCGAGGTCGTGCGCGGCTCCGATCTCCTCGACTACACCGCGGTTCAAATTCAGCTTTGGCGGGCCTTTGGGGCCACGCCTCCGAGCTGGCTTCACACCCCGATGATTCTGGGTGCCGACGGTCGGAAGCTGTCCAAGTCCCACGGTTCCATCGATATCCGCGCGCTGCGCAAACAGGGGTGGTCCCCCGAACAACTCTGGCTCACTGTTCTGCCATGGCTCGGTCTCGATGAGATCGACAACCTGACAGACGCCATCGAGCCCTTCGACCCTACCGGCGGCGGGGCGAACGAGATCTCATACAGCCCGTAGATTCCGTTCGCGGTTGCGCCCTCCGGAGATCGTCTGACTCGATCCGTCAACGCCAGTTGAGCGTCGCCGGATAGACTAGAGAGACCTGTTCCATCTCCGGGTGGAACCTCGGTAACTTCTTGGGAATGGCCTCCATTGCCAGGTAGTCGAGGTAGGGGTTTCCAGACGAGCGAGAGACCTCCTTCGAACTCACTCGGCCAGTGGGCTCGATCACGACGCGTACAGTGACAGCGCCCTTTACGCCTGCCGCCTTCTGCTCCATCGGCAGGTCGCGGCCCGGGTTCCATCGAGACATGAGCACGTCGACCACCTTGTCCAGGTAGACGCCACGCTCGGTCCGTCGGGCGGCCACCTCGGGAGTCTCCACGACCTCGGGCTCATCGAAGACGACCGGTGGCGCACCCTTCGGCGCCTCCACACTGTCAACTGTCGTGATCACGGGTCGACCGTTCCCTTCGCCATCCGTCTCCGCGTCGTTTTGTTCGTCGGGATCCAGAGCCTCTTGCGAGACCTCAGCGATGCCATCGTCGTCAGACTCGTCTTCGTCGACCAAAGGGCCTTCCCGCTCGAAATCCTTCGCTTCACCGCTCTCCGTGCCGTCCTGATCGTCTTCGTCGTCGATCTCGGTAACGGCATCCTCAGTTCCAGAATCATCGGGATTGGAGGCCTCTTTCACTCCGGTTTCGATCGGGGCCAACTTGCGTTTTGGAAGCACCTGGGGAACGTCGATCAACATTCGGAAGGCCATGG
>Ga0315336_1006293_pt1 | contig 12251 bp, 8 predicted proteins | sample ASW5metaG_FD_204512 | JGI IMG/M metagenome (GOLD analysis project Ga0315336, IMG submission 204512) | Ammonia-oxidizing marine archaeal communities from Monterey Bay, California, United States - ASW #5 | ecosystem: Environmental > Aquatic > Marine > Intertidal zone | place: USA: California...
CAGATGAGCAGGTTGACAGCCACTCCGATCGTGCCGGGATGAATACCCCACCACTTTTCGTGCATGGCGAATCCGATCAAGGCCACCGAACATCCGGCGGCAATTCCCACCAGGGCGGTACCTGCTCCCAGCCGGGGGAGGTAAAATCCCAGGATAAAGGCGGGCGCGACCTGGACAAGAAGTTCAAACTTGATCACCAGCAATCGAAAGAGAGTCGTGTCCTGAAGTTGCAACGCGATCACAACCATGATCCCCATAAGAACCCATGACGACATCTTCCCGAGCTTCAGGAGCTTTTCGTCACTGGCTGAATATCCAACCGTTTTTACGCAGATATCCTGGATGACAATCGACGAAAGGCTCAACAGGACGGAGTCGGCAGTGGACATCATCGCCGCCAGCGCTCCCAGCAGCAGAAGCGTTACCCCGATGTAGAGAATCGGCCCCTGTGCAGAGATCAGGTCGAGCATCCGGGTCATGACCTGGTCGCTGTCCCCTTTCGCCAGACCGGGGAATTGCTCGATCGCCATGATTCCAATGAAGTAAGCGAAAAAGACTGTCAACAGGGGCAGCAGAACCATGACGCACAGCGACCCTTTGAGCACTCTCACGGACTTCGCGGCATAAATTCGCTGAATTCCTTGCGGATACATGGCCCCGCCAAGTCCGGCTATGCACAGAAAACTCAGCCACCCGATGCAAGTCTTCCCATCGGGAGGGCGAACTTTCGCGGGGGCAAGCTCCATGATTCGTGCCGGTAGAAGGGCAAGATCTTCATGCCGGGTCAGGAGATAACCGCCAAGAATCAGCACCGCGACAAACATCATGATTCCCTGCAGGGTGTCGGTCCAGGCCACGGCCCGCATTCCGCCCACCGTTTCATAGAGAACGATCACGACGGATAAGAACAGAACGCCGACGGCAAAGCTTCCGGGCCTGCCCGTCAGCCCTTCCACGGCATTCCCCATCGCAAGGAGTTGCGCCAGGAGATAGTTCAACATCGCAATACACATGAGTACAGCACACACCGACGTGAGCCCGCGGTGCCGATACCGGTCATGAATCCAATCGCAAGGCGTCACGTAACCTCGAACAGCTGATCGGGCCCGAAGCGCGGGAGCGTACAACAGGTAAAACGCGACAATGCACATCATGAACATGACACTCATCATGTAGGCATAGCCCATTCGATAGGCTTTTCCGGGGAACCCCATGAAAGTGTTGCCGCTGTACTGCGTCGCGAAGAGAGTGCAGATCAGAACGAGAAATCCGAGCTTGCCTCCCGCCAGGTAAAAATCGTGAGGGGTCTTGGAGCCCGCGCGGCGGTGTCCAAGCCAGGCCAGGATCACCAGAACGCACAAGTAGCAGCAGAAGAGGACGAGCATCAACATTCGTCGTCGTCCTTCCACCGGGTAAGAATCAGGAACGCGGTGGTAATTGCGAAAAGGAAGCAGACGCCGAATGAGGCCGCGGCCCAGGATGGCATTCCCAGCACGAACGGCTCAATCGTGCCGTCCGGCCAATACCAGGGTACGGACAGCACGACGAGGCAGAGCAGCAACAGGCAATGGAACCCGTTCAGGAAGTTGGTCGGTTTCTGCCCCATTTCCGGAGGGTAGCCTGCGCAGACCCGAAATGAAAATCGAGAAGTTGGGGAAATTCAGTCGGTGACGACAACGACCCGGTACGTTTTTGAACCCGATTCACCGGAGGGGTCCGAGAGCACCTGCAACTCACCGTCACCTTCCACGGCGGCACCGGTTTCGCTCCACAGATCGGAAACTCCGGGATCGTGGGCAAACTCGAGCTGGTAGGTGGCACAGGTTGCGGTCAGCACTTCGACACCGGGCATTGGTTGAATCTGGGTCAGTTCGATACTCACCGGCAACAATTCGTATTCCGCCACCGGATCCCCTTCGGTCGGCCTCTGATCTCCCGGCAAAATCCGGACACTTTGAATTCTCGCTTCCGTGGGACCATCCAGCGGATCGATAGTGGGAAAGGATGTCGCAACCGGGTCGATCGGCGTGGTAAAGCGAATTCCTGAAAAGCGAAATCCCGCAAGAACGTTCGCGTTGTATTGAAAAAGCACGTCGCCCAACTCCGGAGGCGCACTCCCGGCAGGCGCTTCAAATTTCGCCACCGCCTGCACACCTCCGGGCGGAGGGCCCGAAGCTCCGAGAAGCTCCACAATCGTCGGCGAGACGACGGTACCGTTGGTCGTACTGCAGAAACAAGGGTTCCATCCGAATCGGATGTCCAGGGTGCAGTCTCTGGAAACAACGATCTCCCTTCCGGGAGGTGCGCGCACGGTGAGAATGAGATTTCCGGTTTGACCGGCCAGCGGCGGAAACGGTGGCAGGTCATAACTGAGAAATGATGAAGTGGCAAAAGTCGTATCGATACCCTGAAAGTAATCCAACTCATGATCCGGCGCAGGAGTCTCGCATGTCCCATAGGTAAAACTACCATCGAGATCTATTCCCGGGGGCTCCAATCCACCCAGGCACGGAGCGAATGGGAGAAGGAATGCCGACAAGAAAGCGCAACAAAGAAAGGCTCGATCGATTCCTGTTTTCGGGCAGAAAAGACCCGTGTGCATAAAAATCCAATCCATGATACTGCTCCGTACAAATGGAACTCACATCAGACAAAACCGCGCGGCAATCTTCAAGCAAAAAGTCACATTTATTGGGTCGTCGTCATTTGCCGTGAACCTATCCCCGCATACTGGAATCGAGGTCGGCCGCAAGTTTGCGAACGGCTCCCAGGTCAATCTTTCCCGTGGCAAGTTCCGGAAGCTCGGAAACTCTATAGAATGAATTCGGCGAAGGACGCCAGAGATTGGGCAAATCACTTTCCCGAAGAATACGCTGAAGGTTCTCAACCATATCTGCATCCATGGTGTGAAGAACAAGGAGTCTTTCGCCCCGTTTTTCATCCGGTACGGACGTTACGACAAGCACCCGATCGTGCGTATTCAATCCACCCAGAAGTACCTCCTCGATGGCAACATGCGGAACCATCTCCCCCCCAATTTTGCTGAATCGGGCAAGACGATCCGTCAGCGTGATAAAGCCGTCACGATCGATGCGGGCAACATCCCCGGTGTTGTACCAACCGTTTCGGAGGACTTCCCGGGTCGCTTCTTCATTGTGCAAATACCCGACCATAACATTCGGACCGCGAACCCACATGACTCCTTCCCGGTCTTGCGGAACCACTTCGTCCGTCTCCGGATTTCTCAGGCGTACCGCAACGCCCGGAATCGGTTGACCGATGCTTCCCGGCTTCGTCCCCACTATGGTGCGCCCGTATCGCTCGACATTGGGCACGTTGACGCAGGCTAACGGGGAAAGTTCCGTGGCTCCGTAGCCCTCCAGCGGGCGAATGCCGAATTTTTCCTCAAACGAATCGGCCAATTTCGGCTGAAGTTTTTCCGCCCCCGAGATGCAATGCCGCAAGGTGCCGAAATCGGCGGGTTTCGCCCGCCGGATGTAGGAAGCAAGAAATGTCGGAGTCGCGACGAGAATGGTGCAGGAATTTTCACGGACCATTCTGGCAATTCCGGATCCATCGAGCGGGTTGGGGTGGTAACTCGATGCACATCCCGAAAGCAACGGCAACCACATGGTGCACGTGTACCCCAGGGCATGAAAGAGCGGCAAAGTACCGGACATGGTATCACCGCTGCTCAATCGCAATAGCAGGTCCGATGCTTCCACGTTGGACTGGATGTTGTGGTGGCTGAGCATCACCCCCTTGGGAGAACCCGTCGACCCGGAAGAAAACAGGATCGTCGCGGGCGAGTCAGGCTGGAAATCCCGGGATTGCACCAACCATCGGGCGGGAGAAACCACGGCACGAATGGAAGCGCGAATTTTGCCGCCCCATCCGGCGCTACCGATCATCTCTTCCAGGTCCACGATTTCGCACCCCGTATCCCTGCGCCCCAAACGGTCAAGAAATCTACGGGCTGAGATAATCCTCCTTATTCCGCACTGATCGATCGCGGACTGAAACGCGTCCCGGGATGCGGTGAAGTTGAGATTGACCGCAACCTTGCCAAGCATGGAAACCGCGACATTGCTCAGTGCGCCTCCGATCGATGGCGGCAGGAGAATGCCGATGTTTTCATCGTCTCCCAACCGGTCACGCAGACCCTCTTTGAGCAACAGCGAAGCAATCAGGGCCTGCCCGAATCGCAACCGCTTTCCGGTTGAATCCATCATGGCAGTGCGCATCCAACAACGCCGCGCACGGCGGACGAACCCCTCCGGCAAGGGGCGTCGATCTGCCCGCTTGTCCTCAAAATACTCACAGGACAATTCCTGGACGAGCATTCGCGCTTCAAACGGAGAGGTATCCGGCGGCATGGGTTTCCCGAATACAATCGTGACCGGATACCGTAGTTTTGTCGGCAATCTGGAGGCAATCGGACCATGGTAGTGACTGAAAATACTCCCCCACAATCCGCCAAGATAGACGGGGATGACGGGATAATCGGAGTCCCTCACAATTCGGGCGTAACCGCTCTTGAAGGGCCGGATCATTCCCGTCATCGTGAATCCTCCTTCGGGAAATATGCAAACGACGTACCCCCGGTCAAGCTGGTCTCGGGCTTCGGAAAGCGAGGCATCAATCTTCTGCCTGGAATCATGCGCTGAAACGGGAATGACCCCTGCGAATTTCAGAAAGATTCTCCAGATTCCCATACTGTTGTACATCTCACGCGACATGAGAAAACGGATACGCCGTGGCCGTGCACTTATCAGCAGGATTGCGTCCGACCAGGACACGTGGTTCGGCAGCAGGAGGGCGGGCCCGTCGACCGGAAGGTTTTCGTTTCCGACTACCCGTACCCGGTAGAAAATCCGCGAAATCAGCATCACGAAAAATCTCAGAAGGAAATCCGGAAGTGCGACGAGGGTAACGAGGGTCATCAATACCGTAAGCAACCCCAGGATGAAGTATCCGCTTTTCGCGCTCAGACCCAACCCCTCCCCGAAGAGAAACAATAAACCGGAACCGATCAACACCCCGATCCAACTCAGAAAACTCGACGCGGCCAGGATCTCACCGAGTTGCGCCCGGGGACTTCGAAACTGGATGAAAGCCTGGAGAGGAATTACAAATATTCCCGCGCTGAAACCGGCGACAAAAAGAAACAACCCGATCCACACCGGATCGGGAGATGCGAAGGCAAGAGAAAGCGTGGATGCGCAAAGTCCAAAGGCCCCGAGGGGAACGAGGCCGAATTCGATGTTGCGACCCGATACCTTGCCTGAAGTCAGCGCGCCCATTCCGATTCCAAGCGCGGTCAACAGAAACATGAAGGTGCTGCGCTCCGGGTCCCACCCCAGGACCTGGCGACCGTACGGAATGATGTTCAGTTGAAAGAAGGCGGCAATCAGCAGGAAATAGGCAGAGGCGAGAACGGCCAGCGCCAGGTAGCGATCCCCCATCACTTTCCGATACGTGCGCCAAATGTCGCGAAGAAAAAAAATAGAGTAGGACGGAGTACCACCGGCCGCCGGGGTCTTCTTGATCTGCAAGGCGCACAAAAGCCCGATGGCGGAAATCAACACGGACACCTGCGCGGCCCGGCCATAGTTCATCTCGGTCATGAGTCCCAGGGCGGGCGCCAAAACCGTGCCGATAATGATTGCAAGATACGTGAGTGCCTGGAGATGACCATTCGCCCTTGACAGATTCTCCTTTCCGACGAGTTCGGGAATAATGCCGTACTTGGAGGGCCCGAAGATCGCGCTCTGTCCGGCCATCAGAAACAGGATGGAGAATAACAGCCACCGAGACCCGCTTCCCAGTGCTGCCACCCCGAGTATCATGACCGCCAACTCGAAAACCTTGACCCCCACGATCACGGTGCGCTTGGACACGCGATCCGCGAGGACACCCGCCGTGGACAGAAGAAGCAGAAACGGAACCGCAAACAGAATTCCGGCGACGGATTGCACCCAATTCCCGGACTCCGGCCCCAACGCCGCGATCAGGGTAAAGACGACAAAGAGTTTGAACAAGTTGTCGTTCAATGCACCCAGAAACTGGGTTGCGTTCAACCACCGGAAAGAAGCCGGCAGTTTCTGGATGGGTTCGCTCACGGATCCCGCGGTTGTAAAGAAGTACTGCTCATCGCCGATTGAGTTTTTACAAAGGACGCGATGTCGTCCGTCACCGCTTCCCAGGTGTGATCCAGAGGGATTACGTGTCCGGTATCCGCCTGCGTAATCCGACGCTTCACGGATGACGACATTGCATCGTAAAAGGTGGTCGCAATCCCGGAATCAATGACCTGATCCCCATCCGCAAGCACCATCATCACGGGATGGGAAATCATGGGCGCCAGTGCTTCAATGTCGCTCATCAGCGCAAAGATCTCTTTGTACACGCCCAATGGAACAAACTTGTCGTTACCTGCATATCCGTCCGTCGGGTGATGAACGTCAACGGGGAACACATTCTCTAGCATTTCAGTAGATTCAAAGATCTCTTCGCCGATCTTAAACCAGGTGGGAACTCTCAGGACCGGACTGCGCTTGTCGCTGACACGGATGAGCGGCGCCAGGAGGACGATTCCGTCGGCCACTTCGGGAATCTCAGCCAGGACTTTGAGACCGACGGACGCGCCGGTGGAGTGCCCCACAACCCAGACATGCCGATGGTTCTCGCGCAGTGTTGCCAATTCATTCTGTACTGCGTGGAACCACTTCCCACGGTCAGAATCCGCATACGTCTCCCGGTCCGCGGCGAATCCAGGCAATCGCATCGCCCGGCAGGCAAAACCACGCTCCGCCAGGGCGGGCGCCATGAGGTGATACACGGCAGGAGAATCAGCAAACCCGTGAACCAACAGGATCCCGATGTCACCTTCACCCATGTCGTAGGCACGGCACCCGATTCGAATTCCGCCTTCATCCCTTTCAATAGTGGAATTCCAGCGCGCGTATCGCTTTTCCACCCGCTTCCCGTAACCAAAATCTCCGAGAGTCAACAGACCCCGAATCGCCACGATTCCGAAAATCAGAATGAGTACCAGTTTCAAGGGTGACCGCCTCCTTCGCCTCTGAATATCCTTCATATTGATCGTAGATGCCCCTTTCGCTTCGGGGCAACGACAGCACCATTGCATCGGATATGCCAAGAGAGGGCAGCAAAGATGTAAACTACTAAGTCCAAGATAGTTGTAAATTCAGCGCCTGGAATAGGCGCAGGCTGAAATGCATTTTCTGATCACGTACTGTACTTTGTGTGCATAGAACGATAGAGGATAGACATGGCATCGCAACGACTCTCCGCCGATCAGCGAACTTTTTTCAGATTGGTCGCTGATGCAGCTCTTGCCAACCCTTTTGGGCCTGAACGGTTGGAACTCGATGGGGCAATCGGCAACGTGGCCCCCGGCACCCCGAGAGACGAAATCGTCGACAAGGTGACCCATGAAGTATCGAGTCGTATCAATGACCTGGATCGATCGGGACGCGCAGATCCGGCCCGGTACGGGAAAGAAGATGCGGTGCTGCTGCGGGCCGCTTTCCTCTTCTGTACCTACCATCAGTATCTGGATGATCTAAACAGCTTCATTCAACGTCAGTGGGAAGCGGGAAGGAAGGGGCAACCGGCGCGATTCGCCGTGCGAATCATCGAGTCACTGGAGAAGAGAGGATTCACCCGCGAAGAATCAGTGCATTACCTGTGCCTTTTCTACCAACTGCGCCGCGCGTACTTTCTCATTTACCAGGGCCTCATCGGGCGAAGCCCGTCCATCAGCCGGCTGCGGTTGCAACTCTGGCAAAATGTTTTTACGCACAACGTCCAGTGGTTTGACCAGCATCTCTGGAATCGGATGGAGGAGTTCTCGACGCTGCTCCTCGGCGAAACCGGCACGGGAAAAGGCGCATCGGCCGCTGCCATAGGTCAATCCTGTTACATACCATTCGATGAATCGACCCAGAGGTTCGAGTCTGGTTTTCACGTAACATTCATTCGAGTGAACCTGTCCCAGTTTTCCGAGAGTCTGCTGGAATCAGAGCTGTTCGGCCACAGGAAAGGAGCCTTTACCGGCGCGGTGGATGATTACGAGGGGCACCTGGCCCGGTGCAGACGCCACGGCGCAATCTTTCTCGATGAGTTGGGAGATGTCTCTCCCACCGTTCAGACCAAGCTGCTCAAAGTCCTGGAAGACCGAACCTTCACGCCGGTGGGAAGTCACGAACCCCGCCGCTTCGAAGGCAGGATTATCGCCGCCACAAATCGCGATCTGAACAAGCTTCGCGAACAAGGGGCATTTCGGGACGATCTCTATTACCGCATTTGTTCGGACGTCATCCGGATTCCTCCGCTCCGCACCCGAATCCAGGAAGATCCAAGAGAATTTGACGATATGGTTTCGCACCTCGTGGGACGGATGGTCGGGGAAGGAGCAACGGAGGTTACCGCATTGGTGAAGGAATCACTACGCACGTCCCCCGGTAAAGATTATTTATGGCCGGGAAATGTTCGTGAGCTGGAACAGGCGATTCGGCGAGTGATCCTGAATCGGGTTTATGAGGGCGACGAACGGCTGCTGAACACCGATACCCGCGATGCGCTGATCGCCGGTTTGGAATCCGGTTCCATGACCGCAACCGATCTCCTCCAGGGATACTGCCGGATTCTCTATGACCGTCACCGCAACTATGTGGAGGTCGCGCGCATCGTCGGCCTGGATCGTCGCACGGTAAAGAAATATATCGAGCCGATGGAGTGAAGTGACCGATGCATGAAGCAGAAACAACCCGATCCGGCAGCTGGACGGACCGCGCCGCCTATTGGGGGATCGCCGCGCTGAGCTCCGCGGTCCTTCTGTTTTTGCTGTGGCTGATCTATTTGAAACCGGAGACGATCAACCCGCCCGAATGGAGCAACGCACTACCCGCGGCCAGTGCGACGTTCAATAGTCTCAGCGCGATTTGCGTTGTCTGCGCCGTACTTGCGATACGACGTGGATATAAATCGGCGCACATCTCGCTCGTGCTGACCGCCCTGCTCTTTTCGATTCTCTTCCTCAGCACGTACATCCTGCACCATGCCTATCACGGTGATACGAAGTTCAACGGCAGCGGACTGTTGCGGATTCTGTACTTTTTTGTTTTAGGGACCCATATCCCCTTGTCCATGGTCATCCTGCCCCTGATCATGACCACGATGTTCTTCGCGCTCACAGGACGATTCAAACGTCACCGGCGGCTCGCCCGTATCACCTTCCCGGCTTGGTTGTACGTCTCGGTGACCGGGGTGCTGATTTTTCTGCTATTGAGCGCGAACAAATGAGATTGATAAACAGAAAACGAGAGTCTTTATGGAAAATATAGGTTCGTTACAGATGGTCGTCACGGTGATAATTTTCGCCGTTTCGGCATTCATCAATATCGTATTTGCAATCGGCATATACGACGATGCGCGAAAACTGGGTACGCAGGGCGGATCGACATTTGCCGTGAACGGAGGAATCTGGGCTTTCGCCACACTCCTCGGCGGCATCCTTGTGGCGTTTGCGTATTGGGTAATTCATCGGTCAGCGGTCCGGTCAGGTCAGACCGTGCAGACAAGCAGTGAATAGTTCGGTGTCTATACCCGGCACCGGGAATCGCAGAGGTGAATGGGCTGGGCCCTGGGTGGTATTCGCGGCCTGCCTCGGCATTCTGTGGTATCACGCGGCCCCGGGAGTAACCTTTCACGACAGCGGCGAATTTGCGCTTGCCGCCACCGCGGCGGGCATTCCGCATGCCCCCGGCGCTCCCAGTTGGACCGCAGCCGCCGCAGCATTTTGCCGGCTGGCCCCGGTGCACGATGCCGCTCGAGCCACCAACCTCTTTTCGGGGTTTTGCGGTGCGGTGACGCTGGCCCTTCTCTACTCCCTGACGAGTTCCGCGGTCCGCACGACGTTTCCGGATTCGAAGCCCTGGAGTGTGCGCGCCGCGGCATTGTGCAGCGTCCTGGCCTGCCTTTCCCCTTCCGCGTTCATCGAACTATCGCTTTCGACCGAACAGTATACGCTCCTGACCGCGGTGCTGATCGCAGTGCTGCTGGTCGGCCATTCGCTGCTGACCGCCTCCGGAATGGACTGCGTTCCCTGGCGGCGATGCATTCTGCTCGGCATTCTGTGGGGCCTCGCGTTGGGGAATCACCCGAGTCAACTTGCATTGGTTTTTCCCATTCTTGTCATCGTCTGGTATGCGGGAACCAACTCCGGGTCTCCGATCCGTGCGCTTGCCATTCTGACTGCCTGCGTATTCATCGGTTTCGTTTCCGGGTTGGTGGTTTTCCTGTGGATTCCCCTTCGCTCGGCTGCGCATCCTCTCCTCGATCACGCAAACATCGAGAATTTCTCCGGGCTGATTGGGTTCTTGTCTCGCAGCGACTGGTCAACGCGTCCGATTTCAGAAACTCCGCCTGGATTTGTCCGGGAGTGGGTTGCGACCTACGCTCCGATTCAGCAACTGGGGTGGCTCGCAGTGCTGTTGGCTGTCCTCGGATTCGCAGCGACGATTCGACATGATCGGCGCTGGTTCTTCATCCTGATCGCAATCGCGGTCCCCTACGCCGGCGGCATGTTGGTGAGCCACATGAAGCAGGCAAACATCGACATCAACTATATTCGGCATTACGGAATCACGGACTGGCATGTACCCTTGTATGTTCTAGGTTCTTTCGCTGCCGGCATCGGGGTCGCTCGACTGATGTCGTTCGCAAATACGACGCCACGGCGGGCGAGACTCATCGCGGCAGCCTGTATCGCGGTCCTGGCGCTTTCAGCGTTCCGGACAATTCACGAGCACTCTTTGCGCGGATACCAAGGCGCGCAAAGATTCGTCTCTGCCCTCCTGGACTCGCTTCCGGAGAATTCGGTGATCCTTTCACAGACCGACAATGTATCCTATATGTTGGGGTACGAGATTCTCGCCGGATCCTTTTCGAAAGACCGGTGGATCGGCCAGGACCGTATCCGGTTCAACGAGGAAATCGGCGGCGCCGGATGGAGCCGAGAGTTTCTGGTCAACGGGATTCGGAACCGGGTAGCAGACGGCAACGTCCAACCTTTCAAACAGGCCCTTCCCGACGCCGGGGAACTCATGGACAGACCGGTGTATGTCGAGTACGACCCGACCTTTCCGCGCTCCGCCGAATTCCTGGTCCCGGCCGGGTTCCTGTTTCAGGTCATGGATGCGCCGGTTCCCGGCGAGGAAGTTCTCCGGTCTCTCCAACGCAGCGAAGGCGCTGCGGCAACGCCTCCCGAACCTCGCCCGGATCTCCATCGATGGGAGCAGGAAGCCTGGGCGCTCCTCTATCAGCGGAGAGCCGGTTACCTGGCGGACCGGCAGCTCTGGGAGCATGCGGAAGCGGCGTACTCCACCAGCCTTCAATACCAGGCACGCAATGGAATAATCTGGTACTGCCTGGCCGACGCACAGGAAAAGAACGGCAAGCGACAGGAGGCGGCCGAATCCTACCGGAGCGCCATTGATTCCGCGCCGAACCTGGAAGGACCACGCTCAAACCTTGCCATCCTCTTTGCGGAGTCGGGAGATTTTGAAACTGCGGAGGCGTTGCTGGTGGAAGAGTTGAAGATCAACCCGCAGTACGAATCCGCCCGCGAAAACCTGAGACGGGTACGAGCGCAAATGGATCGCCCGGGCGCAAAGTAGCCGATTAACCCGCATATCTCACACTTTTTCGTCACGAGAGCGTGGAGGTTGCGGCAGAGCACGGAGTTACCGGGGTGCTGCGGACGAGGGCGTGTAGACACACGTTGAGGTCGCCGTACCCAGGTAACTCCGTGATCTGCCGTGACATCCGCGCTCGCAGTAGAAAAAGTTTGAGATATGAGGGTTAACGATCCGGCGGGAGGGGAACGGCAACGTCGGCCACAACCATCAAGTGGTCGGAGAGTTTTGAATCCACCACGCTCTGATTTCGAATTTCGCATTCACCCGCAGCGAAGATCCAATCAATCGCCCGGTCAGGAGCTGCAGAGGGGAAACTCAGGTATTCGTCGTTGTCCGGCGGCAATGGACCGGCCGGAAAAAGTCCGGACAGGAGCAATCGATCGATGGCATTCCGTCCTCTCTCGTCGGTATGATGACCCGGGTACCCTCCGGGCGCCGAATTGAAATCACCCAATACCAGAATCGGTCCGCAAGTTTCCTCAACGATTCTACCGACCCGCTCACTACACCGTACACGCGTCCCTT
>Ga0315336_1006294_pt1 | contig 12249 bp, 6 predicted proteins | sample ASW5metaG_FD_204512 | JGI IMG/M metagenome (GOLD analysis project Ga0315336, IMG submission 204512) | Ammonia-oxidizing marine archaeal communities from Monterey Bay, California, United States - ASW #5 | ecosystem: Environmental > Aquatic > Marine > Intertidal zone | place: USA: California...
CCTCCCCCGTGTTGACATAGTAAAGCAGGACATTTACTAACCTGAAATTAGGAGAGACTAGTAGCAATGATACTTTCCGGTCTGGAGATCGAGCGGCGGATTGGCGATGACATTCAAATTGAGCCTTTCGAGGAGTCGAACCTTAACCCCAACAGTTACAACCTGACGCTGCACAACGAGCTAATGGTTTACGAAGAAGTGGTCCTGGACATGGCCAAGGCCAACCGGGTCCGCCGGGTGCCGATTCCAGAGGAAGGAATCGTACTGAGCCCGAACCAGGTTTATCTGGGCCGGACCGTCGAGCGGACCGAGACCCACAATCTGGTGCCTCAGATCGAAGGGCGATCTTCGGTGGGTCGGCTGGGACTGTTTGTGCACGTGACCGCCGGTTTCGGCGACGTCGGTTTCGCTGGCTACTGGACACTGGAAATGTTCGCGGTGCAGCCGGTAAGAATCTACCCGGGAATTCCGATCTGCCAGATCTTCTATCACGAACTAACCGGCAAGATTCGGGAGTATTGCAGCAAGTATCAACACAATCACGACATTCAGCCGAGCTTGCTCTTCGAAGAGCTCAACTCCCATGGTCAGTACGATCCGCAGATGCCGCTCGATTTTGGGCACGAGCTATCGCATAGCTAGAACCGGGGCTAAGGTGACGTTACCAGCCCAGTGGAGAATGAAAAGCCGCCTCGGCACCGTTACATGATCGCGAAGTAGTTTTCGATGGCATAGTCGAAATACTCGCGGTTCATCTTCGGCTTCGTGTCGAGATACCTGCAGTAGTTTCGGACCTGCAGCAGCAGATCTCGCGGCTGGCAACAGCGATAAGGGCGGCCGACCGCCTGGTAGTGCGTTTCCACAAGATAGTCGAGCGCCGCTTGGTCGAATTCCAATCCGACGAGCGGCGCCATGATCTCGAACAGCTTGCGAAATTCTTCTTCGGTCGGGTCGATTACTTCGATTTTGTAGGGGATACGTCGCAGGAAGGCGTCGTCGACCAGATCCTTCGGTTCGAGGTTGGTTGAAAAGATAATCAGCTGGTCGAAGGGGACCCGAATCTTCTTGCCGTTGATCATCTGCAGAAAATCGTAACGCTTCTCCAGCGGTACGATCCAGCGGTTGAGCAGCTCGTCGGTCGTCATTCGCTGACGCCCGAAATCGTCGATCACCAAGGTCCCACAATTGCTTTTCATTTGAAGCGGCGCTTCGCTGACGTTGACTCCCGCGCCTGCATTCACTTCCAAAGAGTCCATCGTGAGTTCGCCGCCGACCACGATCGTCGGACGGCGGATGCGAACCCAGCGTTTGTCCACCGGCTCGGCCACCAGCGGCCCGCCCGATTGTTCTAGGGGAACTTCTTCGTGAAGACCGGGGTCGAAGACCCGCATGATCTCGCCGTCGATGCCGATCGCACGCGGTATCCAGATGGTGTCGCCAAATGCCTTGGTAATACGCTCGGCAATGCTGGTCTTGCCGTTACCCGGTTGCCCGAACAGAAACAGCCCGCGACCCGAATTGACAGCCGGCCCCAGGCGTCGGAGCATATCTTGGTTGACCAACAAATCGGAGAAGGCGCGTTTCAGATCCGATTCCATCGGACTGAGCTTAGTGAGCGTCTGTTCGGCAACGCTTTCGCAGTAAACCGACAGCCGGACCGGGGCGGTGCCGAAGTAGCTGCAGTGTTCCGAAAGCTTGCGTGCCCGTTCGCGTCCCTGATCGGTCAGTTGATAAACGTAATCGTTCATCGGAGCCGAGCCGCGAAACGCAACTAGCTGGGCATACTTGAGACTTTGCAGCACCGGTTCCATAAGACGAAACGGCAACGCATGTTGATCGGCCAGATGATGGCCGCAAAGTTCGCTGTAGGCGGCCAGATATTTCAGGACCAAGTGTTCCAGCTCGCTCTCGGTAACTCCTGCCTCGGCGAGGGTTTGGGGCTCCGGTGGTTTCCAGGTCAGAGACTCCTGAACTTCCGGAGGAGCGACGCTAGTTACTTGCTCAGGTTCGGCGCGCTTCGCAGGATTTTCTTCTTTGACCAGTTGGTTGATCCGCAGGAGCAACGATTCCAGGTCGTTGTTGGTCCGGCCCTCTTCAGAAGGACCGATCGCGTCGGGCGCTGTGGCGCTGGCTGCACCAGTGGGTTGCTGTTGGGGTTCAGTGGGCATCCACTCTCCTGCGTTGCTGAATTATTTCGGTCGAGACTGTCGTCCGCGCAGATCGCCTGGCTCACGAGAATCAATAGATCTCGCGCAGTCGTCGCCAGGACCGGTCCTTTAGCAAAGGTAGGTTTTCCCTGTTCGTCGGGCAAACTTTTCGGCGACCGGGCAGTATCGATCGTAGCTCTTGTATCGATAGGAAGAGGTGCTGGGAGGATTTTGAATCGAACGCGAGCTGTCTTATCGGGCTAACACCTCACATGGGCAGCCCGATGTGGGCCAGCAGCGGGCTGCCCCAGGCCGGCTGTTTCAGACGCTCTGATCTGGTTCTGACCGTGCTTCTCGATTAACCTGGGTCGGGTGGGCCGAGGCTGTTCTCTCGGTCAGTTCCTCGTTGGTGCGCTGTTATGCAATTGATCATTACCGCCGTGGGGCCCGATAATCGAGGGCTGGCCGATCCCATTGTGCATTGTGTGACCGAGTTAGGGGCGAACATTGCTGAGATTCAAATGTTCGACCACGACGACCAGTCGATCTTTTCGATGCTGACGCGGGTGGAACTGGAAGCGGGTAAACTGGCTGTGCTAGACGATGCCATGCATAAGATCAGCGCGTCGACCGGCCTGTCGGTACGAACCTGGTCGCCCGAGATCAAGGATCGCCAACCGCGACTGGCAATCTGCGTGACCTATCGGCCCGAAACGCCGCGCGCCTTGTTGCAAGCTATCCAGGACGGCATCGTTGGGGCCGAGGCGACGGTGATGATCAGCAATCGTCAGGCCTGCCGCGATCTGGCCGACGAGTTTGAAGTGCCTTGGTTCAACATTGGCCAAGAGGAAGGTGTAGCGAACGACGAACGAATGATGGATTTGTGTGATGAGCATCAGGTCGATTACATCGTGCTAGCCCGCTACATGCGCATCTTGCCGCCGTCAAGCTGCTGGAAATATGCCGGTGGGCGGATCATCAATCTGCACCATGGGCTGCTGCCTGCCTTTCCAGGGATTCGTCCCTATCACGAAGCGTATGCCTCCCGGATGCTCACCTACGGGGCGACCTGCCATTTCATTGTGCCGGAACTGGACGCGGGCAACCAGATCATCAACCAATCGACTTTCACGGTGCCACCCAGCATGCCCCTGGAGCAGATCATCCTCAGCGGGCAACAAGAAAACGAGCCGAACTGCTTGACCGAAGGTGTCCGGCGGGTGGTCGAGGGTGAAGTGCAGCTGCACTTCAATCGGGTCGTCGCGGTAAAGTGACTATCTAGCTGGATATGCCGGTTCTGACGATCGGTTGAGCGATCGTGCAAATTTCTTGACGGACCTTCGGGACGCGAATAGTCTAGAAGCATAGGTTCAGAGAAACTCTAGTGCGAATCCTTCCCTCAGGTCTCACCATGCTTTCCCGCTTGTGTTGCGCAACGGCCCTGGGTCTGTTGCTGTTTTCCTCCGCAGTGGCTCAGACTGTCCGCTTTGACACCAACGTCGGCACCTTCGACATGGTGCTCAATCCGACCGGCAATTTCAATTTGCAAGGCCACGTCGATAATCTGCTCGCCTATGTCGAGTCGGGACGTTACCGCAATGTAGTAATCAATCGGGCCGCGGACGGCGACGATGACGACCGATCCAATGACTTCGTTATGCAGATGGCAGGTTTTGTTACCGAATCGCTTACGCTGCCCGCTGCGTTCTCTGATTTCCCGGCTGTGGACGCCTTTGATCCTGTCATTGTTGATAGTGACGGAGACGGCCTGGTTGATTTCGACGTGTCGAACCTGCTCAATACTCGAGGCACGGTTTCACTGGCGCTGAGCAACAGCGCGAATACTGGAACCTCCAGCTTTTTTGTGAATTTGGGAACCAATCCAAGCCTGGACGCTGATTCGTTGAGGTTCGTTCCGTTCGCGGAAATTCCAGACATGGCGACGATCGATCTGATCCTGGGGTTGGACCAGGCATCGCTACCTGACGGTGGACTGGGTGGCATCGACATACCGGTTCTAAGCGATAACCGATTGGTCTTCCTGGAACAGGTGTATGTATTGGAAGCGACGCCTTCGGCAGTTCCGGCGCCGGCGCCTCCTCTTCCGCTGGTCGCCCCCGGCTCGGCTGAGTCATCCAGTTTGGCTGCCGCATCCAGTTTGGCTGCCGCATCCAGTTTGGCAGCGGCATCCAGTTTGGCTGCGTCGCCCAGTTTGGCAGCCTCGTTCACTGCTGCTGCCATCCCAGAGCCAGCGACGCTGGCGCTAGCGGCGATCGGTTTGCTTGGCCTCGCCGCGCCGCGACGGGCTCGCAACTGAGATCGCTGCCAACCGTAGAGTGTGGTGGTTGGCTGACGGGCGTAGAAAACGCTCTTTCTCCATAGCGTGATCCCGAGACTGGCTTGATTATCTAGCCGCGCCTCTGGATTTGCTATCTGTCTGAGTATTCCACGACCGACTGGCAGCAGGCGACAGTCTGCGATTTGGTGGCACCCGGCATTTTCTGACAACTCTCTGCCGATCAGGTCTGGAAAACTGCCATTGCTAGGATGGGGCTCGATGCCTACTATTCCGCCCGCCTCTGGATTGCGGAGGCTACTTTTCTACCAACTTTTCTAAGCAATCTTGTCCCAATGGTGACTGTAGCGATCTGCCGTTTGCGCCAACGGACTGCTCGTCGAGCGCCTGCTCGACTGGTAGCCCCGGGCAATGCTACGCACCTGGGTGCCGCCAAAATCTGGCAGTAAGAGACGACTGGAGAAAGAAGGCATGAGGACGTCGATTCACCCATTGCGGGACAATCTGGTTCTTGCCCTATGCGGATGTCTAGCGTTAGCAAGCTGGCCATCGCCGCTGGTCGCTCAAGATGCGCCTGCTGGAACCCATTACGATTCTTCCGTCGCGCCCGTGCAATACTCGACCTTCGGAGGGTTTTACAGCCAACCGTTGGGTACCGCGTTGCGGTTCAACTATCATACGAAAGGCTACGGAACCGAGGATGGCGTCGTAAGCCTGGGCGCGATGAAAGTGTTCGATCTGGACGGGGCAACCTGGTTTCTGGATGGCCAGGGTACGCTCAGCGATGACTTTGGCGGCGGCTTCAATGCTGGCATCGGCTATCGCGAACTGGGAGACATTGGCTTCGGTCCCGATTCACGGCGAATCAACGGCATTGGCTTCTGGACCGATGGCCAGAGCACTAGCGCCGACAATTTCTTCACGCAGCTAGGTTTCAGCCTCGAGTCACTCGGCGATTCGTACGACCTGCGCCTCAACGGACAATTCCCGCTCGATCGAACCTTGACGAGCGAGTCGGCGTTAATTGCTTCAGGCACTCCCATGTTCTTGGGCGATGCACTAGTTACCGACGTGCAAAGTTTCGCCGTCGATACAGCACTGACAGTCATTGATGGCGAGGTAGCTAAACGGATCGGTGACTTCGAGGCCTGGGCCTTCGCAGGCAGCTATTGGATGGACGGCGGTAGTGTCGATGACGTGGGCTATCGAGCCGGTGTGCGGGGCTACGCGGTTCCCGATCTGGCGTTGTCTCTGCAGTTGACTGACGACAACATCTATCAAACCAACGTAATGTTCGGCGTGACTTGGTTCATTGGCCGCACAAACGCCAGGAATCAGCCTTGTGGCACGATTGAAGACCGATTTCGCGAACCTGTACTGCGCAACGATTTTGTCGCCACAACGCAACGAACCGAGGTTACTCCAGGCGGTGATCCGCTGACCGATGCTGCAACCGGCGATCAGCTGGTGTTTGTCCACGTCGACAGTGAAGCTACCGATCCGGGCGATGGCTCGGTCGAATTGCCGTACATGACCTTAGCCGAAGCAGAAATTGGTAGTACGCCCGACGACATCGTGTTCGTCCACTCAGGATCGACGTACACGGACGATATCCTGCTGCAAGAAAATCAGCAATTCTTGGGTGAAGGGCTCGATGCCGATGGAGTGGCGGTCGTCCACTTTGTCGACACGACACAGCTGGGGCTGGTCGCGCTACCTGAGTCATCGCCGGGTGCCTCGACCGGCGTGGCGCCGATCATCAACAGCTTGGCAGGCGCGACGGCTATTACGCTGGGCAACAATAATAGGGTGAACAACTTCACGATCAACGGCGGCGAGACGGCCGTCGCAGCCCTCGCGGCGGACGTCGTCTTCGGCCCGACATTGGGCAACCTGAGACTGAACAATCAAACTGGCAACGCGCTGAGCTTCGAAGAAGTGACCAGCACTACCACTGTCGAAAACACCGTTCTGATCACCGACGCCGAGGGCAGCGCCGTATTCATCGACGGCGGCGATGGTGGAATGAACATCGCCGCGGAGATCTCCAACTCCACGGCCTCCGGCAGCGTGGCGGTGGTTCAGAATCGAACCGTTGGCAACGTCGCCTTCAGCGGCACCATCGACGCTACCGCCGGTATGGGCATCCTGGTGAAAGACAACACCGACAGCACGGTCGACTTCACCAATACCGTCACCCTTAGCACAGGGAACAATGTAGCTGTCCTAGTGGAAGACAATCTCGGCTCGACAATTACCTTCTCTGACCTGAGTGCCACGGCGGTTGACGCCAACACGGTAGAGGTCAAGGGCGGCGGGACCGTCAATTTCAATACCAACGCCGATGATAGCAACACGATTGCCAACACGGGCACCGGCAACGCGTTCGACAATATTTCTGGCATCTCCGCCAACGACGCTACGATCAGCATCTCGCAAAGCATAGCCAACTCAGGCACCGGCAACGCGGTGAATATTCAGGATCGGCTAGAAAATGACGTGACCGTCACCGGACCGGTCAGCAGCACCTCCGGTGGAGGCATCTTCATTATGGACAATTCCGCCGGGCTGTTTACGTTCACTGGAGAAGTCGACCTGGACGCTTCGGCCGGGAACACCGCCCTGTCGGTGTTTAACAATACCGGGGCGACCATCTCGTTTCTCGATTTGAATATAACCAGCGTCAACGGCCAAGGAGTTAGCGCGACCGGCGGCGGTACGTTGACGATCACCAATCCCAACGCTACCAACACGATCGAGAGTACCGGCGCCGGCACCGCGGTGCAGATCCTCGGCGACATTGAGACCAATATATCTGCCGACATCATCAGCAGTGGCACCGGTCGGTCGATCGACATCGGCGGCCGAACGGCTGACAACGTGACAATCAACGGCACCGTCGACGACTCGGGGGCGGGTGTGCGAGTAGAGGGCAACACCGGTGGTACTGTTACTCTCATTAGCTCGATGACACTCAACACCGGCACCAACGATGCAGTCACGATCGACAACAACACCGGCACCACAATCGCGATCACCGGTGGGATGGATATCGATACAACCTCTGGCAGGGGCTTCTTTGCGGACAGCACCGATACTTTGTCGGTCACAGGCACCAATACAATCGACACCACCACCGGTACCGGTTTGACGATCACCAATACGACGCTCGATCCGGCAAACATCACCTTTGCCAGTGTCAGTGTCGATGGGGCCACCAACGGTATCGATCTGCAGAACTTGGATGGAGCAGGCACGGTGCTGATTGGCTCAGGGTTTAACGCCGGCGATGGCGGTACGCTGACCGGTACTACCGGCAACGCTATCAACATCGCCAACGCAGACAACGTGTTTATCGATGCTGTCTTGATCGACAATAGTGCTTCAGCTGGCAATGGTGTCGTGATAACCAACGGTGCTGGTGAATCGGCCACGCTCAGCGACATGGACATTACGACCAGCATCGGCAAAGGTTTTTCGTCGACTGTTGGCGGCACATTGGCTGTGACCGGCACCAATTCCATCACCACCACGACCGGCACCGGTCTGGAGCTGGTTGATACGACGATCGGGGCGACGGATGTCACCTTCGACAGCGTCAGTGTCAATGGAGCCACCAACGGCATCCTGCTGCAGAATCTCGATGGCGCCGGTGGGGTGGTCGTCGGTACAGGAACGACCGCTGGCGATGGCGGGACGCTAACCAGCACCACTGGCGATGCGATTAGCATCACCGACGCCGACGATGTCAACATCAACCATGTGACCATCGACAACAGCGCTTCAGCCGGCAACGGCGTCGTCGTCGCCAACAGCGCTGGTGACACGGCCACTTTCGGTGGTTTGAACGTGACAACCAACGCGGGTCATGGCGTTAGCGCAACCGGCGACGGTACGTTGACGATCAACGATCCCAACGCCACCAACACGATCGAAAGCACCGGAGCCGGCACCGCGGTGCGGGTCTTCGACGATGTCGCGACCAATATCACCGCCGACATCACCAGCAGTGGCACCGGGCGGTCGATCGACATCGGCAACCGAACTGCCAACAATGTAACGATCAACGGTACGGTCAACGACACCGCGGCAGGCGTGCGAGTAATGAACAATACCGGTGGTACTGTTACGCTCAACAGCTCGATGACGCTCAACACCGGAACCAACGATGCTGTCACCGTCGACACCAACACCGGCACAACGATCGCGTTCACCGGTGGGATGGATATCGATACCACCTCCGGCAGGGGCTTCTTTGCGGACAGCACCGATACCTTGACGGTCATCGGCACCAACACGATCGACACTACCACCGGCACCGGTTTGACGATTACTAATACGACAATTGGTGCGGCAGATATCACCTTTGACAGCGTCAGCGTCAATGGTGCCACCAACGGCATCCTGCTGCAGAACGTCGATGGAGCAGGCGAGGTTACTGTTGGATCCGGGACCAATCCCGGCGACGGCGGTACGCTCACCAACACCACCGGCGATGCGATTAGCATCACCGACGCCGACGATGTCAACATCAACCATGTGACCATCGACAACAGCGCTTCAGCCGGCAACGGCGTCGTCGTCGCCAACAGCGCTGGCGACACGGCCACGTTCGATGGACTGAACGTGACGACCGATTCAGGTAACGGTTTTAGTGTTACCGGCGGCGGTACGTTGGTTGCCACTGGGTCGAACAACGTGACGACCGACGAAGGAGTCGCCCTGGAGATCAAAGATCAGATCATTGGCGCGGGGGGTGTAAACTTCGACACAGTGAATGTCACTTCCGGTGCGGGTGTCGGTATCGAATTGGAGAACCTCACCTCCAACACGGTTCGCATCGGCTCGTCGTCCGCCACGGGAACTGACGGAGCTGGTGGGACGTTGACAACAGCGAGTAGCTCGATACTTGTGACCAACGTGACTAGCGCGGTGTTTAATGACATGACGGTCGATGCAGCCGCGGGTGATGCGGTGAGCATCAACCATACCAGCGGCTTACAGGACATCACCTTTGATAATCTGACCGTCAGCGGCGCCGGTGCAACCGGAGTGGCCGCCACGGCGAATAGCACCGGGGAGTTTGATCTCAGAATAGAAAACAGCGTGATCGGCTCGGTCGGCACCAGGGGCGTTACGCTTAACACAGGCCCCAATTCCAACCGGATCGATCTGACTATTAGAGGCAGTAGCATAACCGCGGGCGATGACCATGCCTTGATGGCTCAACTGGACGATCCGGGCGGAGACGTGCGATTCTTGCTCGAGGGCGGAAATACGTTTACCAACAACAGCGTGGCTAGCGCAACCGTGGAGGTCTTGGTACAGAGTGACTTGACCTTGAGCGCTACCATCGGCAGTCAGGGCGTCGGAGCACCGCTGGGCGACAGCAACGACTTTACCAACAACAACGGCGGCGGGACAGCATTCGCCATGGAAGTGGACAGTGCCGCCGGCGTCATCGATCTCGACTTGCGTGATAATACCGCTAGCGGCGGAGCGGTCGACTATATCCTTACCGAAACTAACGGTACTTTCGGAGTTGTCGATCTGGCCAACACGGTGACCGCCGACACCAACAACGTCGGAGCCGTCGACGTCAGTCCTAATGTCGCCGCTTTTGACGATCTGGCGCCACCGATTGATCAAGTCACTCCGTAACCGGCGTGCAACATCGCATGGTTCAGTTCAGTAGCGACGCTCGCTGCACGTAGCTGGATTCGCAAAAAATCAGCCCTTCCAGGCTACAGAATCGGTTCCAGCTAACCACCAACGTCACGCCGCAGATACTCCCGCAGCTCCGCCAGTTCCCGCTCGAAGCCGCCGGAGAGAATCGGAAAGCGGCACCACGTCTTCGGGTCGAGATTCTCGTCGTCCAGATGGAACGAAGGGGCGTACCGTTCGCGCTTCCATTGGTTTCGGCACCAGAGCTGGAAGAATCGCTCGACCCACTGCCCGAGCTGCAAGAGTGTGTACTCCCTCTGCTGCTGTTGCACGACGTGCAATACTTCCAGCGGCGTCAGCTTGTCGCGAATCGCAGCCCGTTCGATCGCGTCGAGTACTTGGTAAGGCATCAGGTCGCTTTCGTCTGTCTGGCCAGCCGAGGGTGGGCGCAGCTCGGCGGTCGGCTGTTGAACATTGATCACGGCGAGCGCCGGCAACGGGCCGATGCCGGCCGGGCCGGTGGTTTCCATCCACTTCAACCAGTCGAGCAGAAACGCCTTGTCAATGCCCGCGATCGGTGCCAGACCACCGCACGTGTCACCATCCATCGTGGCGTATCCGACTGCCGCTTCGCTACGGTTGCTGGTCGCCAGCAGCAGCGCCCCTCTGAGATTCGCCAGCAACCAGACCGCCGGCGCCCTGGCTCGGGCTTGGATGTTCTGCAGCGCCAGATCATCTTGTTCCCACGTTGGCTCTCGACCCACTGCCTGCGCAACAGTATCGAGATACCCATCGACTAACAGATCGACGTCCCACTGCAAAAACTCGGCCCCTATGGCCTGGGCGAGTTGTTGTGCGGCGGTGCGGGTGGTCTCACTGCTATTGCGGGTAGATTGATAGACACAGGTCAACAGCCTGCCGACGACTTCCAATTCGTTAATCGGTGAGTCGGTCGCTTCAGCGTTCAAGTCTTTCAATCGCGAAACATCCGGCAGCCGGGCCACCAATCGATCCAGCTCCAGCTCTGCAGCACCCAGGCGGACCATCAAATACACCAGCACGGCAACCGCTGCTGAATCAGCCCCGCCGCTGAGCGAAACGACCAACCCTCCGGCATGACTCTTGCGCAGGTAATCGAACAGGCCGAGGACCATCGACCGGGTGAACTCTTCTTCCTTCGAGGGCGGAGAGGTATCCCAAACTGGCGGTGGCGCGGGGCTGTGTGGTTGGTTGGGCGAAGTCAGCTCAAATTCACAGGAAACCGTGCCGCCTGATATTTCATCTGCAGCCGTCCGTTGAGTACTTTCGAGTTCGACGTCGGCCATGGTCAACAGGAAGTCGTCGAATGAAAACCGCGGGCCGGCGGCGAGCAGCTCCTCGCCGCTAGCGATCAGAGTGCCACCATCGTAAATCGCCCGGCCCGACTCGTTGCCCAACAGATTGGCGTAGGCATAGGCGACGCGATACTCACGGGCAGCGTCGAGCACCAGCTGCCGGCGGATTTCTTGCTTGGCAAAGGCAAAATGGCTGGCGCTAGGATTGAGCAAGACATTGGCCCCGCGGGCAGCCAGCAAAGCGCCAGGCCGATCGGCGATCCAGGCGTCGCGGCAAATCTCCATGCCGATCCGCACTCCGCCGCAGTCCAGCAATAAATCGCCCGCGGGAACCGAGTTGCCGGCGATCGTCAGCCTAGTGGTTTGCCCCCTGGGCCAGGGATGGAACCAGCGCGGTTCGTAGTGGATTCCGTCGCCGGCGAGGCGCTGCTTGCAGACAAAGCCCGCCAGCTGGCCGTCGCAGACCAGCGCTGCGGCGTTGGTGAGCTTGCCGTCGATCTCCAGCGGCAAACCAATCGCAACAGCCAGGCCGCTGGTGTGTGGCACGATCTCAAGCAGCAGGTCGAGTGAAGTTTGCCGCACGCCTGCAGAAAAAAACATGTCTTCGCAGCCGTAGCCACTGATGCACAACTCCGGTAGACAGAGCACCCCCACCTGGGCCTGTTGGGCGGCGGCGATGGCCGCGAGGATGTGGTCGCGGTTCGCGTCCCAAGCCAGCGGCGTCTGGTTCAAAGCGGCAGCGGCTAAACGGAGACGGGGCATCCGTTCAATATAAACTGCGTACGGTCCCTACCGATAGCCGCGACTA
>Ga0315336_1006295_pt1 | contig 12245 bp, 10 predicted proteins | sample ASW5metaG_FD_204512 | JGI IMG/M metagenome (GOLD analysis project Ga0315336, IMG submission 204512) | Ammonia-oxidizing marine archaeal communities from Monterey Bay, California, United States - ASW #5 | ecosystem: Environmental > Aquatic > Marine > Intertidal zone | place: USA: California...
CACGATCAACACAATCGATGGTGGCACGCATCTCACTGGCTTGCGATCGGCTCTGACGCGTACGATCAATGATTATGCTCGGAAGAACGGTCTGCTAAAAGACGCAGACCCGAATTTCTCTGGAGATGACACGCGCGAAGGACTTACTGCGATCGTAAGTGTAAAGGTTCCTGAACCTCAATTTGAGAGCCAGACCAAAGTTAAGCTGATGAATCCCGAGGTTCAGACACACGTGCAACAAGTAGTGAATGAGCATTTCTCCATATTTTTAGAGGAGAACCCTTCCGCTGCGCGGGCAATCGTGCAGAAGTGCCTTACATCTGCGCGGGCGCGAGATGCGGCCCGGAAAGCGCGCGATCTGGTAATTCGCAAATCAGCGCTTGAGAGCTTAACACTACCGGGAAAGTTAGCTGATTGTTCAGAGCGGAATCCAGAAAAGAGCGAACTTTATATAGTTGAGGGCGATTCTGCTGGCGGCTCCGCCAAGCAGGGCCGCGATCGGCATTTCCAGGCCATTTTGCCATTGCGCGGCAAAATTTTAAATACGGAGCGAGCTCGTTTGGACCGTATCCTTTCCAATAACGAAGTCAAAGCATTGATCTCTGCATTGGGAACTGGCATTGGGGAAGGCTTTGATCTCACCGGCTTGCGCTACCATCAAGTGATCATTATGACGGATGCTGACGTTGATGGCAGCCATATACGCACGCTGCTGCTCACATTCTTTTTCCGCTACATGCAGGAATTAATTGACATGGGCCACCTTTACATTGCTCAACCACCGCTTTACAGCATTGGAAAGGGGAAGAGCATGAAGTATGTTTACACCGAGCAGGAGAAGGATGCCCACCTAAAGAAACTGGGTAAAAAGGCCGAAAAAATTTCGCTTCAACGCTACAAGGGTTTGGGAGAAATGAACCCTGATCAGCTTTGGGACACCACGATGGATCCTGAGTATCGTAATTTGTTGCAAGTCGAAATTGAAGATGCGGCTGAGGCTGATCGAACATTTGACATGTTGATGGGTGCTGCAGTTCCGCCGCGCAAGCGCTTTATCCAGACCCATGCAAGGGAAGTTCGTAATCTGGATGTTTAATGTTGACAAAAGACAAGTAAAGAGCGCCAGCTATGGCGCTCTTTTTGATTAACTTTTATTCGTTTACCAGTTAAAACCTTTATAATCTGTCGCTATGTTTCAATTTCGCACCATTAATTCGTTGATATTCAGGATCGCAGGGCTTAGTCTGGTTGGTATTTTTCTGGCGGCTTGCGGATCAGCAAATACGGAATCTGTTCCCAGCGAGTTGCCTCCGCCGGCAGTAAAGGTAATAGAAGCAACGCTGACAGCATCTGCTACGTCAACCCCCCTGCCTACATTCACGCCCTCCCCCACATTAACAAGCACGCCAACGGCAACGCCGGTGTGGATTCTAAATGAATCAGGGTACGCGGCTGTTCCGATCCTGCTATATCATCATATATCCAATGAGCAGCCTTTTTCTCGATATTATGTGGGGCCAGAGGCATTCGAAGAGCAGATGCGCAGCCTGCGGGACTGGGGTTACACTACGATTAGCATGTCCCTATTTCTCGAGGCCCTCACTGTGGGTGCTGATCTTCCTCCCAGGCCGATCGTGATTACATTTGATGATGGTCACAGTTCAGTATATGAATATGCATTTCCAATCATGCAAGAAATGGGCTTTATCGGAATTAACTATATTGTGGGTACTCGATTGGAAGCCGAGAATTTTATGGACAGCAAACAATTGCTGGAATTGCAGGATGCGGGTTGGGAAGTTGGTGGGCACAGCATGACACATGCTGATCTTACTGAAAATCACGATAGCGCCCGTTACGAAATTTTGGAACCGCGCTTGATTTTGGAAGATATTATGGGCAGCGATGTGGATACATTCGCATATCCATTTGGTGCGATTGACAGTTTTGTTGCTGACCGCGTTCAGGATTATGGCTATTCAGCTGGGATTGGAATAGGGCCTTCATGGGAACATACATGGGGCACTCTCTTCTATATTAGTCGTATTGAGGTATATGGCGGAACAGATTTGGCTGGTTTCGCTGCGATCTTGCCCTGGTCTGGCCCCTTGGTGGTTGCTGAGTAAGCCGATGTCTGATAGCAAAAAAACAACTGCGATAATTTTGGATGGCAAGGCATTCGCAAAAGAAATTCGTATGGATGTGGCCGCCAAAGTAGCCGATCGGATGATTAAGGGGCTGCAACAACCTGGTCTTGCGACAATCATTGTGGGAGATGATCCGGCTTCGCGGATTTACGTTAGTAACAAACATAAGGCCTGCGAAGAGGTGGGAATCCAATCTTTTGGCCATGAACTTTCTGCAAATGCCGCGCAAGAGGAAATTCTTGAGCTCATCCAAAGGCTAAACAAACAATCAGATGTCCACGGCATTCTTTTGCAACTGCCAGTTTCCAAACATTTGGATGAAGCCGAGCTAATCTCCGAAATATCACTCTTCAAAGATGTCGATGGTCTGCACCCAGCGAATGTTGGCTTGCTAGCTCAGAAAGGCCGCCAACCTCACTTTGCTCCAGCCACACCGAGTGGGATCATGCGCTTGTTGAAGAAAGCTGAATTGAAATTGGAAGGCGCCAATGCAGTTGTGCTTGGGCGCTCAAATATTATTGGCTTACCAATTTCGCTAATGCTTCTGGATGAAAATGCCACTGTAACAATATGCCATTCGCGCACACGAGACCTGGCTACTGTATGTAAGCAAGCAGATGTGCTCGTAGTCGCGGTGGGAATACCTGAAATTGTTCGCGGTGATTGGGTGAAGTCTGGGGCTATGGTTATCGACGTGGGCGTTAATCGCGTGGATGATGAACAAACCAAAAGGGGTTATCGATTAGTTGGCGACGTGGCCTTTGACGAAGCGATGCAAGTTGCGGGGGCGATCACGCCCGTGCCAGGCGGAGTGGGGCCATTGACGATTGCGATGCTGCTGGAAAATACATTGCACGCTGCAGAACTTGCAGATTAGGCGCTGCTGATTGACAGCCATGGGGGATTCCGTTACACTGCAGTTGTCAGACAACTAGTCAGCATGGCAGTATCCAGAAGAAATCAACTTGAGCACTTTACTTGTTCGCAATGCAACATTGTTAGCCACTTTTGACGATCAGGGTCGTGAAATTCCAGATGCTGGTCTGTTTGTGCGTGATGGATTCATTGAGCAACTTGGCTCAAGCAGCGAATTACCATCTGAAGCCGACGAAGTCCTTGATCTTGCAGGCCATGTTCTTCTCCCTGGTCTAATCAATACTCACCATCATTTCTATCAAACGCTTACACGCGCTATCCCTGCAGCCCAGGATGCAAACCTATTTGATTGGCTGGTGACGCACTATCCCATTTGGGCGCAAATGAATGCGGATGACATTCGCATATCTACACAAATTGCGTTGGCTGAATTGGCCCTTTCAGGCTGCACTACTGCGAATGACCACCTGTATATGTTCCCCAACGGATCACGGCTGGATGATGAAATTGAGGCAGCCCAGGATGTGGGATTGCGTTTGCAAGCTTCGCGAGGATCCATGAGTGTGGGGGAAAGCCAGGGCGGCCTACCCCCTGATAGCGTGGTTGAAAATGAAGATCTAATCCTCGCTGAAAGCCAACGCTTGTTAGATAGTTACCATCAGGCCGAAGCAGGCGCAATGACACAGATTGTTTTGGCACCCTGCTCTCCATTTAGCGTGTCACAGGATTTAATGCGTGAAACTGCCAAACTGGCCCGCGATTACGGGGTCAAGCTCAATACGCATCTGGCCGAAACTCAGGACGAAGAGCAGTACACAATCGAAAATTTCGGCATGCGACCAGTAGCTTTGATGGAATCACTCGGCTGGGTTGGAGACGACGTATGGTTTTCCCACTCGGTACACGTTAATGAAGAAGAAGTTGGCTTATATGCACAAAGCGGTTGCGGCGTAGCCCATTGCCCATCATCAAATATGCGTCTCGCTTCTGGCATCGCTCCAGTGCTGGATATGCTGGGAGCTGGCGTGAAGGTGGGCCTGGGAGTGGACGGCTCTGCAAGCAATGATGGTTCACACCTGTTGGGAGAAGCGCGGTTGGATGCAGGAATGCGCGGAGCTTCGCTCAGTAGTGAGGAAGCGCCACCATTTATGTCTGGCCGTCAAGCATTGCAGATAGCTACCCGTGGTGGCGCGCAGGTGTTGGGCCGCGATGACATTGGCTCACTTGAAGTTGGCAAATGCGCCGATTTCTTTGCGATTGATTTAAACCGATTGGATTATGCGGGTGCCTTGCACGACCCATTGGCCGCAGTAGTATTTTGCGCGCCTGTGCGAGCGGATTACACAGTGGTTGGTGGAAATTTTGTTGTCAAGGAAGGACAAATAGCCAGCATGGATTTGCCCCCATTAATTGAAGAGCATAATCGCGCTGCGATGCGCCTTTTGGAGAAATAATATGGCACAGCGCACGCAACTTTCTCAACGATTGCACAGCCAGCTGGGCGATTTGATCACCGAGCTTTCTGCCGGAGACCGCCTACCTTCGGAGCCCAAGCTTTCCAAGATATTTGGTGTCTCGCGAGCTACTTTACGTGAGGCAATGCGCACTTTTGAAACCCAGGGCATGATCCAACGTCGGCAGGGAGTGGGCACATTTGTTGTCCATCCTTCTGGGGTGATGGATGCCGGACTAGAAGTGCTGGAGAGCATTGAGACCCTGGCCGAACGTATTGGCCTGCCAGTACGCATGGGAACATTTGAAATGGAACGCCGCATGGCAAGCACGGATGAGAGGAAAATACTCAAAGAAGATCAAGTACTGCACGTTTCCCGCGTGATAGAGGCAGAAAACCGCCCAGTGGCATATTTGGAAGATACTCTGCCAGGCAGCCTGATGACTGACGATGAGCTATTGCTTAGCTTTAGTGGATCGGTGTTGGATTTGTTGTTGAAGCGAGGCGATCCACCCCTGGCATCCTCAGAAACAGAAATGCAGGCGGTGGCTTCGGAGCCGCATATAGCGAAAGCCCTTCGAATTCAGCGGGGTGATGTTGTACTTTGCCTGAGAGCTACACTTTACTCGGATGAGGGTGATGTTGTGGACTACTCAGAAAGTTTTTTCTTACCTGGATATTTCCGCTTCCGCGTGATTAGACGCGTAGATGCGGCTAATTCTCGTGGGGCAGGTAGGCCCCGCGGAAATCAAAATAATTCAAATGATTTTTTGGAGGTAGATAATGCGTAGTTTTGCTGGTCGTGACATTCTTTCCCTGAAGGACTTTGAGCGTCAGGAGTTTTTCCGCGTATTCGAGATTGCGGAAGAGCTGGAACCAATCGCTCGAAATAGAACCAATACTGATTTGTTAAAAGAGAAAACTCTGGTGACAGCTTTTTATCAACCCAGCACGCGGACCCGCTTGGCCCATGAAGCGGCCATGATTCGCCTAGGTGGTCAAGTGACCGGTTTCTCGGATGCCAAAATGACTCGGGCTGGCGATTTCTATCAGGAATCGATCAAAGATACGATTAAGATGCTTGAGTTCTATGGCGATGTTGTCGTTATGCGACATTTTGAACAGGGCGCACCGCACGAGGCTGCAAAATGGGCGAGCATTCCCATTATCAACGGTGGAGATGGTTGGGGCGAGCACCCCACTCAAATCCTGACCGATCTTTACACGGTCTTACGCGAGAAGGGTCGAATTGACGGCCTGAAATGGCTCGCGGTTGGCGATATGCGCATGCGCACGATGCATTCACTGGCCTACGGACTCAGCCAATTTGATTGCCCGATCACATTCGTATCCCCGCCTGATATGTCCCTGACGAAAGAGTTCAAGAAGGAACTGAAAGATTACAGCCTGGATTATAAGGAAGCTGAACATGTTGAGCAGGCCATCGCGGATGCAGATGTGATCCTGGTTGAGCCCGTCGTGCAACCGGATTACACTAAGTCCCGAGACGAGCGTGACGGGGATGTCGATATGACCCCAGGAAATTACAAGATCACTCGTGAACTGCTTGGTAAGAAAGCCAAATCAGATGCTATCTTGCTGCATTCGCTGCCGCGTATGGATGAAATTCCTGCAGATGTGGATATCACGCGATGGTCGCGCTACTGGCAGGAAGCTTTCAACGGCGTTGTAATGCGTATGGCACTTCTTGCTCTTGTGTTAGGAAAAACCGAGTAAGCAGCTTCGATCAACCTTAGTAAAGGAACTATCTATGCAAACTGACCTTCGTGGCCGGGATTTAATCAGCGACCTTGATTTCAGTAAGGAAGAAGTCGAAACCATTCTTGACGTTGCTTGGGACTTGAAGCGCAAACGTGCTTTGGGAGAATCTCAAGCCCTGCTGCGCGACAAGGTGCTGGCTATGCTCTTTTTCTTCTCAAGCACGCGCACGCGCGGCTCGTTTGAAGCGGGAATGGCACAACTAGGCGGGCATGCGGCCTTCATTGAATCGCGCACTACCCAAATTTCGCATGGCGATACTGAAACAGAAATGGGCGCTATTTTTGGACGCTACTTTGATGGCATCGCCATCCGGCATGTGGACTGGGGGGTGGGCAACCGCTACCTGAATTTGGTCGCCGAAGCTTCACGTGTTCCCATTCTAAATATGCAGTGCGAGATCTATCACCCACACCAATGTCTGGCCGACATCATGACCATCATTGAAAAGAAAGGGCGTGATCTGCGCCGAAAGAAAATGGTAGTTTCCTGGGCCTATGCCTCCTCCTATCTCAAGCCAGTATCTGTGCCCCAATCACTGATTTTGCAAATGCCGCGATTTGGTATGGATGTGGTACTGGCCCATCCACCTGAGTTCAAGCTGATGCCCGAAATCATGGATCAGGCAAAGGAACAGGCTAAAAAATTCAACACAGGTTTTGAAGTGGTGGATGATATGGATGAAGCCTGCAAAGATGCCGATGTAGTCTACGCAAAATCGTGGGGGCCCCTGTTCACCACTCAGGATGCAGATGAAGGAAAGAAGATCCAGGACAAGTACAAAGATTGGATAACAGACGATAAGAAAATGGCCCTGGCAAAGGACGATGCGATTTATATGCATCCACTCCCGGCAGATCGCCAGATTGAAGTGAGCGATTCTGTTTTGGACGGGCCGCAATCTGTTGTAATCGACGAAGCCGAAAATCGCCTGCATGCGCAAAAGGCGGTCATGGCTCTAACCATGCGCTAAGCGAGGAAAAAGTGGCAGACAAAGTAGCTGTTGTTGCTGTGGGGGGCAACGCACTCATAAAGGACAAGACAAAGAAAAGCATTCCCGACCAATATGAGGCGGCCAGCGAGACCATGCGCTATATCGTCGATATGATTGAAGAAGGCTGGAATGTAGTCATTTCGCACGGCAATGGCCCTCAAGTTGGCTTCATCATGCGCCGAGCAGAACTTTCGGCTGGAGAATTACATGAGGTGCCGCTGGACTATGCAGGCGCGGATACTCAGGGAGCAATCGGATATATGTTCCAACAGTCTTTGCGAAACGAGTTCAAGCGCCGAGGCATGAAGAAGCATGCGGCTACGGTGGTTACACAATGCCTCGTGGATCGCAATGACCCAGCTTTCAAGACCCCAACTAAGCCCATCGGCTCATTCCTTGATGAGGATACAGCCAAAGCCCGTATGGCAGAAGGCAAGAACTTCGTTGAAGATGCGGGCCGAGGCTGGCGTGAGGTTGTCGCTTCTCCCCAACCCAAAGAAATCGTAGAGGCGCCCGCGATTCAGAACCTGATTGATGGTGGGCTAACGGTCATCGCCGTTGGCGGTGGCGGAATTCCGGTGATCGAAAACGCAGATGGAGACCTAGAAGGCACATCAGCCGTGATTGACAAGGATTTTGCTTCGGGCTTGCTGGCCAACGGCATCGGTGCTGAATTGCTGCTTATTTCAACCGCGGTAGAAAAAGTGGCGCTCAATTTCAACACGCCTGAGCAAAGAGAATTGGATGAAATGACTGTGGCAGAAGCTAAGCAGTACATCGAGGAGGGCCACTTTGCCCCAGGCAGCATGCTTCCCAAAGTACAAGCCACGCTTCGCTTCCTTGAACAAGGCGGCAAAAAAGCGCTGATTACAGATCCACCGAATATCAAACGAGCCCTTGCCGGTGAGACTGGCACATGGGTGTTACCTTAGGGAGATTAATGGAGAAATTCCTTCATTATCAGTGCAGTATCGGTGGCGAAACCTATATCAATAGGGAGGCAACCTATCTCTGCCCACAGCACGGTGCCGTACTTGATGTCGTTTTGGACTGGGAGAACATAGGAAAAAAAACAAGTCCTGGGCAAATTCAGGAAAGCCGCGAAGAATCAATGTGGCGCTACCTTCCCTTGCTTCCTGTGGGGGAACCGGGTGGAGAAGGAACTCCCCTTCGATCTGCTGGCTGGACACCTGTTTACAAGTCGGATTCACTTGCTAAAGAGATTGGATTGAGCAAACTTTGGATAAAAGATGAGAGCGGGAATCCAAGCGCTTCATTCAAGGATCGAGCCAGTGCGCTATTAGTGGCTCGTGCCGCAGAGATTAATGCTGAAGTTATCGTGACTGCTTCTACCGGGAATGCCGGCGCGGCTCTGGCTGGTATGGCCGCCGCTGTGGGAGCTAAAGCAGTCATATTTGCCCCCAAAACAGCACCGCCCGCCAAGATTGCTCAGTTATTGATTTTTGGCGCGCAAGTGTTTCTCGTGGACGGAAACTATGATGATGCCGTAGCCCTCTCCCAGGAAGCTGCTGAAGAATTTGGCTGGTATTGCCGCAATACGGGCTACAACCCCTACACAGCCGAAGGAAAGAAGACGGCAAGCTTCGAAATTTGGGAGCAGGTGCTCACCAAAGAAAATCTGGAGAAGCCACTCTGTGTTTTTGTGTCCGTTGGCGATGGCAACATCATTTCAGGGTTGCACAAAGGCTTTCGTGATCTTGTAGCGCTTGGCTGGATTGAGCGCAGCCCACGCATCTTTGGAGTTCAAGCGGAGGGCTCTGCGGCTATCGCAAATGCCTTTAACGCTCAAAATGAGGAGATCAAAGCGGTTTCAGCAGATACCCTGGCCGACAGCATTTCCGTGGATATGCCCAGCGATGGTCTGCGAGCGATTAGAGCGGCCACTCAATCAGATGGCGCTTATGTCAAAGTGAGCGATTCGCAGATTTTGCAAGCGATTCCGGCTTTAGGAAAAATAGGCATATTCGCTGAACCAGCAGGCGCTACCGCTTTTGCTGGCGTTGTTGAGGCGCTAGAATTAGGATTAATCACAAAGGATGATCCTGTGCTGGCATTGAATTCCGGAAGTGGTCTCAAAGATGTTGCCGCAGCCCAAAAAGCTGCGGGAGAAGCGCGTGTGATTAAACCTACTCTTTCGGCCCTCAAAGAAATTCTTGGAGGTTAGTTGAGTTCAAAACCCGCTATTTCGATTGTTGCTCCCGTTTGGAATGAGGCAGATTCGCTTCCTGAATTCTTTTCGCGCATCGGCGAAGTGATGGGCAAATCGAAGCTCTCTTGGGAGTTAATCATTGTGGATGATGGTTCCACAGATGAAACTCCGAACATAATCGAGCAGCATGCCAAGAAAGATAGTCATATTCGCCCCGTGCTCTTTGCGCGAAACTTTGGCCACCAAATTGCTGTTACTGCAGGCTTGGATTACAGCCGTGGAGAGGCAGTAGTAATAATCGATGCTGATTTGCAAGACCCCCCTGAAGTGATCCCCGAATTAATTGCACAATGGGAAGACGGTTTTGAAGTGGTCTACGCAGTGCGCAGAGAACGTAAGGGCGAATCCTTTTTTAAACGAAGCACTGCGAAATTCTTTTACAGGCTGATCAACCGCATTACCGCAATTGATATCCCGCTGGATACTGGAGATTTTCGATTGATGGATCGCCGCGTGGTGGACGTGCTCAACCAGATGCGCGAGCATCACCGTTTCCTGCGGGGTATGTCGGCCTGGGTAGGATTCAAACAAATTGGCGTACCCTACGACCGCGCAGCTCGCTTTGCCGGGCAAACACATTACACATTGGCAAGTATGCTGCGGTTAGCATCAACGGCTATCACTGGTTTTTCTTTCTTTCCCCTTCAGGTGGCAACCTATTTGGGATTTGCTTCAGCCTTAGTATCAGTAGTCGCCATTCCAGTAGTTATTGCCTTGCGTTTGGCTGGCAGTCAGGCTTTCTTTGGGCAGGCTTCTACCCTAATTGCAGTTCTCTTTTTCGGCGGAGTCCAATTGATTTCCCTGGGCATCCTCGGAGAATACATCGGCCGGCTTTATGACGAGGCGCGCGGCAGACCTCTATATATCGTGCGCAAAGATCCTGAAGACACTAACAATAATCTCTAATATTTGGAGCAGAAACGAATGATCGAGTTAAACGTAATAGAAGAGCGTTTAGAACGCGCAGTTGGACGTGCACGTGAAAAAAATATTGTCATCCCTACATACGCTCAACAAAAGGACCCGGGCCTTATTCCTGATTCGATAAAGAAGGAGTTGGCAGATATTGGATTATGGGACATCGTTCCACAGAACCTATTTCGAATATCATGGAAGAACCAGCCGATGGCTAAGGGCGGGGGCTATGGGGATGTGAACTATATAGAATTCCCGTCCAGCCTAACTGGAGTGGATGCGCGCATTATTGGTCTAGTGGGCAAATGGTTCCCCACTGGTGCCCATAAAGTGGGAGCAGCGTTCTCTTGCCTGGTACCTCGATTGGTGACCGGGCAGTTTGACCCCACCAGCCAAAAGGCAGTGTGGCCATCCACAGGTAATTACTGCCGAGGAGGTGCTTACGATTCAGCCCTCCTTGGTACCCAATCCATTGCAATCTTGCCAGAGGGTATGAGCAAGGAGCGCTTCGATTGGTTAGCCAAAGTGGCCGATGAAACGATCAAGACGCCTGGTTCGGAATCTAATGTAAAAGAAATATTCGACAAGTGTTGGGAATTGCGCGAATCCGGTCAGGATTTGATGATCTTCAATCAATTTGATGAGCTAGGAAACTACTTGTGGCATTATGAAGTGACTGGCCACGCGATGGAAGATGTGCTCAAAAAGGAACTTGGTAAAGGTCAATATCGTGGCTTGGCTCTTTCAACTGGCTCGGCAGGCACGATTGCATGTGGGGATTATATGAAGCAAATATTCCCCAACAGCAAGATTGCAGCCAGTGAAGCCCTGCAATGCCCCACGATGCTGGAGAATGGTTTTGGATCTCATCGTATTGAGGGCATTGGCGATAAGCATATTCCATGGGTTCACAATGTTAAGAATACGGATATGGTGGTCGCGATCGACGACAATGCTGTGGTCAATTTGGCGCGGCTTTTCAACGAGCCAGAAGGGCGCAAGCACCTGATCAGCAGCGGTGTGCCTGAGGATTTCGTTGCGCAATTGGATCTGCTGGGCTTCTCGGGGATCGGCAACTTGCTTTCCAGCATTAAGATGGCTAAATACTATGAAATGGGCTCAGATGACGTTGTCCTCACTATTTTGACAGATTCGATGGAGCTTTACGGAAGCCGATTAGAAGAAATGCACGCGGAATTTGGTGATTACAGCGCAACAGATGCTTCGGCAGATCATGCGCGATATCTTCTGGGTGAGCGAACGGATAATCTCCTAGAACTCAGTTATCAGGAACGTCGCCGCATACATAACCTGAAGTATTTCACTTGGGTGGAGCAGCAAGGAAAGACCTACGATGAAATTCAGTCACAGTGGTATGACGACGATTATTGGACGGGAGTTCAGTCGCAGGCGCCGATCATTGATGAGTTGATCAACGAATTCAATTCCAGAGTTGGTCTGCTAAATTAGATTCCCGCAAACGTGTACAATAAAAGCCTGGTGCATCCCTCTTGATGCGCCGGGCTTTTTGTTTTCTTTCCATGTCAAATTTCCCTTCTCCTAACGATCTGGTGCTTGTTGCATTTATGCCATCGCCGCGTGATTTGGAGCTTGCGCGCCTATTAGGCTGGTATCGGATTCCGTTGCGCACGGCTCCCAAAGTGGTGGCAGTTGATTATTTGGCTTTTTATCAGCCGGCTAGCTTTGGCGATGGGCATAAGTGGCGTATCGAATCCATAGCACCAGTTCTTGGGCACGAACTTGTCACTCGAGCGGAGCTATTTACAGACCAAGTTGACCATCCTCGTGCACACGAAGAATACTTCAAAATCCAATTGGGACCCATTCAGG
>Ga0315336_1006296_pt1 | contig 12242 bp, 8 predicted proteins | sample ASW5metaG_FD_204512 | JGI IMG/M metagenome (GOLD analysis project Ga0315336, IMG submission 204512) | Ammonia-oxidizing marine archaeal communities from Monterey Bay, California, United States - ASW #5 | ecosystem: Environmental > Aquatic > Marine > Intertidal zone | place: USA: California...
TTATTTATTTTATTAATTATAATTTAATAATATATATTATATTATGCCTGTTAAACCTATACGTTGTCCGAATGGATCACGTAGAAATAAACAAACTGGTAAATGTACAAAAAAATCAAAAACAAAAAATCGCTGTCCAAATGGAACTCGGCGAAATAAAAAAACCAGGAGATGTAATAAAATAAAAAAAACTATAAAAAAAACTATACAAAAAACTAAAAAACATAAAAAACATAAAAAACCTAAAACCCTCAAGAGTTATTCGCCTAGTATTAATAAATCCCTTAAGAAAATCAAAACAGAACACCTATCAGAAATATTAAACTATGATTGCCTGACTAAATTCGATTATAATTATCTTATATATAAAATGGTATTTCCGGAAATAATGATAAATGGTGAATGTGTTCCAATAGATAAATCTAAATCACAGAAAATACTATTACAAAATATGAAATATACTGAAAAACATATCGTTCCTAAAAATGTTATTGCTCCAAAGCAACTTTATAGTAATTGCTGGTTTAATTCACTATTTATGACGTTTTTCGTAAGTGATAAAGGTAGAAAGTTCTTTAAATTTTTTAGAAAATTAATGATAGTCGGGAAAACAACTGATAAAAAACTAATAACTCCAAAAAAATTAAGAATATCATTCGCATATCTTAATATTTTAATAGAAAGTGCATTAAGTGGTCATAGTTATATGATGCACGCCGATACTAATATTATTATTGAAAGCATATATAATAATATTAAAAATAAGGATTCATATAAATGGATTAAGAATAAAGCAACACACGGGAATCCTTTAGAATATTATAAAGAAATTATAAAATATTTAGATACGGGTGGGCTTAGAATAAAAGGCGTAGAATTAAATAGTAAATTTAAAGTTGAAATTATAAACTCCCGGATAAAAGAAATTACCAGATCTTCTAAAACAGAATTGATAACGATAGAGGTGATGGACAAGCAATCTATGGATTTTGAAAATGTAACTGAATTCACTACCAATTCCGGTAACAAATATGTATTAGATAGTTGTACCTTGAGGGATACTAAAAAAATCCATTTTATTAGTTATATTACACTTAATGGGGAAGAATATGTATTCGACGGGGGATCTACATCCAGATTAATACCATTCAATTGGAAACATATCGTTAATACAGATAAAGACTTGACTAACATATCACTAAATCTGTCAATACATGAAAATCTCCACTTTAATTTTAAAAAGGGATATAAAATATTATATTATTATAGAATTTAAATTATTTAAAAAATTTAAATCATATTATAAATAAATCATATCTATTCATAATAAATAAATATGGATGAACAATATCTTATAGAAGACCTGAGATTACAAGATCAGTTTAAAACCACCACTTTCTCCGGGTACAAGAAAACCGAAGTATTTAATACCTTATTTAAAAGCATAGAGAATGATCGCGTTGAAAACGCATGCCACTGGTTAACAGAATTAATCATTTCCGGATACATTACCGATTTATGGGACAAATTAATTATTTTCTCATGTAAAATTATCCATATAAACAATCCACTTCTCCCACACTACTTATATAGAAATAATACTAAAATATATTATCACATAAATCGCTATCTTAAGAAAGACTATATACATTTGCGTAATAATCTATCTATCCGCAACACGCTATTTGACGTGGTTACTACTCTTACAACCTCCTCTAAAACTAAGCGTTTCGATAAAAATAAGAGATTTAATGACCAAGATAACTTCGAATACAAAAACATTAAGAACCGCCTTATTGCTTCTCACAATTATCTCCCTGAGAATTTCATACAATTCAATGAACCAGAAGAATTAGGGGTTATTCTTAATGAATTTGTCTTTAATCTAAAGAACTCCAAATCCGGTTACGAGAGATGTGTCTTCTGGATCCAATGGCTTATTAAATGGGATAAACTCCACACCAAAAAACTCGGGAAATGCGAACTCCAACCACGTGCTGTGGACGTTGATGCAAAACATCGCGTCAATATTGTATGGTTGATATGGGCAGGCATATTTCATGAATACAAAAGTCGCCACATAGAAATAAAACGACAAATAAATGCCCTATATTATCTATATTGTAACAACTTCACTGGACAAAAGCGCAATACTCGTCTACCTATTCTACATAATACTATCGCACTCCTTACTTACGATATTGATTTAGCAGTGCCTATTAGAAGAGACAAACAAATGTTTATTCAATCACAATGTAATCTAAATATGATGTTCAAAGCAAAAAAAATCAATGAGAAACACCATGCGCCTCCACCTAAACTGCCTAAATCCAAGCAAGGCAACACTGAACAAATAAAAAATACCAAGAAGGTTAAAAAAGGAATAGAAGAAGCAATCGATAATGATATTGTAAATTCAAAATTACATGCTCTAAGTGTTCTGGATTATTAAATAATACATATTAATAAATATAAATAATATTTATAATATTAATAATGAATAAATTATATTTTTACATAATAAAAATATTATTACTACTACTATTTACTATTTTATTTATTGTATTCGGTGTATTTAGATTAAATAATAAACATTATAATAACATTTACTAAATTACTTAATTATTTAATTATTTAATTATTTAATTTAACCACTACAACTCTCACATTCCGTAAGGCGTGGATCAATAGTGAATTGAAGTGCCTTTGACGCAGCCTTTGTCCGCAAGTAATACATGCCCGTTTTTAACCCCTGTTTCCATGCGTAAAAATGCATACTCGTTATTTTTCCGAATTCAGGATTCTCCATAAATAAATTTAAACTCTGTGATTGACAAATGTATCTCCCTCTATCTGCCGACATATCTATAAGCACCTTCTGCTTAATCTCCCAGGCAGTCTTAAATATACCCTTTACATAATCAGGAATCCCCGGAATATTCTGTACGCTCCCGCCACTCAGAATAATGCGATCCTTCATCGTTTCATCCCATATCCGGAGTTTCGTTAATTCATCTATTAAATATTTATTCACCACCATATATTCACCCGCTAATACTCGGCGTAAATATATATTACTAATAATCGGTTCGAAACATTCAAAATTCCCTAGAATTTGCGATGTAGATGCAGTGGGCATCGGCGCCACCAGTAAACTATTGCGAACACCATACTCCTTTACATAACCCCTGAGTTCATCCCAAGGATATCTACTTGTATCATCCTCCTCTCCCCATAAGTTAAACTGGAATTTCCCCTCACTCATAGGACTTCCTACAAATGACGAATAACTGCCAAAATGACTTTTCCTATTTAACTCCTCGTCTAATAGCGGCGTCAGTTCTTCCTTAAGTTCACGGACAATACATATAGTCCTCATATTTTCATCAGGATCTTCCTCATCAAATAAGTTTAATTTATCTATCGCTTTATTGTATTCATCAATTTTAACCCCTCTATACCTACTTAGTTCCATCGATTTACTTACTGCACCCCAGTAAATACTCTCAAAAATGTCCTTATTTAACTTCCGCGCCTCCGCACTAGAGAAATCCATATACATCTTGAAAAATACATTCGCTAATCCCTGAACGCCTATTCCAATAGGACGATGTAGCGAATTTGAACGATTAGCAACTTTCACCGGATAATAATTGTAATCAATTACCTTATTTAAGTTAATAGTCATTACGCGAACTACATCTACCAGTTTTTCAAAATTGAATGTCGGTCTAAAATATTTTAGTAGATGTTCATATCCACCAATATAATCGGATCTCTTAATAATATCTAATGACATGGAGACAAGGGGCGCATTAAAAATGTCAGGACTTTCTAAACATGCCTTACCTGTAACCCGGAAAATCTGTGGAAAAGTATCCACCAGTTCCCCATATTCATCGTCAATTGTCATATATATATCCTTCCGTCGTTCGGGTTCATTAACCTTAATAACCGTATAATCAATATTAATCTTCTCTAGAAAATCCAGGGATAATTCACAATATTTACAATCATCCTTACAAAAGATTATAACTCTCTCGGCGTTTTCTTTGTCCTCTTCCCTGACATAATAATCCTCTACAAAACTAGGGAGGGATATTGACGCCAGATTACATACTGCCGTTTCCTCTTGCGATGTATACTCTACAATCTCCGTACATAAGTTAGATGATTTAATTGTCCCCAGATTTTGCTGATTAGATTTCTTATTACACGCATCCTTATATAAGAGGTAGGGCGTTCCTGTTTCAATCTGCGATGTAATAATCTGATACCAGAGTTTCTGTGCCTTAATTTGCTCCCGACCTTTCCCGGCCACCTCATATTTTTCATATAAAGTCTTGAATTCCTCCCCCCATTTATCCGATAGCCCCGGACATTCATGCGGACACATCAGCGTCCACATACCATCTGCTTTCACGCGCTCCATAAATAAATCAGGGATCCATAACCCGTAGAATAGATCACGGGCACGATCATCCTCATTCCCGTGATTCTTCTTTAACTCAAGGAACTCCTGAATGTCCGCGTGCCATGGTTCAATATAAATAGCGAAACTACCATTCCTCTTTCCACCTCCCTGATCCACGTATTTTGCCGTATCATTAAACACCTTTAGCATAGGAACAATGCCATTCGATGTGCCATTAGTCCCATTAATATAACTATTTTTAGCACGGATATTATGAATATGAAGACCAATCCCACCGGCATGCTTAGAAATAAGAGCACATTCTTTTAAGGTATCATATATCCCATAAATAGAATCGTCTTTCATTGCAATTAAAAAGCAACTCGCTAACTGCTCATTAATAGTCCCTGCATTAAATAACGTCGGGGTGGCATGAGTGTAGTATTTATGAGAAAGAAGTTTATAAGTGGCAATGGCGTCTTTTATGCTTCTCCTGTGAATACATAGCGCCACACGCATAAAGAGATATTGAGGACGCTCTATAATTATGCCTTCACTCCTAAGTAGATAACTCTTTTCAAGGGTCTTAAAACCGAAATAATCAATATTGTAATCGGCAGAATCATCAATCGCAGCATCTATCTCCGCACGATTATCCATCACAAGGTCATATAGATATTTTGCAATAATTGTCCGTCCATTATAAACCTTATTATCATATAAATACTTTACACAATCACTGAATAGAGGCAGAGTATTCTTCTGGATATTACTAATACTAATACGAGATGCTAATTCACCATAGTCGATGTTTACAGGATACAGAGCAATGGCACTTTGAGCAGCTAATTCATCTAACTCACTGGTTTTAACACCGTCATAAATTTCGGAACAAACCTTTTGCGAAATCTTAACGGGATCTACATTTAACTTACTTAATGTGCACGACTTGGACGTTTTATAGGCATTGTCTCCCGATAAAATACGAATGCGAAGTAATACCTTGTCAAATGAAATATCCTCAAATGAACCATTTCTCTTTTGTACCTTCATATTTATTTGATATAATCTATTAAGATTTTATTTTTTATATATTAATTTATATTAAATTATTAACTTATAGGAATTTTATTATTATTCAAATTTAAATAAATAAAATTAATTAAAATAATAAAATAAATAAATAAAATTAATTAAAATAATAAAATAAATAAATAAATAAATGAATAAATAAATAAATAAAATAAATAAATAATATATTATATAAATATACATATGGAATTTAATAATACAGTTATAATATCTATCCTAATGGGCGTAACATTCTTCTTAATATATTACAATCTTTCGGATAAAAAAACTTATAAAAAAGAATCCGTTGATGATATGAAACGCCGTCTATTAGACGAAGAAACACAGTTTAATACAACTGATAAGTTGCTAAAATACAATAAAAATAAATCTAATAAATCTAATAAATCTAATAAATTGGAGCATGACGTAGAGAATCCGGATAATCGCGATGAAATTGATAATACTAAATATGAAATCCCTGTTCAAGGCAATATATATCAATCAGTAAGTAACCCCGACCCCAATAAAATTCAACCATTGGATCCTAGGGCAATTATAGAATGTCCAGATAAATTAGATTGTAGTGCTAAAAAACGCTTTGATCTTCTAATTACCGACGATTTTGAATCAATGAATAATTTCAATACTAATTGTAGTAGGAGTGGGGGTACATATTCACAAGAAACCAATAATAAAGACATATCAAAAGACATTCTAACAGAGAAACCAGATTTCTATAATAATATAAGTCAACACTTATAATCTCTTATGTGACTGGAACATCACATTTTGTCTACTAAATACATTAAAACAGCCTTGTAATCAAAATTAACACTTATTTTAATACATTCCTTGTAATCTATTTTATAATTTAATTCCACTAATCTTTTTATTAATGATAATATATCCAAATTTATTATTTCCTTGTAATCACTATCACTTATTATATGTTCTTTTGAATATTCTCTAGTGTAATGTCTATCCTCTATAATACATGAATTCTGAAATCTCCCGATAAAATACGTAATTAATAATATTAATTTACTATAATTAGTATAATTACTATATGTGAATTTATGATTTTCATTATTCAATAACTTTGTATAATTATATAATACATTAACTAAGGAATATATATATTTATCCTTTGGAATTAATATGATATTATTGGCATAATTTATCATATGACAATTCCTATAACCACTGCTTTCAAAAACATCCGTTTCATTATCAAAATCGTCGGCCCCGGAATCGTCGGCCCCGGAATCGTCGGCCCCGGAATCCCCTATATCACTTGAATAATCTATTGAATAATCATCGTAATTAACACCATTTTCAGATTTCGTTTCGTAATATTCATATAATGTATGTAAAACCTCATATATTGCCACAATATAATTATGATCGTATTCTATGATTTTCTTGATAATTGTATTACATAAATGATGATGCTTATTAAATATTAAATCATATATAATTTGTAGTAATCCAAATGAATTAAATATTCTCTTGATATATAATTTGTTATTTGTTACGATTATGCGATTTATTGTATACATATAAAGACTTTTCTCAAATCCCTTATCATTCAATTCATATTTATTTGAATAATTATATATTATCTTAAGTATGGCATAATTAATTTTTAATGATGAATTTACGATATAATACAATAAATCCCGACATTTTTCACCATATTCGATTATAAGCATATTTAAAATATTTAGTATCTCATTAATGTTATATTGCGTATTGTTAATTATTTCCGATAAATTATCTACTAATAAGTATGTGGTCAATTTTAAATTGCGATATTTTATTGAATGTATTATTGCATTAGTCCTTCCTGCAAAACCATTACTCAATAATAATTTCGTGACTTCTATATTACCATTCATTACGGATATATGTAATGGTCCGGTGAGTTTTGTCAGCCATTCAAGTTGGAGACCCATCTGCCAGTGCACTGCCGCCAGATCAGTATTATATTTCTTGAATATTTCATTAATAAACACTTTTTTAATATCACTATATAGCGATTTATTATGATGAACATTATATAATTGAATAGGATTACAGAAAATATCCTTTAATTCATTAACTTTATTATAATAACTCAATACCATCACATGAATATCATGAAATATGATATTGTTTCTCAACAACCATTTGACATTCACTAAGCATCCCTTTTTACATATCAAAATCATATCCCTATTATACCTATTATATTTCAACTTATTAGTATATACCTCTTTTTGACCACCTTTATTGAAAATTATGCGGTCTATAACATATCGCCAAAAGCGATTTATACCCCTATATTTATAATATGTCAAATCATTTTCTGAAATGTATTTATCAGTTAAATTATTTATTATCAAATCCTCAAGATCATTGGATAACATAAAAATAGACTGATATTGTAATATTATTGTATTATCTATTCTATTATTTATTTCTATAAATAATAACGAAAAAATATGATTATTAAACTATATAAAATATGTAGTAAGATATAATATAATATTTTTAAATTCAAAATAATTATATGTTTCAAGTCTAATATAGTTATAGTTTAATTAGTTGGGTTCAACACCTATAGCGCTTCTCCCAAGCCAGATATAAAAATCATCATCCCAATTTATTTCTTCACCAATTCCATTATTACGATGTAATATACAACGGTCAACCATATCATTGTCAGGTGTTTGACAAAGATGGGGTCCATTTTGTCTGACCCATTCTCTAAATATAACGACACTTCTATCACTCCAAGGTAATAACACTCCATGTAAAATTTCATTATCCCAAAATGCTAATTGCTCATCTGCTATTCTTCTATTTATACTATGATGATAATGATCCAATAAAAACTGCTCTAAATTCATCCCGGGAGCTGGTTCATATATAATTGGGTACGGTGTTATTTCATCGGGGGACGTTGTAGTGGCAGGCGACATCTCGGCGATGTTAGTCATTTCACTGGCCCCGCCTATGTGGGAATAAAGCCTTCTGCGTGAGGAATAAAGTCTTCTTCTACGACTTTTATTTCTTTTCCGAGTCTTGATTTTTTTTTTAGAGTATTTCTTATTTATATTTCCAGTGATTTCACTCTTACGATACATTCTTCCATAAAAAGGAGGACCTTTATAATTCTTTGATTTACGATAAATAATATAAGTTTTCCTCCCTGTATTTTTAAACTCACGAGCATATTTATGAATATAAACCGGTTTAAATGAACCTTTTTTATCTTTATAATGATATTGCGATTTAGTAATTTGTATAGGTTTTCTTGCCATATATATTAATATAATATATATTAATATTGTATAAATTAGGCGGGTCCTTAAACATATCGCATTCCTCTATAATTTTCTTTAATTCATCTATATTAATCTACTAAGATATAATCATATTCTACCACTTCTTTTACTTCTTCAACTTCTTTTACTTCTTCTACCACTTCTAATCCATAATGCTTCCTAATGATATCCCTGACTTCTACATATTTATCACTTTCAAGGACCTGCATTAGCGATTCTAAGGGTGTGACATTCCCTAGGAAATCATAGAATGCCGTAGGAGAAAATCCCGATAACATCTTTACACCACGACGACCCCCATCGTCCACCATATGACTCATAGACCCATTCAGATTCCAAAATATGATTTCAGGACATGTATATGGGGTTCTCCATTTACTCCTTAAACCCGCCTCTCTAAACATCACCTCTAGTTCCATATATACCGTATTGTCCCAAGTAGAAGACGCCGCATCAAACTGCATATCCGATAGAATTAAGAATTTCATATCGCGAATTGTATCGGGATCAATATCACACTCCACTATATGCTTCAAAATCTTATCAAATCCTAAATAAAGATTTGTATTGTATCCCCAATTACTTTTATATAGTCTATTTACCCTGTTATATAATGTATCGCCCTCGTCAAACACCACCCACTCAGGCTCAGAATGGAATGTTAAACACCGGTTCCTTAAAGGTCCCGTTTGAAGTTCCGAACACGCCAGACTTAATGCAATACACGCGTCGATATACCTAGTACCCTTATACTCTTCATACATTGACCCCGAAACATCACTCATAATAAACATATTCTCTACAACCTTACCACTATCTAACATTGTCTGTTTATGAGTATCAATTATATCTCCCCACTGTATCTCAATAATATCATTTTCTTTTTTCGCTTCTTGAGTATCCTCCCAAGAACAATTACTAGCAATATACGATTTTACTAATTCATGGGGATGGAGCACCGCGCCGTGTAGTGTTGCACCGCCATCCTTACACTTATCTAGATGTTCCGTGAAATTCTTTTGACATTGAATACGATCGGCATCATCCGAACGCTGTTTCTGCGACTTCTTATCCACATTTAGAAATGCGTCGCGATTCTTCATTAAACAACGAGCAGGGACGTGTCCCGGTACAATATCTGTCCACTCTCCATTACACATACGCTTTTCTACTAGATTTAACCTATTACTAATAAGTTTCACATATTTATTCCAGTGTTTATATGATGTATACTGTTCTACCTTACAACTTGCCTTATATTTAGTTAGGGCAATGATTTTTCCCACATTCCAATACCTCTTGCCTTCTCGCGCGGCCCATTTGGAACATAGTGATGGATTATCGCTCTTTTCATCCTCCCCTAATTGCGTTATAAACATTCCAACAATATGCTTAATAAATTTGTTGACTAATCTAATACGCTCTTTAACCCCGTCGATATCTAGGGGACCCTTATACCATATGTCCTTGTATTCTTTCTTATCTTCTAACACTATATCGCCTAATACATTAATATCCTGCCAACTACCAAACGATTTGGGGAGCATACTTAATAACTCTAATACTAAATCGGGAGAATAACTATAATATAACTCTATTAAAAACCAATGACATAGTGTCTTTTCACCCTTTCCCCCCTTAATACACCGAGTCTGAAAACACAGCGTAAATAAATCACACACTGCCTTAACCCTGTCTTTCTCTAAATCAATTTCGGCAATCTCCTTTTGAACGTCCCCGATTAAGCGGTTTAGTTCGTCGCGAGATAAACCCCTACATAAACGATAATATAATACTAATAGAGAATTAACACTGGTTTCTGGTACCATTAAATGCCCTTTTTTACCCCTCACCTCTTCCTTAAGCGAATCGTCATCAAGGGTTTTTACAAGATTATTTAGCATATTTAAATTATAATTAATGTAAATATTATTTAAATCAAATATATACTTATTATTTAATTATTTTTTAAGTATTATTTCATTTAATAATAATAAAATAAAATAAATAAATCAAGAAAAGTATGATATAATGCTATTAATTATTGTTAAAGTTATATACGAAGTCGATATATAACCAATAGCCAGGTAACTCAGCGACCTGGCATTGTCTAAATATCGCCCATGGAAATTCCAAAGCGTCCATAAATATAATGGCGTCCGTAGGAAATAGAACTCATATAAATTATTAATATAACTCATATAATAAAATGCCGTTGTCGATAAAAATACAATATTGTTCAGCATATTTGTGTTATTAGTGGGATTATAATAGGAGAAATAACCGGTAATATATAATACTAAATTCGCAAATAATAATATATTATTATGTAGGAACATCGCAAATAATGTTACTGGCAATATTGCAAGTGATAAACACTTCATTCTAATATCCGCATGTTTTATTTCCTCATTGGGAATATCTACTCGTGGTGGAGTTGAATATGGAAGAGATTTAATACCATTTACCATTGTAGCATGTACATAATCCCTGAACTTAATGACATCTCCATCATGCTTGGGTGGTTCAAAATCAAGGAGTTTAATATATCCATCTATATGTCCGTCTAATAGAGCATTTGTTATATGCTGTAAGTCACTATCCCTATTCCATACTAAATTTCTGTCGGTGCTAGGGACATAACGAATAACCACCGGTAATATTAGTTGATCAGGGGCAAATGCACCTGTTTTAAAAGGTGCAATGAGTTCTTCACCTGGATCTTGACAACTATCCGGGGCAATTATTACATTTCTACGACGAAATAATCGCTCCTTAATCTTTGAAACTGTACCCATTCTCTTATCACGATCAATAATAATAGACTCAGATAGACGCACAATAATATTTATAGGGAATTTATTTGCCATATGTTCAACTATCACTCCACTTACTAGTTTCTTACTACAAAACATATTATACATCATAAAACTATCATATAAATGGATGTGATTGAATACTATAATATAATTTCTATCGGAATATTCATTGTTCTTTACAAACTCCTTATAATTATCATCCTCTACAATATTAATATTTAATCCAACTATATACATAATGAATTCTAATGTCCGGTCTAATATCCTTTTTGTTAACGTGTCATTAGACAAAACCTTATCACTAAAAACAACTAGAGACGCACACGATAAAACAGTAACTAATAATGATAGGACACGAACGGGAAATAAAATATATCCCGCGACATTATGAAACTCATAACCATAATCTATCATTTGTTATTTGAATATTAATTTATTTTAAAATTTGTAATTTATTTATTATTTAAAAGTAGTACCTTATTTATATATTATACTTTATTCTTTATATATTTTATTTTATTTTATTTTATTTTATTTTATTTTATTTTATTTTATTTTATTTTATTTTATTTTATTTTATTTTATTTTATTTTATTTTATTTTATT
>Ga0315336_1006297_pt1 | contig 12236 bp, 12 predicted proteins | sample ASW5metaG_FD_204512 | JGI IMG/M metagenome (GOLD analysis project Ga0315336, IMG submission 204512) | Ammonia-oxidizing marine archaeal communities from Monterey Bay, California, United States - ASW #5 | ecosystem: Environmental > Aquatic > Marine > Intertidal zone | place: USA: California...
TGTCATAACAACTCAAAATAGCACGTTGTATTTTCAAAACTGTATTCCTTACTTGATTCAAAAGGGTGGCAATAATACGTTATTCATTAAATAAAATGCCAGTTCCAAAATGACGTGAACCGATCGATTCAATATAGGTATACTTACGGCTCAAAATAGGAATTTGCACTGTTATGGACACCCCGGAATTCGATCCCCCCCTTCAGAACTGCCAATTGTGCGGCTCCGCCGATATCGGTGCGTACGACCATGATTACAATGGTATTTTGATCGAAAAATGTGCTCAATGCGGTGTTAAATTCATGAACCCTCAGTACACTGATGGGCATTTGGCACGATTCTACTCGAACTATCACGAGAATCTGGTTGCGAAAGGCCTACAGGAAGAACGTCTCCGTGCCGAAAAACGGATCGAATATTACTCCCTGTACTTCGACCTCATCGAACAATACGGACCCAAAGGGAAATTCCTCGGCGTTGGTTCCGGGGATGGGTTGGAATTGGAAACCGCTCAGGGTAAAGGGTGGGACGTCGAGGGCTACGATGTAGATCCGGACGACACCAAAAAGGTCTCCGAGAAACTCGGTATTGTTGTACATTGCGGCGAGTTTACGGAGCTCGAGTTCGAGAAGGAGTCGTACGATTGTGTCTACATGCACCACGTGATTGAACACCCGAAAGATCCCGGCGCATATATCGAAAAAGTTTATTCCCTCCTCAAACCGGGTGGAATTTACTTTCTATCTACCCCGAATATTGGCTCCACGGCAAGTGTGTACAAAACGTTGCTGGGAAAAGCCGGCTTGAAGAAACGTCGTGGTAAGCACTACGACACCTGGCATCATTTGTTTTACTATACGCCCGACGTCATGAAAACAATTCTGGAAAAACACCACGGTTTTGATGTGAAGTACTGGAGAAGCGGTGCCGAATACCGGCCCAAACGATCCAAGCTGACACAGAAGATCATTTTGAACTACAACATTCTTCCGTTTAAGTCTACTTTTATGATGATCGCTCAAAAACCGGTCTAGTCGATCGTGGGCCCCAGTTTTTCGTTCAACTTCTCTTTTTTCGAGACCCAACTTCGAACGCCCTCATCCACCTGGCCAACCCATTTCTTAACACCGACTCCACCTGTACCCAGTGATTCCAGAAAAAACACTTTTTCTTCATCCGATAAGTGATCTCGCATGCCGTAAATCAATTGGATGTGATTTTTCAATCGAACCTCAATGGGATATGGTTTGTCGAGAACGACTTCGTCCAAATCGATAAAATGAAATGATGACCCATCGGACGTCATGATGTTCTGGACTTTGGAATCGAGATTATGGGCCCCCGCCTCATGAAATGATCCGATGGCGTCGGCGAGTTTTTTGAGAAACGTCATCTTTTCTTCACTCTCTGAAATGTGCGACGCAAAATACTCCTGAATATTTTGGCATCCTTCCAAAAATTCAGTAACGAGAATATTCGTCCAGATGACGCCCATGAACCGTTGTTCGAGAAACGCCACAGGTCTTGCGACAGGTACACCTCGATTGGTCAATGCTACACTTGCATTCCATCCGACCCGGTACCTTTTTCTTTTCAAGGAATGCTTCAAAGGCCCGATACCACCGTTAAATCGACTTGTTTTGACCACCCATTTTCCATGACGACATACCGAGCGTTTACGGGTTATTTGGAGAGGAGCTGCTTGCCCTTCAATGGCTCTTAAGACGTCATCAGGCTCGTAATCGTCCAAGTATTCTATCCGCTGCGTGATTGATGATAGAGATTTGATATTGATAGGGGCACTCATACTAGAGGCTTCTCAACAAATGGTGAACCCAGTCCGACGAGCGGTATTCGGCATACGCTTCCAACATTTCAGAATAGACATCGATTGAAAGATTGTTTTTTCGAAAGGACCGTAGTAGCCGTCTCCAATTGGATTGGCATTGCATAGGAGAAATTGCGGTTGGAACAAACGCCTTGTCAAAATCAATGATCAATACTTCATTTTTCGATGGATCTACAAGCAGGTTTCGAACTTGTAGATCGGCGTGAAAGATATTCTTTTCGTGCAGGGCGCCGATTGCTTTACCCATCAATCCTGAGAATTTTCCCTGGTCGTTGTCGTTCATTAGAAATTCTTGTAAATGGCAGCCGTCGAATTTTTCGGTGGCCAATGTTCCCTGGAACATTAAGCCGCTTTTCGTCCAGCGCATCCCTAATGGTTTGGGGACCGGCAACCCATCGGCATGGAGTTTCAATAATAACTCATATTCGGTTTCCGCTCGATTCGACAAATAACGATTCTTGTTAATGTGTTGAATCAGGCCACCGCGTAGATATGGACGAATGATCGCAGTATGACCATTCTCGCAAACAAGTTCTGTCACGCTTCCCCGTCCACCTTGAGAGAAGTCTTTCCCTCCAATCCCGTTTAAACCATCGCGCAGTACCTCCCCCGCTTCTTCTAGGTGGACTGTCGTCTGGCCATTTTCTGTCGATGTGATGTAGCCGGGATAGGACTTCATGTATTCTCGCAACGTTAAACTATGGAATGGTTTTCTATTATGTCCAATGCCGCTTTAGGGTCAGTGGACACGTCGAACTCGGCCTTGTTTTCCTTGGTGTACGTTTTGTGATCAATCATATGATCTAAAACTTTAAACAAAGGATCGTAGTAACCTTTGGTATTTAGAAATATGATGGGCTTCTGCAGGAAGTCTAACTGACGTAGGGTCAAAACCTCCAAAATTTCTTCTAACGTTCCTATTCCGCCGGGCAATGCGATAAAACCGTCGGACATGTCCTCCATGATGCCTTTACGTTCACGGAGGTCTTTGGTAAGGATTATCTCGTCTGCGTCCATATAACTGATTTGGGGCGTGTGCATCTGTTCGGGGATAACCCCGACAACGGTCCCACCTGTCTCATGAACCCCGCGGGCGGTGGCGCCCATTAGGCCATGTTGGCCGGAACCGAAAACGAGAGTCCAACCTCTACGCCCAATATCACGGCCTAATTCCAAGGCAGTTTCTTTAAAATCGTCGCTCACCTGCTTACTGGATGAACTGTAAACACAAATCTTCATACTCATAGATTTCGAAATACTCCTAAAGTATCAATTTTAAAGGCGTTTCATGGAAAACACAACCAATGCTGTGTTAAAATACTCCTTCTCATGCACACCCAATAAAGGAACTGCCTCTATGGCCGAAATAACCCAAAAAGACGTCGAATACGTTGCGGCATTGGCCCAATTGAATCTCGACGAGGAAACCACCCAACGTCTCGTGAAAGAAATGGGTGATATCCTTTCGTACATGGACAAATTGAGCGAATTGGACACGGATTCCATTGAGCCCATGATGCACGTAATGGAAATCAGTAACATATTTAGAGACGATGAGGTCGGCGAAAGCCTGGATCGCGAAAAAGCGTTGGATTTAGCTCCAAAGACCGACGGTGAATTCTATCTGGTTCCTCGAATTCTGGAATCGGAGTAATTAATGACCGACGCTTTACACACGCAAACAGCGCACGAAACACACGATGCGTTAAAGAATGGTTCTCTTAAGGCCACGGATCTGATCGATGCTCAATTGGCCCATATTCAATCTACTGACAACTCTATCCAGGCCTACACGGAAGTCTGGGAGGAGCACGCAAAAGAACGTGCGGCTGATATCGACGCGGAATTTAGCAAAGGAAACGACCCCGGCGTTTTGGCAGGGATTCCAGTTGGTCTTAAAGACAATCTTTGTACAACCATCGGGACGACCGGTTGTTCTTCAAAGATTCTGAAAGACTTTCGAAGTCCATATGATGCCACGGTGGTCAAAAAGCTTCGCGATGCGGGAGCCGTGTTCACCGGAAAGCTGAACATGGACGAATTCGCCATGGGTTCATCCACTGAGAATTCATCCGTAAAACCAACTAAGAACCCGTGGAACCTCAAGTGTGTTCCCGGCGGTTCGAGTGGCGGTGCAGCGGCCAGCGTAGCGGCCCACGAAGCGTTCCTAACCCTCGGAAGCGATACTGGCGGATCCATCCGACAACCCGCAGCGTTTTGTGGTTGTGTAGGATTAAAGCCAACATACGGTCGGGTATCGCGATTTGGTGTCGTGGCATTTGCTTCCTCCCTGGATCAGATTGGTCCTTTTTCTCGCGACGTGGAAGACTGCGCCACCATTCTGGAAGTCATCAGTGGAAAAGACCCGATGGATGCTACATCGGCAGACCTGCCCGTTCCAAAGTACCGGGACGAGATTAAAAAGGATATCAACGGGCTCAAGATCGGATTGCCGAAAGAATTCTATACCGATGCACTAAACGACGAAATGCGTGAAAAGATCATGACCGCAGTCGACGTACTCAAGGCGCAAGGCGCCGAAGTTGTAGACGTAAGTCTCCCCCATCTTGATTATGGAATCGCCGTTTATTACATCATCGCGACGGCCGAAGCGAGTGCTAACCTAGCCCGTTTCGATGGAGTTCGTTACGGATTCAGGCATCCTGATGCGACGGACGTTAAAGAAATGTATACGATGTCGAAGTCGGAAGGCTTCGGGAAAGAAGTCCAACGGCGAATCATGTTGGGCACGTACGTCCTCTCGAGTGGATACTACGACGCCTATTACCTGAAAGCACAAAAAGTCCGTGCACTCATCCGAAAAGACTTCGACGATGCATTTGAAAAATGCGACATCATCGTGACTCCAACAACGCCTTCAGCGGCCTTCGAATTTGGGGCCAAAACAGACAATCCGTTGGAAATGTATCTGAATGACGTTTATACCAACACGGTTAATTTGGCGGGCGTGCCGGGAATCTCGGTTCCTTGCGGATTTACAAACGATAACCTTCCGGCTGGATTGCAGATTATTGGCAAACCGTTCGGCGAATCGGAATTATTGCGCACGGCATATGCCTACGAACAGAACCGCGGATTTGAAATGGGCATTCCGCCCATAGCATAAAGGAAACCGATGGAATTTGAACCTGTAATCGGCATGGAAGTCCACGTCGAGATCAATACTAAATCGAAAGTCTTTTGTGCTTGCGCGAACGACTTTCATGCACCACCCAATACCAATGTGTGCCCCATTTGTTTGGGAATGCCCGGTGTGTTGCCCGTCATGAATCGCGAGATGGTCAATAAATCGGTGGCTGTTGGTTTGGCCTTGAACTGCGAAATCTCCCGCTGGTCTAAAATGGATCGTAAGAATTACTTTTATCCGGACCAATCCAAGAACTATCAGATCAGCCAATACGACCTCCCTTTGTGTCATGACGGCTACCTTGATTATGAATTCGAAGGCGGTATGAAACGCGCCGGAATCACGCGCGCTCACATTGAAGAAGATACCGCGCGGAACAATCATACGTTGGGTACGAAGGAAAGCGGCGTGGATTTCAATCGCTGCGGTGTTTCGCTCCTTGAGATTGTCACCGAACCCGATTTACGGTCTGCCGACGAAACATATGCATTCTTAAACGCTTTGAAACAAATCCTCGAATATCTTGACGTTAGTGATTGTAATATGGAAGAAGGCTCGTTGAGAGCCGAACCCAATATTTCAATCCGTCCGGTCGGCCAGGAGGAATTCGGTACGAAAACGGAAGTCAAGAACGTGGCATCGTTCAGCGGTGTTCAAAAATCGATTGAGTTCGAAGTGAAGAGACAGGCCAAGGTCTTGAATGAAGGCGGCACGCTCACTCAGGAAACACGGGGATGGGATGCTGACAAAGGAACTACAGTCGCTCAGCGTTCGAAAGAATCTGCCCATGATTACCGATATTTTCCTGAACCCGATCTGGTCCCCATTGTTGTGGATGAAGCATGGGAAAAGACGGTGTACGATTCCTTGCCCGAGTTACCGTTGGCCAAAAAACAACGGTTTCAAGCTGATTACGAACTAACGGAATACGATGCCGGAGTCGTCACAGCGACGATGCCGATGGCAGATTATTACGAAACAACCATCAAGGCCGGTGCGCCGAATAAGTTGGCCGCCAATTGGATTACGGGAGACTTTCAGGCTCTGTTGAGTGAAAACAAGACGGCCATCGGTGAAAGTAAAATTAAACCCGAACACATTGCCAGCATGATTGGCCTGATTGAAGATGGAACCATTAGCGGTAAAATTGCGAAGGACCTAATCGTTGATATGTTTGAGTCCGGCAAAGAACCCAAAACTCTTGTTGAAGAAAAGGGTCTTGTACAAATAAGCGATACCGGAGAATTGGAAGGCATCATCCAGGAAATCCTGGATGCGAATCCCGGACCGGTGGAGGATTACCGCGCAGGTAAAAAGCAGGCCAAAGGATTTTTGGTCGGCCAAAGTATGAAAGCTACGAAAGGAAAGGCAAACCCAAAAGTCGTCCAGGAGATTCTTGGAAAGCTGTTGGATTCTTGAATTATGACTGACCCTAAACTTGTAAAAAAGACCGATTCCAGTGATGAAGACTTTCTTCCAGACGTATTACGTATGGCCGAGCTGGCATGGGATTTAAAAGCGAAAAACATCCAGGCTCTTGATGTACGCGATCTGACCGTGATGTCCGATTGTTTTGTTTTGTGCAGTGCCGCGAATGACCCTCAATTGAAAGCTATTTTCAATACCGTCCGGGATGGGATGAAAGAAGTTGGTAAAAGACCGATTAAGGCAGAAGGAGAATTCTCCAGTAATTGGTTAATCCTCGATTACGGAGACATTATGTTCCATGTATTCCGAGAAGACGCATTCGAGTTTTATGATTTGGGTGGACTGTGGGCAGACGGGAAAGAAATCGACCTTGATCTGGATGAGGATTAATTTCCATGGGCGAATTCCCCAAAAAGTCAGACGTTACACAGTTATTGGGATACAACACAACCCACATCGTCGGTGAAGGCGGGACAGGCCGCGTTTACCGAGGTATCGATCCGAAAAGCGGCCAAACCGTAGCAATCAAAGTACTCAGGACGAATTTTTTCCGGAACAAAATGCACGAACGTGAGCTGGCCAAAAACGTCAAAAAATTCAAAAAACTGGACCATGTTAATCTAGTAAAAGTCCTGGATTACAAGCCTGACGGCGAAAACAATTGCATCATTTTAGAATTCGTAGACGGCCCTGACATGAAATGGTACATCGATACTCGACCGTGGGCATTGCAGGAACGCCTGGTCGTATTGGCTCAAATTTGTAATGGTCTGGGATATCTACATGAAAAGGGTTTCGTTCACCATGATCTTAAGCCTGCCAACATACTCTTCACTCGAAAGGGGCAGGTTAAATTGTGTGATTTTTCGCTTGCCGGTACGGGGGGGCTCATGGCTATGTTTGACGGAGGCCTGAAAGAGCAAGTGACGCCGATGTATGTGTCACCGGAACTGATTCGTAAAGAAAAAGCGACTCATTTAAGTGATATGTATTCGTTGGGCGTTCTGATGTATGTGTTTTTTACAGGCAAGATTCCGTTCGAAGTAGATACGCTCCAGAAACTCTACCACTGCCACCTGAATGAAATGCCCAACCACCCGACCATCGCGAACAATGAAATCCCCGAACCGTTGGGAAATATTATCATGCGATTGATGTCAAAAGACCCAGAGCGACGTTTTCAGACTTGCGATCAACTGAGGATTACGCTGGCAGATATAGGTCAAAGCAGAATTTAATTTAGAAATCTACAGCGTCGGTCCAGCCGATTCCACTTCCTTACCTTCAGGCGTATCCGTGTAGTTTGAGAAATTATCAACGAACATTCCGGCAAGTTTAGTCGCAGTCACTTGGTATGCTTCTTTATCCGCCCACGAATTCGCCGGATTGAGAATCGACGAATCAACTCCACCCAATGACGTTGGGATTTCGAGATTGAATATGGGCATGGTCTCAAATGTAGCGTCTTCTATCGAACTGTCGAGTATGGCATTGATTACTGCACGCGTATCTTTGAGGGACATGCGACTTCCAACACCATAGGCACCGCCCGTCCAGCCCGTATTTACCAGATACGCGGAGGAACCGTGTTGATCCATTTTTTCCCCGAGTACCTTGGCATACGTCGTCGGATGTAATGCGAGGAACGGAGCTCCAAAACAGGAAGAGAACGCCGCCGTTGGCTCTGTCACCCCGATTTCTGTTCCTGCAACCTTAGCCGTATACCCACTCAAATACTGGTACATCGCCTGTTTCTTGGTCAGTTTCGCCACCGGGGGCAATACACCGAATGCATCACAAGTTAGGAAGATGATTTTCTTCGGATGGGTCCCTTTCGACGCGGGAAGTACAATATTTTCGATATGCTCGATGGGATAGGATACGCGGGTATTCTGGGTCTTCGATACATCAACGAAATCAACAACTCCGTCATCACCAATGGTCACATTTTCCAACAAGGCGTCTCGCTTGATCGCTTGGAAGATCTCAGGCTCACTTTCCGATGAAAGGTCGATCGTTTTGGCGTAACAACCCCCTTCGAAATTAAAGATCCCTTCGTCATCCCAGCCGTGTTCGTCGTCACCGATCAGGGCTCTGTGCGGATCAGTTGACAAGGTGGTCTTGCCAGTTCCTGACAATCCAAAAAATAGTGCGGTATCCCCCGCCTTCCCTTCGTTTGCAGAACAGTGGAAGGCACCGATACCTTTGAGGGGAAGAAAATAGTTCATCATCGTAAAGATGCCTTTTTTCATTTCGCCGCCGTACCAGGTACCGCCGATCACGGTCATGCGTTCTTGAATATTGAACGCAACAAATTCTTCCCCCGTCATCCCTTCCAACGATTCCCAATTTTTACAGGACGCTTTCGAAGCGTTGAGAATCACCCAATCGGGTTTAAAGGTTTTCAATTCTTCTTCGGTTGGTCGGATGAACATGTTCTTGCAAAAGTGAGCCTGCCAAGCGACTTCACAGACGACGCGCACGCACAAACGAGTCTCCGGGTTTGTTCCGGCGAAGCCATCGATGACATAGAGATCATTGTTCGAAAGTTGCTCTACGGCAATTCTTTTTAATGAACTCCAAACATCTACACTGATGGCCTTGTTGTCAGAACCCTTGCGTCCAGCTCCGGCCCACCACACGGTATCTCGTGAAACTTCTTCTTCCACAAAAAATTTGGCTTTAGGCGAACGTCCCGTAAATTTTCCCGTATCAACATTCACGGCTCCCATTGTTGTTTGGGTAGCCTTCTCCAGATTATCTAAATTTGGATTTGTTTCGTGTTCGAACAATGCATCGTACGATATATTATGAAAAATTTCTTGTACAGATTCTATACCTAAGGATTCGATCGCTGACTTTTCCAACGGATTACTCCTGTAATTATATGTTCAATATTCCCCAAAAGAATCGCACAGTATGCCACATCGATTACGTCGAGCTAAAGTAAACTTTTTGCGACATCGATTTCGCACTGTAAATTTTCCCATTCTGAGACTAACGCTTCAAGTTTCTGCTCGTTTTTTTCCTTTTGCGCCGACAAGGACGACAACAATTCGTAATTCGTTGGGTCGGCATCGTACATTTTATCAGTCAAAGAACTGCTCTCGTTCTCCGATTTTTCGATGGATTCTTCCATTTTCGTGAGTTTATTTTCCATCCTACGAAGTTCTTTCTGTCTCTCTCTCCGTGCCTTGTTGTCGGGTTGCCCCCCGTCCTTGTCAATGATTTCCCGGCTTCGAATATTCAACACTTCATCACTCACAATCGAATTGGAGAATGCTGAATCCTCTTTCTTCTTCCATTTGTAGTGCGAATAATTCCCGATGAAGACTTCCGCCTTTCCATCGCCGAGAATAACCAGCTTGTCGACAAGATGATCAATCAACAACCGATCATGAGACACCAAAATAATCGTACCCGAATAGTGGGTCAAAGATTCCTCCAACACTTCACGAGAAATAATGTCCAAGTGGTTGGTCGGTTCGTCGAGCAACAAGAGATTGTTGTTGTCATGAATGAGCTTCGCCATGGCAACGCGGTTCTTTTCTCCACCGCTCAAGGAACGAAGAGCCTTGAACACGTCTTGATCCTGAAAAAGGAACTGCCCCAGATAGGAACGAATACTCTCTGTTTTCATAGTTGGATAACATGTTTCAAAATACCCGAGAATCGTCATGTTCGCATCGAGCGTGGCGTGGTGCTGATCGAAATAACCGATGCTGACCTTGTGGCCTAACTCCACCTGGCCGGTGCAGTCTTCCAGTGTGCCCGCGATTTGTTTCAATAAGGTGGATTTTCCAGTTCCGTTGGCACCGATAATGCCGACCCGTTCGCCCCGCTCGACGTCAAACGTAACATCGTCATACAGCTTGAGGCCCGGATACGATTTAGTCAGTTCTTTCACACTCAACACAAGTTGACCGCTTCGTATCACTTCTTTGTGCTTAAAAGTACTGACCTTTTCCCCGCCTTGCACGGTTTGGACTTTTTCGAGCTTATCCAATCGTTTGATGCGGCTTTGCACTTGTCTTGATTTGGTGTTTTTATATCGAAAACGATCAATCCACTTTTCTTCTTTCTTGATATGTCGCTGCTGCCGATCAAATTCGTTTTGTTGTTGTTCTAAACGAAGTACTTTATTTTCCATATAGGAATCGTAGTTTCCCGTAAACTGCCAAATTCGTCCGTGTTCAACCTCAATAGTGCGCGTCGTAACCGCATTCAACAATTGTCGATCGTGAGAGATCACAACCAACGATTTCGGCCAATTAGCGAGAAAGTTTTCAAGCCATTCTCGCGCAGCCAAATCAAGGTGATTTTCCGGTTCATCGAGTAGGATGAGATCGGCATCTTCGACGAGAATCAGCGCCAACATGAGCCGGGTACGTTGCCCTCCGCTTAGCGATTTGAATTCCATCGTGAAGTCGTCCTCGAGAAAACCCAGACCACAGAGAATTCGTTTGATTTTCGCGCGAAAATCATACCCCCCCTCCAACTCGAAACGCTCTCGTAAGTGGCCGTATTCTTCCACCAGATCGGTGTCGCCCAATTCCAGTTTTCCTTCTAACGTAGAAAGATCGGCTTCCATCTTCAACAATTTTCCAAACTGGAGAAGTACGACGTCGAAAATCGTCGTCGTGGGGGGAACATCAGGCATCTGAGAAAGCCAACTCACTCGAGCACGTTTCATTCGTTCGATCGATCCGACATCTGGAGTGATCGAACCCGTGATTAAATTAAAAAGAGTGGACTTTCCTGAACCGTTTCGCCCTATCAGGCCGATACGTTCGTTTTCTTCCACTTGAAAGGCAACATTTTCGATGATCGGATCACCATGGAAAGACTTCGCCACATTTTCAAGGCGTACTAAGCTCATTTATTCAACTTCTCCACTCGGTTTCACGGATACTGTGGCCAGCTTTCGACCGAGTAGTGCGGTCATCGAGTTCTGAGCCTTTTCTCGGACTCCCTTACCGGTTTTCAACCAGATAAAAGGATACAAAACCAACCAAAACCGGGAACTACTTTGAATCTTGTCCGTTTTGATCTCAGATAGACACAAGCCAGCGCGCTTCAAAATGAACCGGTAACGGTCGATTGAGAATGCAGAGATATGCTGATGAACGGGATCAAAGACGTCGGGATCCAGAGATCTGAAGGAATAGAAATAGCCACTGAACAGAAAAGATATTCTGGATTTTAGCGACAGAATATTGGGGGTCGTAAACACAAATTCACCGCCAGGTTTCAATACCCTGCACACCTCTGTGAAGAACGTAGTATGATCGTCTATGTGTTCCACCAACTCAACCGCCAATACTATATCGAACTGGTTATCTTCGTATGGAAGGCCGGAATGGGCGTCTGCATGGACACATTCAACTTCGTCCACTTCGAATTGTTCAGGGAAGTAATCGCAGGCGCGGACCGAATACCCAGCTTCATGTAATCGATAGGACATGGAGCCGCGGCCAGCACCGAAATCCAATACCTGAATGGACAAGGAAGGTGCCATTCGCTCCTTTACCAAATCCGATACAAAATCATGAGTCCCTTCAATAGCAATCGCTTTTGGGGCGTTCTTTTTTATTTGTGCCAAGTCCTGAATAATCCTAATTGTCGTTCAATACGGCGTTATATACCGCCAAGTTTCCATCTACCATGCGGTCGACGAGGTACTCTTCTTCAATCATTTGAGTCGCCCGTTCCACCACCGATGCCCGCAAGTCTTTTTGGCTCATCATTTCGAGCATCTTTGCCCCTAGCTGTAAAGGGTTCTGAGTTTCTGCGAGTAAACCCGTTTGTTTA
>Ga0315336_1006298_pt1 | contig 12231 bp, 9 predicted proteins | sample ASW5metaG_FD_204512 | JGI IMG/M metagenome (GOLD analysis project Ga0315336, IMG submission 204512) | Ammonia-oxidizing marine archaeal communities from Monterey Bay, California, United States - ASW #5 | ecosystem: Environmental > Aquatic > Marine > Intertidal zone | place: USA: California...
CTGGGACGGTGGACTGGTCTTTACGCACCAAATCGGTTTTGTAATTTTGAATAGAGTGTTCGCGCTCGAGCTTTCGCAAGATGGTCTCAAATTCTTTTTCGCCGCCGCCAAATAAGGTTTTTACCGGCATCTGCGTGAATTCCGGGGTGTCGTACCCTAGCATGGCTGCGGCACCTTGGTTTGCGAATTCGATGGCGCCGGATCGGTTGGTCGAAATAATGGAATCGAGCGTACTGTCTAATAAATCTTCCAAATACTGTTTGGTCGTACGCAGCTCAGTGTTGACGCGTTCGAGATCGACCGTCGCTTTGTCCAAACGCGACTCAAGTTTTTCTTCGTATGATCGGCTTTCGAGTAGGAATTTACGTTTTTCGAGGGCGCGGGAAGTCGATTTTTCGATGTCAGCGAGATTGAATGGTTTGAGTAGATAATCATCGACGCCTTCTCGCATGGCATCGATTGCGGTATTGACTTCCACCAGCGCGGTGACGATGACGACGGCTAAATCCGGGTCAATTTGTTTGGCGTGATCGACGACTTCGAGCCCACTCATTTCGGGCATTCGCAAATCGGAAATGAGTAGGCTGAACCGCTCTTTGCGCAGGATTTCAAGTGCTTCGGCCGGTTGGGTGGTCGATCGGCACTCGTGACCGAGATCGGTCAAGTGTGTTTCGAGTACATGCAGGACGCTTGCTTCGTCGTCCAGAATCAGGATGCGTTCGCTCAACATCCCCTCCACATTTTGCTGCGCCGTGTCCCAACGGCGAGCCCCCGACCATCAAATAGCGCGCGGTGTTCTCGGAAACACAAACGCGAATAAAACTTAAAGATACTTAATCACAATGACCATCACGCCCAGTGAAGCGAATCCGAGCCATTTTTGGGCCTGGGTTGGGGCCCGCGGATCGTCGTTGCCGAGTTTCCCCGCAAACAGGCCGCTCATCCCTTTCTTTGCCATCAAATCGTTTCCGGCTTCACCATTCGGTTGGGCCGCCGCTTCGGTCGAGAACATGCCGAAGGAAAACGTGAGCAGGATCGCAAACACTAGGAGTGCGTACGTTCGCTTGAGCAACATGGTCAAGACCTCCCTATATGAAACGATTCTAGGACGGAACGAATTACGGATCTTACTAGCCTTAGGTATTCTACCTTTGACGCCCTGTAAAAGCAATACAAATGAAGGTTTTTGGCCTTTAATTATGGCAAAGATCCCGATTTCTCCAACTACTCCATTTTGTGCGGGTTAGCGCCCCTGTTGAGGCCGAGTGCGTGTTGAACGTTGCTGCCCTCTTGATTCGTGATTCTGTGGCAAGTACTGTGAGTTCTTTCCAACCGAAGTACTAGGTGCTCGAAATGGCTCAGAAAAAACCTCAAGTTGTTCCAGCGGCCGGCGGCCGTCAAATTAACATCCCCTCGGGGCCGGTCTTAATAGGACTCATAGTCGCGATTCTCGCCTTCTGGCTTGTTCGTGGTGGACCGGCGTATAGAGTCGAGCCCGATGAAGAGGGCATCGTCTTGCGGTTCGGGAAGTATCACCGCAGTACTCAACCCGGATTCCACTTCAAGGCGCCTTGGCCCATCGAGTCTGTGGAGAGACCGCAGGTTACGCTGACTCGCCGCGTCGAGTTTGGCTTTCGCACTGAAGGTACGGGAGACAATCCGGTCTATCGCTCCTTCATGGATGATCACGCGTATCTCATCAAGGAAGCGCAGATGCTGACGGGTGATGAGAACGTGGTCAACTGCTCGATGGCTATCCAGTACAAGATTAGCGATGCTCGTGCCTATTTGTTCAATTACAAGACCGCCAATGACATCGAGGATACGTTGCGCGATATTGGCGAGGCGGCGTTGAGACAAGCGGTGGGGGATCACCCTATTGACGATGTGTTGACGACTGGAAAAGATGAAGTTCAGATTGAAGTGCGGGACAAGGTACAGGAGTTGGCCGACTTGTATGTCATGGGGATTCGCGTGACGGCCGTGAACTTGCAAGATGTGCAGCCTCCGGAGGAAGTAAAAAAAGCATTCACGGATGTTGCATCTGCGCGCGAAGAACGTGCGCAAATTATAAACGAGGCGAAGGCTTATCAGAGCCGAGAAATTCCGCTGGCGGAAGGTAAAGCTGAGGCTTTGAGGTTGGAGGCGGAAGCGTATAAAGAAGCACGCATCGCGGCGGCGGAGGGCGCGGTGTCGCGCTTCGAGGCGATTACGAAACAATACACTGAAGCGCCGGAATTGACCCGGACGCAACTTTATCTCGACGCGATGGAACAATTGTTGCCATTGCTCAAGGTTACGGTGGTCGACGAGGACGCTGGTCTCGTCAATTTCAAGTCCCTTGGTGGCGGGACCGCCGGGCCTTTTGAGGTACCTCGCAGGCGTCCCGCTTCGGTCGGAAGACCCGTGCCGGATCGAGACGCAACGGAACTGCGGGATGTACGGGGAGGAGCTGGCCGTGAGTAAGATTGGGACGTTACCACTGGTACTGGCGATTGCGGTTCTTGCACTCGTACTTGTGTTCACGACGTGCACTTACGTGATTGATGAGCGGGAACAGGCGGTCATAACGCGACTGAGTAAACCGATTAAGGTCGTCGTGGGTGAAGAAGATTCGGAACGCTTCGAGATTGTCCGTCAGGAGATTCTCAAAGTTACACAGCGTGCAGGGATGGCGGGCGATGTCAACTTGGAAGCTGGAGACGATTTGCAGGTCAGCCAGGGCGCTGGACTGCGGTTTAAGTTGCCGTTCGGTATCGATAATGTTGAAAAATTTGAGGACGTGGTTCTTGAGTATGACGCTGAACCGCGCGAAATTGTGCTGGCGGACAAGAAAAAACTGGAAGTGGATAACTTCGGGCGGTGGCGGATTATCAATCCATTGTTGTACCGGGTTCGCGTGCAGAACCAGCGCAATGCGCGCGAACGTCTTGACGACATAATTTATTCTGTAATGCGCGAAGAGTTGGGAAAGAATCCGCTGATCGAAGTTATCCGAACTACAAATCGGTATTCCGGTAGTGATGTCGATACGATTGATGCCGCCGCGCCTGGTGTTGATGAGCTGGAAATCGAGATTCTTGACGAAGAGAGTCCTATGCGTGAGAACATTCAGCGTGGTCGGGAAAAGATGATGCAGACGGTGACGCAGAAGTCTGATGCCACCGCACGTGAAGAATACGGTATTCAAATTATTGATGTGCGTATCAAGCGTGCGGACTTGTTGAAGGAGAATCTTGAGGCGGTGTTCGGTCGCATGCAGGCTGAACGCAAACGGATATCGGACGCGTATCGAAGTGAAGGGCAAAAAGAAGCCAATATTATTGAAGGTGAAACGGATCGGCAGGTGAAAGTTATCGCCGCGAACGCCGAACGTGACGCGAAGATTCTCCGCGGCGAAGGGGACGCAGAATCGCTGGCTATGATTTCGGAGGCATTTAGTTCCAACGCCGAGTTATACCGATTCATGCGTTCGCTTGAAGTCCTTGAGGAAGCCACCCCGGCTGGCAGCGAGGTGATCATGGGTCTTGATTCAGGGCTGTTCCAACTCTTGCAGATCGATACGCTGGACCAGCCGTAGGTGTAGGCGGCCCCTGTTATATCCGTGCGTCGCGGCTGGCGAGTTCGGGTTGTAAGTTTTTTGGATGTACCTGAAGATGCCAGCACCGTGTCATCCTTGAGACGGTGAAGACTGAAGGAGCATTGGAATGCGAAGAAACTTAGGTCCTATGATACTTGCGGGCTTTGCGGTGGTGTTCATGGCAGGTTGTCCGCCGATTTCCGCTATCGCGTTAGTAAATCCAGGCCATTGGTCATTTGAGCGTAGCGGAATAGGATCGCCGATTAGTATTGTCCTTATTGACGGCGGAACGACCGCGGGTGTTCCAGGCGGGCCTCCGGCGGGCAGCCTGAGCTTCGCCGGTACGCTTACGTGGATGCAGGAGGACGATGTATTCACGATGACTCAAGTGCTTAGCGGCGGTGATACACTCGTGTTCACAGGAATGGTGTTTGCCGAGACCTACATGGAAGGGTCGTTCCTTCAGACCGTTGGGGGCAGCGCATCAGGCATCTGGACCGCGACGTTTGTGCCCTAGCCGGTCGCACGCGCCCCCTTCCGGCGAATGCGATCGAGACGGCGTTTGATTTCCGTCTCGACGGTTTCATCTCGACCCGCGGCGCGGCCGAGCGCCTCGCGAGTGTTGAGGTATTCGAGCACTGCAACGCAGTGATTTTCAGCTTCGGCAAAGTTCTTTGCCCGGTGTTCTAGGTGTTTGGCCAACTCGACACGGGCGACGAAATGTCGTGGGAATTCCTCGATGAATTGCAGCCACGCGTGTTCCATCACGTCCCATCGTTCGAGGCGCTTGTACGCGAACCCGATCAATTCGTAGGCGCGGGACCGTACGGAGTGATCTGACGATTCTGCGAGTACTTGCTCGGCGCAGTTGCACGCTTCCTGGTATTGGCCGCGGCGAAAATAGAGGCGTGCGGCGGCACATTGGTCGGCGGCATGGTCGAAGCCTGCGTGTGATTCGTCCTGAAAAGCGCGGCTGATCCATCCGGTCAGTGCAGCCAGTGAGACAATGTCGATTTGGTGGTGATAGAAGACGCGGTCGAGTTTGCGGGCATCTCGTGTGCGGAGATAGTCGAGCCACATTCGGGGGATTTCGTGGCTGGGGACGTCGCCCTGGCGTTGTAGGCCGAGGATATTGCGTTCGATGTTGCCCAGGCTGCAATCGCGGAGCCGGTCTCGCCATAGGCGGCGCGCTGCGTGAACGAGGTCGAAGTGAATCGTGGCATCGAGGCGAAACGGAATGCGGTTTTGGATGAAGCGCGTGCGCATGAGGGGCACGTCGAATGATTTGCCGTTGTACGTCACAATGGTTTCGAATCGGCGGAATAACGTGTCGAGATAGGTGAGCATCGCTTCTTCGTCGTCGTAGTCGCGCATGAAACATTGTTCGACTACGAATGAATCGCCTTCGAAATAGCCCGCGCCAATGAGAAACGCTACCGTGCCGGTGCCGCCTGATAATCCGGTCGTTTCCGTATCGACGAATACCGCAGACGTTGGGTTGAACGACTCTAATTCGTCGTCGCATGCCGCTAACGCGATGGTCTCGCCCGAGGCGTCGAGCGCGTGCGCGAGATCGATGTCGCCGTGCTTTGCGTCGAGCGGCGTTTTGGTGCGCACGAGATGGAAGCCGCCCAACGATTCGACTTCGGTTACGGTGCCGGGGACGACGTTGCCGATTTCGAATTCACCCGAGTCGCGCTGTTTTTGCAGTGCGTCGTGCTTGGTGCGCCAGTCCGACCCTTTCATTACGTTGGACTGGGTTACCAACGCATCCAATTTGGCGCGCAGGTCGCTCATAGCGCTTTCGGAAGCACGTCCGGCATCGGCAAGCCCAACGCCCAGCGCGCCAGTTTGACCGCGCCGGATTTTGCGTGCTCGCCCGCTTCCAGCGATGGTCCCACACAGCTCGGACAACCCTCCTGGCATTCGCAATCGCTGATGAGCGAGACCACGGCTTCAAGCAATCGCACGTGATGATCGAACAATTTGTCGCTGGCACCAACGCCTCCTGGATAGGATTCGTATAGATAAACGGTCGGTTTTTCGGAAAACGGTGCACGCTGCATGGCCAACGCTCGAATATCGGTCGGATCGCATAGCACTTGTACGGGCGCAACTTGGCGCAGGGTGTTTGCTAGACCGTGCAACGCTTCGCCCAATTCCTGTTGCGCGAGGCCGAGCCGTGATGCGGCATCGTCTGGAAACTCGATCCAATAGGCGGATGTGTGCATGGTCGTTTCTGGCAAGTTGATTTCGCCCCACCCGACGTTTTCATGCGTGCCGAACTTTATCTTTTTATAGATGCTCGGCAACCACGTCACACTGACTTCGCCCGAATTCTTCACTACGCCTTCCGCATTTTCGTCGCGGAAACGTTCGATCACTTTAAGATCCACTTTGATCTGCGCGTCGGTGTAGTAGTCCGATTCAACAGGCCGTGCATAGGCTTTACGGTCGTCTAAATCCAACTCGTCGATGGTGTACTGCACGCTCTGGTGCAGATAGATCGCGTTTTGGTAGACCTCGACCGGTGCGGCGAATAGATCGACTTCGCCGATGACGTGGCCATGCCGTGTCGTATCGAGGATGACGACATTTCCCGGCGCCGCCGTTCGTAAACTGACGTCTTCGGCTGGATAGGCATCTGCGCTCCAGTGCCATTTGTTCCCCGCTTTGCGCAATACGCGCTCGTCAGCGAGGTAATCTAGAATCTCTGTTGTCGACGCAGGGTCCAGCCCAAACGCCTCCCCTTCTTTGAAGGGCAGTTCGAATGCGGCGCATTTAATGTGGCTCGAAATGATGATGAGATTATTGGGATCGACCGTCGCGCTTTCCGGGGCTTGTTCGAAGAAGTATTCGGGGTGATTGATGATGTATTGATCGAGCGGCGCGCTGGTGGCAACGAGGATGACGAGCGATACATTGGAACGGCGCCCTGCGCGTCCGGCTTGTTGCCACGTACTGGCCACGCTGCCGGAGTAGCCGGTCATGATGCAGACATCTAGCGCGCCAATATCAATGCCGAGTTCGAGTGCGTTCGTGCTTACGACCGCCATGATTTTGCCGTCACGAAGACCTTTTTCGATTTCGCGTCGTTCGGTAGGGAGATAGCCGCCGCGGTATCCGCGCACGAGGTTGTGATTCTTCTTCAGCTTGCGCACCGCGTCTTTGAGGTACGTGGTGAGGATTTCCACACGCAATCGGCTTCGCGTGAATATGATGGACTGCACGTCGCGCGACAACATTTGCTTCGCGATGCGGCTCACTTCCTTGACCGCCGACGCGCGAATGCCGAGTTCGGCGTTGACTACTGGCGGATTGTAAAACACGAAATGGCGTTCACCTGCGGGCGCACCGTTGTCGTCAATAAGCCGCACGGGCTCTTCAATGATGCGTTCGGTGACTTCTTGGGGGTTGTGAATGGTTGCGCTGCAACAAATGAATTGTGGATTCGCGCCATAGAATGCGCAGATACGTTTGAGGCGACGAATCACATTTGCGAGATGACTGCCGAATACGCCGCGGTAATGGTGGATCTCGTCGATGACGATATAGGAAAGGTTTTCAAATAGCTTCATCCAGATCGTGTGGTGTGGGAGAATGCCGGTGTGCAACATATCTGGATTGGTGACCACAATATGGCCTGCACTACGAATTGCTTTGCGCGCGGACGCAGGTGTATCTCCGTCAAACGTATACGTCCCGATCTTCACGTCGAGCACATCTATGGTCGACTGCAATTCGTTCACTTGGTCTTGCGAGAGGGCTTTGGTCGGAAACAAATAGAGGGCGCGCGCGTTTTCATCTGACATCAACCGGTTCAACACGGGCAGGTTGTAGCACAGCGTTTTGCCCGAAGCGGTTGGCGTGACTACGCAGACGTTATCCCCGGCCAGAACGCCCTCGATCGCTTGCGATTGATGGGTGTACAAATTTTGAATGCCACGCGCTTGCAACCCTTCAACAATCTTTGGATTGAGTCCTTCGGGAAACCCGCCGTATTGTGCGGCGCGTTCTGGAATGGTTTTCCAGGCGGTAAGATTACGATTGAACGCGGAATCAGCGCGAAGCTGATCAACAATTTGCGCGGTATTCATAAGTGGCCCAATCCCCCTGGGCTGAATATATCATCAGTTTGCTTTAGGTTCAATCCCAAAGCCAGGATGTCGACCAGCATATCAGCGAATCGGGAAGGGGTACAGCAATTGAATGATGATCTTTGTGTTTCGTAAGTTATTGTAATATAATAACTTATGTCGTTTGTATTTCTGTCAAATCACCGAATGCACTCGATGGCGGATACAATATAAGGAACGGTGGGTGATGGGCCGCATGAGGACGATGTAATCATTGGATATTCGAGTTTGTCAGGACGGTGACTTCGATTGGGTCGCCGCGCTGTGGGAGCGATGCCATTTGAGCGCGCCGCACAACGATCCGCGAGGCATGTTTGATCGGAAACGCGCTTATCAGCCTGAGTTGTTCCTGGTTGGGGAGATTGACGGTACAATTGTCGCCAGTGTGATGGCGGGATATGAAGGCCGCCGAGGGTGGATAAACCTGCTTGCGGTTCATCCTGATTATCGACGACACGGGTTTGGGCGAGAGATGATGGATGCGGCGCACGAACAATTGACCGGGCTGGGGTGTCCGAAAGTGAACTTGCAGATACGCGTTTGGAACGCGGATGCGATGGCGTTCTATGAACGGCTTGGCTACTCGTTGGACTTGTGTTACAGCATGGGCAAGTCTATCGATCAAACGACGGAGACGTCATGAACACCTTGGCGAGATACGACATGGCGATGCGCAAGGATGGCGCGGAGATCAACAATTTCGTCGTGGGCCGTGATGGGGTCATTATTGGCCGTGCTTCCGATTGTGATGTTGTGTTGGCCGATTCGATGGTATCGCGTCATCACGCGCGTTTCTGGGTTGAAGATCGGCTGCTGAAGGTCGAAGATCTGGGATCGCGTAACGGCGTGTTGGTAAATGGGGAGCGCGTGACGCGGCTGCGTGTGGAAGAAGGTGACAATATCCTGGTGGGCACGCATGAGTTCGTGGTCACACCGCGCGATGAGCAGGAAGATCCGAACCATACCCTCTCGTTTGAAAAGGCGTCTGGTATCTATGACCGGATGGTGGCCGATCACAATAAGGGCCATTTGCCGCTCATGTATAAGGCCTCGTTGCTGCTCGGGACCATTTTCGATCAGGATGAATTACTGCAAAAGATTCTGCGCCTCATCTGCGAAGAATTGCCGGTGAAACGCGCTTTTATCTTGACCGTGGAAAAAGGATCGAACACGCCGAAGATTCGCGTCTCCATCCCTAAAGTGCGCGAGAGCGAGCAACCGAAGATCAGTACGACGCTAATTCGTCAGGTCTTCAGCGAACGCGGTGCCGTTCTGACGCTCAATGCGCAAGAGGATTTTGCGGCGGCGGAAAGTGTGTTGGCAAACGACATCCAAGCTGTCATGTGTGTGCCATTGTGCGGTCGTGAGAAAGTGGTTGGTGCCATTTATGTCGACGGGGGCGATTCGGGCGTCGTATTCACCACGGCCCATCTCGAAATCCTCACGGCGTTGGGACGCGTGACAGGCGTCGCGGTCGAGAATGCGCGGCTCTACCAGGAGACGGTTGAAAACGAGCGCCTGGCCGCCATTGGCGAAGCGACCGCAAGCATGGGGCATTGCATCAAGAACATTCTGGCCGGCATTAAGGGTGGCGCGGAATTTGTGGATGTCGCAATTGGAAAAGAAGATTGGAAATACGTGCAAAAGGGTTGGCCGCTGGTTCGACGGTCGACGTCGCGGATGGAAGATTTGGTGTTGAACTTGTTGACATATTCGCGCGAACGGGGCGCGCACCCCACGGCGGAATCAACCGACCTCAACAAACTCATTGAAGAACTCGTCGATGCTACGCAGGCCGCGGCTGACCGGGCGAAAGTGACGCTGAAATTCGATGCGGGTGATTTGCCCCACATGCATGTCGACTCGATGGCGATGTACCGCGCGCTGCTCAACCTTGTTCAAAACGCTATCGAGGCCTGTGAAGAAGACGGCGGTACGGTGACGATAGTTACTTCGTCCGACTCAAACGGCGTCTCGATCAAGGTGCGGGATACCGGTGTCGGGATTGACAAAGCGTTTCGTCCGCAAATGTTCAAAGCCTTCGCCACCACCAAGGGTTCGCGTGGCACCGGGCTTGGGCTGGCGTGCGTGGACAAGATCATCGAAGAACACGGCGGCGCGATAAAAGTCACGTCGAAGAAAGACAAGGGCACGACGTTCACTGTATTCCTGCCGAGTGTTACGCTCTCGCTGTAGTCGATTAGTGGTCTCGGGACGCACGGCTAGTCTACGTAGCCCAGCGCTTCGAGGCCTTCGCGTAGTTCCGGTAATACCTCCGCATTGTCCCGTTGAGTTGATCTTTTGAACTCGCGACGCCACGTATTCAACAGCTTTTCTAGTTCATTTACCACGTTCGGGCGCTTTTCGTGAACGTTGACGGTTTCGAGCGGGTCTTGCGCTAGATTGTATAGTTCATGTCCATCGTCTTGAGGCGCAGTGATGAGTTTCCAATCTCCAGCGCGCACTGCAAACATTCCTCCTTCAACCGATGGTTTGCTGACGAGGCTGGGTACCTGGGGCTCCGAGCTCAATTTCCGGCGTTGAAAGAACAGCGACCGCTGCGAATCGAGAGAATCACCCTCATCAATTGCCCTTCTATGATTCTTGCCGTGGACGGAATCCTGCGGTAGGGCCACTGGAGTGTATGAAAGAATGGTCGGCATTACGTCTAGTAGACTTACGGGGGCGGTAATCACCTGACCCGATTCGATGTTTTCGGGCATTGTCATGATCCAAGGTATTCGAACCGCTTCGTCATAGAGTTGGAGACCATGTCCCTGCCAACCATGTTGATAGAGTCCTTGTCCGTGATCAGCGACCACGGCGATCAGCGTATTATCGAGCGCACCGATGGAATTCAAATGATCGAGTAGTCGGCCGAACTCTGTATCCATAAAACGAATCTCGGCGTCGTACTTCCGAATCAGGGTAGATAGATTGAATTCAGCTATTGGCAACGATTCGTCTGGCGCGGGAAACAGCGCGAGGTATTCGTCCGGCGGCGTATAGGGTTCGTGTGGATCCATATAGTGCAACCAGGCGAAGTACGGCCGTGTGGGATCTCGTTGTTCGTCGAACCACGATAAAGCGCGATCCGTGGTAAAGTTAGGACGCCGGTCACTTCCCTGATATCGGTAGTCTTTCTGAGGGCGATCACCATCGCCTGCGGCCTGTCGATTTGCGTCAAGATGGCTTGATTCGTTGTGCGGAAGTTCTTTGTCGAATGTTTCAAACCCCTGTTCCATTCCCCTGGCGACAAGCACTGTGCTACTCGCAATTCCGAATGTTTGGTATCCCACCGCATGCAAAACCTCTGCTAATGTCGTAAAACTTGAATCTAACGGAAGACCGTTGCGCAAGTAGCGATGGTGGATGGGGTACAACGATGTGAAGAGGCTGACCGTCGATGGTCCTGTCGTTGATGTCGGGGAGAACACTTGCTGAAACCGGACGCCTTCGGCGGCAAGCCGCGCAAGGGTCGGCGTTGTGTTGCGGGAATAACCGTACGCGGACGTGTGGTCCGCCCGTAGCGTGTCGACCATTACCAGAAGAATGTTGGGCGGCGGCGTTTCTTCGGCATAGGATGATATGGCCCCGTGCAGGAGTGTGAACACGGCTAGATATTTCGAAATGTGATACATAATCGCGGTCCAACGAGAGGAGATCGAGATGTACGGCATCGTACCTGCGATGCCACCCGTTCAACAACCTCCGCTGCCTGTTCGCCAGCGAGCAGAAATGAACGCCCGCGCTTCTTCGGCGCTCGTTAGGCGACCTTCGAGTTGCGCGTCTTCCTGCCGAGTGTGACGCTGTCACCGTAAGTAGTAATGCTACCGCGCTTAGGTTGTTGACTGTTTTGCACGAATGGACGCCAAAACGGTATCCGCTTCTTCGCTTGATCGGCAAACGTCGAAGGAAATCTCCTGGGGATTGTTCGAGGCTGATGCAACGGTTTGGACCATTCGCATCATTCCAAATGCCAGGTCGGACTGCGCGATGATGATGGTGCCAGCACAACCTTTTTCAACATATTTAGTCCAGAGTTCTGGAAATCGATTGAGGCTCCTGTAGGTCAACGTGATGTCGTCTATTTGTTCTAGGTTCACGACTTCCACGAATCCTCGGCCTATTTTAGAATTACCGATAATCGATTCCAGGTATTGGAGGACTTCAATGACAGTGAGATCGCCACTTGCGGTAGTGCTCAAAAGGTTTTTGTCTTCTCTATACGAGTAATTGACCGGCAAGGATATGTACCGCTTTCCGCACAATGTACATGCAGTTATCGTAAAATACCAGGTGGATAGTGTCAGTCTGCCAGATCGGCCGAAAACGTTTCAAATGCTTGGGCGATTGCATCGCCAGTACTCGAGGTCAAGTCAGATTGGCGGAGGCACTGGTCATTCAGGCGGACGGTATATCTACGATAACCAACGTTTGGCGACCATTTTCCGCGCGTCATTTTTGGTGGAGACCCGGCCTTCCAATTGTTCGTCTTCGACAGCGTTTAGAATT
>Ga0315336_1006299_pt1 | contig 12229 bp, 9 predicted proteins | sample ASW5metaG_FD_204512 | JGI IMG/M metagenome (GOLD analysis project Ga0315336, IMG submission 204512) | Ammonia-oxidizing marine archaeal communities from Monterey Bay, California, United States - ASW #5 | ecosystem: Environmental > Aquatic > Marine > Intertidal zone | place: USA: California...
CCAAATAATGGTTTTTGCGTCCTGGAGAGCTTCCGCGAAGAGAGTGGAACTGGCCGGTCCTATATCGAGAGCGTACCATTCCTTAGGTACTTCCTGGGCTGGAACGACCTTGGTTTCGGCCGATGCCTCAAACTTATCGGCAACGACATAATCGCAAGGTAAGTAAAAGTTTACGCCAAGATCCTTAGCCTTTTGCATTATAGAAGCAGAAGTCCCCAATAAATGTTTTTCAACGAGGCTGTTGCCCATTTCGAAGCCCAAGGCCGAGTGGAAGGTCCCCGCCATTCCGCCGCCTATGATGATTTTGTCCATTTTTCCCAGTAAGCGTTCGATGATTCCGATTTTCGTGCTGGCTTTGCCTCCTCCTAGAATTGCTACGACGGGCCGCATAGGGTTGTTCACTGCGCGCGATAGATAGTTCACCTCTTTCAACATCAAGAACCCGGCCGCGGCAGGTTGGAGATACTTTGTGATGGCCGACATAGAGGCATGTTTTCTGTGAGAGTTCCCAAAGGCATCGCATATGTATAAATCGGCAAGTGAGGCTAGCTCCTTGGCGAAGTTGTCGGAGTTTTCTTCCTCTCCCTTATGAAACCTTAAATTTTCAAGAAAAAGGATTTCCCCCGGCTTCATGGCATCAACTTGAGCTTTTACCTCGGGGCCTTTGCAATCGGAGGCGAGAGGACATTCTTTTTCCAAAAGGCGAGTCATGCGCCTCGCTGCCGGGGCGAGAGAAAACTTTGGGTTTGGCTTTCCTTTTGGTCGTCCGAGATGGGTGCCGATGATAACGCGGGCGTTTTCGTCGAGGAGATAGTTGACTGTCGGGAGCACGGAGCGGATGCGCGTGTCGTCGGTAAGATTGTTTTGTTCATCGAGAGGGACGTTGAAGTCAACTCTCAGAAAAACTCGCTTGCCCGCCACGTCGATGTTCTCAATGCCGAGCTTCGGTGTTCCGTTTTCTATGGAACTCGTGAGGCTGCTCAAAGCTTTTCCGTCCTTTTCGGCGGCTCTAACCTTTAACGAGTCTAAAGGCTCGAACCCACTTTTTTAATGAGGTCCACCATCCGGCAGGAGAAGCCCCACTCGTTGTCGTACCACGAGAGTACCTTCACCATTTTGTTTTCCAGAACCTTGGTGGAAAGGGCGTCGATAGTTGAGGAAGCCGGATTCCCCAAGAAATCAATTGATACTAGAGGGTCGTCGGTAACTTCGAGAATTCCTTTTAGGGGGCCTTTGGCTGCATCCTTAAAGGCGTTGTTCACTTCTTCAGCGGTCACACTCTTTTCCACCTCGGCTACCAAATCCACTACTGAGACATCCTGGGTGGGTACACGAATGGCCATGCCGTCGAGGCGGCCTTTAAGTTCGGGCAGAACGAGGGAGACGGCTCTGGCCGCACCCGTTGATGTGGGAATCATACTTACCGCTGCAGCACGCGCCCGGCGCAAGTCGCTGTGGGGGAGGTCGAGGATTTTCTGATCGTTGGTGTAAGCATGGGTCGTCGTCATGAGTCCCCGCTTAATCTGAAAGCTTTCGTGCAGAACCTTGGCCACCGGTGCGAGGCAATTTGTCGTACAACTGGCGTTGGAAATAATGTTGTGGTTGGCGGGGTCGTATTTTCCGTCATTCACGCCGAGTACGACTGTGATGTCTTCATCGGTGGCTGGCGCAGAGATAATAACCTTGCTCGCGCCCGCCGCGAGGTGTTTTTCTGCATTGGCTCGGTTAGTAAAGATGCCAGTACTTTCCACGGCTACTTGAACGCCCAGATCTCCCCATGGCAAATTCTCCGGGTCGCGTTCGGAAAGGACCTTGATTGGTTTTCCGTTAACTGAAATTTCACCATTCCCGGCTTCTATTTTCCCGGGAAAGCGACCGTGGACCGAATCGTATTTTAAAAGATGGGCCAAAGTTTTAGGGTCGGTCAGATCGTTTACTGCGACAAAATGAATATCCGGTTCGTCTAATGCTGCACGAAATAGATTGCGTCCGATTCGGCCAAAACCGTTGATACCTACTTGAATTGCCATTTGGTTAAATCCCTCTCTTCCTATTTGCGATCGGATAACAGAGGATCGTTCTGTAGGAAGGCTGTACGTTCGCATTAATTGCAAGGAAAGGGTGATAAGAACTTAATCCTAAAGAACCTTTTGCAAGCGTCAATCCATGGTCGCCCTCCTAGTAGGGGCATAAGGTGGTTGCCAGAAAGTCATCCGGCAAGTCGTCGTTGAAGATCGGGCAGAATTCGATCAAGCGCTTCCGAGATGGAACGGCTAAGCCAATTTTCCACATCGCCGAGATCCCAGAAAACACTTCTTCTCATTGTGGGCTCGATCTGGATAGTTTTGGTAATGACATGTCCGTTTTTCGGGGCGCCCACTTTCAACTCAAGGCGAACTATGCTCGATGCACTAGACATGGTGACCGAATCTCGGGCCGAAAACCATAGACCCAAAATTCGGACAGAGATAAGCAAATCGCCTTGAATCCCCTGCATGGTGTTTTCATGTCCATTCCATTTCACTTTCAAGGTTCGAACTTTTCGCTTGATGAAATAGCTGTGCACAATATTGTATACTGCTGAGACTGCGCCCTTTTTTGCAAGATATCGGTCGATATCGCGGTTCAAATGTATCCGCTCGCCTACCGCGCCCGAGGGTCTCTCGGGCCGGGCATCCTTGAATATTCCTAGTCCGATAAGTTTTGTCTCCGGTATGGCACGGAATTCGGCCCGGTCTGAGGGGATGTAGCTAAGGGAGACAGGCATCTTTTTAACGATAGCGGCAGAACAGCCCCATATAATCAAAAGCGAGCAAAAAAGAATCGGTGCCGAAAGTTTCCTGCCCACGACGCCAGGACCTCCACTCGAGCACAGATGGTTGAATTCAGACCGAAAACTTCTACGAGAAATGGGAATACTACCTCTCACTGAAAGCGTCAAGACGGGCGCCCTGGGTCCGGCGAGAGATTTGTATATCGTGCCATTGACGAGAATTCCTTATTTTTTCTTCTGGTGGTTTCTTTCTTTGCGGAGTTTTGTCGTCTCCTGCTCGTTTAGAAGGTATTCTGGCGCATGGCCCAAGGCCACGGCATATACTTTTTTCGCCATTTTTCTAGAGACGAGGCCGCGCAACACGTCCCGGCGGACGGCTGCAGGGTCGCGTTCCGCAGGGGGCCCCCATCCACCACCTCCCGGTGTTTCTATGCGAATTAAATCACCAGGCTTAAATTCTTGGGCTGCTGATACGGGCGGGATATTTCGAGGTTTCCCGGAATTTCCCGCCAAAGTCATTCGAAAAGCGCTGCCATTTCCTCCGCCATTTCCGCCGAAAGGGCCGCTTCTTCCCGCACCGGCGGCGCTCGATGCAGTTCCGTCAACCATCATGCGGTATTCCCGGAAAGTACCGGAGCCACCCCGGAACTTGCCGGTGCCGCCCGAGTCCAGAACCAGCCCAGCCGATTCGATGCGGATAGGATATCGAGCCTCCACTACTTCTATGGGCATCCCGCTGTTTCCCCCGATTGGGGGTACGGCCGGAACCCCATCGAGATGGGGGGTTGCGCCAGTCCCGGCGCCGAGTGATTCGCGGAACAGAAATGGTGTGTCTCCATTTGAATTGCCCCAAAGGCCAAAATGGCGCAAATTTTCAAATCCAGCTGGGAAATTGCCTCCCACAGCTGAAAATAAGGCTTCCGAGAATGCTGATATTAGGCGGCCTATGGTCAGTGCGCGGAGCCCGGTAGGGGCCGGAAAGAGGGGAGTCAGCAGGGTTCCCGGGCCGGGCAGGCGGATATCGAATACCCGGCAGGCTCCGTCGTTAACCAGGATTCCATTCATACGCGAGGAATCACCGGCCAGAAGAAGCAAGAGAGGGGAAATTAGCCGGGCTAGGGAAGTTTTTCCTTCCCCTTCCAAGGGGCAGTTAATGGGTCCCTTAGCCTGGGGACCGGCACCATTCAAGTCCACTACCAGGCGCTCTCCCTCTCTGAAAAGTGCCACGCTCAGATGATGAGGACCACCGAAACCATCCGTTTCAAGCAGTGTTTTGACTTGGGAAATGCTTTCGGGAATTTTTGGTAAAAGCTCCTCTTTAAAGGTGAGCTCACATTCGTGCAACAGGTCAGCGAAGCAGGCTGTGAGCTGTTCGGAGCCGTAGCGGCTGATCAGTTCTTGAATCCGTACCGAGCCCACTTGGAGAGCTCCAATTTGGGCACTGAAATCATCCCGAAGTATTTCAGGGAATCGGCTGTTCCGAAGAAGGAGGGTCTGGATGTCCTCTACCCGATTGCCTCGATGGATAATCCGAACCGGAGGAATGAGCATGCCCTCGTGAAAGCTCTCCGAAGCACCTGCCGAGCCTCCCCCCGGGAGCATCCCGCCCAGATCGTCGTGCCGTGCCCGCACCTGGAGAAAGGCAATCAGATTATCTTCGTCGAAAAAGGGTTGGGTCAGGCAGACTTCGGCTACCTCTCCCAGTCCTGCGGGGGGGAGGTAAGGGTCGTTGTGGACAAATACATCGCCCGGCGCCAAGGCAGCAGGGCCGACTGTTTTAAGAATGGGTCCCGGTCCCGCCCCGAGGACCCGTCCTGTCAGTGCTCTTCCAAAGCGATCGTAAAGTGAGACCGAAAAGTCCTGCGTGTCCCGGAGTGCTGGGCTTCGCCAGATTCGGGCCAAAAGGTCTTCGACCTCTTCCTCAAGAGAGCGAAGGGCACCCGAGATGATTTCGCTTACGACAGGATTCACATTCATTCGAATTGGGCCCCCACGCCATGCAGACCGGTTGCGCTACCCGCCCGCACGGGACGCTCAGCAGTATTCGTCCGGAAGCGCACTACCAAATTACCGTAGCGATCTACACGGGCTTCCTGTTTGGGAAGAATCACAGTGGTGCTTCCAAAACTTTCTACCACGGCTGGGCCCAGGAGCAAGTTTCCATCCATTAGACGCTCACGGTAGTAAATGGGGGTGTCGATGAAGCCTCTTGTTTCGGCGAACCAGACAAGTCGTGCCCCTTTGTATGCATCCTCGGCGCTTTCGTCCCCTGTGGGGAGGAGAGGTAAATTGGGCGGCTCAGTCAGGCCCAGTCCAATAACTCGGAGGTGAACAATTTCGGCAAGGCGATTGCCCCGGTAGTTGTGGCTAAATCTTTTGTAGTAAAGAATATGGAATCGCTCCATCACCTCCTGGATTGACCGGAGTGAGAGGTAGCCCGAGGGGAAATCCACCTCGAGTTCGTAGGCCTCCCCCTGGTAACGTATATCGGCTGTCCGTCGGAGAACGCGGCGTTGGGGAGGAATTCCTTCCGTCGAGAGACCTTCGTTCGCCTGATGTTCCAGCTTCTTGAAGGCCTCACTCAGCGATTCAGTGTCCGTATTCTCCTCGCTTTGAAAGTGGGGCGTTCCGTGGTCGTTCAGCAAATCTACCACCTCTAATCCGAAAGCACTCGTCATCCCCGCGAAGGGGGGGACGATAATCGTCTCGATACCAAGTAGATCAGCCACGAGTCCGGCCGTAAGTGGGCCCGAACCGCCAAAGGCCATCAGGGTGTAGTCACGAGGAGAAATGCCCCGCTGGACAGTGGAGCGCCGAATGGCATGGGCTTGATTCCAGGCAGCAATCTCAACAACGCCGGAGGCCATTTCCAGCGGGTCGAGCCCAAAAGTGTGGGCGAGCCGGCGCATGGAGCGCATGGCGAGTGCCTTGTTGAGTTTTACTTCGCCTCCGGCTAGGTGGAGCGGGCTTCGTGCCAGAACGAGATTTGCGTCTGTCAGAGTAGGTTCCTCTCCCCCACGCCCGTAGCACACTGGGCCGGGCTCAGCGCCCGCGCTATGGGGTCCCACGCGGAGCCTACCTTCCGTGCTTTTCCAGGCGATGGATCCGCCTCCCGTCCCGGTTGTCCCGACGTCTAACATGGGCAGCCTGAGGGGAAACTCATTTAGTTGGTGACGTGTGCTGCGCTTTGGTTCTCCGTCTTCAATCACCGCGATGTCGGTCGAGGTGCCTCCTCCATCGAGGGTGATAAGGCGGTGGTGGCCGGACAAGTTTCCCAGATAGGCTGCCGAAAGGGCGCCCGCCGCCGGCCCCGAAAGGACTGTGTTAATTGGTTTTTTCGCCACCTCCCGGGCGGTGGAGACTCCTCCGTTGCTCTTCATGACAAGAAAAGGCACCTCGCCAAAGAATTTTGCGATATTCTCCGAACTTTTCTCGAGATAGGCATTTATGCACGGCTTGATAGAAGCATCGAGGAGGGTGGTAACGGCGCGCTCGTACTCTCCCGGCTCGGGGATCACCCCGCTCGAAATGCTGACGAAGCATTCTGGATATTCGTTTTGAAACGCGTCCCACAGAATTTTTTCGTGTATCGGGTTGGCGTAAGAATGCAAGAGGCATATGCCGACGGCTCCGATGTTCCGATTTCGAAACCACCGCGCTATTTCAGTGGCGTTATCCTCACTCAGGGGTCGCAGAACATCGCCCGAGGCGGAAATTCGCTCGCCCGCTTCACATATTCGCTCCGGGGGGACTAGCGCATCCGGTGGTCGTTCCAGAAGAACTGACCCGAAGTTGCCTCCATTCCGGCTACATGTGATTTGGGATATACGCCCAAGTTCGAGCATGTGGGAAAAGCCCTTGGTGAGGACTAACCCCAAATTTTCGAACTTTCGCTCTAGAATTGCATTTGTGGCAACTGTTGTGCCGTGGTAAACGCCAGTTACCTGATGGGGCCGAATTTTTACCTCCGACATGATTTTTCTAACACCCTCGAGAAGCCCTTTGCTGTAGTCGTCGGGTGTGGTCGGTGTTTTGGTCGTGAAAACCTCTCCGGTGTCGGCGCGAATGCATACCACATCGGTAAACGTCCCCCCCGTATCAACACCGATTCGATACAAGTGTTTCGATGCCATGGAAGTGGTTTTTTCTCTATCGAGTAAAAAGGTAGGCTGCGGCTGCCGCGCAGCAGAGTCCAGCCAATTTGGCGTGCGAAAAATCTTCTCCCAGAATCACGGTAGCCAGAATGGCAGTGATTCCAGGATACAGAGCAGAAAGGGCAACCACCGATGCTGTACTTCCACTTGAAGAGCCTAATGCCAATGTGAGGAATAGCATAGCGACCATAGTTGCCAGAGCCGCTCCAAGCGGAAGCCAAAGATTCGAGTTGAATTCGGGAAGGGGAAGCTTGCCTCCGAAAATGCCCACGGCCACGATAATTGCCACTATGAGTCCCATGGTCGTCAAATGGGGAAGTGCCCCCAAGCGTTCTTGGCCCAGTTTCATAAAAAATCCCCAAGCTCCAAATCCTATTACGGAAAATGCGGTATAGGTCAGTGTCCGTGCATCCAAGGCATATCCCCTTGTCTAGTAGTATTCATCATGGGCTCTTCAATGCCATCCCATTCAATCATATTAGTAGTCCGCCCGAGACGGATTTATACCCCAGCCGAATGGATCAAGGAAAGAAGGGGTTCCTCTAATGGATCGGAAAGTGTGGTCATGTAAAAAGGGCCCTATCTTCCGATAGGGCCCCTTTTTAGGTCGCTTGCTCTTTATTCGAATAGAAACTCTTACCTTCTCTTAGCCTTTTTCTTTGTGGCTTTCTTCTTGGCCTTTTTCTTTGTGACTTTCTTCTTGGCCTTTTTCTTTGTGGTTTTCTTCTTGGCCTTTTTCTTTGTGGCTTTCTTCTTGACAGTTTTTTTCTTTGTTGCTTTTTTCTTGGCAGCTTTTTTCTTTGTTACTTTTTTCTTTGTTACTTTTCTCTTGGCAGCTTTTTTCTTTGTTGCTTTTCTCTTGGCAGCCTTTTTCTTTGTTGCCATACAACGTTCTCCCGGCCGGGCGGTCAGGCGCGCGATGGAAGCGCTTTGCATCGGTGGAGCAAGCGACGTCGTGGATCTGACTCGTCAAGCAATTTCCTTATATTTCTAAAAGCAAACAAATCGTCTCTATGCTAAGATTTTTATTTCATATGTACTCCGGCAGGTCAAGCCTTATTTTAAACAATTGTTTATTTTTCCTTCGAAAAGAAAATGAGCAAACCGTGATTTTTGTTATTCATTTTTGTAGCACTTATCACGAAGGAAAACAAAAATCTTTTTGCAGAGGATTCGTGAATGTTGTTTTATGAAGTACAAGGAAATATTGGACCGGGGTATTTTTTTTAGGAAAGGACGCATCAAGGGGTCTCGGTCTTCTTTATTCTGATTTTAGGGATGGTTCGACGAGGATTAGAATAGTTTGTATTATTTATTGCACGACTGGTGAAGCGGATGATCTTTGGGGCATACATATATGCTCAATGCCCTTTATGGCGCATTGAGGGTCGGTGGGTCTATTATGAGATGGTGGTGCTAAATTTGTTTTGGTCTGCCTTTATTTTATTCGGAACTAGGTAGGTGTTTTCATTTCTTGTCTAGCTATTGACCATAAGGGTTAGCATAGGCCCCTGACGATGAGTTGTTTGTTGTGCTGGATGGCCCATGCGTGCACTGAATCACAAGCAGTTCTGAGGTCTTTTTTCTGCTTTTTGGTTGCCATTTTGTGCAGGACGATGAGGTGAAGGTTGCTTTTGTGTATGCATCCTCCCATGTGGCCAGTATAGAGGCAGAGAATTCGTGAATAAAGATCCGTGTCCATTCGGTAGCTTTCAATTATGTCGGTATATTCTGGGTTAGAGAAAATCCGCTTCACATTATTCTTCTGCTTCACTATCGTGGGCCTCGAAGTTTTTCTCCTGTTCATGACTAACTTGGTCTTTTGGCTCTCGATCTATTCTTGGAAGCGGAGGTGTTGACCTTGGGAGTTTCTAGGGCGCTGTTGCCGTTCTGGCTACGAAGAACTGAAATACGCATAACCGAGTACGTTCACTTCCCCCCGATTTATTTTGGGATTGAGGTAAACTCGGGGCAAGATTCCTTCGGTTTGTTCTCCTCTACGTTATCGAAGCCGACGGGCGGACTGTCGTGGATTTGGGGGTCAAGTCGAGTGCGGAGGCTACTTAGCCGACCGACCGGAACCCCATTTTCATGGACTGCCCAGACCGGGAAATCATCAATTTCTTGGTGTGCTGAGTAAGAATTCGTCCGGTCTGTAAAACGCGCGAACAAAATACCTCGGGACCGGTGAAAAGAATGGATCATTGAAAATGAGGGATTGGCTTAATTTTGGCGGGGATTATTGGTGGGCGTCCTTCACATTACAGCCCACCATTTGTCGTGACATCGTATCCGATCCGGGCTTCCTTCCCATCTGCTAGGATAGTCGCTAAATCCTCGAATTTTAGAGAAACTACGAGCGGTAAGAGGGGTTGGTGTCCTTCTTTCGCGGTTAAGCGATAAAATATGACTTGGAGCTAGAGTCACAACCTTCCAATCGATATTGAGGCCTATCTCCGAGAAATCAAGAAAATTTTTCGCCGAACTGCAAAAGGACTGAGAGATAAGGCATCCATGGAGGAATTTGGAAAGTGCGTGTTCGGTGAACTAGGTCTAACCGAGGTCGAGGTTATCCCCATAGCGCGGACTTCATTTGCAGTCCATAATTCGATTTCACTTTTTGGGTCTGGAAGCTTAAGGGAATTGGGTGCGGGAGTGGCATGAAATGGGACTTTATCTCTACACCAAGGGGTGGAGTACTGCACTGGGAGAAAAAAATCTTGGTAGCGACCGAATTTTGGATAGAGGCAGGGCATTTCTGGAAGATTCGGTAGCTTGTTCGGAATGCATCGGTCGCTACCAGGGAGGGCAGACCCTTCCGGCCTTCGTGAGAGAACGACCAGATTTCGTCGGAATCGAAACCGGGATGGCTCTTGCTGAGGGAAAGGCGTACATCGTTGTAGCTGGCAACGGCGGGTCAATTCGAAATGTTTGGGCACTCTATAGAGCGCTGGCCGGAACCGCAGCAGAAAGGGAGCTTCATCTTCTGGATGGAACCGACCCGAGTGGCTTGTTTGGAGAGCTTGTGGCGGGTGGAGGACGGTTTAGACCGGAAAATACGCTAATCGTTTCCGTGAGTAAGTCGGGTAATACGGGAAATGTAGTCCAGGAAACCCGTCTCCTCGCCGAACGGGGTTATTCGGTTCTTGCAATAATCGGCCCTGGTCCAAGCGAGCTAACAGCGCTGGCAGAAGAAAAGGGGTTCGATCGGTTTCTGCACCCGGACGAAGTGGGAGGGCGATTCACTGCGGGCCAGAATAGTGTTCTCCTCCCATTCTCGCTGGCACTAGGCGGTACCGATATGGCCCGGGCAGTTAATGCCGCTTTCGAGAAGGCGCATTTGCGGCTGGCTCCATCAATTTCGCCCGATGCTAACATGGCCAAAGCACTAGCCCTTGAATTGTGGCACGCCGAGCTGGGTGGCTACACCGAACTGTTCCTCCCTGTCTATTGTAAGGCGCTTTCGGGGCTTGGAGAACTCGTCGTCCAGCTGGTGCACGAGAGCTACTGCAAATCGGGAAAAGGTCAGACCGTAATATTTGCCGAAGCTCCCGAATGCCAACACCATACGAATCAGCGTTACTTCGGCGGGCGCCGGAACATGGGGGCCCTGAGTATCCGCGTGAAATCCTACGAAAACGATACGGCTCTCCGAGAAGATGTTTCGGCGAGTGATTTCCTCGATCTCGAACACGCCGGAGTCGCGGCCGATGCGGATCGCCGCGGTACTCCGCATATGACGCTTACTCTTGACATCCTTGGGTCTGAGGATGTGACATTTGCAATCGCCCTATGGCAGTGGGTGGCGGTCTACGGAGGTCTACTACGGAAGGTTAATCCGTTCGATCAGCCTTCAGTGGAGGGTAGCAAGAGAACAACCGCTGAAATGTTCGAAGGGTTCAATCCTTCGGCGCGCGATACACTTGGAAAATTCACACGGGAGGCCTCCCACACCCTTTAAATTTTCATTCCGGTTTCACATTGGGGTTCTCGTGTTTTTTGCTGGGGCCTTACCAGAATGGCATATGTAATTATTCCGAGATCGAAGTGCAATTTTTTTTCCGTCTGTTTTGTAGGATGCTAGAAGGAGGCGTCGTGTCCCTAGTCGTCGATCATCACGCTCATATCTCCCTGAACTACGGTCATTCTACCAAATCGAGTACAGAAGAGGTCTTCCGGGGGATGGAAGAGGCAGGAGTTGATCCAAAGCATAACTATCGATTTGGCTTCGCTCTACGGGGGCGATTACCGTGTGGGGATTACCGAGGCAGCAGAGATATGCTCTCGCCACCCAGATCTCTTGATGTGATTTGCCTATTTGCATCCTCCTCTTTATGGAATTGACGAATGCCTGCGACACTGTGATGAGGCCGTGAAGAAAATGGGGCACTTAGGATTGAAGCTGCACCCGGTGTCGGACGCGCACCCGGCAAACAGTCGGGAATACGTTTATCTTATTATGGAAAAATCCCTTTCTCTCTACCAGGAGCTTCTAGGATTGGATAAGGTCCAGGACGTAATCTTCGAGGGGGAAGAAGTCGGAAAACTGCTTGAGCTGAAAGATCCGAAATTCCGCATCGTCCACCTCAAGGTGAGGGATGATATTCTCGAGCTGATGGAATTCATCCAGCCTGCAGGAGAGAATAAGGCCCACCTCATGGCCAACGATTTGGGTATTACCCATTTCTGCTTTAGGGTCGAAAACGCTGCCGAATTGATTTTGAAAATTCAGGCGGCTGGTTATTCCTTTTCAAGCGATACACCCGTGACCACCCCCACCGGGCGAAAAGTAGGGTATTTTCGAGATCCGGATGGCATCCTCGTCGAAATCCTTCAAGAGCCAATATTTTCCAATTGCGGAAATGAATTTTAGAGGAAAAAAGAATGAACCCATTTTCAATGGAAGGCCGCGTTGCCGTTGTGACTGGTGGTGCTACCGGAATTGGACTGGCCATCGCAAGCGGAATAGCCCGGGCCGGTGCGCGGGTGGTACTTTCGAGCCGATCGCTCAAAATGGGCAAGGAGGCTGCTCATGCTCTTTGCGACGAAGGTTTTTCTGCTGAATTTTTCCCGTGCGATGTGTGTTCGCCGGATCAGGTGGCCGGGATGGTTGAGGGTGTCCTCAAAGAGCACGGGCGGCTCGATGCGATGGTGATGTGCGCGGGGCGCCTAATTGTGAAGCCAGCACTTGAATTCACGGCCAGAGAAATTGACGAGCTCCTCGGCGTCCATGTTCGGGGGGCGTTTATCTGTGCTCAATTTGCAGCTCGGGCCATGATCGAGCGTGGCGGCGGAAAAGTAC
>Ga0315336_1006300_pt1 | contig 12229 bp, 8 predicted proteins | sample ASW5metaG_FD_204512 | JGI IMG/M metagenome (GOLD analysis project Ga0315336, IMG submission 204512) | Ammonia-oxidizing marine archaeal communities from Monterey Bay, California, United States - ASW #5 | ecosystem: Environmental > Aquatic > Marine > Intertidal zone | place: USA: California...
AGTATGCTGTCAAGAACCATAAGGTTCACATTATTACAAATGGAATATCCTTATCCGAAAAGGTGGTGAAGCAGTTAGTCGACTTTCGCATACGTTCTTTATTTAGCTCAGGACTGCTATATATGGGAGTTTCGCTTGAAGGACGTGAAGAATTTCACGATAAAGTAACTGTAGTTCCAGGTTCTTATAAAAAAACACGGGCTGGATTGGAACGCCTTGTCGCTCAACGAAAACAATTTGGCGGGAAATATCCACTAATGCACCTGACTTGCGTTATTAGTTCGGGAAACGTGATGGATCTGGTGCCACTTTATGATTACGCTGAGGAATTAGGAATTGATGTTTGTAATTTTGTTCTGCAAAATCCGGCCACCTATTGGCATGCCAAAGATTATAATCAGGATCATCACTTGTTAAAAAAAACTCCACCGATTGATGAGATTGATCCAAAAATTTTAAAAAATCAACTCGATTTATTGGTAACAAGGGGGAACGATTATTCGACTCACCTGCGCTTTTCGCCAAACTATATAACACCAGAAGAAATTGTTCGGTACTATTCAAACAAAAGTTCGTATAAGAATTACCGTTGCTACACTCCATGGACTAAGATGGCTTTTTCTGCATATGGAGATGTTTTTAGTTGCCCCCATTATAGATTAGGAAGCTTTGACAACGAAAATGATGCTTCTCCCTGGAATTCAAAAAGGTCTAGCGAATTTCGTGAGCGTATTAAGAATGAAAAAATATTTCCGGGCTGTCTAGGTTGTTGTCAGTCTGAATACATTGGACCGGGAAATTAAGGATTAGGCAATTATGAGAGTTTTATTATTGAGACCAGCAGCGGAAAAAAAATCAATGGCACGTGTTTTGCCTCTTGGCTTACTAGCGATAGGTTCTGTCCTAAAAAGAGCCGGGCACCAGGTCAGAATCCTTGACCTGAGAATTTCTAACTCAACGGACGAAGAATTAAATTCTGTGATGCAATCCTTTGATCCTCAAGTCGTTGGCATTGGGGTTATGACCATTGAGTGTAAATATGGATTCATAGATGCCGCCAAGGTGAAAGAAATAAATCCAAGGGTGACGGTTATTTTTGGTGGGCCTCATTGCTCGCATGAACCACGATTTATTCTTAATGACCCCAATGTAGATTTAATGGTAAGTGGCGAAGGTGATATTACCATTGTAGAGTTGATCGATGCCTTGGAAGAAGGTAAGGATGTTGAAAGTGTTCCTGGTATTGCTTACAAAAAAAACGGGTCTTATGTTCGCACATCCGACCGACCGGTCATCCGTGATCTAGATAAGTTTGACCAGGAGTATAATTTGATTGATCTAGAACGATATTTTAATTTTCAATCTTCTATGGATTTTTTCCCTGTTTTTCGAAATAAAAGATTTATTCCGCTAGTGACTTCAAGAGGATGCCCGTTTAAGTGCACTTACTGTCATGATATTTTTGACAAATCAATTCAGTATCGTTCGCCGGAGGCGGTGGTTGATGAAATCGAATACCTGATAAATACGTATGGTATTAGAGAGTTTCATATCGTGGACGATGTTTTCAACGTCAACATGAAAAGAGCAAAAATTGTGTTGGATGCCATCATCCAGCGTAATTTAAATATTCATATATCTTTCCCGAACGGGTTACGTGCAGATTTTTTTGATGATGATTTGATTGATAAAATGCAGAGGGCCGGCGTGTATAGGATGGCTCTGGGAATAGAGTCCGGCTCTCAGAGAATCCAAGACATGATCAAAAAGGATTTAGATATAAATATTATATATGACGTTGTGGAAAAACTTACGCGTGCTCGAATGAGTGTCCACGGATTTTTCATGTTGGGGTTTCCATCTGAAACTCGGGAGGAAATGAGGGAGACGATAGACTTTGCGTGCGAACTAGGTTTGACTACGGCTAATTTTTCACTGGTAATCCCCAATCCAGGAACAGATTTAAGGCAGACTTTTATCGAGTCTAGAGAAAGCAACTTCGAAGACTTCTCAGAGTATACCTTCGACGCCGCATCATGCAATGCAAGTGAGGTGGAGGGAGATGATCTAGTAAAACTAAAACGGGAAGCAAATCGCAGGTTTTATTTGAGTGCCCAACGTTTTAGGCATGTGCTCCGGGCAGTTGAGCCAAAGTGGATCATGCGATCCATGATAAACACACCACTAGCATTATTGTGGCGAAACGCAATCGCCCCAACCAACGCCCCGACGCAAAATTAGGTTTGGTCTCAATAAAATCTCTTCACCGTTTGTACACTTTTTTCTGAGCCTGAAGCATTACGACCCGGTAATTAATAACTAGGTTGTCTTTTAAGAATTGAGAGTAACTTGCTAAAAGTAGAAATGTATGATTGATCCACTACAAATTTCAGTGGTTATTCCGGTGTTTAACGAGGAACTCGTTTTACATGAGTTTTATCCACGTTTAAAGAAAGAGGCGGAAAGTTGGGGCAAATCGTATGAATTGCTGTTTGTGGATGATGGCAGCACGGACAGATCGTTTGCTTTGATTTGCGAATGGAAAAAAACAGATTCTAATTTGCGCGTTGTAAAATTTACTAGAAACTTTGGTCAGCAAGCTGCTGTTCTGGCTGGTTTTCGGCAAAGCAAGGGTGATATTGTTGTGCAAATCGATTCAGACCTACAAAATCCACCGGAAGAAATAAATCGATTATTGAATGCTTTCACAGATGAAGTGGACCTTGTTGTGACTATTCCACGCAAGCGCCGTGATAGTTCGTTACGGATTTTAGGGTCAAAGGTTCTTCATTGTTTCGCGCAGGCGTTGTTTGGAAATCGTTTTAAGTTAAACTTGAGTTCTTTTCGCGCAATGCGGCGAAGCGTCATTGAAAAAATTGATCAGCGCCAAGATCGATCGCGCTATATGGCGGTATTGATGAGTTGGATGGCAGTTCCCACTGTGCATGTGGAAGTTGATCATCATTTAAGAAAAACAGGACAAACAAAATACGGTTTCCTACCCCTCCTTCGCTTAACCTGGGATTTGATTACGGGTTATTCCAATTTTCCATTACGATTGGTTACATATCTCGGATTGTTTGGTGCGAGTATGGGGTTTGCGATAATGATGTTCCTATTGTATCAGCGCTTGGTCGCCGGAATTTTGATTGAAGGGTTTGTTGTGTTGTCTGCAGTTTTTTCTTTTTTCGCAGGAGTTCAATTGTTATCAATTGGTTTTCTTGGTGAATATCTTGGCAGGGTTCATTTGCAAATACAGAATAGGCCTGATTACATTGTCCACAAGGTGATTGATTGATGCAAGTAAAAAAAATAACATCTTTAATTATAGAACCGACAAACACCTGTAACTTGCGATGTACCTTTTGTTTTGTGACGGAAGGTATGACGCGTGAAGGTGGTTTTATGGACTTCTATTTATTTAAAAAAGTGATCGACGATTATCCGGAGTTAGAACACTTGTGTATGCACAACTGGGGAGAGCCGCTTTTGCACAAGAATATCTTTAAGATGATTGATTATGCCAAAAGTAAAGGGGTCCACTATGTGGTTATGAATACAAACGGGACCCTGCTAACCGATAAAATGATTCATCGAATTGTAGATAGCAAGCTAGATATAATTCGTTTTTCAATCGATGGTTCTGCAGAAACCTTTAAGAAAGTGAGAGGAGTCGATCTAGAAAAAATTGAAGAAAATATTATCAAACTAAAAAAAGAAAAAGAGATAAGGCGTCCCGAGTTAGGAATGGGTGTGGTTTTTACTGTAGAGGATGATACCGAGGGAGATGCGGAGGACTATATTGCCTACTGGGAAAGGATTGTCGATCATGTTCGTTTACAACCAAAACTTATCAGGGGTCCCCGAACGGATATTTGCCCAGAACCCTTCGGAAAGGACTATGGCAAATTGGTTGTATTATGGGATGGCAGGGTGATTCCTTGTTGCGTTGATTACAATGCTGAACTTACTCTTGGGAATGTTCAGAATGATACAATTCCAAATTTTTGGAAAAATGAAAAGATTAATCTCTTGCGTGAACAGCATCTAAAAGGAGAATTTCCAGATACCTGTGCTGATTGTAATGAATGTGAAAGCACTAAGGCAGAGAAACGGTTTTTCATTAATGCGTTGGCCGAATAATTGATTATATGACCATTTTAGAGTCCACAATTATAAAAGAAAAAGTTATTGAAGAAAATAAGCGTATCCACGCGCTGGAAGATAAATTCTATCTTGATAGGCATCCAGAACAAACAAATTTTTACCAGTCCCGCATATTAAGAAAAACAGTCGATCAAGTGTGCTCCTTGATGAATTCTACGGGGGGCAATATTTTGGAGTTGGGATGTGGAACTGGGTATTTATATCTGGAATTTTTAAAGCGTGGATACAAATTAACCGGAGTCGACTTGTCAGCTGAAATGATAAACGTGTTGGAAGATCGAATTACGAAGGATTGCAGAAAACGTTCCAGATTGGTTGTCAGTGATGTAGAGACATTCGCTGATACCGACAATAAGAAATACTCCGCGATTATTCTTTCAGCTTTATTACATCACCTGTACGACTTTGAATCCGTGGTTAAGATATATTGTGATCGATTAATTCCTGGAGGTATTTTCCTGATATTTTTCGAACCTCTCAAGCAAGGTATTAAATCGTCCATTCGCTACGCTATTCATAAAACTTTGGCTAATATTGATGAGGATTTTTATCGGCGCAAAATGGTGCGGTGTGGAGTTTCTCTTTTGGAAGAGGAGTACCACGACTCAGATTATCAGCGCCGATTTGGTGGAATCGATCCTTACAAACTAGCGGGTTTATTCACAGAAGAAGGTTTTAAAATTATAGAAATTAAAAAATATTGTGCCCGACGCTATGGCCTGAGTTCTTTCCTTGCTAATTGTTTATTTAAAACCCAAAACACTTTCAACCTCTTGGCGCGAAAATAACGCTGACTGGCTGCTATTTGAATCCTGGTTAGAGGTTCAGTGACTTAATTCCCGTTTAGACTACTTACACAAGTTCTAGAATTTTTAGGTGTTGAAGGTTGGGAGAGTTCCGGAGAGCATCTTCACCTTTTGGACTGATTTTGTTTCCAGCAACATTGAGTTGTTCAAGGGTGGTAAAGTTTTTCGACTCTGCTATGTGAAAAGCGCCGTCGTCCCCAATTGCATTTAAAGTAAGTACCAACTGCCGCAGCAGTGGAAAAGCTGTTGAAGATGCCAAAGATTTTGCACCTTCAGCATGAATCCAGTTTTCATTTTCTAGTAGTAGGTTTTCGAGTGCTCCAAAATATTTTGATTTGGCCAGAGCGGTTATACCCATATCGCCGATATTGTTGTTATTTAAACGAAGAAATTTTAATGATTTCATATTTGGACTTTCCGAAAGAGCTTTTGCTCCCCCCGGGCCTAGTCTATTTTGTCCCAAGTCAAGAGATTGGAGTAAATTTAAATTAGGTGACTCAGAGAGCGCCTTTGCTCCTTCTGCGCGAATATCGTTATTGTTAAAATCAAGAATTTTTAGTTGGGTAAGAATGCTGGATTTTGATATAGAGATTGCACTATCTGTTGATAAGTCATTGTTGACTAGAAATAACGTCTCAAGATTACAAAGCATCTCTGACTGGGATAACGCATAAATTCCATCATCTCCTATATGATTATTGTTCAGGGCTAGTTTTTTAAGATTAGGAAAAGCTTTCGACTGTGCGAGGACTTCTATTCCTGTTTCTGAAATTGAGTTTTCTGAAAGATCAAGAGATTCGAGTTTATTTAAATTATACTGAGCAAACTCTTTTACCCCTTCGTTGCCAAGACAAGTATCACGCAGTTTCAAAGTTTTTAATCTTTGCCCAAAGTCAGAGTTTGCGAGCGAACGCATTCCTAAAGATTCAATTCGGTTGTAAGACAGATTCAAAGTGTCAATTTTGCTTAGCGATGTAGAAAGTGACAGGGCTTTGGCTCCCAACGCTCCGATTTCATTGCTAGAGAGATCTATGGAAGTAAGGTTGGGTAGGCATGTTGCTTTAGATAGAAAAAAAACCCCTTCATCGTCTAAATTATTATTAGATAATGAAAGTATTCCCAGACATTCTAACCATTTTGAGACACAGAGGTGCTTGATTCCATTGGAAGCCATCCCCGTCTCACCAAGGTCCATTAACTGAAGATGTTTGAGAGGTTCGATAGAGAATAGTTTTTGAAAATCGCTTTCCGTAAGTCGATTACCCTGTAAGTTTAGATTCTTACCGTGGTGGTCGAGTCTTTGAAGGACAAGTTCTCCAAGCTCTGTTTCGTTAGCATGTTTTTCAAACGAACGCAGGAACTCAAGGCTGTCGTCGATGTCCTTTGCTTCCTTCATTGGCTCAATAATTTTGGCCGTAGGCTAATTTGTAAAATCTCTGATCTTGTATAAAAGATTTTACAGGTCATTTCCTTGAAAGCAAGCAAAGTAATCAATACTGAAATTGTAACTACAGGAAATAGAACAGGATTGGGTTGGTGAGGAGATTTAGTTGAGGTTTACGGATACGGCTTTTGATACACCACTTTCTTCCATAGTAATTCCATAAAGCACGTCGGCAAATGACATGGTTTTCTGGTTATGGGTAATGAGGATAAACTGGGTCTTTTCGGACATTTGCTTAAGCATCTCCTGAAAGCGGATGACATTGGCTTCATCAAGAGGAGCATCAACCTCGTCCAAAAGACAAAATGGACTGGGTCGCACTTTGAAAACTGAAAACACGAGAGCGATAGCAGTCATCGCCTTTTCTCCACCTGAAAGGAGGGTAATATTCTGCATTTTTTTACCGAGAGGGTTAGCGCTAATGTCAACTCCGGACTCAAGCGGATTGGATTCATCAGTGAGAGAGAGCTTAGCTTTCCCACCATAAAATAGATGAGCAAAAATTTCTTTGAAGTTCTCGTTGACTTTCTCGAAGGTATCAAGAAAGCGCTGTTTGGTCGTGCGATTGATCCGTTCAATGGTTTGGTGGAGGAGGTGAATGGAGTCCGCCAAGTCTCCCTGCTGTGTTTTTAGAAACAGATAGCGTTCGTTAGTTGTTTGGAAGTCTGATAATGCCGCCAGATTTACTTCTCCCATGCCCCCAATTTTTTGCTTAAGTTCACGAACTGATTGATCAACTTCTTGAACATTAAACTCTTCTGGCGGGAGATCCATCAATTCAGAAAGTGCCACGTTGAAATCTTCGAAGGTACGTTCCTCGATGTGAGCGAATTGAATATTAATTTCAGACCGCTTGATTTCAATTTTTGAAATCATTTCGGTAAGCTCCTGGATTTTTCTTAAAAGCTCTTTTGACTCCAGCTCCATTTGTTTGACGGACTCCTCTTTTTCTCTGAGAGTTTCTTCTTCGCGTATTACCTCTTCTTCTAATCCATCTTTCTCTCTCGCGTTTTCTATAATTTCATTTTCGATAGACTCAATGGCTTGTTGGGTTTCATTAATTTTCTTTTGACCTTCAGTAGTGCTATTCTCACGTTTCTGGATCTCATGGCGGTGGTTTTCCTGTTGGAGATCGAGTCGGCTAATCTCGGTTAGGGTGTTTTCTCTTTTTCCTTTTAATGAAGCTATGCGGACTTTAACATTGCTAATTTCATTGGATGTTTCTTCTAGTATGGTTCTGGAGGAGTCCAGTTCTTCGCGGCAGGAGTTCAATGCCTCGTTCTGCCGCTTTTTTTCAATATTGGATTTTTCTATTTCTTCAATTAATAATTGTTTATTTGACTTTAACTCCGCAAGCTCCTGATATCCTGCGCTTTGTTCCTGTTCAATTATAGAAAGTTTATTTTTAAGCCGTTCTATTTCTTTCTGATATTGTTCCTGTTTATTGTGGCTGTTGTTTAAAACCAAAGCCACTTCGTGAATAGCTTGACCTGCGTCTTCAAGTTGCTGTTCCACCTCTGCCAAGACGCTTTGCTTTTCTTCTAAAACTTTACAAGCGGATTCTACGTTTTCGTTGAGTTGACCTGTTTTGGCCGCAAGTTCTTCCATCTCGCGATTTTGCGAAAGTAAATTGGAAGAGTTTTTCTGAGTTGACCCTCCGAAAACCATTCCCTGGGCATCAATCATTTCGCCATTCTGAGTGACTACGGTTCCTTGAAATTCTGGTTTCTGAAAAACCTGAACAGCTGTTGCTAGATCGGTAACGAGTACCACGTTTCGGAGCAACATTTCGATAATTTCTTGGTACTCCTCCTCGCATTCTACAAAGCTAAGAGCTTTTCCAAGTATTCCCGGATTCCCATTCAGGTAAACTGGCGGAGCGTTGGCCGCTTTCATATCCAGAGGAATAAATGATCCTCGACCTGAAGAATTTTCTTTTAAATACGTAATGGCTTCGAAAGAATCGTCATAAGAATTTACGATTACGCTTTGAAGTTTTTCTCCTAGTGCTGTTGTGATGGCCATTTCGTACTCAGCTGGAGTTTTCAGGACATCGGCCAGAACCTTATGAAGCCCATTTAGACGACCGCCGTTTTCGTTGTAATTCATGAGAGATCGGACACCGTCTTGAAACCCTTCGAAAGTATTTCGTAGCTCCCTGAGGGAGGTCAGGAGAGAAGATTGGGATAGGTATTCTTCCTTAAGTGTATTCAGCCGATCTGTTTCAGATGATAATTGTTGACGCTGTTGTTCCGCTTTTTGATGTAGGGCTTTGCGGTCAATTTTCAGTTTTTCCAGTTGTTCTGTTTTCTTCTGGAGCGCGTCATTCGACTGATTCAAAGAAATTAAAACTTCTTCCTTAAGGGAACTGGTTTCTTCGTATTCCGTGTTTAGTTTTTTATCCCGATGTTCCAGTGTTTCTCCTCGGGTTTCCAAGGCTGCCAGATTGCTTTTCTTTTGAGCAATGTTATGGAGCAGCTCCAAGATCTGCCTGTCCCCCTCCTTAACCTGATTTTCGAAATTGCTTAATGTGCCTCTCTTTTCATCAAGTATTTGATTTTCTAACACCAGCTCATTCTCTGCAGAGTTTATTTCATTGGAAATGATGCCTAACTGAATGCGCTGATTTTTATTCTGGTTGGCCTGATCTGCTATTTCTTTCTGCAAACGGTCAATATCATCAGTCGCTGAACGGATGTCTGTTTCCGCCTGACCAATCTGTGAATTTTTTAATTCTATGGTATGTTCGTTTTTGCTCATTTTGCTAGCCAGTTGATACACGCGTTCTCTTTTTTCGTTTAGGAGCCTGAGAGCTTCTTCAATTTCGAGATTTAGTTGAGTGATTTGATTATCTAGGAAAGAAGCCCGTGTGTTTTTTTCGGCTTTATTTTCAGTTTGAGCCGAGAACTCTTCTTCAATTGCTTTCAGGTCGACTGTATATTGGCGGATTTTTTTAGCGAATAATTTTAAAGAAAGCTCTTTAATTTTCCCTTGGTATTTTTTGTAGCGTTCGGCTTTGGCCGCCTGACGCTTCAAAGACCCAGCCTGACGACCCAACTCCTGAACAATATCGGTAATACGTTCTAAATTTTGTGTTGCAGCGTCTAGTTTGCGTAGGGCTTCATTTTTCCGGTGCTTGAATTTCAAAATGCCCGCCGCTTCTTCTATCAGGATCCGACGGTTTTCCGGTTTCGAAGCAATAATATCTTGAATGTGTCCCTGTTCGATTACGGACAGCACCTTGGGGCTAATACCAACATCCAGCAAAAAGTCAGTAATATCTTTCAGTCGACATGGTATTTGGTTAATATAAAATTCGCTTTCGCCGGAACGGTGATAACAGCGGGTGACTTTGACCTCTTCTGAAATGTTAGGTAAGTTGGCGATGCGGATTCCCTGCGGGACCTGGCTCAGCGTAAGTGAGATTTCGGCTCTGTTAAGAGGTTTTCTCGTGGAACTGCCATTGAAAATTAGGTCCGTGGATTTTGTTCCACGAAGGGATTTTGAACTTTGCTCTCCTATTACCCACCGAATGGCATCGGAGACATTACTTTTTCCACATCCGTTAGGGCCGACGATAGCAGTGAATCCAGGGGTAAAATCAATATGGGTTCCATCAACAAAGGACTTAAATCCGTCTAATTCTAGACTTTTCAATAGCATTTGCGTTCCAACATCTCCAATTGTTTCAAGTATCTTCCAACCTCGTAGTTGGTACGAGATTAGCCCATCCAAAAGGACTTGTAAAGGGAAAATTATACCACTTCTAGCGGTATAATATTCAAAGAGCCACTGTATCTAGTGGTACTTTGATAAGATTTTTGGAGTCACAGGTGTTAAAAAGTACATTTGGAGGTTTATGCTTGACGGGTAATATGGAATAGTTTGAAATTTAAATACATTTCACCGGTGGATACTAAGGAGACCGACTGAGATGAAGCTTTATTCTTACAACAAATGCGGGACCTGTCGTAAAGCTAAAAAATTGCTTGATACAAAGAAGGTTTCTTACGATGAAATAGATATCACTGAAACACCACCTCCAAAGTTGGTTCTGAAGAGAGCAATCAAAGCCAATGGGATAAAAAAGCTCTTCAATACGAGTGGCGAGCAGTACAAAAAGCTAGGCATTAAAGACAAGATAGGAACTATGACCGAAACGCAGGCACTCGACCTACTTGCAGGGAACGGTAGATTAGTCAAAAGACCTATCGCAGTCGATGGCAACCGGATAACTGTCGGCTTTGATGAAAACGAGTACAAAGAGGTTTGGTCTAAAGGTTAAAAGTTTTTTTTGAGCAAAGCTAGTTCGAGGGTTATTTCCTTATGGATTTGTTTTCGTTGAAAACCAAATTAGAAAATCATCATCCCGTGGTTCGGGCATCAGTGGCAGAACACCTGCTGACGGCGTCCGTTCTCGTGGTGTTGTTCATTCATAATGATAAAACTTTTGTTTTGATGACCCGTCGCGCTAGGCACTTGAAGGTCCATCCTGGAGAAATGGCGTTCCCGGGGGGCAGATATGAAAAAAAGGATGGGAACTTGTTGTCAACCGCACTTAGAGAAACACAAGAGGAAGTTGGGCTGGAGTTGGACGAATCTTTGATAAGCGCCACCCTTCCCATTGTACATACCCTGACAGGATATGAGGTAACCCCCTATGTTACTATTTTACCAGCGCGTCCACGGATTGGTGGGTTGAGCGATGAGGTTGAGGAAGTGTTCGAGATTCCACTGGTTAAGCTTCTGTATACCCAGCAACAAAATCCTCGATACAAGGTGGAAGAAAATATGTTTATTTATTGGTATGGCACCAACCGAATTTGGGGAGCTTCTGCGAAAATTTTGCAGAAGATAAAGCGCCTTTGTTCCCTTTGAAAAATCCTTCTTACAACTAAAGACCGGGCTATTTATGGAAGATATTCGTATTCTTTTTCTTGCACCCAATTGGAGAGTTTCGCTGGCGCGTGTATTTCGGAAATTACTGACGGAACAGGTTACTCTTGTTGGTGCGGACAGCGATCCTCACTCTGCTGCACTGAAAGTGATGGACCGTAGTTACGTAATCCCTCAATTTTCAGAACAAGGATGTATTGATAAAATATGCAGTATTTGCGCAAAAGAAAATATTCATACTATCCTCCCGACGACTAACAAGGCAATTGAGTTCATGGATAACCACCGCGACCAGTTCGACAAAGACAATCTATTACTATATCTTGCAGATTCTACTGTAATTCAAACTTGTAATGATAAACGTAAGCTAGCCGATTTTTTTAGGCGTAATAATATTGCTTCGCCCGATCTGATTAATCCTAAAGAACCATTTCCTAGATTTCCTTTGATTGCCAAGGAGACTTATGGGGAAGGTGGAAAGAATTGTTTCAAGGTAGAAAATCAGGCTGATTTGGATTTTTATTCGAAAAAAATACCAAATCATATTTTCCAGAGATTTGTTCAAGGCAGGGAATTTAGTATTGATTGGTTTTCGGATAAAAAGGGTACTCCTATTGTGACTGTTCCTCGGGAAAGACTGGCGATTCGAGCGGGCGAAGTGATGGTAAGTCGCATAGAATTGATTCCTGATATCATTGAATCCGCTAAAAAGGTGGGGACTCGTCTACAACTGCGAGGTCCTGCTAACTTTCAAGGAATTTTAGAAGAGTCGGGAAAGTTTTTTTTCACCGATGTTAACCTACGTTTTGGGAGTGGTGTCTTACACACCATCCATGCAGGAGCGGATATTCCCGGAATGATGCTCCAGGAACTCGTTGGAGGGTCGATTGATAAAAAATTTATTTCCGTGACGAAT
>Ga0315336_1006301_pt1 | contig 12228 bp, 9 predicted proteins | sample ASW5metaG_FD_204512 | JGI IMG/M metagenome (GOLD analysis project Ga0315336, IMG submission 204512) | Ammonia-oxidizing marine archaeal communities from Monterey Bay, California, United States - ASW #5 | ecosystem: Environmental > Aquatic > Marine > Intertidal zone | place: USA: California...
GCCAAAACCTGCGGAGCTATCTCCAGATCAAGTTGTGTCTGCTCGTGAAATGGATTCAGTAATTGAAACTCACAAGATAATGTCAAAGATCTTGGCGATGGCAGTTGCTTGCAATCAGACAAAAGTCTTTAACATGGTTTTCACGGACAACTTTGCTAACGTCCGGCGTACAGGAGAGACTTATACCCACCATCTTTTGACACACGAAGAAATTCTTGACCCAGATGTCGGTTACCAGCCTTTGAGCTTTTGGTTCAATCAGCGCAGCATGGAAGGGATGGCTACGTATATTGATATCTTGTCTAGTGTGCGAGAAGGTGATGGCACGCTCCTTGATAACTGCCTTATCTTTGCATCAAGCGAGACCAATTACGCGCGTCTGCACACTATTGATGGCGTTCCCGTTTATCTTATCGGTGGCGCCGGCGGTCGATTTAAGACTGGAACGTACGTTGCTGGAGGTGGGGATGCCATTACCCGTGTCGGCTTGACAGCAATGAAGGCAATGGGCGTACCTATATCAAAGTGGGGTACGAAGTCCTTAGAGACGACCAAACCAATCTCAGAAGTGCTGGTTTAGCGTTTCTAGTCGGCAGACTTTCCAGCTTAGACTGATTTTCGAGAGGTAACGTCGATGATGTCTACAGTGCTGACGCTTGTGAAAACGTTTTTCCTTGCTGTTGTTGGTGTTGCGCCTCTTCTAGGAAACGGGCTCCTGGCGAACGCTGCGGAACAGCCTGGGTCTCCGTCTGGTATCACCCTACAGGAACAGGGGCACGGATGGGCGATAAACGATAGCGAAGGTATGGCATTGTATACTTACGCGCGCGATGTCCAGGATGGAAAGTCCAGTTGTGTAGAGGATTGTGCAATCACTTGGCCACCATTATTGGCTAGTAAGGAAGCTGAGACAGATGCCAACTGGAGTCTAATCAATCGGGAAGATGGTACTAAACAATGGGCTTATAAAGGTAAGCCCCTTTATCGATACAGTGTTGATCAGTCGCCAATAGACACCTACGGAGAAGGAGTGCGAGCTCAATGGGCGCTTGCCTTTATCCCGGTTCTTACTCCGCCAGGAATCAAAATACAAAAAACATTTGTGGGGTATGTTGCCGCCGACAATGAACGTATGACGTTATATGCTCCTGACGGCGAGATAGACTCAAGAACTGTGTGTGTCAATAATACCTGCGGTCCAGACTGGAGTCCGATGTTGGCGCCATGGGCGGCTCACGACTTAGGTGAATGGAGAACAATTTCCCGCCAGGATGGCTTGCGGCAGTGGACATATAAAGGGCGGCCTTTATTCACCTATGCGTCTGACGTTCATCCGCGTGAAACAAACGGGAAAGGAGTGAAACTCGCTGCAAACGGTGGTTCTTGGGGGCCGGTTGTATTGCAACAAAGGCCCCCTTATCCCGACTGGGTTACCGTTCACAATACAGATGCCGGGCAAATGCTCGCCACGTTGGATGGTATGAATATCTATACATTTGATCCGAGCCGGGACCGGAGTTTGGACCAAGAATTGATTGCTGAATGCCCACTTGAATGTCTCGATGCTGAGTGGATTCCGATATTAGCGTCTGAAGTCCAAGTTTCTCCTGGTGGCAACTGGGCAATTTTTACGTTGTCAGATGGTTCTAGGCAATGGGCATACAAAGGAAAACGCCTATTCACTAATAGTCGGGACAAAACTCAAGGGTCTTTCCTTGGGTATCGTCATGGAGGTAATCGTGCATGGAACATTGTTATGCACTCAGAGGATGGGTTGGTAGGGACGTTACGGTCACCCTAGCTATTCCTATAGTGGCTTCGATTTAGCTGTAAGTAGTGGCTGGTTAAGCAAGTAAGCTAATTGGGGAGAAAAAAAATGAAATCAGCATGTAGCGGTCTTGTAATGACCGCTTTTCTTGCCATCGGCGGGGCAACTTGGGCACAAAGTGCTAGTGAAAGCGCCTCGGGTAAGGTTTTTCAAAGCATAGATCAAAGAACTATCCAGGCCGCATTATGGGAGGAAAACGGTCAGCCCATGGTTGCTAGGGGTACTGAGGCTGTGAATGCTGCTCCATCAGACGCGATAAGAGTAACGGTAAGAATTTTTGGTACCACAGGGATTCGCGAAGTAACTATTCCCGGTGGATCGAAGTTTCTACCGCCCAAGGGCCCTAATGACACTGTTGTTTATCTTCTCAGTGGTCACATGACCGCTACTCTAGGTGATACGGTTAGTGAGCTTACACCCGGCGATGTTCTTCAAAAGTCTGGCAGTGCATACAACGTCTATGAGTTTCATGAAGACTCAGTGATTGTCGAACATTACGTTCCGTCCCCGTAATACGGTATCCGCAGTAAGAATTACACATGGATTTTTTTTTGGAAGGCCGATTTCCAATTGTTAAGGCATAGGCTTTTCTTGACTCGTGGTGGAATTAAGGTGCCCGTTTCGTAGGGCGGCCAAAAAGCATGACTATTGCAAACTACTCCTGGATCTTCCTTTCTTTCTACGTTGGAATGATGATCTGTTTCGGTATTATAGGTCACCGGCGCGTTCAAAATGCTGACGACTACGCCACGGCTCGGGGTGGCTATGGGCCAATATTTTTGGCTTTGGCCTTTACATCGACGGCAGCTTCAGGGGCGACTTTTCTTGGTATGCCTGCGCTGGCCTACCACTATGGTCTGTCAACTCTGTGGTTCATGTTCGTATATCCCCTTGGTCTTTATACAGGTGTTTTGATCTGCCAACACGCAATTGCACATGCGGGGACGTCTTTTGGTGCCCGCTCCATTCCTCAATACCTCGGCGAGAAATATCAATCAGACACGCTACGCATAATGACGTCCGTCTACACGCTGGTACTACTTTTTTATCTAGCTAGCCAATTAGTGTCAGGGCTGGTGATGTTTGAAACAATGTTGGGGTTGTCACTACCTATGGCCCTTGGAATTACGACTGCGGTTCTGGCAGCCTATGTAGTTATGGGCGGTGCTCATGCCGACGTTTTTACCGATGGTGTCCAAGGATTTATAATGCTGCTTCTGGCAGTTGCTGTCTTGTTCCTATTTGTTTTTGGTTTTGGCGTTGAGGGTGGGCTTGGTGAAGTAGTAGCAAGGATTAAAGCGCTTGACCCCAACACGCTGAAGGCTTTCAATCCAAAAAGTCCTATTACGGCTAGCCCTTGGCATGCTGCGGCTATATTTATATCCTTTATTCCCTTAGGGTTATTACCTCACAATGGCAATAAGCTGTGGGCACTGCGTAAAGAAACTGAGCGCCATCGTTTTATTGCGGCTTCTTTTGTCTTTGGTCTTATTCTACCGTGCATGGCTTTTGGGGGCATTCTTGGCCGCGCCGTTCTAGGTGATGACCTTGTCGGAAGTGCAGCTAACGATATTGTGCCAAGACTATTTATCGAATTAATGCCTGCATGGCTTGCTGCTTTCCTTGGTATAGGAATTCTGGCGGCTGTTATGTCCACTGCCGATGGTGTTGTGATTACGCTCGGGCAAATTTTTGCTAACGATCTTTACCGCCTGACCTACGCGCCAAAGTTCGAGGCCCATAAACCAATTGAAGACATAGAGAAAACCGCACTCAAGATTGGGCGTATTTCGACCTTTTGTGTGCTGCTTGCATCCGCCGTCGTCGCCTGGTTCGGGCAGGATTATAACATCATTTTGTTAGGGGCAATTGGCTTTGGCTGCATGTCAGCGGCCTTTTCGGGTCCACTTATACTCGGGATTCTCTGGAATGGAGTTACTAAGGTGGGAGCGTTCGCTGGATTCTTGTCTGGCGCTTTCTTTTTTATTAGCGTCGTCTCCGGTTTAGTTACTGCAGTAGGCACTGCTGACGGTATTCTCTACCTATTCACAACATGGTTAGAGAGTGAGTCCGGAAACTCGTTTTCTATTGCTGCATTGGGTTGCATCATTAGCTGCATCATTACTTATACAGTCTCCAAGTTCACCCCTGGTTATTCAGAGGAGCATGTAAGGCGTTTCACCGTGAAGTGACGTCCTTGCGGGGATAGCATACTTAACCTTAAGCTGGCATGGATTGTTCCGATAAAAGCGAGGAAAGAAATGAAAATCGACATCTGTTTCCTTTTGATGGCTGCAGTAGTCGTATGTGCAGTACTTCCAGTATATGGGCAGGGTGCCAAGCGTAATGCCGACATGACCTTCTTCCTCACCAGCGTTGGCCGTGGTGACGGAGGTAATCTAGGAGGTCTTGCAGGTGCTGATGCTCATTGCGAGGCTCTAGCGGAAGCCGCTAATGCTGGGGGCAAAACCTGGCGTGCTTATTTGAGCGCAGATGCAGACGGTCAGATAGAGACTATTAATGCCCGTGATCGTATCGGTGCCGGGCCCTGGCATAATGCTCGGGGTTTTCGTATAGCGAGGAATTTGAGTGATCTTCACGGTGATACGGTAGAAGAGGCTCGCAACGGTAATCTCATAAGTCGTTTCACGGCACTTACAGAGGCTGGTGAAATGGTCAATGGCGAACTCGAACGCCCCAACAAACATGATATCCTCACAGGCACACAGTTGGATGGTACGGCATTTAACGATGGTACGGATCGAACGTGTGGCAATTGGCTTAGCAACAGCGAAGGCGCTGCCCAAGTTGGGCATCATGATAGAACGAGTGTTAGCAGTATTTCTTGGGTGTCGGCCCATCCTTCCAGAGGGTGTAGTCAGGAAAACTTGAGGTCCACTGGAGGGGACGGTTTATTCTACTGTTTCGCGATAGATTGAGCTCTTAACTATTCTCGTGGCCCAACATCTACTTGCCCACGTATCTCGCCATATGGATGATCTTCAGTGGTAATATTCACGTAGGTCCAGCCGGCAAGAAGATATTGTACTTGAGCCTCATTCACCACAGCTGACCCTGCTAAAGGACTCTTGATGCTAGCGGGAGCGAGATTCACAAAAGGTAGACCATTGGCTCCGGGCTGCGCCGGGCCGTGCAAACTGGCCGCTATTGGTCTGGCTAGCAAGCTATCAAACTCAACGTCCCAACTCAGGGTCAGTGTAGCCAGGTCAAGTCTAAAATCGGCCGTTCCTTTGGCTGGACTAGTGGTAACACGGGTTTGATTTTCTGCTGACAAATCAGCATGGAATACGCGTGATGTCATTGGGGTGGTTAATGTTGCATCGCCTGCAATGACTAGTTGATATGCAATTACCAGCTGCACCAACTTCTGCATAACACATAACCTATTCAGCTTAGGCTTACTCAACACCGGTATCTTTCAATATTCTAGTGACCTAAAATGCGATTATATCCTATGGACAGTGCAGCGAATAGGTAAAGCCGAAAAGTGCATTTGTCCATTATGTGATCTACTGCCTATTTCGTGATTGCCACCGATGTTGAGCATGCGAAAACAAGTGAGAAGTTATTGGTAAATTAATCAGAGGTTGCAATGAATAGAGATAATAAGAATTCTCGCCGTTCTGTTGTTATTTCCGGCGTGCAGTTGCCTTTCGTTGTTGCGCTCGGCGGCATATTATCAGCGTGCAGCGATGAAGATGTTGTCCCTTTGTGTGCCAATCCCAATAATTTAAGTTTTAGTGAAAACAGCCTGCGCAAGGCTAATAAGTACACTGAGGTTTCAGAAAACCCTGAAGAAACATGTTTGAACTGTGCATTTTTTACCCCTGGTGAACCGATGGAAACAGGAGAAATTCCGAATTGTGGAATGTGCGATATTTGGGAGGGGGTGGCGAGTAAGAACGGCTATTGTGAATCTTGGGCAGCGAAAGACGTGCAACAATCCTGATTAGTCGTGCTCTAACGCTGTTTTTTTACCTCTACTTCAGATACCGATGAGCCCAAGTTTCCCCAGCTAGACCGTAAGTACGTACTGATGAGAGCAATCTCGTTGTCGTCCAACTTGTTACCGAAAGCTTCCATGCTTTTCCAGGCTCCAGGTGGGGTGGGCGTAAAGACAGTTGCCCCATAAATAATGACATTGATCAGCGAGGATGGGTCTCCGGCCTGGACTATGCTGCTTCCTGCTAGTGGTGATCCTAGGCTTGGGTCGCCAAGGCCCGTTGGTAGATGGCAGGTGCCACAATGGACGGTGTACAAGATATCGGCCGTTCGTCTCTTCTCTGGTGCCATTATGTGACGTGCGGAACGCTGGATAGGTTCTGCGTTCTTGAGGTAGCTTGCCATGGCGTGAATATCAGCATCTGTGAGCTGAGAGGTACTCAACTTGATGACTTCATTCATGGGCCCAAAGGTACCAGCACGGGCACTGTGGCCAGTCCTTAAATAATCGACAAGGTCGTGTTCGGACCAAGCTCTTAAACCATCTGCTGAGGGTGTGAGGTTGATGGCAGACCATGGTCTATATTTATTATCCTTTACAAGATCTTGATAGCTGCCACCGCTTAGAGCTAGATCATCTTTCTTTCCACCTAGGAAGTTCCGGGGGGTATGGCAGGTACCACAATGTGCCAAACCATCGATCAGATATCTCCCCCGATTCCACGTGGCGGACTGATCCTTATCAGAAACATAACGCTCCTTCTCGACGAACAGCCAATTCCAAATACGCATTAGAATTCGCTGATCGAAAGGAAATCTCATCTCATTATTAGGTGGTACGTACGAGGATGCCGGTACTGTCTTTAGAAAGGTAAAAATATCTTTGATATCGTCCTCTAATACCTTGGTAAATGAAGGGTAAGGAAAGGCTGGGTACAGGTTTATACCGTTGGGGGATATCCCTTCGTGCATGGCACGAATGAATTGTTTTTCTGACCAAGCGCCGATACCAGCATTCACATCCGGTGTTATATTAGTTGAATAAATCACTCCAAAATCCGTGTGAAATGGGACCCCACCCGCAAATGCTGCACCGTTTTCAGCGGTGTGGCAGGCCATGCAGTTACCTATAGTAGCCAGGTACTGGCCATTTCTTGCAGAAATCGTGGTTTCGGGCAGATCGCTTGCGCTGTCGTCTTTTTGGCTATTTTGGTTGGCGATAGAATTGAAGCAGGTAGCTGAAAAAACAAATAATACCGCTATCAGCATAAGAAAACAGTTTTTAAACCTTCGACCAAAAAATATCCTTGTAGCAAACATAATGACATTTATCCTTTGGCGCAGTACCAAGCTTTTCTCTAATGATCCGTGAAGTATTTATGTGCAATCTCTGGATCGTGATGTGACCATGATGTGGACGTTGATGTGGGCAAGCTGCTTGCTACTTTTTTGTAATGCCTAACCCTTATTAAAAGTTAAAACAATAGGGTATTGTTGAGAGATTGTACTAGAACCAGGGCATTCAGGACAAAGTCATTACTTGCAGTTTTATTTGTGACTGGGCCACTAGGGACTGGATGTTTGGCAACATTTTCTGGCAATATTTTCTACCGTTAGAGTCTTTGAGGCAGTCGGGTTATTACAAAAATTTGGCTGGCTATTAGTTGTACCTTGGGTAGGGCTACTTGAGACTATTATAGTTTTTTCATTTACTGGGGAAGTGAGATGCAGAAAATAAGAAGAGTTAATTATATTATCGTATACGGCCTCGCCGCACTTCTTTTTGCGTGTCACTGGAGCGCTGAAGCTAGCGAAGTGCGGGTCGAGGTGCTCGTCCCTGGATCGGTGATGCAGGCGGTGGAAGGTATAGACTACGGTCCCGACGGTATGATCTACGGTACTAGTATCCATGCTCAGGCAGTATACCGAATTAATCCCGTAACTGGTTTAGTCAGTATTGCTATTGCCGCACCCTATGGAGAGTCTGATGACGTTGCAATTGGGCCGGAAGGTTCGCCGGTCGAGGGCGTCTTAGCGTGGACGGCTCAGCGAACTGGAGAAATCCGAATTCAGCGCCCTGGCGGTATGCCTCAAGTTCTGATGGGGAATGCTCCAAGGGTTAATCCCATTGCTTTTACGCCTGATGGCCGACTATTTACCGCGCAGGTGGGGGCCGGTGAGAACTCCATCTGGGAGCTAGATGTAATAGGAAACAACCCACCGCGATTGGTTGCTAAGAACCAGGGAGCTGTCAACGGTTTTGGGTTCGGACCCGATGGCTATCTTTATGCGCCGCACTTTGGCACGGATGAACTATTCGCCATTGATGTAGATAAAGGAGCCTTCCGTGTTGTTGCTGAGGGTGTTGGATCCTCGGCTGCAGCGAAGGTTGATGCCAACGGTGACGTTTGGAGTGTCGACTACAAAACTGGTGATGTTTGGCTGACGGAAATAAAAACTAATAAGTCTAGAATCATTGCTACCTTTCCACCTCCTTTGGATAATCTTACCATCGGTAAGGATGGTACAATTTATCTAGCTAACCTAGCTGTTAGCGGAATTATAGGATTCAAGCCTGAGACTGGTGAGAGCTGGGACGTCACCGTTGGATTCTTCACTGTACCCCTTGGTATGACGATAACAACATTCGAAGGCAGAGAGGCTATCCTTGTCGCCGATCCCTTTGGTTACCGGTTTTTAGACCCCAAAACTGGTGCGATTACGCGTCAACCAGAGATGTGGAGTAGCGGTGCTTCTTCGTCGGTGGCGGCTAACGATCAATATATAGTAACAACTTACACAGATTCGAAGCGCATAAAAAAGATTGATAGAGAGACCGGCAAGGTTTTAGTCAATTCGACGGCATTATCGACTCCACGTGGTATTGTAATTACAAATGACGGTGAAGTGATAATAGCGGACTCTGCAGGTAATCGTTTGGTACGTCTGGTTGGCGAAAATGTTGAGGAGGTTGCGGTTGGCCTAAACGAGCCTGTTGATATTCTCCTGGAAACTGACGCTACTGTTCTGGTGACTGAGGTGGAGTCCGGGACAATCAGCCGTGTTAATCTTTCATCCGGTGGCCGTGAGGAACTTGTTGCCGGTCTTCATGATCCTCGCGGTCTTGCGCGTCTTCCCGATGGTCGCTTGGTAGTGGTTGAACCAGGCTTAGGAATGCTGACGGCGTTTGATTTGGTAACTGGTCAGAAAACCGAATTGATCCGTGGGCTTCCTGTATCAATAGATCGACTAGATCTTCCAACGAACACACCAATTGGAATTTCTGTTGACAGCAGTGGTGCGATTTACGTTAGCTGCGGTGCCGATAATAGCATTTTGAGAGTTAGTCTGGGTTTGTGATATTATATCTAGCCAATGTCTGGTCTTTACCTTCGCAGGCGGCTGCAACATTTGCTCCGTTTTCGAGCGTTAACAGTCTTGGGAAGGTGGCGTAGTAAATAAATCTACGATTTGTCTACTATTGGCATTTGCCTTGTTGTTAGCACTGTGGTCATGAGTACTACAATCAGGACGGTGACTAAAATCAAGCCGTAAAGTATAACCTCTGGAAGTTGCGAAAAAGATCCGTTCGCGAACTCATCGGTAATGTCCCAAGAAAAATCAAACCGTGCATTGGATACGGTGGAGGACAAATAAACGGTCCGCAAGGTATTATCTGTAACCTCCGGACTTCCATAGATGAATTTGTTTTCCGTCATCCCATTCCCGTCAGGAAAGGTTCCCCTTAGGCGTAATGATATTCCTCGTGGAGCATGTTGATTCTGAATAGCGGTAACAAGATTGTTATAGTCTAGCGTTGTCACAACTACGCCGAACTGTCGGACGTTTGAAATTGTTACAGCATTAAAGGATGTATTAGTACCCGATGCTCTTGCGAAGGACGGACTAATCAATATTCTATCGGGGGTGCTTAGGGCAGCTGCAATGGCAGCTCTGGTGGGCCCAAAACGGGAAACATTTACTCCAGGCATCATGAAGCCTTCTTCGTTCGTAGAGTAGGCGACGACCCATCCATTCAATTCATCCTCTGTTCCAGCCTCAGCAGATTGTATCAGGAAGGCCATTGCATCTGGGAATATTCCCGTCCTTTTGTCTCTCAGATAATCTATGGTTTTTATAAATTCTTCGGCAGACACTCTACCAGATCCATTGAACAGCGTTGCAAGGCTTTGCAGCGGCCCATCAGAATAAGAGAGCCAAAGAGTAACAACGTCCGTCAGGCGTTCGGCTTCCGTATTACCTTGCTCTATCCACTCGTCATTCTGGAGCTCTGTGATCGATTGGCTCCAGAAGAAGGCCAAGGAAATACCTGCGATCAATAGGACCGCTAGAAATGCCTTTTGACCCTTGGAAATTAAATCGAATGCTTGCAAATATCGTGTCACGACGCCACCTTTAATCTATTGTTACTTGTCAGCAGGAATTAGGCGCGGTTAAGGGGGGGCCGTCAAGCCAAGTAAAGCGCTGCAGGTTCAACATTCAATGGATTATATGGATGTCTCCTCATCTAAAATAGGTGAAATGCTCAGTGTATAGTAGTTACAAAAAACGCTTATCTAGCTGGGTCTTGGGAGTGCTTCTTCTGTCAGTTAGTGAGTCGTCTGTGGGTGTTACTTCCGCGCAGGAACTTGTCTACGAAAGCAAATTCGAAATCCTTTCTCAAGACGGTCCAAGGGTTCCGATAAAGGTTAAGTTTAACCCTGCTGATCCAGATATATTTGCTGTCCTAGATGATATAGGCGATGTTCTTAGCATTTGGTCCCGCGAAAGCGGCCTAAAGAAGATTAATTCCTTTGCTACGGGTGCTAACACGGTCGTCTTTTCCCCTTCGGGAGATTTTATAATTAGTGGGGGTGATGATGGGCTTGTCCGTATATGGAATATGGATGGAACACAGCGCAAGGAACCGTTTGCTGGTCATCTTGGCCCGGTAAGTTCTGTAGATATCTCTCCGTCCGGCGACCTAATAGCTTCCGGCGGCAATGATGGAACTGTTCGTTTTTGGCGTCTTGATGGTACACCTGTCGGCGACAAAATGCAGAAACATGGGCGGTGGGTTAGAAGCGTAGCGTTTTCCCCAAACGGGAAAATATTAGCGTCCGGTAGTATTGATTCAACAGTGCAACTTTGGAATGTAAATGGTAGCCGCAAAGGTGAACCTTTAACGGGCCATACATCTCTGGTTGAGGTTGTAGTCTTCTCGCCGAAAGGCGACGTTATAGCGTCCGCTGGTAACGACGGCACGGTAAGACTGTGGAAATTGGATGGTTCGTCTTTAGGTGAACCGATGCAGGGGCATGTTAGCTGGATAAGATCTTTGGCGTTTAGGCCTGACGGTAATCTTCTAGCATCGGCTGGTGAAGATGGCACGGTTCGTTTATGGACCACTGATGGCAATGTCTGGGGACTCCCTCTGCGCGGTCACATAGGCTCAGTGAGTGCAGTTGCTTTTTCTCCGAGAGGTAACGTACTTGCCAGTGCTGGTTATTACGATGGTCTTGTGAGGGTCCGAAATCTGGATGGTCAAATGCACCCGGAACTATTACGGGGGCAGGATCCGTGGTTCCGAGCTTTAGCAATTTTGCCCGAGCGAAACATTGTGGCGACGTCAGGTGACAATGGTTCTGTGGTTATAAGAAACTTGGATGGTAGCTCGAAAGGCACAGCATATTACAGGCATCAGGCTTGGGTTGAGGACGTCGCCGTCTCGTCCGACGGGAAATTTGTTGCATCGGCTAGCTATGATGGAACGGTCAATATAAGGAATATGGATGGCCTTTTATTGGGAAGAGTACAGTTTGAGGATGGCGTGAAGGCTACAGCGGTATCTTTCTCGGTAAATGGAGATTTTGTTGTTGTTGGTAGGGATGATGGCAGAGTAGGGACGTGGAATAAGAACGGTAGCCTTCGAACAGAGCCAGTTGGAGGTCATTTATCCGCCGTACTAAGCATTGCTCATGATCCTGCAACTGATCGTTATGCGTCCGGCGCTGAAGATGGAACATTACGTATTTGGACAAAGGGCGGCCAAGTCATTGGGCCTCCTGTGGAGGCACATCAGGGTAGTTTGAGGTGTATCTCTTTCTCTCCGACAGGCGAGTATTTAGCTACTGGAGGTAATGATGGAGCGCTGCGATTATGGTTTCCACAGGGCGCCCCTTATACTGAAATTTCTGATGCTCACGATGGTTGGATTACAGAAGTGGCGTTTGCTCCCGACGGTTCAGTGTTCGCTTCAGCGGGAGATGATGGCATACTCAGACTTTGGGATCTTGATGGTCAACCCATAGGTCAGCCGATGATAGGTCATGAGGCTTCTGTAGGCGCTTTAGCTTTCTCTGCTGATGCTGCACAATTGATTTCTGGAGGGTATTACGATGGCAAAATTAGGATTTGGGAATTGGCTGAGGTTGACT
>Ga0315336_1006302_pt1 | contig 12228 bp, 9 predicted proteins | sample ASW5metaG_FD_204512 | JGI IMG/M metagenome (GOLD analysis project Ga0315336, IMG submission 204512) | Ammonia-oxidizing marine archaeal communities from Monterey Bay, California, United States - ASW #5 | ecosystem: Environmental > Aquatic > Marine > Intertidal zone | place: USA: California...
GCCCCGCGCTCGGACACCAGGTTGCCCATCGCCCCAAAGATGCTCGCAGCGAGGTGATCGAGGTCGTGTTCCCGCGCCAACGCCAGGGCGCGATCCAGAACTTCCTGGGACTCGTTGGGTCGTCCGAGCATCTTGTGCGTGAGAGATTCACCCATCAAGGCGCTTGCGATAATCGCCGGCTCGTCGTGTTCCCGACCGATGGCCAGGGCCTCCTCGATAGCCGCCACCGGTCTCTCCGCCGGGGAGCCCTTGTGCCAGGCCCTCGCCCAGGCGATGAGCACGCGAGCGCGGGTGATGGGCTTCAGCTCCATGGCAAGCACCCGATCCGAGAGCGCGCGACCCGCGACCGCGGGCCCGTTGAGGACCAAGATCTGAAGAACTGCGATCAGGGCGTCCGCAGCTACTTCTCCTTCGGCTGCCCCGATGGCCCATTCGGTCGCATCGAACAGATTGCTGCGCTCCGCAACCAGGGCCTGGTGGCGGGCGATCGATTCGGTTCCACTTAGTGAATTCAGGGCCTCAATAGTCCCGAACTTCGCGTACCAGCGCGCGTGCCGACCGGCAGCCTCGGAATCTGCGGGCAGACGGTCCGTGGCGTACTCCCGAACCGACTCGTAGAGTGCGAGGCGAAGCTGATGCGCTACGGCTCCCGGCAGGTGGCGCAACAGGCTCTTTTCCCGCAGAGAATGCACGACCTCGAGGGCCGTCTCGGTTCCCACCACGGCTTCTGCGGCGTCCATGGTGAACCCGCCGCGAAAAACCGACAACTCCGCCAGCGCCGACCGCTCCACATCCGAGAGCAGCTCCCAGCTCCAGTCGATGGCGCCTTCCATCGTGGCGCGTCTCTTGTCGTCACCCTTGCGGCCCCGCAGCAGCCTGAAGCGCTGATCGAGGCGATCGAGGATCTGCGCTGGGGTGAGCACCCGAACCCGCGCGGCGGCGAGCTCGATCGCCAGGGGCAACCCATCGAGTCGCGCGACCAGCTCCTCGATCAGAGCGTGATCTCGATTGACCCAGGAAGGGTCGGCGAGTCGGGCGCGATCGCAGAACAGGTCGACCCCATCGAAACCGCCGAGTGGCGCCACGTCGAGCACGTATTCACCGCGAACGGCCAGACGCTCGCGCGACGTGATCACGAACGTCACGTCTGGCGCGGCCTTCATCCAACGAAGCACCGTCGCCGGGGCCAGCGCGGTCACTTGTTCGAAGTTGTCGAGTATTACCACCCCCTCGCCGCGCGAGGCCAGGGCATGGCCCACCTGTGCGATCCCGGCGTCGGCATCACTCTTTGGCGGAATTCTCGCGCCGATTCCCGTGGCCACTGCGACGATGAGGTCTTCGAGCGAGCGGGCCGCGGTGATGTCGCAGAGCCAGATCTTCAGCTTGTGACGGCCCGCATACTCGCGGCCCAGCCTGGTCTTCCCGGCACCGGGCGGCCCGACCAGGCTGATCAGTCGGCGGCCGCTCGCCCGCAGCTTGGTGAGTTCCGCCAGCAGCTCTCGGCGACCGAAGAATGCAGTGGCCTCGGCCTCGATCGCCCGTTGAAGTGTCGCAACAGGTTGCGCGCGCGGCTCGGCCGGCACAAATCTATAGCCCTCTCCCTGCACCGTGAGGATGTGGATGGGCTGCTTGGTGTCGCGCTCGATCTTGGTGCGCAGGCGCTGAACGGTCGAATCAACGGCCCGGGTCGCCGTGCGCGGCGAATAGCCCCAGACCTCGATGAGCAGCTCCGATCGGGTGACTGTCCGGTTGGGATTTTCAGCGAGATAGGCCAGGAGCTCGGCTTCGCGGGAGGTCAGGCGCTCGGCGGCGGACCCATCGCGAATGATCTGGTTTCGGACCAGATCTGCCGCGCACCCACTGAGCTGAACGACGCGCATAGAACCCCACTGGGATCAGCTATCAGCTATTGGCCAAACAGGCTTCTCGGAGAGCAGCTGTCAGCCGTCAGACTTCAGCCGTCAGCGTCAGACGGCAGCGGTCAGACTTCCGACTTCAGACTTCAGACCGGATCCGGGGGCGGGGGCCATTCGACATCTGGTGTCTGAACCATCGGGCGAAGCTCGATGAATGCAAAGCACGAGATGGAGGATGAGCAGGTTTGGAAAGGGCCGCGGCCCTTCCCAAGGCCGAAGGCCGCCGGTAATTGGATCTACCAGGGGACTTCCCAGCCGCGGCTGATGGGGACCCAGAGCTGGGGCCCGGCTGGCTGGTTGGTCCACGAGTCGGCCGAGTTCAGGCTGGCGACCATCTCGTAGGGCTCGAGCTTCAAGTTCTCGTCCGCGAGCAGGCGCTTCGGGAAGTCGCCATCGATGACGGTCAGCGTCATGGAGCGCACGTCCCACAGGGAGCCCTCCAAGGCCTCCGCGCGCTCTTCTGCGATCACGGTCTCGTGCAGGACGTCGATAGGGACGCCGCGCAGGCCCAGCCCCTCGCTGATCCGGAGCAACTCCTTCTCCCGCTCCTCGAAGGGCAGGGAGAGTTCGCCGCTGTTCAACGCGAGCAGGTCGGAGGCGAACAAGTCGCGGGCTACGCCGTTGTAGGGCGCCGGGTCCCGCAGCGTCTCGATCTGGTCCCACCAGTTGTCGTCGATCTGGCTGGCCTTGCCATTGTGGATGGCGACGTCGAGGTTGCCGATCAGGTTTCGATGCAGGTCGCGGCCGTGCACCTGGCGGCGGACCGTGTCGCGGTCGATTCCGTGGACTTTGACGGGCACATCGGACAAGAAGTAGACGCGATTATGCAGGTCATTCCCATTGAATGTGGAGAGCCGCATCGGGATGACCGGAGCGTCGACCTCGAAGCGGAAGCCCATGCCCTGGACGTGGCCGTCGAAGCTCGTGCCCGCGGGAAGGCCGGTGTCGACCGAACGCATGCCGGGGCGAGCATCGGTTCCTCCGGAGCCGCCCACGTGGGCCTTGATGGCGACGAAGACCCAGCGGGACTGCACGTAGTCCTCGACGACATGCTCCATGCCCTTCGGGTACTGGAACTCGTGCTTGTCCATCCACTTCTTCAGGGCCTTGGGGCTGCCGGCGGCGAGCACGGCGACCTCGTACATGCCGACCGCCTCCTCGTTGAGGACCCTCACTTCGTCACGGCGGAGCTCCATTTCGGCGTCCTCGGCCATCGGCGCTGACCTGGACTTCTTGGCACCCATGCCGCCGGCGGCGGCGGTCATCCGGGGCGCGTTGTCGTACAGATGCACGTCCACCACCGGGGGATCGACCGCGGCGGCGATGTGATCGAAGGTCTTGTCGTCGATCTTCCGCAGGGCCGGAGGGGAGGGGAAGGGCACGAGCATGCCGAACTCCTCGACCGATCCGGTGAATCCAGGGCGAATGACGAGGGTCTCGACGCCGTCGGCGAAGAATCCATACGTCTGCTGGATCCCGATGCGGGACAGCTCGGGCTCCGGCTCCCCGGGGATGAAGATCGGCGGCACCATGCCGCACGGATCGGCCGCGGCAGGCGCCGCGACAAAGGTGAGAGCGAGCGTGGTCAGGATGGTTTTACGGAACATTGAGGGCTACCTCTGCCGCGCGATGCGGCGCAAGTGTGAGTTGAATCTGCAAAGTCGCGGCTTCCCCAGCTGAGGTGCCGTCGGAGAGCCAGACCTGACCGAAGTCGGTCCAGCCTGCGCTCGAGTCATTGACCGTGAACCACGGTCCGGCCGCCATGTGGCGACCCTCCATTCAAAAGCGCGCCCACAGGTGATCGACGCCGACGCGTTTGACCTTGCCGTTGATGGCCAGCCGCCCGAGGGTGCCGGTGTCGTCCATCTTCAAGTGCTGTTTTTCGGCCATCGGAACTCGCTGCTCCAGGGAGCCGCGGACTTCGCCCTCGTCGTCGACGAGGCGCATGGTGACGGTGACTTCGTCGCGTTCGAGCTCAGCGCGGAGCCAGGCGATCTTGGCGGCGTCGAAAGCGCTGGTGTCATTTCGGCTCAGGTAGCCGCGCGTGTCGGCCCCGTAGAAGAGTAGGGACTCGAGAGCCAGGGTCGGGCTGGCGATAGGCGCGGCGTCCACCTCGACGAGAAAGGTCGCGATGTCGGTGTCGCTGAGGTGGTGGAGCTCGTCCGCCGTCGGGCCAGAGCAACCCGTCCCGCAGGCCGCGATCTCGGTGGTGACGCCATCGGGCGTGATGACGACCATCGGCCGCTCGTCGGCGCCGCAGCCAGCCAGGACGACCCCGGCGAAGGCGATCTTGAGGAGGCGTCTCATCGCTTGATCAACTTGGCGTAGCGGGGGTCTTCGCTGAGTCCGAGATCGCGGATCATGTCGCGCATCGCAGACTTGCCCATCACTTCGCCATAGCGCTTGACCATGCCGATCGGATCGCTGGGGATCGACCCGTTGTAGCCGGCCGTATAGAGCAGACCGACGCTCATGAGGTTGTTCCAGATCTGCTGGCGTTCAGCAGTGAGTTCCTTGTCTTCAGAGCAGTACACCGACCACCGAATGAGCTCGCCAACGAGTTCCTGACCTTGAGGCGCCGTCCAGCCGACATTGGGAATGAACAGGGCATTTCCCGCCCATGGAGGCGTGCCGCCCCGGTAGGTCAGGGCGCCGATGATCGCCGCACCCACGACTTCGGGGTCGCCCTGCGCCTGAGCGGCGGCATACGACGCGGCCTGTCGGCGGATGTTGTTGTCTTTGCCGTGGTAGATGAGCTCGACCAGTTCGCTGGTGTCGGCCGCGAGGATGCTCTGGCCTATCTGCGCCGACAACTGGGGGAAGTTGGCAGACAACTGCATCAGCTCTTCGAGGCTCTCGGAACCGTCCAGGAGTCCCGAGACCTTCTGTTTGAAGGGCCGATCGAGACCGGGGTACTGGTTGACGAACACCGATTGCTCAACGAGTTCCCGCATCGTCGACGCTCTCTGGAGGCGCGCCGAGGCGGCCCAGGTGCGAACCAGCATGCTGTTCGACCCGTCGTCGCGAATCTGGTCGAGGGTGATCCGGGTGTCGGCGCGGACTTGTGAGAGACCGAGAATGGCCCAGCCGCGAGCGGCCGGATCGGCTTCGCCGTTGGAGGCGGTCTCGGTCAGTATTTTCACCGCGTCGCGACGCGAGAGGATCTGCTCGAGCGTCTCCGCTGAGGTGGCCTGGTTGGCGAGTCGACTGTCGGCAGTTCGCTGAAAGTTCGCGTCGACCACTTCGGGAATGATGGCTCGGGCGTCGTTGAACTGAGACAGGGTCACGCACGCGACGATCGCGCTTAGACCGAGGATGAACGGGCGTTTCATGAGTAGGGCTCCTGGCGTGATGCCGTTGTGCCAGCCCAACGCAATCCGCCATCCGGCCCTTACAGAAAAAGTTGGAAGAAATCTGGGACGCCAAGTTGAAGCGACGTTTTGGTGCACCCGTTGCGATTCTGTGCGCCGGGGGCTCCACCGGACTTCAGCGTGCGGTAGTCTGCGCGGAATGCGCGTCCTTCCCGTTCTGCTGACCCTGGCCTGTGCTGGAGCTCCCTCCGACGGAGTGGTCGATGCCGATCAAGACGGATTCTCCGCGTCGAAAGACTGCAATGACCTGGACGCCTCTTCGTTTCCCGGCGCCAACGAGTTCTGCGATGGCGTAGACAACGACTGCAATGGGCAGATCGACGACGATGCTTTGGGAGCTCGTTCATGGCGTCCGGATGTCGACGGAGATGGCTACTACGATCCGGCAGGAGTCGCGATCGAAGGCTGTGAACAGCCAGACGGGTACGCGGTGATCGGCGGTGACTGCGACGATTCCAACCCCGATGTGCACCCCGGCGTTCGCGACATCTGCGACGAAATCGACAACGACTGTGACGATGTCGTGGACGAGGATCCCGAGACCTTTCAATACGAGGACCTCGACGGAGACGGCTATGGCGTTTCCAAAATCGCACTGCGCGCATGCCCCGGCGATCCGCTCTGGTCACCGATCGGCGGCGATTGCGACGACAGCGATGACGCCATCAACCCGAACAGACTCGAGATCTGCAATGGGGTCGACGACGACTGCAATGGCGTCGCCGATGACGATGACGATCCGCTCGATCCAATCGCGTGGTATCCGGACCTCGATGGCGATGGCTACGGCGCCGATGCCCCGCTGATCGCCTGCGATCCCGGGTCTGGTTGGGTTCAGTTCGACGGTGATTGCCTCGACACCGACTCCAGTGTGAGCCCAGGTGCTCTCGAGTTGTGCGGAAACGAAATCGACGACGACTGCGACACCCTGATCGATGGACAAGACAGCTGTGTATGAGCCCGGCCAGGTCCTCGGGGCGTACAAGGTGGTTCGCTTGCTCGGCGAGGGCGGAGCTGCAGTCGTGTGCGAGGTGGTGCACGAGGAGACCGGGCAAACGTACGCGTTGAAGGTCCTCGGACTCAGGACGCAACAGCTCATCAGTCGGATCAAACGCGAGGCGAAGATCCTCGCCAAGCTCGATCACCCCAACATCCTCAAGACCCACGAACTCATCGAAGTCGACGGCCGGCCGGCCATCGTCATGGAATACGTCGAGGGAGAGCCGCTCAATGCCTGGTTGAAATCCCATCTCGATCGCGATCTCGCCACGTCCAAGAAGGTGTTCGACGGGATCCTCACCGGCATGCAGTTTGCCCACGATCAAGGGATCATTCATCGCGATCTGAAGCCTGCGAATGTCCTCATGGACAGCGACGGCATCGTCAAGATTGCCGACTTCGGGATCGCCAAGCGCAACAAGGGTGAAAACACCGTCGAGCTGACCAAGCCCGAGATGGCTCTGGGCACGCCGGCCTACACAGCCCCCGAGCAGGTCCAGGACGCGAGCAAGGTGGACCACCGCGCCGACATCTACTCCATGGGCTGCATCCTCTTCGAGCTGGTTTGCCGCAGACAGGCGTTCCCACAGCGGAACATCATGGAGCGGATCATGGCCATGGCAAACGCCAAGTACACCGATCCCGACGAGGTCATTCTCGGACTCGATCCACGTATCGTGTGGGCGATCCACGGCAGCCTGGTCGCCGACCCCGACGAACGAATCGGCGACTGCGCGACGCTGCGGGGTGTGCTCGACGGCTCAAAGACCTTCGCAGTCCCCGGACGGCGCCTCCAGCAGCCCGATGACGACTGGGACGACGACGAACTGACTGTGGTGATGGGCTCGGGGCAGGGCAACCTGGCGCAGATGGTCAGCGACGCTCAGGCCGAGGTCGACGCAGCCGCGGCCGCAGCCGCAGCTGCCGAACCTGAGCTGCCTCAAACGACGGAATCGACCGCGCTGATGCCCGAGCCGGACGACGAAAACAGCCTGGTCCCCATGGCTGCTGCTGTGGCGGCGTTGGTCCTGGTGTTGGGCGTGGTCGCCCTTGGAGCGGTGGCGATGATATTCGTCGCATTCTTTGCGGTACGCGTTCTTTAGCCGACATATCGCTCCGGCCGATAAATCGCCCTCTGCCTTACGCTTCGCAAGCGCCTTTTCCTCCGGTTTGTCCTCCGACCTCGAATGGAATATCCGGCCAGTGCATGGCTCGAACGACTCCCTTCCACTCGCGCGTGAGCGCGCTCTGCACCAGCTACCTGTACAAGGACTGGAACGGTTTTGTCGCGGTCTGCAACTTCGACGCGTACTCGGAGCGGGAGTACTACGCGATCCGCCAGTCGGCGGGGCTGCTCGACGTGTCTCCACTCCGGAAATACGAGATTCGCGGCCCCGATGGGGCGAAGCTGCTCTCGCGGGTGATGACCCGCAACATCGAGAAATACGGCGTCGGACGGGTCACCTATTGCGCGCTCGTCGACCCCTTCGGAAAGTGTCTCGACGACTGCACTGTGGGCCGCATCGGAAAACAGCACTGGCGGATGACCTCATCGGAACCGTGGGTGCGTTGGCTGCATCGCTACGCGCGCGGTCTCGACGTCACCATCGAGGACTCATCGGACACCCTCTGTGCGTTGGCGATCCAGGGTCCCGCGGCACGCAAGATCCTCAAGCCCATCACAGACTTCGACATGGACCGGATGCGCTTCTTCCGCATCCGTCCGACTCGAGTCGCGGGATGTGACGTGGAGATCTCCCGGACGGGCTACACCGGCGACCTCGGATACGAGATCTGGATCAAACCCGAGGACGCTCTGACGGTCTACGACGCGCTGCTCGAAGAGGGCCGGCCCCATCAGCTGCAGCCCATCGGCCTCGACGCCCTCGATGTGACGCGGATCGAGGCCGGTTTCGTGCTCCAGGGAATCGATTACTTCAGCGCCAAGGACTGCATCATCGAGATCCGAAAGTCCACTCCAGACGAGTGCGGGCTCGGCTTCACAATAGATCTGGAGCGCGACATCCGCTTCGTCGGGCAGGAACACGTAGAACGCGAGCGAGATGAGGGCTCGACCTGGGCGCTGGTGGGCCTCGACATCGACTGGCCGGCACTGGAGTCGCTGTACAACGAGTACGACCTGCCACCCCATCTCGCACCGGAGGCCTGTCGTCTCGCTGTACCGATCTTCAGCGCCGACGGCCGCAAGCAAGTGGGCCAGGCGACGAGCACCACCTGGTCACCGACCCTGAAGAAGTACATCGCCATCGGGCAGGTGTTTGCCCCGTATGGGCAGATGGGAACAGCGCTTCGGGTGGAACATACCGTCGAGTTCGAGCGCCGGCACCTCCCCTGCACTGTGGTCGAAAAACCGTTCTTCGATCCCGAACGCAAGAGATTCACGCCGGCAGCCGCAGCGAAAAAGAACCGAGCCAAGGACGCCGCCAAATGAGTGAGATCTACGACGCGGTCATCGTGGGTGGCGGTCACAACGGCCTGGTCTGCGCGGCCTACCTCGCTCGGGCCGGACGCAAGGTCCTGGTGCTCGAGCGCCGGTATCTAGTGGGCGGTGCGGCGGTCACCGAGGAGCTGCACCCCGGCTTCAAGTTCACCGTCTGCTCCTACGTCGTCAGCCTGTTGAGACCTTGGATAGTCCGCGATCTCGAGCTGGCGAGACACGGTCTGCAGATCATCCCGCTCGAGTGCTCCTTCACCCCACATCTCGATGGCCCGGGGCTGTGTCGATGGGCCGATCCCCACAAGACGCGTCGGGAAATCGCGAATTTCAGCGTCAAGGACAGCGAGATCTATCCGGAGTTCGGGCGCGCCATGGGCCGACTCGCCCGATTTGCGAAGAGCTTCATCGACGAGCCCGCGCCCGATCCAACTTCGTTTCGCCCCCGTGATCTGATCCAGATGATGGGGTTGGGGCAGAAGTTCCGCTCACTGCCGGACGACATGGCGGCCATCCAGCTCAAGCTCTCGACCATGAGCGGCGTGGACTTCCTCGACGAGTGGTTCGAGTCCGACCAGCTGAAGGCCCCGATGTCGTGCAGCGGCATCATCGGCACCATGCTCGGCGTGCGCTCTCCGGGGACCGCCTACGTGCTCTTGCACCACTACATGGGCGAGATCGACGGAAACTCGCGCGCCTGGGGCATCGCCAAGGGCGGAAACGGAGCCGTCAGCGAGGCCATCGCATCATCCGCGAAGGCCTTCGGGGCCGAGATCCGCTGCAACGCCGGCGTCGAGCGCGTGTTGGTCAAGGGCGGCCGCGCCGTGGGGGTCGTGCTCGCCGGCAGCGGCGAGGAGATCGCCGCCCGAAACGTCGTCAGCGGCTGTGACCCCCGTTTGACCTTCCTGGGGTTGGTGGGACGCGATCACTTCGACGACGAATTCGTACAGCAGATTGAGCGGTATAAGTACCGAGGAAGCTCGGGAAAGGTAAACCTGGCGCTCGACGGTTTCCCGGAGTTCACCTGTCGTCCCGGAGACGGAGCTCATGTGCGCGGCGACGTCGCCATCGCCCCGAGCATCGACTACCTCGAGCGGGCCTACACCGACGCCAAGTACGGCAACTTCAGCAAGCGGCCCTACCTGAACATCGTCTTCCCGTCCCTGCTGGATCCGACCATGGCCCCTCCGGGAAAGCACGTGCTCTCGGCCTTCGTGCAGTACGCGCCCTACCACATCGACGGCGGGCCGGAGACCTGGCCAGACAAGCGCGAGGCCTTTGGGGACGCAGTCATCGACACCATCGCGGAATACTGCCCGTCCATCCGAGAGAAAATCCTCTACAAACAGGTGCTCTCACCGTGGGACATCGAGAAGGAGTTCGGGCTCACAGAGGGCAACATCTTCCACGGTGAGCTGTCCCTCGATCAGCTCCTGTTCCAGCGCCCCACAGCGGGTTGGGCCCGATACAAGACACCCCTCAAGGGCCTCTGGCTAGCCTCGTCGGGAGCCCATCCGGGCGGCGGCGTCATGGGTGCGCCTGGCGGTCTCGCGGCGAAGGTCATGCTCGAGCAGGGGGTCGTGTGAGCTACGACGCGATCATCGTCGGCGCCGGCCACAACGGCCTGGTCACGGCAGCCCGCCTCGCCAAGGCCGGACGAAAGGTCATCGTGCTCGAGAGGCGGTCGATTCCCGGTGGAATCGCCGCCGGAGAGGAGTTTCATCCTGGTTATCGGCACACCGGCCTCCTCCACGACAGCGCGGGTGTACGCCCGAGCCTCATCAAGGCGCTGGGGCTGGAGGTGCAGACGCGTCCCGTACCCCTCCTACACGCGGTCAACACCGAAGGGGGCTTCGAACTCGGCAAGGCCGAAGAGTTGAGCCCCTACACGGCACGTCTGGCGAAGATCAGGAGTTTTGCCCAGGGACTGCTCGCGGCTCCCGCCCCCCGAATCGACTCCGGTGGCAGCGTCTGGCCGGTAGCCAAAGCTTCGATGAGCCTGCGCCGCCTCGGCGACAAGGAGATGATGGAGCTCCTCCGCATCGGGCCATTGTGTGTCGACGACTTCCTGGACGAGTGGCTGAAACACCCCCAGACCAAGGCGCTTCTCGCTGCTCCGGCTCTCGTAGGTACATGGATGGGCCCTCGCTCACCCACCTCCACTGCGACGCTGCTCCTCGAGGCTCTGATGCGCTTCGAGGAGATCGTGGGTGGGCCTGCTGCGTTGGTCAATGCGCTGGTGAAGTCCGTGCAACAGGCCGGCGCTGAGATCCGCACCGACGTGACCGTCGAGCGAATCCGCCTGGAGAATGGCAAGGTCGCCGGAGTGGTCGCGACCGGCGGAGACACGTTCGACGCGCCAATAGTGGCGGCCTCCTGTGATCCGAAGACCACGGTTCTCGGCCTGATCTCCCCGGTAGAGTGCCCACCGATGATGGAGGAGGACGCCCGCTGCATTCGCACCCGCGGCGCCATGGCCAAGGTCCACCTCGCCCTGAATGGCGCACCGAGTTTTGGCGGGGCGTTCAAGGAGCGCATGCACACGGCGCAGACGACGACCGAACTCGAGAAGGCTTTCGATGCGGTCAAGTTCCGCGTGCTTCCCGATTCGCCGCCACTGGACATTCGCGTGCCGACGTTGTCGCAGCCAGAACTGGCGCCGTCGGGGCACCATGTCCTGTCCATCGCCGTGCATTCGGTCCCGTTCCACCTGGACGCTGGCTGGAACGCCGATTCGCGCGCTGAGCTCTGGACTCGGATCGAGGCCTCACTGACCCGTTTCGCCCCCGACATCCTCACCCAGATCGTCGGAAAGGAAATCCTGACACCGGCAGACATCGCCGAGCGCTACGGTCTGAGCGGGGGCCACATTTACGGTGGAGAGCACGCTCTCGACCAGCTCTATGTCTCCAGGCCGACGTTGTCCTGGGCGAGGCACAGTACGCCGATCGGTGGCTTGTACCTCTGTAGTTCAGGAACCCACCCCGGCGGCGGAATCACCGGGGCGCCCGGATCACTCGCCGCTGAGGCCATCCTGGGAGCGGGGGCTTGATGCTGTGGCTACTCGCTGGTCTCGCGCTCGCCACGACCTCCCAGGAGGTTCACGAGGCCGAGTGGCAGCGCCTCCCCACCCAACTCGACGCAGAGGCGCCCGACGAAATCCGCGTCCAGATCGCCCGTGCGCTGGGCCGGCTGCGGGTCACCTCCGTTCTCCCGAAACTGCAGACTCTCGCCGACGATCCCTCCTCGTCGATCCAGATCGCCGCTGCCGAAGCCATGGGGTACACGCCAGAGGCCGCGCCGGTCATTCGCGAGTGGCTGGCGGAGACTCGTGCCGCAAGAGGGCTTGCCAGGCGGGATCGCGACGAATTCGGGCTGCGGGTCACCTTGCTCGAGGCACTGGGTCGGCAAGGTACAGCGGACGATGTGGGTCGCCTCACCGAGATCCTCGTCGACGAGCCCTGGCCCTACGGTGCGGCCGCCGCCC
>Ga0315336_1006303_pt1 | contig 12227 bp, 12 predicted proteins | sample ASW5metaG_FD_204512 | JGI IMG/M metagenome (GOLD analysis project Ga0315336, IMG submission 204512) | Ammonia-oxidizing marine archaeal communities from Monterey Bay, California, United States - ASW #5 | ecosystem: Environmental > Aquatic > Marine > Intertidal zone | place: USA: California...
TGCCCGCTGCCCATTCAACTTCTGCTTCCCTCAGCTTGTGGATAATCTGTTCGCTCGTGTATCGCTTCCTCGTCATTTCCTACCTCCTTACACACACCCGAATCCTTCGATTCTCTCTCAAGATTCGAATTCGTTTTCAGGGGCAGGTCAACATGTGCGGCCGCATGATTCAACTCATGGAGAGCGTGTATTTCGATTTTGACCTCGACCGATAATGGCATCATCGCGACAACCAGGGTTGGATGAATCTGTTCCAGAACTGGTCGTGGGCGGGCATGTTGCGGACCACCTAGGCGATCACCTCAAGCGTCTACGGCACGCGGTTCCGCGATTTCTGTGAGCGGCGTCTTGACCTGGAAGCCGGCCGGGTATGCCTCGGGACTCCGGTGCCGCTTGACTGGGCCGAGGAAGGGCGCATCGAGCAACTCAACGACTGCCACAAAGCTCTCCATTTGAACTTTGTCGAGGTTCTGCTGGTGAGGGCTCTCGTGGACCACTTGGCCAAGTCGGCGGTTGATAAGTCTCAACCGGTCCAGCTCCTTCCGATCATCGTGCGCGTGGAGGTCCCCTTCAGACCCAACGAGAAGTTGGATATCGCTGTCGGCTTTGCCCTGACGCACAATGATCACCTGATGTACCTGCGGATTCAGGACCAAGTCCGGGGCATGGGCCTCGCCCGGAAGGCAGTCCGGTCGTTGATCGAGAAGAATGTCGTCCGTGTGGGACGTTGGCCCTCTCTCGATCGCGAGCCGGTTGTGATGGAGACGCCGACACGAGACGACGAAAGTGGCAAGAAGCGACCGCGCGGAGAGGAGATCGTTCTGATCTCGGAATAAAAAGTGAAGCGCTTCCGCGTTTTCTTCCGCACGGTTCGCAATGAAGTCGGCCAACCCGACCCGGATTCGATGGCGGACAGTTAATCAGAAGCCGAACGTCTCGCGGGCTTTGTCACTCAGACGGTTCGCATCCCACGGCGGCTCCCAGACGTTTTCGATGTTGACTTCGGCGACACCGGGAACCTGCGCTAACCGTTCGCGGATGGGTGTGCCGATGAATCCGAACTTCGGCCGGCCGCGGTGAGGCATGGTCATCACGACGTGGACCGTTCCACCGTCAACACGCAGATCGTAGATGTATCCCATGTCAACGACGTTGGCGTCGATCTTATAGAGCTGGCGATCACGCACTTCGCGTAGTGCGTCCCAGAGAGCCTGCTTTGAAACAGCAGCGTCGCCACGCTCGCCTGGGCGGCCCAGCCTGCTTGGCGAGGGCTGCGCTCGGATATCATTGATGTCGCTCTCAGTCGATGAGAGCGGATTTAGAAGCCGGTGGCGGTAGTCTTCGACAATCTGCTTCCCGCTCTCCTCCGGGAAGGGAATCGTTAAGTAGGCGTTGTGCTGCTTGAGCTTGGCTCCCGCCTTAAGGGTAGGCTTGCCGCGTGCGGCCCAACGGCTCCATAGTTGGGCCCCACTTTGGTAGTGCAGAGTAGGCGGTCCGCTGTGTTTGAGGTCGTCGAAGTTCTCCGCCTCGTGTTCCAGAAACAGTGCGATGAACGCGTCGCGAGTGCGGTTGTTGAAGAACCCGACGGACCAAAGGTTGTCTTTATGGGCGTCTTCGACCTCGCCCGTCCGTAACTTGCCGTCGCTTGCCATCCAAAGCATGTCGGTGAAGGGGCTTCCGGAGAAGACCCACTCGTCGTCGCGGAGGTAGGTGATCTCCATCTCCTGGATTACTTCCATCGAGCCCCGCTTCGTGAAGTAGGGGGTGCCGGCGAAGAAGCGGTACTCGACGGTGATGTGCATCCGTGATGGTGTAAAGAGGGGATGCACGGTGGAGTGCGGAAAGCCCCAACGGCGGACGATGGTGCACAGTGGGCCGCGAATCACTTCATAGTCAGCGCACGCCGCCCAATTCGTAACGCGCATCTTCTGGTAGCCGTTGGACGTGACATAGTCATGCGCCCAATCAATGCCGGGCGGTTCTCCATGGCCATCACCCGCCGAGAAGAGATCAAGGCCGCTGCCGGTCTTGTACTTGAGACGCTCGAGTTGCCCCATCTGCCGGGATAGGGATGCGCGGTAAAAGCGATTCTCAATGTCAAGGCTGTAGCCGTCCCCTTCGACGCGGAGATCGGTTTCGTAGTCGGGTAACTCGGCGTCGGGGTTATCAAAGAGAAGAAGGTACGTGACGCGTCGATGCGCGGGGTTGTCGGCTTGAAACAGAAGCCGGCCGTAGCGGAATGCACCGCGTCTGCGTTCATTGAGGAACTGCCTTGGGACCTCCGCCAGTGTTCCGGATGCGGCGTCCACCTTAGCGAGTCGCACATCGCGAAATAGTCCAGCGCTCTGATTCGCCGCGAAACGTACCTTGATTTCAACTGGCTCGCTACTGCGGGCCAGTCCGACTGTTTCATCGAGAGCGAAGACCACGAAACGCCGCCAGCCTGCCGCCCATTCGCGCCACGGCGAGGGAAGTTCGCTGACGGGCCGGCCACTGTCGGCTCGGATATCGACGTCGCTAGGCGACTCATCGGTTTGCTGCCGAAACGTTATGGTTTCGCGGATCGACTCGGCAAGTGATCGAGCGAGCTCGTGACGGTCACCAGCAAGGGCTTGCTGCAGAAGCTCGATCTTTCGAGCGACGGAATCGGTGCGGTGTGAGTAGGTAGTTTCGTTCATAGACTTTCACCACGGACTGCTAACCCCGGCGAGTGGCGGCCCCTAACGGAGCAGGTTCCATTGAATGTTGATCGTGACGGACTGCTTTGTGTTTCGCAAGCAACGGAAGGCAACGCGGCTCCAGTTGTTCTCTCCGGTGGGGCGTTCGACGAGGCGGACGGCCGGGGAGGGGAGGTGAACGTCGATGGGTATCCCCGTGAAATGGTCTCCATCCGCGATGCCGGCGCTTGCCTCTCCGTTCTCGATAACGATTACCTGATTCTTCCGCAGCTTTCCGGTCCAATAGATCGTTCCTTTTTGGGCGGGCGGCGGTTGGACCGGTGCCGTGTTCCCGCGCGGTGGAGTATCGGTGCGTTTCCACGCTTTCACGCCCGGCATGAGTACTTCACCGCTAGACACTTTGGGCGGAGGGGTCGTAGCATGGGGCGCGACCACGGGAGGCGACGAAGGCAGGCTCAGCCGTCCCGCGGCCTCCTCTTGCGAGGTATCAGGCGATGTCTGCTGTGCGGCTTCGGGGGACGCCGGCGGGGGATTCGAACCAGTGGGCCTTCTCGGCGTGAGCACTGGTGAGTTCGAACGAAGCGAATTGACAGGCGTTGCGGCAGGAGCCCTCGTTACGGACGGCACTCGCTCATCGGTTTCTCGCTGGATCTGTAACTCAACTGACTCGCTGTTTGGAGCTGACGCCGTTCCCTTCTGGGCCAGCTCTACTTCCTCGCCTGGCACGGAAGCAACTCTGGGGCTACCCGGCGTCGAGAAGTAGTCGTAGGCGAAGTAGGAGCACGCGATCAACCCAAACACGAGTCCGAGCAGTTGATAAAGAGTACTATTCGAGTGCTTCCCCGGAGGCGGACTGATCGAGGCCGGCGAGCCGACGGGGTGCACGCCGGGAGCGTCAACCCCCTCGAACTGTGCTTCGACGGGTTCGGTGAGGCGACTTACGGGACCTTCGGTGACAGTCGGGCCGCCGATCTGCGCACCGCACGACTGGCAAAAGCGGTCATCCGTCGTGAGCTCTTCACCGCACGAGTCACACCGCACCTCGACGGGTGAAGCCGGTTCTGGCTGGGTTGCCAACGGTTCTGGATGGGTTGCCGCTGCGGCTGGCGTCCCGCATCCAATACAAAACTTCTCGGTTTCAAAAAGTTGTCGGCCACATTTCTGACAGTTCATTCCGCGGCTCGCGGCGGGCTTCCGTCTCCGCCGATCACGTCCCAATCTTCGCATAAGGCCCTTGCTGGAGGGGGTTCGCCGGGCTCCTCCGGTCGCATCGGGTACACTGTTTCGGTAATGCGAGACACCTCATCCCCCAACCCGACTCGCCGCGACGCCTTGCGAAGCCTTGGTGCGGCCGGCGCCGCGTTGCTGACCCGCTGCGGTTCCGAGCCGGATCACCCCCGTCCGAACATCATCTTCGTCATGACGGACGATCAGCAGGCGCGGCAGATGAGTTGCGCCGGACATCCCATTCTCCAGACGCCCAACATGGACCGGCTCGCCAACGAAGGCGTGCGCTTCGAGAACGCGTTTTGCACGAACTCGCTATGCGCGCCCGGCCGGGCATCTGTGCTCACCGGCTGCTATTCGCATGTTCACGGGATTCGCGGGAATTCCGAGAAGCGGGACGAGATCGAGGCGCTGGACCCGAGCCTGCCCACATTCCCCCGCCTGTTGCGACAGGCCGGCTACCGAACAGGCCTGTTCGGTAAGTGGCACATCCGCCAGAACCCGGCGGACTTTGACGAATGGAAGGTCTTGCCGGGGCAGGGAGTTTACTTCGACCCGGAGTTCATCGAAAACGGTGAACGGAAGCAAGAGCACGGCTACGCAACGGACCTCACGACCGATTACGCTCTCGACTTCCTGCGCCGAAGCGGCGACGACAAGCCGTTCTGCCTGCTCTATCAGCACAAAGCGCCGCATCGTCCCTTTACGCCCGCGCCGCGTCACGCCAACTTGTACAACGACATCGAGTGGCCCAAGCCCGAAACCTACGACGACGATTACGCCACACGCCCGCTGGCGAAAGAAGCGGCCGACATGAAGTTCGAGAACAGCCTCGCGGGCGACTACGACGACTTGCCGAGAGGCCTGAGCGCCGCGGCGAAGAAGGACTGGATCTTCAATCACTTCGTGAAGGATCACTATCGCTCGGTCTACGGTGTGGACGAGAACCTTGGCCAAATCTTGGAGTACCTCGATGTCACGGGACAAGCCGAAGATACCGTCATCATCTACACCACGGACAACGGCTATTTCCTCGGCGAGCATGGTTGGTACGACAAGCGGTTCATGTACGAGCCGTCGCTGCGGATTCCCTTCCTGGTTCGTTACCCACGGCTGCCCTTGAAGGGGCACGTTGAGAACCGCATGGTCCTCAACGTCGACATCGCGCCGACGGTTCTCGATCTGGCGGGCGTCGACATCCCGGAGCAGATGCAGGGCGAGAGCTTGGCGCCCCTGCTGCGCGGCGACCCACCGGATGATTGGCGCAAGTCGATCTTCTACGCCTACTACGACAACTTGTGGGAGATGAAAGACATTCAGCCGGAAGAGCGCACCGACCCGTCGTTCAAGTACTTCACGGCGCACCGCGTGAGCCCACATCGCGGTGTTCGAACCGAGCGGTATAAACTCATCGAGTACTACAAGGAAGACGGCTATTGGGAACTCTTCGACTTACAGGAAGATCCGAATGAGCTGAAGAATCTTTACACCGAACCCGGCCATGACGATCTCAAGACCGAGCTGACCCAGGAGCTACGCCGCCTGCAAGAGCACTACCAGGAGCGTGGCTAGGGACAGGAAGAAAGAGGGACACAATGAGTGATGCCATCAGTCTGAGATCAGCCGGAGAGGCGAAGTTCGGCGGGATGTCGGTGCAGGAAGAGGAAGAGCTTTCTCTTCAGATCATCCGAGTCGTCGAGAAGGCCGCGATTGCGGCGGCTCGTACGATGGGCAACGGTGACCGAGACGAATCCGACCGTGTTGCGACCGAGGCGATGCGCTCCGCTTTCGAGGATCTGCCAATCGATGGCACGATTGTCATCGGTGAAGGCGAGCGCGACGAAGCGCCGATGCTCTACATCGGTGAGAAGGTCGGGCCCGGTTCCAGCACTGAGGGTGAATATCGCGCCGTTGATATTGCCGTCGATCCGCTGGAGGGAACGAACCTTTGCGCGACGGGTACGCCCGGCGCGCTGGCGGTTCTCGCGGCGTCGGAAAAGGGCGGTCTGCTGCACGCGCCGGACTGCTACATGGAAAAGATTATCGTCGGTCCCGCGTGTCGTGGAAAGGTCGACCTCGACCTGCCTGTCGCCGAGAACCTGAAGCGCATCGCTCGCGCGCTTGACCGCGACGTGGACGACCTGGCGATCGTCGTGCTGAACCGGCCTCGCCACGAAAAGCTGATCCGCGAGATTCGCGAGGCGGGCGCACGCATCCGGCTGATCGGAGACGGCGATCTGTCGGCGGGCGTAGCCGTGGCCATTCGCGGGACAGGCGTGCACGCCGTCATGGGAACCGGCGGCGCGCCGGAGGGCGTGATTTCGGCGGCGGCCACGCGCTGCCTGCACGGCGAGATGCTTGGGCGGCTTGTGATCGATACGCCGGAACTCGAAGAGCGGGTGAAGGACATGGGCATCACCGATCCAAACCGCATCTATAGCGCCCAAGATCTCGCTCCCGGCAACACTATCATCTTCGCCGCGACCGGCGTCACCGGCGGACTCAGCGGCGGCGGCATTCTCCAGGGCATTCGCTTCTTCGGCGAAGGCTGCCGCAGCCAGACGCTCCTGATGACCAAGGCCTCGCGCAAGGTGCGCTTCGTCGACTCCGTCCACATGGAACTCCCGCCCGGCCCGCGCGGCGTGCGGCTGTACTGACCTACCGTCGGGTCCTCACAGCAGCAACAGAGCCGCGACTGTCATGGAGCGGGCCCCGCGCCCAGCCCGCGATATGTCTACGACCACGCCTGGAAAACTATCACAACTGCAAGTCAGCACCCGCGGAGCCCCGACCGCCAGGGAGGCGGTTGAGCCGACGAGATCGCCAGGGCCAGGACCGTTCGTGGATCATCGATCGCTTCTATCCGTATTCGCTCGCGCGGCACCGAAGAGCGCGATCGGGCTCCATCCCTCAAAAGCCGCCGGTTGCCGATGCGAATTGGGTTTGCTCGGCATTTCGGAGTGGCGCGGAACACAATGGAACATTTGGGGACAACACAGGTGACGCCTGTTGCGGGTGTGATGGGGTGTGGACCATGAGACATTCTGAGACTGGAACGGGGTATGAAAACGGGGAGAACCGGCGATGTGGGCCCTGATGAGGAGCTTGTAAGTAACTGATTTTACTTGAGATTTGCGTTGGTACGGGGGCGATGGCGAGTTTGAGACTCGATGAGATGCCGGGCGATGGTGTCTCACTGGTTGGTGGCCTCGCGAACGCTTTGATATCCGCGGATTTCGGTGATTTTCGCAGATTGCTCTCGAACGGCTGGAACTGGGTGGTCTTGGGGCTGCTTGGCGGAAAATGGCGGATTCTGTCAGCCGGGGAGAGTTCTGGCGGCTGTTTTGGTGGGTGAAGGGGCTTGCTGACACGAGGTTCACCGTGAGCCGGGTTGGATGGGGCATGGTGCGGGTCGATTGTAACCAGGCGGGTGCGGTTTGGCGGGGGGGAGAGTGGGGAAGTGCTTGCCAGCAAAGGGGTTCTGGTCCTGCTGGAGCCGTGACTCTCAATTTGGGTTTGGACCCGCAGGGCGGGAATTGGCTTAATGAAACCGGGCTCTGCCCCCCAAGAGCCCCTCAAGAGCCATAACTGTGAATGCATGGCATCTCTGCCTGTATCTACTCGATCGCCATGGTCACATCGTCCTGGCTGACCACGCCGCCGATCTCGATGGTGACGGATACAGCGTCGCCGGTCGGGACGCCTGGGGGCATCTCGAACACGATTTCATTCACGCCAACCGACGCAGGAGACGAGCCCGAAAACAGGACGTTCGGCTCCGGCACTTCAACCCCACCAACACGGATCACCGGGGTCATCGTCGTGTGATGCAGCACCACGTTCGAGCCATCGGGCAGGCAGACGCCATCAGGCTCGCAGGAGTTGTGACCGTCGGTGAGCGGCGGATCGACCGGGCCCATGCCGTTGGCGTAGATCGTCAGCAAGTCGCCCGCCGTTGCCGGACGGCTGTCTCCCGCTGTGCCCACCGGCGCGGCCAGATCGGACGAATTCGCGAAGGTGACAATGCCTTGACCTTCGCCGTTTTGCGACAGCGTGAAGATGCCCGGTGAATAGTCGGGGGTCTCGATCTCCTGCGTGTTGCTTTGCGCCTTCTCGAGGTCCCTGAGAATGAGCAATGTCGCCGTCGGACCTCGCAGGCCCATCGGCAACTGAGCGTGGATCAACCCTGGTGTTACCAAGTAGAGACGGGCCGCAGTGCCGTCCAACAACACTCGTACGCCTCCCAGCTTCGTTGGTAGCGGAACGGTGCTTCCGTCATCTAGTGTTGGCGAGAAGAGCTTAAGTGCCCATCATGTAAGCACTTAGAGCCGATTTTCGCGTTGGCAACTTCCGCCATTGCGAAAACTGGCCCTAAGTGCTTTTGTTAGAAGGAGATAAGGGCGAGACAGCAACAGTGAATGACGGAAGCACCTCTGACGACGCCGGAATGCGTGTATTGCTCTCCATGGAGTTGATGCAGAGACTCGGTTGTCCGGTCGAATCGCATACGGTGGAACAGTTGGCGTCGAACCCTGAACTCGTGATGGGCGCCTTAGTGGTGAGCCCCCCGGGCCACATTCCGAAAATTGCCGGACTGCTGCCGCCAGAGCGGCTGGCGGTTCCGATTACCTGCTCCTCAGCTGACTCGCATCTCGATCTCATCCGTGGCCTCGATCAATCCTCACTGATCGCGTTGGTTTCGGTCAGCGAGTACTTTCTCAAGACCGCGCGAGCAGTGTTGGCTCCGGCCACGGGACGGCATCATTCGATGCGCTAATACGTGTTATCAGAGAACGAGGACGATCTCGGAGGCATCGCCGATCTCATCTTTTGCGACGTGGCGGCATACCGCGCCACACGGCGCCAATTCAAAAAGGCATGAGTCGTCGCGCACCGCATGATCTCCGATAAGTGCTTAGACAGGGTCGGCAAAATCCTGTCCGGCCTTTGAGAGGCCTTTGAGAGACGGCATTTGAGAGACAGAGCCCGATAGCGGTCCGAACCTGATTGTGAATGGCACGAACATCGTCGTGTCCCTGAGTGACGCCTGCCGCGCGGGGAATCCGGGTAGGTGTGGAAGAACTAGGCTCACGGCTTGCCTTGGCCGTCTGCTGGGGCGGGAATTTGCTTCGTTGAGTAGTTTGGGATCGCAGCCTCACGGCTGCGATCCGAGTTTGGGTGGGTGCTGATCTAGGGAATCAGTCCAAGCGAGTGGAGGTTTTGGTTTCTAGCACGGGAACTTGCTCGGTGATTGTCACGCCGAATCCTTCGAGGCCGACGACCTTGCGTGGGCGGTTGGTAAGCAGGCGGATTTCCTTGAGGCCGAGATCGCGGAGGATCTGTGCGCCGATGCCCGCTTGATATTGCAAGCGGCGTTCACCGTGCTCACCGGTTTCGCGTAGCGTTTCCTTGGCGTGAGGAATGATGCGGTGACCGCCGTAGGGCAGGCTCTCCAACCCGAAGCCCAGGCCGGTCTGGTGTAAGTAAACAAGGACGCCGCGCCCCTCTTCCGCAATGCGCTGCATCGACGCTTCGATGATGCGGTGAGACGGGTACACCGTCGCGTGAAACACGTCGCCCATCAGGTCCCGCGAGTGCATCCGCACCAAGGGTGACGGCGCGCCCTCGACATCGCCGTAGGTGAGGACCAAGTGCGTCTCCGAGTCGATCTCGCTGCGATAGGCGATCGTACGGAATTCACCGAAACGGGTCTCAAGCACGCCCTCCGCGAACCGTTCGATATAGCGCTCGTTCTCAAGGCGGTAACGGATGATCTCCGCGACGGATAGCATGCGCAAGCCGTGCTGCTCGCAGAAGACCTTCAGGTGCGGGACGCGCGCCATCGTCCCGTCCTCGTTCATGATTTCACAAATTACGCCGGCGGGGATGAGCCCGGCTAGGCGCGCCAAGTCAACGGAGGCTTCCGTCTGGCCCGCGCGTACGAGAACACCGCCCTTGCGGGCCCGCAGCGGTGGGATGTGACCGGGACGCGCCAGGTCGGCCGGCGTTGTGGCCGGATCAATGGCGGTCAGGATTGTGTGGGAGCGGTCGGCCGCGGAGATGCCCGTGGTGATGCCTTGCGCCGCATCGATCGACTCGCAAAAGGCTGTCCCGAGGTTTGACGTGTTGCGCTCCGTCATCAACGGGACACGCAGATGATCGAGCCGCTCTTCGGTCATTGCGAGGCAGATCATTCCGCGGCCGTGGGTGGCCATGAAGTTGATCGCTTCGGGTGTGACGTGCTCGGCGGCGATCATCAGATCGCCTTCGTTCTCGCGGTCTTCGTCATCAACGATGACGAGTTGTCGGCCGGCGCGGATCTCTTCGATGGCTTCAGGAACGGTGACGAATGACATGGTGACCTACAAGGTCACTATAGCCCAGCGCTTGCGCCGGACTCGTTTTCGCGAAGCCAGGCGAGCAATGCGTGGAAGGCGTGGCCGCGATGGCTGTGCCGCCACTTTTGGCCGGGTGTGAGCTCGGCGAACGTCGCGTTGAGGTCCGGCAGGTAGAACAGCGGATCGTAGCCGAAACCGGCGTCGCCGCGAGCCTCTTCGAGAATCGTGCCCGCAGCCGCGGCCTGGAAGGTCTTGATAAGCCGGCCGCCCCGTGTCAGCGCGATGCAGCACACGAAGCGCGCTGTACGTCTAGAAACGGGGACGTTCTGAAGCTTCTCGATAAGCAGCGTGTTGTTCGCCTCGTCCGTAGCGTGATCGCCCGTGAAGCGTGCCGAGTGGATGCCCGGAGCGCCGTCAAGCGCATCGACTTCCAAGCCGGAATCATCGGCGAAAACCAGCGGAGAGCCGCCGGACTCATCGAGCATCTCGCGCAGCGATTCGGAATAGCAGATTGTCTTCGCCACGGCGTTGTCTTCAAACGATTGGCCGACTTCGGGGCAGGGAACCGACGGCAATCCGTGGATCACGACACCCTCACCCGCTGCCTGCTGGAACTCGAAGAGCTTGCCCTTGTTGGACGTGGCGCAGAACAGCTCGATCGGCTTCACAGCGTGACGATCGCGCGCTGCGCTTCGACCAGTTCGCCAACACCCTTCGCGGCGAGATCGAGCAGCGCGTCCAACTGGCTTCGCGAGAAGCTGCCCTTCTCGGCCGTGGCCTGCACTTCGACATGCTCGCCGGCGGACGTCATGACGACGTTCATATCGACGTCGGCGCGCGAGTCTTCTTCGTAGCAAAGGTCGAGCATCGGAGCGCCGTCGACAACGCCGACGCTGATCGCGGCGAGGTATTCGTTCAAAGGGCTCTTCTTGATGAGCTTGTAGTCGAGCATCTGGCGGAAGGCCAGCGCCAGGGCCAGCCAGCCTCCGGTGATCGATGCGGTGCGCGTGCCGCCGTCGGCTTGAATCACATCGCAGTCGATCATCACGGTTCGCTCGCCGAGGGCGTTGAAGTCGGTGGCGCCACGCAGGGAACGGCCGATGAGGCGCTGGATCTCCTGTGTCCGTCCGCCGAGCCGGCCGCGAGTGACCTCGCGCTGCGTGCGCGTGGACGTGGCCCGCGGCAGCATGGAGTATTCAGCGGTGATCCAGCCTTTGCCGCTGCCGCGCCGGAAGCTGGGGACGCCCTCTTCCACGGACGCGGTGCAGATGACTTTGGTGTTACCGATTTCAATGAGAGCCGAGCCTTCGGCGGTCGGCATGTAGTTGGGCGTGATCTTCAGAGCACGCGCTTGGTCGGCCTGTCGGCCGTCGCTTCGCATCATCCCAATGTAGCGGATCGTTCGGGGTGCGCCGTAGCCACTCGGAGGGAAGGCGGTTCAGCGTCCGCCTTGTCTATTCCCAATAGATGAAGTGCGGCACAAGACGATTCGCGGGGTCGTCGGTCAACTCGCAATCGCCGCAGTAGGGGACGTACTCGGGATGAGTTCGATACAGGATCTCGGAAAGCACTTCCATGTCGTCGGGCCGATGATAGGCCTCGAGAAGAATGCGCGGCTGAAACTTGCGGATCGTGGCAAGTCCGCCCTTGAGCGCTTCTCTCTCCGCCCCTTCGATGTCCAGCTTGATGTAGTCGACCCTGTCGAGCGCAAGGTCGGCTACCAGTGCATCGATGGTTGTCACGGGGACGTCGAGTGTGTCGCCGCCGGTTTCCGCGACGAGACTGCTCATCCCCGAGTTCTGAACGCCGACGTTGAGTGGGAGCGTGCCGCTGCTGCTCCACACCCTCTTCTCCACCAGTGACCTGCCCCCTGAAAACGAATCCGAATCTTGAGAGAGAATCGAAGGATTCGGGTGTGTGTAAGGAGGCAGGAAATGACGAGGAAGCGATACACGAGCGAACAGATTATCCACAAGCTGAGGGA
>Ga0315336_1006304_pt1 | contig 12227 bp, 7 predicted proteins | sample ASW5metaG_FD_204512 | JGI IMG/M metagenome (GOLD analysis project Ga0315336, IMG submission 204512) | Ammonia-oxidizing marine archaeal communities from Monterey Bay, California, United States - ASW #5 | ecosystem: Environmental > Aquatic > Marine > Intertidal zone | place: USA: California...
TGGTCAGGGGCAGTCGATCGAGGTCCGATGCACCTACGACAACAGTATGAGCAACCCGTTTATCGAAGAGCAGATGGACGCCGCCGGCATCGCCGAACCGGCCGACGTGCTGTGGGGGGAGGACACCAGCCAGGAGATGTGCATGGCCATGGTCGGTGTGATCATCCCGCCGATCGACCTGTCCGAGTGGCTGTGAGATCGAAATATCGGCCGGAGCAGCGCGTAAGACAGAGGCCGACCGGTCGGCCGGAGTAATGGAATGAACGAAAACTCGTTCTGGGGACAGCTCCGGCGGTCTTTCCACAAGCCGTCGTCGGACGGATATCGGCGTGTCGAGTCGATTGTCTGGCTGTTGATCCTCATCTCGATCGCGCTGTTGGTCCCCGAGGTCATGAACAACGAGGTGCCGCCGATCATCGAGGTGCTCGACGACTTGATCCTGGCGCTGTTCGCCATCGAAGTGACGCTGCGCATCGCGACATTTCATCCTCCGCAGCTGGACTTCTACGAGTTGACTACTTCGGAGCGACTCTACTACCACGTCTCGGCGCGGCTTCGCTTCGCGCTGTCACCGATGATCTTGATCGATCTGTTGACCGTACTCGCGGCAGTTCCCTACCTTCGCGGTCTGCGCGCGTTGCGTCTGCTCCGCTTGTTCCGGTCCAGCCAGGTCTTCCGCTACAGCAGCCCGTTTCAGGGCATCGCCCGATCCTTCGAGGAGAACGGGTTGCTCTTCGGGTTCGCGTTCTCGGTTTTCGGCGTCGTATGCTCTATCGGTGGCCTGTCGATCTTCCTGCTGGAGCGCGGCAAGAACCCGGACATCACCGATCTCGGCGACGCGATGTGGTGGGCCCTGGTGACCCTGACCACCGTAGGATTCGGCGATGTCACGCCGCTCGACGGCGTCGGGCGCATCGTCGGCAGCGTGTTGATGGTGTGCGGCATGTTCACCCTGGCCCTCTTTGCCGGCGTCGTCGGCCAATCCCTGACCAGCAGTGTCCTGAATATTCGCGAGGAGCAGTTCAGAATGAGCCCCTATGTCGACCACATCATCGTGTGTGGCTACGGTCCCGGGACCACCATGCTGCTGGACAGTGTCGAGAGCGAGTTCGACATGGACCAGACGACGGTAGTGGTGATCTCAAATGGGGATCGCCCGCGCACACTTCCACCTGAGTTTCACTTCATATCCGGTGATCCAACGAAGGAATCGGAGCTCGGAAAAGTACGGGTCCGCTACGCTGCCGCAGTGATCATCGTCGGGTCTCGACAGGTCGAGCCGTCGCTGGCCGATGCGAATACCATTCTCACCGCGTTCACCATCCGGCGGTACGTGGCCCACCAGCCGCTGCCCACTCCGCGAGCGAACCCGCTCTATGTGGTCGGAGAAGTTCTCGACGCCCAGAACGCCGAGCACGCGCGGACCGCAGGCTGCGACGAGGTCATCGAGACCACCCGAATCGGGTTCGACCTGGTGGCCCATGCTGTTCGCGTACCGGGGACCGCGGCGATCATGGGGACTCTGGCCCACAATACGGCCCACAACATCTACGTGGGCGTCATCCCCGATGGGTTTGTATGCCCGGTGGCATTCGCCAAAGTGGCCCACGATCTAAAGGCCAATCTGGGTATCCTGGTGGTCGGCGTCCGGGTCGGCAGTGAGGACATCCTCAATCCGTCTGATGACTATCAAATCGACCAGGGCGCGTCCGTCATCTACATGTCGACGGATGTGGTGCTCCCGGCGCCGTGACGTCGATCCTCCACATCTCGCCCTACCATGCGGGCTCTCACGCGCAGTGGACGCGGCAGATCACCACGCGGATAGATGTGAAGTGGACCGTGCTCACCCTGCCGGGGCGGTTCTGGAAGTGGAGAATGCGCGGCGTTGTCCCGTATCTGGCGCTGTCGAACGCCGAGGCGTTGAGTCGGGACTACGACGCGGTCCTGGCCACCTCCTACGTACCGCTGGCGGAGCTGAAGGGGCTGGCGCCAAGCCTGGCTAAGTGTAGGACCTATCTGTATTTTCACGAGAATCAGTTTGCCTATCCCGTCCGGGTCCCACGGGAGTGGGACACCCACTATGCCGTGACCCAGCTCACCAGTGCACTCGCCGCGGATCGGTGCCTGTTCAACAGCGCCTGGAACCGGGACAGCTTTCTCGACGGTGCCCGCCAGTGGCTCAAGAAGATGCCCGATGCCCACCCGCCCGGGTGGATCGACACGGTGGCTGACAAGTGCGAGGTCCTTCCGCTCCCCATGTCGCTGCCCGATGTCCCGTTGGTGCCGCGAGAGCCCGGGCCTCCGGTGATCCTCTGGAATCATCGATGGGAGTTCGACAAGGCTCCGGAGGTCTTTTTCGACGCCCTCGATGTGCTCGCCAAGGAGGGCGTCGACTTTCGCGTCATCGTCTGCGGGCAGCGCTTTCGGAAGATACCAGAGGCGTTCGAACGCGGTCGCGAGCGGCTCGGCGATCGGGTCTTGCACTGGGGGTTTGCGGAGAGCCGCGATGCCTATCTCGCCCTCCTGCAGCGTGCCGATATCGCGGTTTCGACGGCGATTCACGAGTTCTTTGGCGTCGCAATGCTCGAGGCGGCCCACTATGGGGCTCGGCCACTCGTGCCCGACCGGCTGTCCTATCCAGAGATCTTCCCGGCCGAATTTCGCTATCCGGAGGGTGGGTTTCTGGAGTCCCTCCGAGACTTGTGTGGCCGAACCGATCTGAGGGCCAGCCGTCGAGAACTGACGGCGCCCTATGGCGACGCGCTCGTCGAGCGGTACCGACGGCTTCTCACCGACGCGCCCGAGCGCCGACCGATTTGAGGGACCCGGCCATCATCAAAGCGAGCAGGTAGGCGAGCAGTGCGACGGCAAACGCGTACGAGAACCCGGCCAACCGGGCGATAAACACGGAGGCCAATGCCGCCGCTACACTGGTCCACCCGTTGAGAGCCCACATCCATGGAACGAGATTTCGGGCGTCGTCAGGAAGCAAGCGCAGGGACAGCGCGAAGGGCATGCCCATGACAAACCCCAGCGGTGCCAGGATGACCGCGGTGATTGCAACCCGACTCCCTACCGGGAGGCCGAGCGCGTACCCGTGCAGCAATGGCGGAACCACAAAGGCCTGCGCCAATCCGAGCATCAACACCGCAGCCAACGAACCGTAAAGCGCAATCTGAAGCCGGTTCTCATCGAGCTTGCCTACCGCGATGCTCCCCACACCCGACGTCAGCAACATCGTGGAGATCACCACAGTCAGCGCGTAGACCGGGTGCCCCACAAACAGCGACAGCCCGTGGATGAGCACGACCTCGACCGCGAGGTATCCATAGCCGAGGCCACAGACGTAGAGCAGCGCCTTCCAGGCGCCAGGAATCGACGAACCCTCCTGTCGATACTGGCCGACGAGGGGGACGGCGAGAACGAGACCGCCACCGACCAGAACCACCAGCGCCTCGACCAGGAGCATGTAGTAGACGACGTTCTCCGGTCTGACGCGGGACTCTTCTCCCTGACCCGCCGCTCGCGTCGCAGCGTCGGCGAACATGCCCAACACGTCATCGGGGGTGTCCGTATAGGGCCGGTCGTCGGTCATCGCCGCGCGGCCCCAGAGGATTGCGGCCGCCCGGTCGTCCAGGGTCGCCGTGGGGTCGACCATCATCTCCTGCCGCTTGAACTTCTTGGCAACCGCGGCGATTCGATCGCGTTCTTCCTGTGTAAAAGGCCGCTTCTTGACGAGCACGACCGTGGACACCGGTGCCAGGTAGATGATGTGCCGATGGGGCTCCCGGACCCCCCTTTCGCGCAGGGCGGCGGCCGCTGACTGGGCCATGTACTTGGTCCGCGAGCCGCGGGCGAAGGAGATGGTGCCGTCCTCGGTCAGGTGGTCGAAGTAGGTGAGGAACGCCTCTTTTGTCCCGAGCAGGGCTGGCGACCAGGCGTTCGCGAGCATGCCGCCGATGCCGTGCAGGTTGGCGTGAATCAACTGGATCACATCGTAGGGCTCGTCGCTGTGGAGAACGGCCGAACGCGCGTCTGCAAACACCCGCCGGGTGCGGTTGTCCCGATAGGGGTTGTACTCCGCCTCAGCGTAGCGCTGACGGACGATATTTCCGATATCAGGCGCGATGTCGATGGCATCGATGTTCTTGAATCCGTAGTATTGAGCGGTCGCGACATCTGGGCCGGCCGAAGCGGCGAGAATGGCCACTCGCCCGTCCGGCTCGTGCAGTTGGTAGACGAGGCCGCGGGCCATGACCTTGGCGACCTCCTCCTGTTTGGCCTTGGTCAGCACGACCTCGGACGATGAGCTGTTGTCCAGGAGAATCCTTGTTTGACCTGGCGCCTCGTGTACAGCGAGCCGGGTGAGGGGTGTCCAGCGCTCCCAGACCACGTGGTGTTCGGAGAATCCAGCTGGATACTTGACCTTGAGGAGTGTTCCCGTCGCCATCGAGCCGAGGACCCCGGCCAGGCAAAGGGCTGTCCCGACCCCGGCCACCACCCGCAGGCGACCGCGGGAGACGATCGCAGAACCGAGCAGTGCTGCACCTGCGGCGGCAAATGCCATGTCCGGGGCAGCGACCCGGCCGAGGAGTGGAATGAACAGAAGGCCTGCGAGCGCACCGCCGATCAAGTCGGCGCCGTAGATGGGACCGATGTCCTCCTTTCGATGTTTGAAGATCGCGGCAAACGACCATCCCGCTGCTGTGAAGGGCAGTACGAGAACCGGAAGCAACAAGGCAAACCAGCCGGTCGCCATGAGGTCCCACTTGAACTTCAGACGCTCGGTCACGTAGCTCAACACCGCGTCGTCGGATTGCACGGTCAAGGGCAGAGAGACCGCTACGAGCACCACCGCGATTGTGAGCAGACCCTGGAGGAGCGCCAGGAGCGCCACCCGGTCCTCGAGATTCTCTCGCTCGATGACGTGGGGCCATGCCTGTTGAATGACGGCGCCGGCGCTGATCCCCATCAGCGCCACGGACAGCGCCAGGTGGGAAAAGCTGGCAAACAAGACCACTCCGAAGACCCGCGTCAGGGACAGCTCCAACAGGACGAGGCTGAAGCTGATAGCAAAGGTGGCGGCAGCGATCTTTCTCACGTGGGCCGCATGTTAAGACGGGAACATGTCGAGCGGCAGATACGCCCTGCGAGGGGAAGGTCAGCTCACAGCGATTCTCGGGCCGACGAACACCGGAAAGACGTATCGGGCCATCGAGAAGATGCTGGGGCACAAGAGCGGGATGATCGGGCTTCCCCTTCGCCTGTTGGCCCGAGAGGTCTACGACAAGTGCGTGGCCCGAAAGGGCGTAGACGCGGTTGCCTTGGTCACCGGCGAGGAAAAGCGCATTCCGCCCGATGCCCGCTACTGGGTGTGCACGGTCGAGGCGATGCCCGTGGCCAGACCGGTGGCGTTCGTCGCCATCGACGAGATCCAGTTGGCGGGCGATCGAAACCGCGGCCATGTCTTCACGGATCGGATCCTGCACGCGCGCGGCGTTCACGAGACCATGTTCCTCGGATCGGACACCATCGATGCGCTTCTGACGGACCTGGTTCCCGGGGTCCAGATCGAGGACAAACCACGGCTCTCGAAGCTCACGTCGGTCGGTTGCTCCAAGCTCACCTCGGTCCCTCGACGCTCGGCGGTGGTCGCATTCAGTGCCGAGCGCGTCTATGAATACGCCGAGAGGCTGCGGGCCATCCACGGTGGGACAGCTGTTGTTCTAGGTGCGTTATCGCCGCGGGCACGCAATGCGCAGGTCGCTATGTACGAAGCTGGCGAGGTCCACCACATGGTCGCCACGGACGCCATTGGCATGGGCCTGAACATGGACATCCGCCATGTCGCCTTCACCGCGATGCGCAAATACGACGGACGGGGCCATCGGGCGCTGACCCCGGCCGAGGTCGCCCAGATCGCGGGTCGGGCCGGGCGGTTTCAGACCGATGGGACCTTCGGCACGACGCGCGAGGTCGGTCCCATGGACGACGAGGTAGTCGAGGCCGTCGAGCAACACGCGTTTCGACCCCTCACGAAACTGTACTGGCGCAACTCCCAGCTCGACTTCTCCACCGCCGAGACCTTGTTGCGTACGCTGAGGCGACGACCGGATCGGCCCTGGCTGGTTCCGATGTGGGACGAGGAAGACCACCGCGCCCTCGAAGAGCTCGCCCGCAAGGACAACATTGCACATCTCCTCGGCGAGGAAAACGCCGTTCGGACCCTGTGGGCGGTGTGTCAGATACCCGATTTTCGGAAGACGCTCACCGGCAGTCATGTGGAATTACTGAACAGGATCGCCGGATATCTCCTGGGTTCGGACGGCGTGTTGGACGCCGACTGGGTGGCGCGCCGTGTGGGCCGGCTCGACCAGCCCGAGGGAGACATCGAGACGCTGATGGCGCGGATCGCCTACATCCGCACCTGGACGTACATCGCCTTCCAGCGGGAGTGGATCGCCGATGCCGACCACTGGCAGGGCCGCACGCGACAGATCGAGGATCGGCTCTCCGACGCGCTCCACACGCGACTCCAGCGACGCTTCGTGGATCGCCGGGCGGTGCTCGCGCTGGGAGGCGTCGACCTCGAGGTCGCCATTCACGGGGACGATGTCCGCGTCTCGGGCGTCTCCGTAGGCCGCCTGATTGGTTTGGTCTTCGCTCCCGAATCCGGGGTCGCGGGCACTGCTGGTAAGGCATTGAACAACGCGGTGCGCCGAAGCCTCGAGCCCATCATCGCCGGCAAAGTCGATGGTCTGGTCGCCGACGCCGACGACGCCTTCTCGGTCGACGATCGGTGTCGTTGTTGTTGGCGTGGAGAGCCCATCGCGCAGCTACAGGCCGGGCCCGGTGTTTTGGAACCGCGTTTTCGGCTCCATCGGCTGGAGCTCCTCGACAAGGAGCAGAAGGCAGCGATCCGAGCCCGGATCCGCCAGTGGATCCAAGACTGGATCTCGGCTTTGATGGCTCCGCTACGTCGCGATGTCCAGCTGTCGAAACCGGCCCTCGGCCTGCGATACTCCATCGAACAGGGGCTGGGCAGTGTGCCTCGCAAAGACGTTCAGGCACAGGTACGCAAGCTGTCCGGCGCAGACAAGAAGGCCTTGTCACGACTCTCCATCCGCTTGGGTGTGCAGACCGTGTATGCGGCGGCGATGCTGGGTCCAGCCGCAATGTCGACCCGTGCGCGGCTGTGGCAGATCTCGACGGGGACTGTGCTGCCCGCTCCAGATAACGGTCGATCATCGTTTCCTTTTGACGGTTCGGATGATCTGTCGGCCATCGGGTATCGGGGCTTCCAGGGCCTCGCCGTGCGGGTCGACACGCTCGAGAAAGTCGCCGCCTGGGCCCGGGATCAGGCCCGAAGCGCCGAAGTGGTCACTCTCGACGCCCCCATGAGTTGGATGGGAAGCAACAGACCCGCGGTGGCGCCGGTGATTCGCGGACTGGGCTTTTCGGTCTCGGAGACGGAACCGGGACGCTACAGAGTCACCAAGGGGCGGGGGACGCGAGGCCGAGCGCAACGCTGAGGCGACCGGTGGCGCTGCCGCTGGCGTCGACCCAACTGGTGCGCGATTCATCCCGCGAAATACTGGCAATCTCGAGATTGTCGATACCGTCCTTGATCTTCTTGACTCGCGGGGCGTTGGCGTCGAGCTGACTCGGTTGTCTGGCCTTTGCGAACCCTCTCAAACCGGCGACAAGCTTCTCCGGTTCGTCCGACCGTCGGTACAGTTGGTCGAGCTCAGAGCGCTTGGCGCCGAGTATCTCGAGCTCGTCGAGGATGGTCTGATTCCTGGATAGCGCCCCTTGCCACTCCGCCTCCGCCTCGACCGTGGCGGACTGTGCCGATCGCAAGCTCAGCGTGCCTTGGGCCACGATCGTGACGCCCAGGACCATCACGACGGCAACCAAGGCGGCCGCCGGCACGAGCATCTGCACAATCGATGGTCGAGCTCGTTTCTTCCTTTTGGTTACTTTGGCTGGTGGAATTGCCGATGGGGGCTCCAGGGTCGGTCCATCGATGTTTGGCGTGGGCGGTTTAGTGACCGGCGTCGCGACCGGCGACGTCGCGACCGGCGGCGTCGCGACCGGCGGCGTTGCGACCGGCGCTGCTGGAGGGGTGCTGAACGGGATTTCGCCCACGAAATTCGCCGTGGATGGGTCCCCTACGTCCTCGCCTCTCGCGGTGTCGTCGTCGTCGACGGACTCGTGCTCGATTTCTTTGGAGGCCAGGGGCGGCGTGTCGAGGGGATCGGGAGGAAAGTCCTTTCTTGCCTTGAAAATCGCCTTGGCGATCTCCTTGACCGTCTGAAAGCGCTCATCGGGCCGATAGCGTGTTCCCCTCATGATCAACGCCTTGAGGTCCTCGGGCACGCCATCGAGCATCTCCGGCTCCTGCTCGGCGAAGAAGAGCTCCATTTGCTGGCGTGCGGTGAGCAGCGTGAAAAGGGTCGCGCAGATGCTGTAGACATCGGCACGCTCGTCCACGCCCTTGGCGTTGGCCCGTTGCTCCGGTGCCATGTACCCCAGCGTGCCGAAGCTGGAGCCGGTGTCCGTCAGCCCGTTGTTCTCGGAGAAGCTGGCGATGCCGAAGTCGGTGATCTTGCACAGGCCGCGTCGGTTGATGAGCACGTTGTGAGGTTTGATGTCTCGATGGACGATGCCGAGCACGTGAGCCGCGTTCACGCCCTTGCAGATTTGCATGGCGGCGTCGCACGCCATTCGGGGTGGCATGGCACCGTTGGCGTTGAGCCAGTCTGTGAGGGATCCACCCTCGGCCAGGTCCATCACGAAGAAGGGCACCGCCCCGTCCACATACACGTCATGCACACGAACGACATTGCGATGGCGAATTTCCATCATCGCGCGCGCCTCGTCCTCGAACCGCTTGCGCATCGCGGGCTTGGCGGCGGTCGGGAGAACCTTGGCGGCACGCCACTTTCCGGCGCTGTGGTCAAAGACGCGGAACACACTGGCCATTCCGCCATCGCCGAGCGCAGCACTGCGCCCGTAACGCGCTCCGAAATCGGGTATCTCCGTGGTGAACTGCAAGAGTGAGCCCCACTAAAGCTCGCCGGCAATAAAGCACGGATCCGGTCGGTGCGCAATCGAGTAGGATGTGCGCGGGAGTGGTCCATGATCTTCTGGTTGATTTTTGCACTGCAGGTGGCTTCCGCTACCAACCAAACCCTCACGCAGGATCTGAACTGCAACAACATCGACGTCGCTGACGAGATCCTCGTCGACATGCTCGACCCGGAATGCGCCGCCAACGGACATCCGAACGCCGACTACTACTTCGACTACGGTTCCTACGGCTGCGCCTACGACGTGACTACGGCTGACGCCGACTACGACGGTTTCTCGGACGATCTCATCGAACTGCCGGTTGGCGGAGACGTCATCGACCTCACCATCACCTTCTCTTGCGACAACTGTCCGGTCGACACCAACGCCGATCAATCGGACATCGACTGCGACAACGCCGGAGACGTCTGCGACAACTGCCAGGGCATCTACAACCCATCGCAGGTCGACGCCGACGGCGATCTACTCGGCGACGAGTGCGACGGCTGTCCCAACAACGACAACCCCGGCCAGGAAGACACCGATGGCGATGGCGTACAAGACGCTTGCGACGTGTGCCCCAACGTCCCCGATCCCCAGCAGAACGATCAGGACGGCGACGGCTACGGCGACATGTGCGACGCGTGTCCGTCACAACCGAGCGTCGACGACACCGACTCCGACGGAGACGGCCACCCCGACGATTGCGACAACTGCACGCTGACCGGCAACCCCGACCAGCTCGATACCGATGCGGACGGCTTTGGCGACTCCTGTGACAACTGTCCCAACGACTTCCAGTCGGTTCAGACCGATACCGACGGCGACGGTGTCGGCGACCCGTGCGACATCTGCGTAGAGGCGGCCAACCCCGATCAGCTCGACTCAGACGACGACGGCGATGGCGACGCCTGCGATAACTGCCCCGATGTCTTCAACGCGCTGCAGTCTGACGCCGATGGCGACGACGTGGGCGATCTTTGCGACAACTGCCAGGAGGTCCTCAACCTGAACCAGGTCGATGTCGACGGCGACGAGCTCGGCGACCTGTGCGACAACTGCCCCGAGGTGGCGAATCCCGACCAGAAGGACTCCGACGGAGATGGGATTGCCGATGCCTGTACCGAGATCACCGGCGAGTTCCTGCGCGGTGGCGGCCGGCGCTGTAATGGCAGTGCTGTGGAGCCGGTTGCGGTCTGGTGGATGGCCCCGCTCCTGCTCCTGATCAGAGTTCGGCGGAAACCCGCGACCCGCGCCTGACGAACACCGGGAACTCCTCCAGAGGGACGGTGAGCGTGGTGGTAGTGCCGCCGGCATAGATTCGGCTGCGGTCCTGTACGTACTCCCACTCCCCTTCGGGGAAGGTCACCAGGCGGCGGGCGCTGATTGTCGTGATTGGAGCGACGAAAATGTCCGGCCCCAGCAGATACTCGAACGTCGTCCGATTCTCGAACGTCATGAGGGACCGCCCGTCGATGAAGGCCTGTGCACCCTCGCGGTCCAGGTAGGGGCGGATGCGCTCGTGCATATTCACGAATCGGTGGTAGATCGCCAGCGTCTCGCGATCGAAGAGCCACGGCTCGTGCACGCCGCCCCCGCCATTCTCCATGATTGGAGAGAAGGCCCCGAGCTGGGCCCAGCGGATGAAGACCTCTTTGTCGCGTCCGAGTTCTGAACCGTCGCTTCGGTAGCCACCGATGTCCGAGCCGAACGCGACGTATCCGTAATCGGCTGACCAGTAGAAGTTCCGGAGCGCGGCGATGAGTCCGTCGAAGTCGGGGTCCTGGTCACCGACCCACGACCCCCACGCGATGTCGATCGGGGTGAACGCAACGCCGTCTCCGCCGAGGTCCGCGCCGTAATTGTCGACGGGGCGGGAGGTGATCAGCCGGTCGTCGCCCAGGCGCTCGCGGGTGTAGTCGTGAAAGTCTCGATAGTACGCGTGGCTGTAGGTCAATCGATCGACATCGGCAGCCAGCCCTGGTGAATACGGTGCCGTGATCGCCGAGAAGTCGAGGCCGTCGCACTTCCACCCGTCGATGCCGTAGTCCAGCGGCTCGTCGATGAGGGAGTGCCACCACGCGACCGCGTCGGGGTTGAAGTAGTCGATCAGGCTTCCCTCGCCCTTCCACCAGTCGACGACCGCCGGACCGCTGTCGGCATTGCTCTGCATGAACCAGTCGTTCACCGCCGCGGTCTGGTACAGAGAGGTCTGCTCGATATTGATAGCGGGCACCGTCCACAGAAAGACACGCACGCCTTTGCTGTGCATGTCGTCCACAAAACCCTGTGGATCTGGGAAGAGTTCAGGATCGAACTGGAAGGTGCTGTACCCAGTTGCCCACGGCGAGTCGATGATGATCGCGCCGACCGGGATGCCGAGGTCCAGATAGCCGTCGACCAGGGCAGTGGCCGACTCCTGCGTGCTCTCGTCCTCCCACACCCAGTGGGAAAACGTCCAGTCCGGCCACGGGGCCTCGAGATCGGGCTCGATGGCGGGAACGGACACGGAATCGGGTGGCTTACAGGCGACCGCGAACAGTAGCGGCAGGAGCCCCCTCACCGCAGGAAGTAGTCCATGAACCGCTCGATGAGCCGACCGTATGGGGGTGACATCAGCCAGCTGCCGGCAACGCGCCCTTGCGTGAATACCGATTTATGGTGGGAGAAGGTGTCAAATCCTTCTTTCCCGTGGTAGGCGCCCATACCGGATGGCCCGACGCCGCCGAAGGGGATGTCGTCCTGGGCGTAGTGCCACAGGCAGTCGTTGACCGACATTCCACCCGCGTGGGTGCGCTCGGTCACCAGGTGTTGTCGGTTGGTGTCGTAGTCGAAGTAGTAGAGCGCCAGCGGGCGCGGGTGGTTGTTGACGTAGGTGATGGCTTCGTCGAGGTTCTTGACCGGGACCAGGGGCAGCAGAGGTCCGAAGATCTCGTCCTGCATGATGACCATGTCCTCGCTGACGTTCTTGACGAGTCGGGGCATCAGCTTGTTGCCCGCCTCGGCGAAGGATTCTCCGGCGGGATTGACGTCGATGATCTCGGCGCCCTTGCTCTCGGCGTCGGCCAGGTAGCTCTCGAGGCGACCCTTGTGGCGCTCGTTGATGACCGAAGTGAAGTCGGGATTGTTGGCCAGCGTGGCATATTTCTTGG
>Ga0315336_1006305_pt1 | contig 12225 bp, 10 predicted proteins | sample ASW5metaG_FD_204512 | JGI IMG/M metagenome (GOLD analysis project Ga0315336, IMG submission 204512) | Ammonia-oxidizing marine archaeal communities from Monterey Bay, California, United States - ASW #5 | ecosystem: Environmental > Aquatic > Marine > Intertidal zone | place: USA: California...
GGTACTTAAAGATACATCACCAGGGGGTCCGACTAGCCTGCATGCGGCAATGAATGTTGCTAGGACCTTAGACCCAAAGCCCGATAATCTGTATTTGCTTGTAGATGGACTACCAACTATGGGTGAGGTTATTCCAACACAGGCAGGCGTAACTGGTAGGGAGCGAGTCAATCATTTCGAACGAGCTGTCCGCCGGCTTCCCCTGAATATTCCGGTGAATGTGATTCTCTATGCAATGGAAGGGGATCCTTTGGCCGCGCCAGCTTATTGGCAGCTCTCGCTAACTACTGGTGGGTCCATGATGGCACCTTCAGAGGATTGGCCATGAGGAAAAAAGATCGAGACACGGAAACACTTAATCTTTCTTTTTTAGACGTAATATGTTGCGGCTTTGGGGCCATTATTCTCTTACTTGTTCTAACAAAGATTTTTGAGCCTATCCGTCTTGAGGAGACTCATGTAGAGCTGGAGGAGTTGGTTACACGTTATCAGGAGGAACTTAATGATCTGCGTGGAGAAACCGAGATCGTTGAGCGCGAGCGGATTTCTACTGTGACGCAACTAGATTCAGAAAATTTGCAGCTTTCCCGCCTACAGGAGCAACTCTCAAGAATTCGCTCCGAGTTTTTGGCTACTGGAGATAATGCTGACATCAATACTGAACTACAGGGTCAGCTTGCGCTAGCTAAGCAACGGTTGACTGAGGAGATGCAGAGGCTATTAGTTGATTATCGTCCGGATCCAGATGATTACAACATAGGTGGTATACCTGTAGATAGCGAGTATATCGTTTTTATTATTGACACCTCAGGGAGTATGCGTCAGTACGCTTGGGATAGGGTTCAACAACAGATACAAGAAACACTCGAGGTTTATCCTGAGGTGAAAGGAATCCAGGTTTTGAATGATATGGGAGAATATATGTTCAAAAGTTACCGTAACGAGTGGATTCCAGATACGCCTGCTAGACGGGAAGCAATCATGGATGCCTTAAGGAATTGGAATGCATTTTCCAACTCCAGTCCCAGAGAAGGCATTTTGACTGCTATAGAGAGTTTCTACGATCCCGAAAAAAGAGTGAGCTTATATGTTTACAGTGATGATTTTTCATCCGGGTCGATTAATGGGGTAGTAAGGGAGGTGGATCGCCGCAATCGTGCCGATGAAAGGGGTGAGCGTCGGGTACGGATCCATGCCGTAGCTTTTCCAGTACTTTTCGAGGTCACTGGCGACATGTTAACCGCCGCTCGATTTGCCATTCTCATGCGGACGCTTTGCCAAAGAAATGGAGGCACCTTTGTTGCGCTTCCTCATCGTCGGGCTCTTTGAGCTGTCAGATTTTGTCAGGTTCCTTTTTCTGGTTGTCTCATTTCATCGTTGCTCTGTCGTTGTCGATCGTTTTAATTGAGAGGCAATGCATAGGAGTCTTTAAAAACGAGAGGGGACAGCAATGATGAAATGTATTTTGTTAACTGTGATTTGTGTGACTGTGATCAGTGATGTGAGTTTGGCGGACAAAGTAGGACCGCCCTCTAGGCAAGAAAGTATAGGGGTTGGCACTGGGGCAGTTCTTGGTGGTTCCGTTGGTGGTCCGTTTGGGTCGATTTTAGGTGCAGCTCTCGGTAGTTGGTTGGGAGACAGGTTCCACAAAGAGCAAACAGCCAAGTTAGAATTCGAGCAGCGTTGGGAGGTGCTCAGGGACGAGGCTGAAATCTTGAACGCCGGTATTAAAACGCGCGAACAAGAAATAATTAGGTTTGAATCAGAACTATTGAAAGAAACGGCGGAAATGCAGGTTGCGCTACAGCAAATGTTGAGTATTCAAGTATTGTTTAGAACAGGAGAAAGTGATCTCGACAAAATTAATCAGGACTGGTTTGAGCAGTTGGCTGAATTGCTCACTAACATGGATGGAATGTTAATTCGTGTAGAGGGATTTGCCGACGCTCGGGGAAATGTAGAGTACAACGCACAACTTTCCGCTGACCGTGCATTAGCGGTTCAAGATGCTTTAATTCGTGCTGGTGTACCCTCGGGTCGCATTGTCTTGGATTCTTATGGCGAGCAATTTTCTCGTGCAGACGAAAGCGATTTAGATGGTTTAGCTATGGAGCGACGAGTGGAACTTAGTCTGGTAGATAGCAGCGAACGTCAACGGGTTGCCCGGAAGTAAGTACATTGCCGCGAACCTTGCAATGTGTGGTGCACGCGATATAGCTCCCAAAGACCTGAGCATGTCCCAAAACTGCTTCAAGATTCAGGGAAAATTTTTTAAAACAGACTTCCCAAAAGATCTATAGAGGTCAATAAACTAACTGAGGTTTTGGTGCGCCCTTAAAATTTTCCTTTTTAATTAAACGAGGAAGTTTTTCGAAGAAAAGAAAATTTGTTCTTTTTGTTATTGATTAGAGATGCAGATCTAGCAACGATAGCAAGTTCGGGGCGGCTTCTTGGCTTTTTAGTCTAGGTACAATCTGTATTGGTATAGGACGAAGGAACCGCTTAAGTATCTGCGCGGTTTTTTCGACTTTCATTGGCTGGTTAATGGATTCGCTAATAATAACCCCAGCTATCGTTTGACCGTGTGCCTGGAGCACACCTACTGCAGATAGTGCATGGCTTAACGTTCCTAAATAGCTGCCCACAACTAAGATTACCGGTGCCCCTAGTGCCTGAATCCAATCCAGTACCGTATGTTTCTGATTCAGTGGCACCATAACGCCACCAATACCCTCTATCAGGGTAATATCTGCATCCTCTTGTTTTAAGCAAAAGTTGGTGAGTTCGCGGAGGTCGATATTGCGACTTTCCAGTTCTGCAGCCACATCGGGTGACAGCGCTGCACTGAACCTCCATGGTGATACTCTGGCTAGGTTTTTTTCATCAAGCCGAAGGTCAACAGCCTTCAGTAATAGATCGCTATCACTGTTCTCGGGGCATGCTGAATTAAACCCTGTTACCAAGGGTTTCAGGGCACGAACGCGGTAGCCCGAATGAGTCAGCTGAGTTGCGAGGAGGGTTGTCACAAATGTTTTTCCAATCTCTGTACCCGAGGCCGTTATAAAAAACGTCTTCATAACGATTTCAGTAAAGGCCGTATAGCCGAAACGAACTCAAGCACATCTTCTTCCGAATGAGTCGCGGAGAACGTGCACCTTAACCTTGCTGCACCCTGAGGAACCGACGGTGGGCGAATGGCGGTAACGAGAAATCCTTTTTTTTCCAGAGATTGGCTAGCCATTAATGCTTTCTCAGGAGTGTGTAAAATAATTGGGACAATAGCGCTTTTGGCCTGTGGTAGCCCAAGTTCATCAGTGAAAAGTTGTGCTCGTTTAACAGGAAGGGTTGTGAGGATCGGATCTCTCTCAATAATTTCAAGGGCCTTAATAGCGGCAGCGACAGTACCAGCAGGTAGTCCGGTCGTGTAAACAAAAGTGCGGGCTCTATTGCGAATTAGGTTGGTCACTTGATGGCTCGCACAAATGAATCCGCCATATGCACCTACGGCTTTTGATAATGTGCCCATCTGAAGTGGAATTGTTATTGGGTTTTTTGGGGTGAAACCAGAACCCCGTCCGTGTCCAAGCATGCCCAAACCATGAGCATCATCGCTCATAAGCCAAGCATTAAACTGAGCAGTGAGTTTGGAGAGCTCTGGTAGCGGCGCTAGATCACCTTCCATGCTGAACACGCCTTCTGTAATCAGCAAACAGTACCGGTGTTTTTTACGATAATTTTTCAAAAGTTCTTCTGCATGCAGAATATTGTTATGTTTAAAATTTAATATCCGGCTGCCAGTCAATTTCGCGCCTGTTTTCAAACAGGAGTGACTCAATTCATCTATTAGGATCAAGTCATCAGGCCCAATTAAAGTTGGAATAATCCCTATACCCGCTAAATACCCACTTCCAAAGACCACTGAATCATCAGTGCCTTTAAGCTGCGCCAACTGTTTCTCTAATGTTTGAAATAAAGGGTGATTGCCTGTAATTAAGCGGGATGCAGCCGCCCCGGTGCCATGTTGGCGAGTGGCCTTCACGCTGGCTTCTATGACTTCTTTGTGGGTAGATAAGCCCAGATAATCATTGCAGGAGAAACTTACTAACCTCTTTCCCTTCCGCAGCGTGCGGGCAAGCGTCTTACGCTCGGTGATTCTGAGTTCGCGCTTGAGTTCAAGGGCTCCCAACTCCCTGAGCTTGTTGCCGGCCAATTGCTCTAAAGTTTTAAGACTCAATGGGTTTATTCATTTAAAAATTGGACTGACTCAAACCGCTTTCCCACCTAATGCACGCAGTAACTCATCAGTTCGCTGCTGCATCAATTTCATGTTGCCATTACTTTCCACATTTAGACGAACAACAGGCTCAGTATTAGATGCTCTCAGATTGAATCTCCAGTCTGTAAACTCTATGCTGACTCCATCTGCGTGATCGATGTTGAGTGCATTCTCAATGTAAAGTGATTTAATTCTATTAATTGTAGTCTCGACATCTTCCACCTTGCGGTTAATTTCCCCACTAGCAGGGAAAAATTCCATTCTTTCACTTACTAACGCAGAAAGCGGGACATTTTGTTGGCTCATAATTTCTGTCACTAGTAACCACGGAATCATACCGCTGTCTGCGTAGGAGAAGTCACGGAAGTAATGATGCGCACTCATTTCCCCACCGTAGATGGCATCTTTTTCTCGCATCGTTTGTTTTATGAATGCGTGACCAGATTTGCTTTGCAATGCCTGTCCGCCTTCTTTTTTTACAATGTCTAAAGTATTCCATGTCAGACGCGGGTCATGGACAATTCTTTCTCCGGGAGACTTTCTTAGAAAAGCTTGCGCTAGAAGGCCTACGATATAGTAACCATCGATAAATCTACCGCCCTCATCAAAGAAAAAACAACGGTCATAGTCTCCATCCCATGCTAAGCCCAAGTTTGCACCAGTTTTCTGGACGTGCCTTATTGTTTCGCCGCGATTTTTTTCTATTAGCGGGTTTGGTACACCGTTCGGAAAAGTGCCATCAGGCTCGTGGTGCATCTTGAAAAATTCAAAGGGCAGATGGGGTTCCAGTAGGTCTAGGATTGGCCCAGCGCCACCATTGCCTGCATTGACCACAATTTTTAAGGGTGAAAGATCGGGTGTGCTTACATAGGATAAAAGGTGCTGTATATAGTCAGGTTTGACATCTTTTTTGGTAACGAGACCTTTTCTGTTTGTGATAGGGAATTGATTTTTCTCCGCCAGGATCCTGATTTCCTCTAGTCCCGTGTCTGAGCTAATTGGTTGTGATTCCTCGCGCACAAATTTTAGACCATTGTAATCAGGAGGATTATGACTGGCAGTGACCATGATTCCGCCATCGATATTTTCGTGAAATGTGGCAAAATAACTTAATTCAGATCCGCCTATTCCAATGTCGATTACGTCGACCCCTGAATCGGTTAGGCCCGAAATGAGCGCTTGAGAAAGACTGTAACTGGATAGACGGATATCATATCCGACAGCTACTTTCTTAGGTTCTACGAATGCCGCATAGGCACGCCCTATGCGATAAACAACATTTTCATTGAGTTCTTCTGGAACAAGTCCGCGAACATCGTAGGCTTTGAAACAACTTAAACTTTTCATATTAAGGGGCATCGACCGAGTACCATTGTAGTATAGCGGCACGCGTCCGGATGGGGCAGTCATAGGGGAATGAGTAGGGACAGACTACACGGAATTGATCACGCTTTTTATTTCGGGCCTATTTTATCAAGGAACGCCAATGGACCTAACTCATGTTTGGTTGCCTTATAGTCAGATGCAGACATTACCCAAACCTATTGAGGTTGTGGGGACAGAAGGTGTGCGTATTACACTTAAGGATGGAAGGACGCTTGTCGATGGAACGTCATCATGGTGGGCAGCCTGTCATGGCTATAATCACCCTTACATAAAAGCCGCTGTAAAAGATCAGCTAGAGCGCATGCCACATATCATGCTGGGGGGTATTGTTCACGCTCCTATGCTCGAGTTGACTGGGCGGCTTTGCAAGATCTTGCCGGGAGATCTGAATCATGTGTTTCTTTCTGAATCGGGCTCGGTTTCGGTGGAAGTCGCCATGAAAATAGCAACGCAATTTTTCGCTAATCAGGGTGATCGGGACAAATTCCTCTTTTTAGGTTTTCGCCATGGCTACCATGGCGATACTTTTGCGGCTATGTCCGTCGGTAACCCAGAGGATGGGAATAACCGGTCTTTTACCGGCATTATTCCAGCACAAATGATTGTTGATTTGCCCAAAAATAAAAGTGAATTAGCGGATCTTGAGGCATTTGTAGTAAAAAACTCAACTCAGTTGGCGGCTGTGATTTTGGAGCCACTGGTGCAGGCAGCGGGTGGCATGAAGTTCCATAGCCCGGCGATCCTCGCTGGAATTGCTGAAATTGCCAGTCGGCACGGAGTCTTGCTAATTTTGGATGAGATTGCTACAGGTTTTGGGCGGACTGGTACGCTATTCGCCTGCGAACAAGCGGGTATAGTACCAGACGTAATTACGCTCTCAAAAGCACTTACAGGTGGAACTTCGCCTCTGGCCGCTACAGTAGCTACAGACCGTGTATATGAGGCCTTCCTTTCAGAATCGGAAGGTGATGCCCTGATGCATGGACCAACCTTTTCAGGACATCCTTTGGGATGTGCAGCTGCGATTGCGTCTTTATCGCTTTTTGAAATGGAGCCACGTCTGGAGCAAGTTTTGCGAATTGAAGCTCAACTTTCTGATGGATTGGAGCTCTGTCGCTCAATTAAGGGGGTGCATGATGTTCGCTGCAAGGGTGCAATTGGCGTAGTTCAACTGGATCGAGTGCCGGATCTAGCTGGCCTCAGGCATCGCTTTATACAGGAGGGTGTGTGGGTACGTCCATTTGGTGATGTTGTGTACCTCATGCCGCCATTGATAATAAATGAAATTGACCTCGGGATTTTGATCAGTGCCATACATCGGGTTTTATCCCGCAGTTCTGATTTTTTATAGTTTAATATCGATTTTAATATCTCGTGCTCGGATGGCTAATAAAACTCCTTGGCTAGGTAGACAGTTTTCCTAAAACATCTCCGAGGCATCTGGGTCCACAGTTTTTTTACTGTCATAGCGATTAGGGATGTAGTTTCCAGTCACCATTTTTTTGTAGGATAAACCCGGCGGTACCATAGGATAAACCCCGGCTTCCTGATCGATAACAACTTCTAGAAAAGCGGGACCATCGAATGCAAGGAATTCTTTTAGTACCGTAGGCACATCTTCTTTTTGTTTCAATCGTTTGGCATAGCGAAAGCCGTCTGCTTGGGCCGTTTTTATGAAGTCTTTTTTTCGAAGTGATTTATCGCTAGCGGCTATTCTTCCCCTGAAAAAGAGGCGTTGCCATTGCATTACCATGCCATCTCCGTAGTTGTTAAGAACTATAATCTTAATGGGAAGGTCATAGGTTGTGACGGTCTCAAGCTCACCCAAATTCATGCGAATACTCGCATCCCCATCAATGTCGATGACCTGTTTGTCGGGCTGAGCCAACTGAGCCCCAATAGCAGCGGGCAGCCCAAATCCCATGGTTCCCATACTTCCAGAGGTCAGCCACAAACGAGGGTCGCAGAAGTCACAGTATTGCGCCGCCCACATTTGGTGCTGCCCCACACCAGTTGTGATAATGGCTTTACCTTTTGTAATTTTGTTCATAGTTTCAATTACATAATTTGGCTGAATTAGCTTACTTTTACGGTCATAGTTGAGTGCGTAAGTAGATTTTAATTTTCCAATTTCTTCATGCCACGGAGAATAGTCGGAATTGAAATGTATTTTCTGTCCGTAATTAATAAGCGTTTCCAGTGCTTTCTTCAGTATGCCAAGGTGATACCAGTCGGTTGACTTCACCTTATTGATTTCTGATGGGTCTAAGTCGAAGTGTAGGACATGTTGTGCATTTGCTGCGAAACGTTCTGGGTCTCCGGCTACACGATCATCGAATCGGGCACCTATATTTATTAGTAGATCACAATCATCTACTGCGTAATTGGCATATGCAGTGCCGTGCATGCCAAGCATGTGCAGCGACAGCGGGTGTTTGGTGTCAAAGCCCCCGAGACCCATCAGCGTAGTTGTTACAGGTATCTTGAAGGTGAGTGCCAATTTTCTTAATGCATCACTAGCATTGCCATTGATTACGCCACCACCGGCATAGATCAGTGGACGCTTTGCCTCAGCTAGCATGGAGAAGAATTCTTTGCATTTTTGTTTGCTTAAGGTGTTGTTATTAACCGCTTCTAGTCGGTGTCGGTATCCGATGATGGGAAGGCGACCCTTGCCCTGATAAGTCCCTTCCCAGTTTTGAACGTCCTTTGGTACATCCACAACTACAGGCCCTGGGCGGCCCGTCCTCGCTAACTCGAAGGCAGTCCGCATGGTTGATTCGAGTTTTTTTGGGTCCGTGACCAAATATACATGTTTGGCCACTGAACTCATGACTCCTCTCACGGGAGCCTCCTGAAATGCATCTGTGCCAATAGCTGTAGTTCCAACTTGTCCACATATAACGACAATAGGAATTGAATCTGCCATGCAGTCTCGTATAGGGGTGACGCAATTAGTAGCACCTGGGCCAGAGGTAACTACGGCTACTCCGACTTTTCCGCTGGCCCGCGCATAGCCAGCCGCCATAAACGTGGCACCCTGCTCATTGGCTGGAACAACTATTGGCATTGGATTCTTGTCACTGTTTTCCTTGTTGAACCGGAACAACGCATCAAAAGTGGGCAGGATAGCTCCTCCGCTATACCCGAAAAGCGTACTAACACCCTCATCGGCTAATACTCGAACGATTATGTCTGCTCCATTCATAGTGTTCTGTGAGTGCTGTGTCACCTCGCCCGAGTTTGGTTTGATTTTCGTGCCCATTTTTTCGATAAAGGCGAATGTTGCCTCAGCCTGTACTAACATGCTCAGTGTTGCCGATAAAGCTTACGCATTGCAATACCCTTTGTTCTCAGCCAACATCTTGGTATGCGACACGTTATCTCGATACTGCTCCAAAATGAGGCCGGTGCCTTGGCTCGGGTAGCCGATTTGTTCTCCTCTCGCGCTTACAATATTGAGAGCCTTAATGTAGCACCCACCAGCGACGAGATGGTATCTCGTCTTACCTTGGTAACTCGCGGTTCTGATGACGTTATAGATCAGATCTCTAAGCAGTTAGCTAAATTGGTAGATGTCATCAATATAATCGACATGACTAGTGGTGATCATATCGAGAGGGAGATAGCCTTATTTAAGCTTCAGATTGAAGAGAGCGGGCTGGAAAATTTAGAAGCACTTGCCCGGGACTTTGGAGCTAAAATATTGGACACCCATGAGGGTCATTACACCGTAGAGTTGATCGGTGGAAGTGCGGATGTTGATCGGTTCATGAGCAGCATTGGTGAAAAGGCTGAGATTCTAACCGTAGTACGCAGTGGGGCCATGGCCGTGGCCAGAGGTGCGCCTGTACTTAATCCCACTTCATCACTTTGAGGTAGCCTGTGGCTTCTAAATCACAAGTAGGCAGTGTAAAACACCTGCTTGATGCGCGGCGAGTTGTAATTAAGATCGGTTCTTCACTGTTTGTGGATCAGTCGAGTGGCACTCTTGATCGGGCTTGGTTGGCAGCCCTATGTAGTGACATTTCAGCCATGCGCAAGGCGGGCCAAGAGGTGGCGATAGTGTCATCTGGCTCCATTGCTTTGGGGGCCGGTCAGCTAGGCTTGGCATCCGATCGCATGCGTTTGGAAGAGAGCCAGGCATCGGCAGCAGTGGGCCAGATTCAGCTTGCCCACGCCTATCAAGAAGAGCTTGGTTTTAAGGATCTTGCAGCAGCCCAGGTTTTATTGACTTTGGATGATAGTGAGAATCGACGGCGTTACCTAAATGCTGAAGGTACGCTCCTCACTTTGCTCAGTCGTGGTGCAATACCTGTAGTTAATGAAAATGACACGGTTGCCACAGAAGAAATACGCTACGGAGATAATGATCGCTTGGCAGCACATGTGGCCCAAATGCTCAGCGCTGATTGTTTAATTATTCTTTCTGATGTGGATGGACTGTACACTTCTGACCCGAAGGCCGACCAACAAGCGCGACATATCCCCGAAATTAACGATCTTAGTCATGACTATTGGGATATGGCTGGAGGCCCTGGCTCGGCTCAGGGTACCGGTGGAATGCGCACTAAACTTGATGCAGCGCGCATCGCACTTGGAGCCGGTTGTCGGGTGGTGATAACGAGCGGCCGTGTTAAAGAGCCCATACGAGAACTTCTTGACGGCGCTCGGGCTACTTGGTTTATGCCAACCTCAACACCTAAAGCGGCACGCAAGCAATGGATTGCTAGCACCCTTAAACCTAAAGGTGCTTTGACGGTAGATGATGGCGCACAGCGTGCACTTCTTTCGGGTAAAAGTCTTTTGCCCGCAGGTGTATTGGCAGTGGACGGTGATTTTGGCCGGGGCGAGGTTGTACAGATTTTAGAGCATGATGGCGCAGAGTTGGGGCGTGGACTAACTGCCTATACCTCTAGTGAGACTCGTTCCATAGCGGGTTGTCAGTCGGGCGAAATCAACGGTATTTTAGGTTATTGCAGACGGGATGAGATAGTTCACAGAAACGACTTGGTGTTAACCCAGGACGAGACAGGCTTATGACATCGTTAAATACAGAGAGTGGGGATTTACACCAGCAGATGTTTCTATTGGGAAAAATGGCCCGACAGGCGGCCCGCGTGCTCGAGAAGGCTGAAGAGGATGAAAGAAACGCGGCCCTTAGGGCAGCAGCGGCAGAGGTGAGCCGGTCCACATCAGATATTCTAAAAGCTAATTCAGCCGACATAAAGAGTGCTCGTGGTAACAACCTATCAGGTGCCCTATTAGACCGCCTAGCTCTAGATGAAGCACGTATCGATGCAATGGCTTCTGGTATTGAGGATATTGCTAGACTGCCTGATCCAGTGGGGAAGGTCATTGATGAATGGCAACGACCAAATGGGCTCCGGATACAGCGAGTGCGGGTCCCATTGGGAGTGATTGGCATCATTTATGAGAGTCGACCTAATGTTACCGCCGATGCGGGGGCTCTCTGTCTCAAGAGTGGCAATGCGGTCATCTTAAGAGGAGGGTCGGAGAGTGTACGCTCTAGCGCTGCTATTCATGCTTGTATTATCAAAGGACTTCAGAAAGTTGGGTTGCCCGAGGCAGCAGTTCAGATGGTTCCAACTCAGGACCGCGAGGCAGTTGGAATATTGCTCAGGGATATGGCGGATTTCTTGGATGTTGTGGTACCCCGGGGTGGTAAGGGACTGATAGCGAGAGTACAACAAGATGCTCGCATCCCGGTGATGGGACATTTAGAGGGAATTTGCCACACCTACGTTCACGGGGCAGCGGATTTACAGATGGCACGTAACATTGTAGTCAATGCTAAGATGCGCCGAACCGGCATTTGTGGTGCTACTGAAACCGTTTTGGTTGATAGGTCTTGTGCAGACACTCATCTTAAGCCATTGGTGTTGGATTTAATTGAAGCCGGTTGCGAGGTTCGGGGAGACTCAACAACTCAAGCTTGCGATAAGCGCGTAGTAGCGGCATCAGACTCTGACTGGGGTACAGAGTATTTAGACGCTGTGGTTGCAGTAAAGATTGTTGAGGGGCTTGACCAAGCAATTCGTCATATCGAAAGGTTTGGGTCGGGGCATACTGAGTCGATTGTCAGTGAAGATGTGAATGCGGCAGAGCAGTTTTTAGAGGCACTTGATAGTGCCATTCTTATGCATAATACATCTACGCAGTTTGCGGATGGTGGTGAATTTGGTATGGGTGCAGAGCTCGGTATAGCCACCGGACGAATTCATGCTCGTGGTCCGGTCGGCGCCGAGCAGCTTACTAGCTATAAGTATGTGGTCAGGGGTAGTGGTCAAATTCGGTCCTAAGGATAGCGATTAACAAATCTGCGTTATGTGAATATTTCACACCATCAAAATTAACTTGATACAGGAATGATGATTAGGGAGGAGCAAGTAGGGCATGAATTTTAATATTAGCCCCAACGCTATTGATTTCCATGAACTTAGTGATGAACTTCGCAACGATAGCGCTGGCGCTTGTGTCTGTTTTGAAGGCTGGGTACGAAATCATAACGATGGTGAGTCCGTGATCCGTCGTGAGTATGA
>Ga0315336_1006306_pt1 | contig 12223 bp, 14 predicted proteins | sample ASW5metaG_FD_204512 | JGI IMG/M metagenome (GOLD analysis project Ga0315336, IMG submission 204512) | Ammonia-oxidizing marine archaeal communities from Monterey Bay, California, United States - ASW #5 | ecosystem: Environmental > Aquatic > Marine > Intertidal zone | place: USA: California...
ATTTTCCTCGCAGCCGGGTCGTAGTTCGGCAACGGGGGATGTGCCGACATCGGTGGCCCACACGAGCGGAAAATTGGAACATCGGGATTCGAAATCGGGGATCGTACACGGTCGACAAAACTTGAAAACCTGGGCTTGTGCCGGTGGCGTGATTGAACTGATAACTGGCAATAGTCATACGTTGCGTTTTCCGTATCGCTCATAATCGAAAGAGGTCTCAATCGAACCAAAGGAGGTGCTTTATGCCTAAGGGAGTTATTTTGGTGGACTACACGGATCAAGGGCGACGTGCAATCAAGGATTCGCCTGATCGAACCGAGGCGGCCAAGGCCGAGGCGGCAAAACTGGGCGTCCAAGTCAAAGACGCCTTCTTTACACCAGGTGGAGCGCATGATGGTGCACTTGTCGTCGAAGCGGAATCCCCTGAGCCTATCCTGAAGTTGATGTCGATCATCCAGTCGGCAGGCTACGTGAAGATGACATTTGTCCGGACTTTTTCGATCGACGAGATGCGCAAGGTGCTCTAAGTCAACGATTAGTTCTCAAAGGTATTTGTGCTGGGGGGCTGGAACGCAGTTAAAGCGTCGTTTAATTGCGCCTGGGGATAAGAAACAGGTGAGAATCCTAATCCTGCGACCAGCGGTGGTATGCATTCGGCTCTACTTACTACAATGTTGATGTTTGCTGAATAGAAACGGCACCGACGATGAGTAGGCGCAAGGATAAAACAACGAGACGGCGGGTAATGGGTGTCGGGCTGACCAGAACTTTGCCGGAGGAACTCTTAAACAGGAAACAGACCCACTTACGGAATTCGGATTGTAATTCCCGTTCCTACGAAGTAATCGTCAGACTCTTTGGTGAGACCAAGACCTCCACGGACATCGAGCTGTACATTATCATTCAACAGCAATGTGAAGCCACCGTTGTAATAGTGCTCGACCACTGCAACATCTGCCGAATGCGGGAACAGTCCAAACCATTCTGAATAGGCCCCTAAATTATCCAACAAACTGATTCCAATGGTAAACGATTGGGCAAATTCCGTGTACGCGTGATCGGTCTCATCGATCGCACGATTACCTTGGGTAGATCCACCACATGCAAAGATATCGTTGATCTCCCAGCTATAGAGCCAGTTCAAACCAACCAACCATTCTTCTGCAGACAAATCGTCACTTCCTGTTGGCATGGTCATTTGAGGAATCAATGCCATCTCAGGTAAAATCCCCTCTTGGGGCGTTAAACCAATTTTGAACCCAAAGTAAAGGTCTTCGGTTCCAGTAGCCGAACCGGTGAGTTGTCCGAAAGTATCGGTCTCATCAACTGGGTTAAGAGCGAGGCGAAGTTCAAGCCACTCGGCAAAAATTCCCTGGCGAATCAAAAACTCCCCGAACGAGTGCGATTCAACGGTTCTACCACTCTCCTCGTCATACGTGTAGGTATATCCCATCTCTAATTGAGAGACACCACGGCCAACGGTCGATGCGGCCTCCGTGAAGTCCGGACGATCGGTGATGAGCGGCTCATTCAAATCAGGACCACCTGAAAAGCTGTTCCCGTAACTCCATTGGAGCAACGTCCCCGGGTTACAACGTTTGCAACCGCACCCCGATGAACAACAAGCAGACTTTGGAAACAAACAGCAGCCTGTGCATGGCTCGGCAGCTTCAAGCCAACGATCCGCAGGGAAAGCGACCACAAGACCGGCAAACACTGTTGTCAAGAACCAGCAACGACGCATGGCGCAACTCGGAACAAAGAATAGACCAGAAAAATGAAGAGGTTCGGTCGTAACAGTGATAGGTATCGTTTGAAATTGCCCCAAAAGACAGCAAAATGAGGAATTATTGTGGTTCGATCAAAATGTCTGCACAAGGCTCGCAGTCTCTCCAAACTCCTGTGTATCTCTACTCCACCAAAACCCTGGTCCTGCGGTGACAGCAACCAACAACTTTTACGCGGATAGTCTGCCACCCACTAGCCTCCTGAGTGGTTGCAGTGACAGCACCAGAAAAACGACCTGCTGGTTGCCGGCAAGGATCTCCGCCGCGCGGGTGCAGACACGAATGGCCAGGTCACCAGGAGCAGTTGATGCGCATTCCACATCCCAACGCATCATTGCCGTACACAGCAAGCCCGTTTTCCGCTCCCAGGCAAATCCCGCGGCAAACGCCATGTTTGCATCTTCTCAAGGCCGATTCAAAGGATTGCATCGGCCCGCGTTTCGGCCGAACGGTCCAACAAGATTTCGGGGTAGAGTGCTGCCAACTGTTCGTTTTCCAGCAACGCCTGGAAATCAGAGTCGGTGGCGAGCACTGGTTGGGCTCCCTCGCCGCCGGTATTAACATAGTTGTGCACCGCGTTCACCCAATCGGGTACATCCCAAACCAGCCGATAGCCGCTCCGCTGCAGCTTGCGGAGCACAAATGTCCGCTCTTTCCGTGCTCGAAAAACAGAACCTGGGCAAACCAACACGCTCAGACCTCCCGGTCTCACGGCTTCGAAGAGGGCTCGATCGGGGCGACTGTTCCCAATGGCTGCCATAATTCGTTTGCTACTCTGCTGATAAATCGGACTCACAACGTCGCGTTTCCCGTCAATCGTCACGTTAAGGTGATCGACCGTTCCGGTGAACTTTTGACTCCTCCGGTCAACTCCGTAAAGACTTCCACGGACAAAAATCCGCCTGGTCACAACCCCCTGGTCAGCCAGCAGTCGAACACATTCCTCAGTTTGTATCTGCTCGGAACCGGTAACAAGCACTACATTCGCACTGGTTGTTAACCGTCGCAACAGGTTGACCGCACCGGTATGCCACAACCGTTTGACACGCGACAATTGAGTACGATAGTCGCTGCGAAGTTTTTCGACTTCAGTTCCTTGAAGAATCGCCGCAGCAAGATAGTGAAGCTCCGAAAACAGATGTTTGTAACGGCGTCTCTGTTCACTGTAAATTGTCCGCAACGCCCATAATTTTGTGACATTGACCAAGAACTGTAATGCCTTGTGGGCATTGAGTGGTTCCTGGAACGTGAACTTCTTGATGTAGTCAGGTATCAACAGGCGGACCATGCGGATCATCGGTATAACGTCCCCGCGCATTGTCCCGTCGACATCGACCAGAACAATGGGTAACTCATCCTCTTCGCAGGAAATTGACTGCCAACAGTAATCCATCATCATTTAACCAGATACGGAGAATTGAATTGCAGTTTCAGCCAGATCACTGGTCGGTTCGCAGCCTGCTTGCCTCAGCGATTCAACGAATTTGACCAGTGGCCCTATTGCAAAATAAAAGTTGTAAATCATAGGGCAGTTATTCTACCTGCAGGCTCGATGGCTGCCAGTCGTGTCCGGATCCCGTTTCTCCGGTTCCAGAGATGCAGCTAACACCGTCATCGTTGCCCTGTCCACACCAACTTCACAGGAGCGACAAATCACGGCAACCCAAAACGCAACCTGGGAGGACGAAGAAAACGCCCCTGCCGTTCAGCCGGCCGTTGAGTATTTACAAACCCCAAGTGAGACCGAAATCGAAAGCCCAGCCCCACGTCGACCTGTTCATCGAAGCTGCCATCCAGGCACAAAGCACGTATCTCTGCCTCACCAAAAATCGCCAGTTTAACAATCATTTTCCAGTGGCAAAATGCTTCACCCCGTTGGTTTTCCTCGGTCCTGCAAACAGGCTGGTTGGATACCCGGGCCAACATACGTATACTGATCATCCCGGGTATGGGTACCTCCAGGCCAGACCATTTTGGATCACGACAAAGTAACTACCATAGTTCCTCACGTCACACTCTTACCGATGCTTTGATAAATCTTGCGACCGGAGCCAAATGAAACCTGACGAATTCAATCCTGCTACGTACCATCACAAGGAGCTTGACATGGGGCACCTCTGGAAAATCACTTCGAAAAGCCACCGTTGCTTTTCGATCCTGTCAGCAACATTCGTCGGCCTGCTGTTGGGACTGACCCTATCGATACCTGCCAGCGGTGCGATTTGGGTCGATGTCACTGGAATTCGTAGTACGGGAATCACAGAATGGACCTTCCACGGATCGGATACGATCACCGACTTCGGCGGCACCGTCACCGCCAGCTTTTCCTGGAATAACTTCTCCAGTTACGTCAACGAAACTCACTTCCCATCCATCCCACCCGGACAGCTAGCCATTACTAACACGACGAAGTCGACGAGTCAGACCGGGAAGTTCTTGTCTCTCGCGGATGGTGGGGCCAATTTCGACGACGATTTTATCCTGAATTTTAACGGCCCACTCGATATCGAGAACGGCGATGTCTTTACGTTGGCTGGCACTTTCAACATGAACATTGACATCAACCAACTCGCTCCGAACGGCTTGCCATATTCAGGCACCAATACCCAAACCTCGGATTTCGGTAGTCTGGCGCTATCGGTCGTGGCGATTCCTGAACCGACGACCTTGATACTTTCAATAGCGCTGCTCAGTGGCATGTTTTATCCCCGCCGTCGACCGCTGACCTTCTGCGCATAAGGTACCAGGAGACAAAACCCACGGCCCGCCACGATAATCGGGCACATCGATACGACCTGTCAAACTGGTACAACGGCTCCCAGGAATCGGATCTCCCCGGCTGGTGCTCAGCGGAGCCCATCTGCAAGGTAAAGTTGAACAGCCACTCCTTGCGCATTCGTGGCTGAAGGCACGCCGACACATCTTTGCACCTATCCGTTGGTGTAACTGGCCGCTGCTGGTGAAACCAGGCCGGCACGTCGCATGTCTTGAAAAGGGCGCACCGCCCATGATCCTGGCATTTGCACCCAAAGGTACTGACGATGCCTTCATTCCCCTCTCCGATGCCCAGTTGCCTTGCCCGGCACTCGCCGCTGGGACCTCCGGACTCTGTACCCGTCATTTTTCAGCGCAAGGGTTTCACCATGATCGACACGGTCATGACCGTACTGATCTTGGGGATTTTGGCTGCTGTGGCGGTGCCGCAATTTACCGGCGCGTTGCACGCCTGTCGGGGCGATGCCGCAGCCAATCGCGTCATTGCCGACTTGAAACTTGCCCGCAAACATGCCATTGCCACCAGTTCTAATGTGACAGTGCAATTCCAGCTCGCATCGTCTACGTACAAACTGATAGGTGTACCTGATTTGAACGGAGCGGCTCCAAACTACGAGGTCGACCTGTCAGCTTATCCTTATGGTGCCTCGATCGAATCAGCCAGCTTCGGAGGTGACTCGATTGTGATTTTCGACTTCAACGGGATTCCAGACAGCAAAGGTTCGATCGTCGTTTTCTCAGGAACCCATAAAAAGACGATTCACATTGATGATTCGACTGCTGGTGCTACCTTGCCATGATCTACATCCCACCACGAATACGAACGTCCACCCCCGAGAGGCGCTACCGTCGCGGCACGACTCTGCTGGAATTGCTGGTCAGCATTACGGTTTCGTCCATCCTGCTCGTGGGACTCTCGTCATCGACCTATCTGGCATTGAAGGCTGCTGACGTGGATGTCGGGCCCTTTTACGAGGCCAACGAAGGTTGTAAAGCGCTTTTCGAACTAACAAGAGAACTTCAATATGCAGTGATGTTAAATGAGACCGTGAATTCAGCAACGTTGATCGAGTTTACGATTTCCGACATCACCAGTGATGCCACTGCCGAAACTATCCGCTATGAATGGTCCGGTATTCCTGGAGACCCGCTCCAACGGTCATTTAACGGCAGCCCCGTCAAAACGGTGATCGCCAACGTACACATGTTCAAACTGACTTACCATACGCGAATCGCACAGGATAACGCAGGGCAAGACGCGTACTTCAACACTAGTGTTACGACTACGGTTCAAATCGGCAGCGACTCCGCATCACAAATCCGAACGACCGTGCGAACCTTCAACGAGCCCGAGGCAAGCTACCCATGACCATCAGCAAACTTGTGCGATACAGCGCAAGGGGCAGCACGAATCTTGCAACCCCCCGTGGTGTGTCGCTGCTGGAATCCATGATTTCAACCCTGTTGGTGGGTGTGATTCTTGTCGCCTCGATGAAGACGGTGGGCACGGTCATGCAACAACGCAACTCGACTGTCGACGACCAGCGGGCTGTTTGGTTAGCGCAGGAAATGTTCGCCGAGATTCTGGAAAAAGAGTATGCCGATCCCCACGACAACTCCCCCACTTTCGGCCCTGAAGAAACAGGCAGCCGTTACAACTACGACGATGTCGACGACTTTCATTCCTGGAATAAAATGCCTCCCGAGCAGCGGGATGGCACTCCCCTGAGCAACCTGGCAGGGTGGCGGCGGGAAGTCGTGATCGAATACGTTGATCCCGGTAACCCTGCGATTCCTTTGGGACATGATACTGGCGCCAAACGAATCACCGTGAACGTCTACAAAAACGACCAGTTGCTTTCCAGTTTACAGTCGGTGCGTTCCACAGCCTGGTTCGCTAATTGAACACAAACGAGGCAAGCGTGCTAATTGAACCACATTGCAGCAGACGGCGCCCGGCCCGTTCGCGCCGAGGAATTGCCCTCTACTCGGCCGTCATGATCAACAGCATGCTGGTAGGTGTCCTGGCACTAAGTGCTTTGACCATCGTTCGTATCGAACGCCGATCAAGCGAAAGCTCTCGCGAAATCGTAGCAGCCCAACTGCACGCACGGGCTGCCGTGGACCTGGCGCTTCAAACTGTACGAAGTGACCCGAATTGGCGGACCCGCTACATGGACGGGGTCGAGACCAAACCGCTCAGTTTTGGCGAAGGCACGGTAAGTTGGAAACTCAAAGATGCCAGCACTCCTCCTGATGGCAGCCTCGGCAATCACGAGGACGATCCGGTTGAAATCCAGGGCATCGGTCGTGCCGGCAAAGCAATTTGGGTTCACAGCGCCGTCGCAGTCGATACTGGCGCATCGCGCGAATTAGGACCCATCCAACTCAAAACTGCCGGTCAACGGACTCGTTACAACACGGTCAAGGCCAGCAAGTGGTGGGCTCAATATTTCAAACCCAACCTGCCAGCAGAGGCAACCGGATGGAGAGTGACGAGCGTCGATCTTTATCTTGCCAGCAGCAACCATTCCACCGAATCGCTGCAGGTCAATCTTTATACTCCCGACAACAACAACCTCCCCCAATCACTCGTCGACGGTGTTGCCATCCCGAGGAGTGACCTCTCCTCGAATGCCGGTTGGCATATGATCCGTTTCTCCGGCAATACCAACTTGGACCCCGCCAAGGGACTTTGCATTTCACTCGAGTGCACAACCGAAAACGCTGCAGCCTGGTTCGCCTACGATAACAGGAGCAAAACCGATCCCGATTCTGCCCTGATTCGCGGCAACCAGGCCAGCGGATGGACGAGCTACCATCCCAGGAAGACGCTCTTCTATCGTGTTATGGGGACGTACACGGTTCCCAGCGGATTAACACTTCAATTTGGTACCTTCAAACGAGCCGCCGCCGGCGTCGATGGGCGCTGACGTGCAGGAGCGTGAGGAGGCCCGAACAGTAGCTAAAGAGGGAAAAGGTCTCCACGCTACGAACGTCCAAGCCCGACAAGAAGTTGCCAGGCATGCTTAGGGTGATCGAAAACGCAACAACAAGGATCACCAGGAATAAAATGTGAAGTAGGTCCCAGGTGCTAGGTACGAGTGGGCCGCATGCTGTTGCCACGGGCGATACATGCGAATTCCAAGCCCGGAGCGGCTTGGAGGACCCTCCAAATGGAAAATCCCGGAATAAAAAAAATTCTTCACCCCGTCGAATAGTTCCCGCAATGCCCCAACCACATCCAAAAATTTTGCCTCTTTTCCCATGCCTAGTTACAATAAGCAGATGGGGAAGCTGCGCTTTTTTCAATCGACTGTAACGGCATCCAGCCGCCTTAAGTTATGTCTTGTGGTGGGGGTTTGTGCCTTGGCCTCCGCTCCTGGTTTGGCCGGTGCAAAATCGCTCGACCCGGAACAACCGAACCTTCTGCTGATTCTGGTAGACGATATGGGGTGGCCCGCCCTCTCGGTGCAGATGGACCCCAACAACCCCGACTCACGCAGCGACTATCACCAGACACCGAATCTCGAGACGCTCGCGCAGCAGGGGATGGTGTTCTCCAACGGATACGCGGCCGGCCCAATGTGCTCACCTTCTCGAGTGGCTATCCAAACCGGTGCCACTCCTGCCGGGTTGCGGGTAACAGACCTACGACAGGGAGCAAGCAACTCGCACGGTTGGTTTACCACCTGGTATACCGGCTTTCCGCTCACCCCGCCGCAGCCGCGCAACCATTTTTGGGAATCAAACATCGCCGGAGTCCTGGAGCAGGTCGATCCCTCCTACAACACAGGTTGGTTCGGCAAGTGGGACTGGTGGCCCCACCCGACAGATACCGGCTACGACTCGGCGAATGACAATGACCCGCACGTCAACTCGCCGCCCGAGGACCCGAAGGGCATCTTCAGTTTGACCCAGTTGGCAACAAACTTCCTCGACGACAGTGACCAGAATGACGACCCCTTTTTCCTGCTTATTTCGCACGACGCTCCCAAGGGAAACGGGGAAGCGAAACAGGCGACCATCGACGAGTTCGAGGCGCTGCCGGTTGGAGTGAAGCATCGCGTGCCAGCCTATGCAGCGATGCACAAGGACTTGGACGAGGGCATCGGCACGGTGCTGAACAGGCTTGATACCATGGGTATCGCCGACAACACGTACGTGATGTTCACATCGGACCACGGCGCGGCGATTGACATTTCAGACCACGAGATCATAAACAGCCCACTTTATGGGGGTAAGGGAACGCTCTGGGAAGGTGGTGTCCGCGTGCCGATGATTGTCCGCGGGCCCGGGATCGCGGCGTCAAGCCACAGCAGCGTACCGGTAAGCGCCATCGATATTTTGCCCACGTTTCACGACCTGGCCGGGGGCACTACCAGCGCCCTGCCTGACCGCGTTGAAGGGGCGAGCATTACTCCGTTGCTCTTCAACTCCGGCACCTTACCTGACGGTGTCGACGCGCTGCAACGGCCCCATGCGGAAAACGGTGAACTCTACTTCCACTACCCACACTACACTAAAACAACGGTCCCACCGCTCGACGGTGGGCAAACGCCCGTCTCCACCGTGCGCGACGGCGACTACAAGCTGGTGCGGAGATACGGCCAGAACGGGGCCCCGGACCAGTTGCTGCTGTTCAATTTGGCCGATAACCTCGAAGAGAGTATCGACCCGAACTCGCCGCTTAACCTGGCATCGGCAATGCCCGACAAGGTTGCGGAACTCAACACCAAGCTCACCCAATGGTTGCAGGCGATCGACGGCTCGGTGCCGTACGACGTACAGTCGCCAGTTCGACTCGACTGGGTCGCCGACCACCCCGGCTCGGCAATACCAGGTCGAGGTGTTCCTGAATTGGGCTGGCGCTCGATCCAGGATGTCGACTATTTTGACCGTGAAGTTTGGGCGGCGGCGGCCGGTGTTGAACCGACGCGGACAACAATCCAACCGCATCAGTCCGGCCTTGGCGACCACGCGTACCACTTCAACGGTGGCCAGGGTTTCACTCGCCGGTTTATCCATGTCTCCGACTCGAAGTATCCCGATACGATCGATGCGGACCACTCGGCATCATTCGAATTCTGGCTCCGCCTCGATTCCATGATGGACGAACAATTGGTGTTTGAAGCGGGCAAATCGACGATGGGTCTGTCACTGACTCTCGGTGACGCCGACGGCGACGACTCTGAAAATGACCTCCGCTTTCGTGTACTCGGCTCTGGAGGACATCAGCTCTCAGTCACGGCACCCATTGACCGATTTGCAGACCCGGTCGCCGATTTTGTGCACGTCGCAGCCGTCATCAACGACTCCACTGAAGATCGCTATGTCGAGTTGTACGTAAACGGGGCTCTCGCCGGACATGTCGACGGCACCACCGGTACCACAGAGATTAACTGGGACGACTTCCACCTGGCCTCGTTAGGAGCGGTGCTTACATCCGACTGGCAGGGCGACACCTTGGGCGCCGCCGCCGGGACCGGCGACCTTCCCTTCACGGGGGGCAATCTCCGCGGCAGCATCGCCGCTTTTCGGATTGAGAACTACGCCGTAACACCGCAACAGGTCCTGGAGAGCTACAACGAAAAGCTCGACCCGGTAGGCTTTGGTGTGACCGCCGTCGAAGATGGCGCCAGCCTGGTCGCCGAACGCCCGTCGTCGGTCGCTTCAGGCGCCCTGGAGGAAACCATGGCTGCCGTCGTCTTGCTCGAACGACGCGACAACCTCGACAACGACCTCCCGGTCGACTTCCTCGTGGCTACGGACGCCCCTGGTATTTTGTCGGCTGGATCACGCGTCGCGAGCTACCTCATCCACTTCGACCCGACCGGTGAGCCGTCGTCCTCGACAAGCGTGTCCGGCAGCCTGACGTTCGCCGGCGAGATCCTCGGCGTCCTCTCAGAGGATGGCCCGCTCGCCACAACCGACGTGCTGCTCGGCGCCGTGGGGGAGTACACAACCGGTAGCCGTTCAGGCGACTTCCTGGGCGGCGACTTCTTCAACGTGTCAGAAGATCATCAAGTGCTCGATTTCATGCTGTCCGCGCAGGGCAACGGTGTCGCACAGCTTCGTGTGCTGACATCCGTCGTCCTGTCCGGCGATTTCAATGCCGATGGAGTCGTCGACGCGGCTGACTACACCGCCTGGCAGGACAACCTCGGCGCCCCGGCCGGCACATTGCCTAACGACATCGACGGCGGAGTGATCGGCTTGGCGCAATACAACACCTGGAAAAGCAACTTCGGCTTGAGCGAGGCGTCTTTGGGATCGTCTGCACTCGCAATAGTGCCCGAGCCGACCAGTGGCTTGCTCATGATGCTGGGAATTGGAATCGCCGGCCTTCGGACTCGCGTTTCGTTGCGCCGGCTCTCAAGAACCTGGTCGCAGTGAGATGCACCGCGACTGGCCAACCGGCGCGTTAGTCCCCGTGACCCACCCAGGCTCGGTGGGGGTCTACTTGGTACAATCGGGTAAACTCTCGCCGATCGTAACGACGGCCGGTCCTGAGTTGGAGATCGTCGCGGAACCGACTTGCCGGTCGGAGTAAAACGTAGGAATCTGAACTCTCCAGCACACCAACTCCAGGAATTCCGAGACGGGCTGTCAGCAACGCCTCAAACGCAATATCAACATCTCGCCCTGGTGCAAAGTTCCGAAACGGCAGCTCGTAGACGACGCCGTTGGGCCCGAATGTTTTCAGAGTTACCCGTCGCGACCACTCCCCAAGGAGCGGAAAAGAATCGCGCCGGCGTACATGTTCCCCACCCCGAGAGAGCCTGTGCTCGCCAATCAATTTAAAATCGATCGAACCAAACACTGGCACGACTTGTCCGAACCCGTCCACCGGTGAAACTAACACCCGCAGGCCGTCTGGCTCTACGTCGTCGTCCCAATTCGCCAGGTGCGCTTCGATCCTCAACGCGCGGGCCACCGGAAAAAGCAACGGAGCCTCCCAAGGGCCAGCCTCGGAGATCCCCGGTCGACTGGTCGGCCAGTCCATCCAGTCGGCCTCGCCATCGACGGTATCTTCCTCCTCACCGGCAGCGGGTTCGAATTGGTCAACGACGTCGATACCTTTGGGAGCGTCGACTTCGATTCGCTGCTCGTCACCAGGAAGGTCGGTGGTCGACGGGTCGACATCCAGCACATCGGACCAACGAAAGCGGCTTGAAAGTGAGAAGTTGTCTGTTACGGTACGCAACCACAAGAACGTTTCATCGGTGCGAGCATCCAATGTGCCCTGCAAAACCCGACCGTCAGCCAGGTGGACCACGGTCAAGTTGTCGGCCCCCCGGGTGATGACCGTTGGGAAAACCAACCAGAAAACGCTCGTGCGCAGTAACGCACCGATTGAAAGGTTGAGGGGCTGCATCGTGGGGCTGACTCCGAAAAGAACGTACGAGGGACGTCTTCCAGTTCAGCATTTCCAGTACCGCAAGCAGAATCTCTGCAACCTCCCAGGCGTAACTGGTTTCCATTGCACGGGTTACACCATCTACCGAAACAGGGTCTTTGTTGCCCAAACACCACGATGTTGCTTTGCGGCAACATCGGTGGTGAGCACCAGACACAAGAAAAACAGGGCTCAGCCGCCGACAGTTGATCGTTCGTGGATCTCTCAAAACAACCCGGCCTATTGTCGCCGGGGTGCCATT
>Ga0315336_1006307_pt1 | contig 12222 bp, 9 predicted proteins | sample ASW5metaG_FD_204512 | JGI IMG/M metagenome (GOLD analysis project Ga0315336, IMG submission 204512) | Ammonia-oxidizing marine archaeal communities from Monterey Bay, California, United States - ASW #5 | ecosystem: Environmental > Aquatic > Marine > Intertidal zone | place: USA: California...
AACACCCAGAACTTTGAATTGCTGAAAGAAGTGGGCCGCCAGTCTGAACTACCGGTGCTCTTAAAGCGTGGCTTTGGCATTACGCTGGATGAATCCCTCAATGCTGCCGAATATCTGGCAAGCGAAGGCAACCGCAATATCGTCTTCTGCCTACGAGGCATGAAGACCAACATGGGCGACCCCCACCGAAACCTTGTCGACTTTGCGCACGTACCGGTTGTCCGTCATCTTACCCATCTGCCGGTGTGTATTGATCCCTCACACTCAGTCGGTACCCGTAACATTGGACCGGACGGGATATCGGATCTCATGCATGTGACAGCGCAAGGCGTTATTGCCGGTGCCAATATGGTACTCGTCGATTTTCATCCCCAGCCCGAAGAGGCCCTGGTCGATGGGCCACAGGCATTACGGCCGGACGAACTGGCCTGGTTCCTTGAGGATATCGCCATCACCCGCAAGGCCTATGAGGCGCGCCTGGCCCAAGTCGGCACATACACGGCAGCAAAGGATTCCGCATCATGAGCGAAGAAAGAAAATGGCAACGTACCGAAGCGCAATGGCGTTCTGCCTTGACTCCGGAACAGTATTACGTTTGCCGCGAGCACGGAACCGAACGCCCGTTCAGTGGCGAATTCAATGACTGTAAGAGCGTTGGGATGTACCACTGCATCTGCTGTCAGGCGACTCTGTTTGATGCCCAGCACAAGTTTGATTCAGGCTCCGGCTGGCCAAGTTTCTGGAAACCGGCCGAGGAAGCCCAGGTGAAGGAGCATCACGATACCAGCCTCGGTATGGCGCGCACGGAGGTCCGCTGTGGCCGATGTGAAGCCCATCTGGGCCATGTATTTCCTGACGGCCCCCAACCCACGGGGCAACGCTACTGCATCAACTCGGTGGCCCTGAAATTCGAGCCCGCGGAATAACTCAAAGACCCAGAACGACCCCTTCAACCCTGGCGGGAGCGGATCCGCGGTATCGTAATGGATTTCCCGGCTCTCGGCGGGCCACTTCGAAGTTCCGGGTTATAGCGGGTAATTACCCAGATCGGCAATTCGAATTCGCGGGCAAGCACCCAGAGGCTGTCCCCTGACTGGATTTTGTATTCCTCCGAGCCCGTTACCTCAAAATTCTCCTTGAACTCCTCCACCAGTACCCGGTGGTACTCCTCGCGGCGCCTTTCAAAGGTATCCTGTTGCGCCTTGTCCGCCACCGGAAGTAAAAGCGCGTCACCACTCGCGAGCACCTGCGTGGCGTCATAGCCGTTAAGTTCGCGAATTTTCTTAACGCTGCCCAGTCGTAGCCAGTCCGAATAGTGACCAAGGGTCTCCTCAGGTTCAACATTAATGCGATAAAACGTTCTACCCTCTACCGTCGACGTCTGAACAGAAAAATCAATGGGTCTGTCGAGAGGGCTGACGCCACTTAATCCGGATCCTGGACTACTTCCAGCACTGTCAGCGATTTTTGGCCAGGCCGCACCCTCGCTTGCTTTGGCGTCCACCGACGACACAGCAATTTTCACCGTCTTGGCAAACGGCGAGTACGAACGGGCAAGACTTGCCGGCACGCCCATGATGGTCAACGACTGTCCGGGGCGAATCAGCGCCTCTTTGCCGAGCGCGTTGTCGGCGATCAGCCGACGACAGGGCACCTGAAAACGCGCGGCGATACTGCAGGCACTGTCACCACTGACCACGGTATAGCCCAGAGTCTGCGCCGGCTCTTGCGCTGAAGGGCTATCAGTAGAAGTACCTGGCACCGCTACGCCGGGTACAGTGAGAGTTTGTCCAGCAAAAATCAGATCACTTTTGGCGAGTCCATTGGCCGCGAGCAAGGCGTCACAACTGATGCCATGACGGCTTGCAATACTGCAGGCGCTATCTCCCTTACCGACGGTATAGCTTCCACCCGGCGCAGTTGGAATGGTGCCAGGAATCACCAGCGACGCTCCAACCTGAAGCACAGAGCCTCGATGCAGGCCGTTCGCTGCCAGCAGATCATCACAGTCCACACCGAAGTGGCCCGCGACTGCACAGGCGCTATCTCCCGGTTGGATCTCATAGCTGCCGCGCTCCGCAATGCGGCTTCTGCTGCGCCCCTTTGCAGGCACTTGCAACTTCTGACCTACACGGATGACCGCCTTACGGTTAAGGCCGTTAACCGCAATCAGCGCACGGCAGTCGACCCGAAACGCGGCCGCAATCCCACAGGCCGTATCCCCTGTACGCACGGTATATTCGACAGACCCGTCCTGACGGGTCTCGAAAGGCATCATCCGAAGCCGTGCCACTTGATTGCGCCAGCTGTCCTGCCGTCGTGGCAGGCGCAACTTGTACCCATCTGGAATGAAGCGCCAGCCGTGCCAGACAAAACGCGTGAGCGCAGGGTTCAATACCTTTAATTCCGCCTCAGAAAGGCCGAAGACACTCTGTACCCGAGCGATGGAAATCTGCCGATCAAGAATTAGAGTCTGGTACTGAAGCGGTCGACCGGGTTTGATGTCACCGAAGAACCGTTTTTGGTTGCGGGCCACATGCCTCGCCGCCAGAAAGCCTGCATAAAAATTCTTTACCGCGACCTGAAACTTTCTGGAGCGATACTGGTTGATCACCCGCATGTAATCCGGGCCTATTTTTTTGATCGCCCGGCGCATACCATTCACGCCATAATTGTAAGAGGTTATGACAAAAGGGCTAAGCTCACGGCTGGAAACCTTGCTGTTTTTGGCCCGGGCAGCAACGGTCAGGGTTTTTCGAGAATTTTTCAGATAGCGGGCTGCCGCCCAACTTGCCGCCTCGGGATCAAGACGCTCATCCACAGTGGCATTCAGTACCAGACCCAGATCCCGGCCAGTGGCCGGCATGATCTGCCACAGGCCCGCCGCCCCAACCCGTGAATAGGCCTTTGGACTATAGGACGACTCCACAAAAGGCAGATACTGAATGTCGCTATGCAATCCTGAATCCTTTAGCACCCGACGCACCATGGGACCGTAGGTCCCGAACCGCCGCAGTGCTGTCGTAAACCCGTCACGGTTGCCTGACTGGCAGCGGATATCTCCCGCTGCTCGCCGGATGTCTGCCCCTGAACGCTCCGGAAAGAGCTTGAGAAGGTGCTTCTGGTAGGCGCTATTTACCGGGGACTTGCGGTCTACCTTCTTGGCCAGCGTATGCAACTCTGCCGCGATGCGTTTTTTCTGATCCTTGATAAATGCGGTATTGCCCTTGCGGCCGCAGGCTCGTCCCTCAATCACCTTATAGACTCGACTGGGGACGACTGAGTCATGCAGTACTGCATCCTGGCTGTCCCAGCGACTGTAGATGTCAATCCAGAAATTCACCCGGTCCTGCAGCTCCCGAGGGCATGGAAAAGCGGTGCTGCACTGCATCTTGTGCTGCCTGACTTCAACGAAGGCGCTTACAGGACTTGATTCGAACAGACCCACCAGCAGAACGCAGGTGGCAAGCCATCGGATTGCCGGGTTGAGCGAGTCGAGCATAATCTCTGAAAGTAAGCAGTATCTGCCCGGATTCCAGCTCCGGGTCGGCCTGCCCGACAACAGCAAACCCAAACGGCTATCCTAACAATTTGCCGGTCCTTGTGGAATGATCCTTGCGCAGTGAATCCATCTTTTTCTATCGGCTTTGCTACACTTCAACGCTAAGGCTCAAGATGAAGCCCATCCGGCAGGTTATTCCCGGCGCATGACACGTATTCAAACTGAAGACATTTCAATAAGCATCGCTGATGCGCTGCAGTACGTCTCCTACTATCATCCCCCTGATTTTGTCGAGGCGATGACGCAGGCCTATGAACTCGAGACCTCAGAACCTGCAAAAAATGCCATTGCGCAAATCCTGATCAACTCGCGCATGGCAGCGCAGGGGCATCGGCCTATCTGCCAGGATACTGGCATCGTGGTCGTGTTCGTGAAGCTTGGTCAATCAGTCATGATCGAGGGTAATTGCTCGCTGCAACAGGCCATCGACGAAGGTGTCCGGCGGGCCTACACCAATCCTGATAATCCGCTTCGGGCATCAGTGATCGCGCCTCCCATCGGGGATCGAAAAAATACCGGAGACAATACACCGGCCGTGGTGCATACCGAGATCGTCCCGGGAAATTCGATCGAACTCACCGTTGCTGCCAAAGGTGGCGGGTCCGAGAACAAAGCAAAACTCGCCATGCTGAACCCCAGCGACGATCTGACTGAGTGGGTCACTGAGACCCTGCCGACCCTGGGGGCTGGATGGTGCCCGCCAGGCATTCTCGGTATTGGGATCGGCGGTACACCTGAAAAGGCGATGCTGATGGCGAAAGAATCCCTGATGGCTCCTGTCGACATGGCTGCACTTGTGGAGCGCGGACCCAAAACCCCGACTGAAACATTACGTCTCAAAATTTACGAGGCGGTCAATCGGCTGGGAATCGGCGCCCAGGGACTTGGCGGCCTTACGACCGTGCTTGATGTCAAGATCAACACCTATGCGACGCACGCGGCCTCGTTGCCCGTTGCTATGATTCCAAACTGTGCAGCAACCCGGCATATCCATATTACCCTCGATGGTTCGGGGCCTGCCGAACTGCCCCAGGTTGATGCTTCCTCGTGGCCCGAGATTACTCAGCAGGTGGTGGGACAACGCGTCAATCTGGATGAACTGACTCCAGAGGATTACCGGTCGTGGCGCATCGGTGACAACCTGCTGCTGAGCGGCCGACTCTTGACGGGGCGTGATGCCGCCCACAAAAGACTGGTCGAACTGATGCAATCGGGTGCGCCTCTTCCTGACGGCGTCGATTTCACTGGCCGGTTTATTTACTACGTCGGACCGGTCGATCCTGTGGGCGATGAGGCAGTGGGTCCCGCGGGGCCCACTACGGCCACCCGCATGGACAAGTTCACCGAGCCCATGCTCTCCGGAACGGGCCTTGCCGGCATGATTGGGAAGGCCGAGCGCGGCCCGCAAGCCATCGCTGCGATCAAGCAGCATCAGAGTGTTTATCTCATCGCCGTGGGCGGGGCGGCATATCTTGTTTCCAAAGCAATCCGGGCTGCACGCGTGATCGCGTTCGAAGAACTTGGCATGGAAGCCATCTATGAGTTTGAAGTGGAGGACATGCCGGTCACTGTTGCTGTAGACAGCACCGGCGCCTCCGTTCATACAGAAGGGCCTCGCGAATGGCGTGAAAAAATCGCTTCGTTTCCAGTCCGCGTCTTATGAGTGTCGATCACGCCAGATCAAAATCCGTAATGCGCTCTGCGTTAGCGCTGCTCGCGGGACTGCTGACGCTCGGCGTTGTTATAAATCTGCCCGCGTCTGCCCAAAGTGGGTCTGTGGGCGCCTTTCTGGGTGCAGTGGATACAGAGCACCCTGGATGGTTCAAGGAGAGCTTTCTCGATTTCGAGGAAGATATCGACGAAGCGGCGGCCGAAGGCCGTCGACTGGTCCTCTACTTCTGGCAGGCTGGCTGCCCGTACTGTAACGCACTGATTGAGCACAACTTTGCCCAACGGGATATCGCAGAGGCGATGCAATCAAATTTCGACCTTGTGGCGGTCAATATGTGGGGTGACCGCGAGGTGGTTCAGGTCGGCGGTCGGACCTTTACCGAAAAAACGCTGGCCGCAGCACTTCGGGTCAACTACACCCCGACCCTGCTCTTTTTTAACGAGGCGCGCGAGGTGGTTCTGAGGCTGAACGGTTATTACCCGCCCGATGCACTCCGGGCCGCGCTCGCCTGGGCTCGAAGCGGTGCAGATAACTCGAGCGATTTCAGCGAGTCTCTGGCAAACGCAGAAAAACAGGATGCCAATTCCCAGCTGAACCCACAGCCCTTCTTCGACACCGCATCGCATGATCTGTCTTCGGACAACGGCCGTCCGCTCGCGGTCTATTTTGAGCAACCGAACTGCCGACAATGCGATACGCTGCACCAGAAGGTACTGATTCATGAACTTGTCCAAGCGCAGGCAGAGAAAATGCGCTCCGTACAGATCGACATGTGGTCCGACACTCCGGTGACAACACCGGATGGACGTACAACTACCGCCAGAACATTTGCCCGTGAGCTCAATATTCAGTTCGCTCCCACCATTGTATTCTTCGATAAGGCCGGCCAGGAAGTGATGCGTCTCGACGGCGCTTTTCGCACTTTCCATACCCAGGGTATTCTCCGGTATGTCAACGACAAAACCTATCTGGAGCAACCCAGTTTCCAACGCTATCTGGGTACGCTCGCGGAACATTGGCGCGAACAGGGCCTGAATGTCGATATCTGGAGTTACGATCTACCCGTAAGCCAAAACGGCAAAGCGGTGGTGGTGCATTAATGAGCCGTGTGCAACCGTGCCCGACGCCATGACGCTGCCTGAACATATCCGGGACGATTTCTCTCAAGGGTCGCTTGATCCCGACACCATGGCAAAGGATCCAATCGAACAGTTCGAGCACTGGTTCTGTGAAATCTGTTCAGTAGACTCTGACGCACCAAATGCCATCAGTTTGGCAACTGCTTCCGGTCTCGGGGTGCCGAGCGTCCGCACCGTGCTGATGAAACTTTATGATGCCAAGGGCTTTGTCTTTTTCACCAACTACACCAGTCGCAAAGCCAAAGATCTGGAGGAGAATCCCCGGGGGGCCATGCTTTTTCCCTGGGTAAGACACGGCCGCCAGGTAATCATCCGGGGGTCGATCTCACGGATTAGTACGAGCGAATCTTTGAAATATTTCCTTACCCGTAACCGCGGCAGTCAACTGGGCGCATGGGCATCAGATCAGAGTAGTGCGATATCCGCCCGGGGAATACTGGAATCCAAACTGCAGGAGGCAAAACAGAAATTCGCCTCCGGTGAGGTGCCGCTCCCCTCTTTCTGGGGCGGCTACCGACTGGAACCCGAAAGCATCGAGTTCTGGCAGAGTCAGTCTGATCGACTGCATGACCGGTTTGAATATACCCGTGATACCAGCGGCGAATGGGTGATCACACGGCTTGCGCCCTGACTTACGCGCTTAACCTTGAGCCGTTGTACGGCTGAATATCGCGCCGCTGTCAGGCAGTTTCTACCTTCCCCGTCGTCTGCTCACTGAGTCGGACTGGAAAGCGATCCCGAATCTCCCGATCCGTTTCCAGAGAAAGGTGGTCTGGCCTCGGGCTTGACAGAATTTGGGCAACTTTTGCCCGCGCGACTTCGAGCAGATCGGGTTTGTCCCTTTCATTCCACTCTTTCGGGCTGAGCCGGTCTCCGACTTCCGGATAGACATAATCCCGCTGCATCAGCATCATGGTCTGGTTGTGGCCAAGAAAATGGCTGGGCCCATCTATGCAAACATCACGGATAGTTTCAACGGAAAGCGACTCTTCGGTGATCTCGATACCACGAATGGTACGGTTGATCGCGCCCAGCATGTCATTATCGATAACATAACTTTCCAGACAGCATCCGAGCAGACTCCCGTGCATGCCGGCGGCTTCATAAATCAGATTGGCGCCGCTGTGACCGGCCAGGACATTCGTATACCCTTTTTCGTAGCCGGACTGTGCGTCTGGGAGCTTGGCATCCGCCATTCCTGCTGCTATCCCCGTTGGCAAATCGTAATAACGCCCCATCTGGCCGCAGGCTGCCATCAACACCGCCTGCTCCCCACTGCCCCCGCTCATAGCCCCGGTGCGCAGGTCCGAAACAAAAGGCCATGTGCCGAAGATCGCCGGATGCCCCGGCTTAATCAGGTTGACATAAACAAGCCCGCCCAGAACCTCAGCTACTTCCTGAACCACCGCACCCGCCAGCGAGGCCGGACTGGTTGCCCCAGCCTGCCCTGCTGCCAGCAACAGTATCGGCATACCGCGTTCTACACACGCCTCCAGCACCCGGCAGGCGTCTTCCGCAAAACGCATCGGCGGAACGACAAAGCAACAGGAACAACTCACAAAGGGTCGCTCCCGCCACGCGTGCTCACCACCGGCGATCAACTCAAGCATATCGACGGCCTGGTGCACGTGGGCGGGGTCAACGAAGCTTGTGCCAACATGCTTGGAAGTGCCCGCGATAGAGACATAACAGGTATTGAAATCCATCTCGGCAGGATCTTCGATATCGCGTAATACCATGGAGCGCTGGAAAAAATGAATATGCTCCATTTGGTCAACGATCCGCGCCGCATCGTACAGGTCCTGGGTCATCGACTCACGATACTCACGCTTGACGGTATCGACGATATGCACCGCCGCACCTGCCGTCCCGAAATAGGTACGACTGCCGCTGAGGTCAAGGTCGTGGCGAGGGTCCTGAGCATGCAAGGTAACGTTCTTTGCGCACTGGGATAAAGCGTCTTCTACAAGTGCCCGCGGAATGAGGAGACGCTCATCCTCGGTGAAGGTGCCGCCAGCCGCAGTCACGCGCTCGATGATGGACGGCAAAGCATTAGCAAAACCGATGGTTTCGAGTGTCGTCAACGCAGCTTCGTGAATCTGCTCGACCTGATGCTGGGTCAGTGGTTGATAGCGGCCACTCTGAAGACCCGGCCTGACTGGTTTTTCGTCTTCGGGTATGGGTGCTGCCCGCAGCGCCTGGCGCGCAGTCCGGCCGCCCATTCGACTAGATTTCTTTGCCACCCGATTCCTCCCCGATCGTGTTGCTTGAAACTATCGCCCTTCCCGGCTCAACCGTGTTTGCAGGTCCGCAAGAAAAGCAGGTACTTCTGCGTTCCTCGACATCACCCGGTCGACCATCGGCAGCAGGCCGTCATGGCGAACGTCGTTTCGCTGCACCGCGCCGCGACTTAGTAACATCGCACTATGGCCGGCATCCGCCACCAGTCTGCTGGTGGCGTCATTGTAATCCCGGTCTCCGCCAAACGGAATGGAAAAAACACGGGTTTGATGCACCCCGGGTAACGTTTTCAAAAAGCGACAGTTCTCATCAATTTCACGCCACTGTTCATCCTCACTTAACGACGACAGCACGTAGTGATTGACCGAATGGCTGCCATAACTGACGAGCGGATGGACCTTAAGTCCTTGACCCACCTGTGTGTAGTATTGGGTGCATGCATCGATTGCGGGCTCATCCTGAAGAAAGCTATCAAGCATCTCTACCACCCTGATGCTGTTATTTCTTGGATCTTTGGTATAGCGATAGAAGGGCTGCCCGGGATTACGCTGCAAGGCTCTGGCAAACCGGGTTTCGAATGCTTCGACACGCCCACGCTCCATGATGCAGCGCACCTTGTCACGCCAGAACAATTGGCTCTCCATGAACGAGCGGTTCACGAAAATCGCCAACGGTATCTGCAGGGTCTCAAAAACACCGAAGGCCTCATCAAGAACACACTGATAACCATCGTCTACCGTTATGGTTGCAAGACCTTTAAGGTCTCGGGCCGCGCAGTATTCATCAACCGATATAAAATGAAAGGAACGCGACAGGGTTTCCAGTTGACGAAAAAGATCCTCCGGTGAAACGTTATGCAACGCATCACCCAAGAGTGGTGGTGGAGACGCGAACGTGCTGTGATACAAAAGCGCCAACCCGCACCGGTTGGCAAGGTCCTGCGCCAATGGGTCTGGGCTGCTCATTGATTCTTCCGATGCTGAGTTAAAGATTTCATGCGCACTGTCCGTGAGGCAAGAGGCTAAACTAAAGTCCTCCTACAGGCAAAAGCATTTATCCATGACTTCCCACTCCTTTCACATTGGCGCCGCGGAAATATTCGAGCGCGTTAGCTTCGAGCCACTGGTCGATGACCTCATCCGCATGCACCGGGAAACCCCTGCCGATCTTCGAGATATGCTTTTGGAGCAACCTGGAAAAATGGACAAGGACTACTGCCTGATTCGGGCCGCCTGGCAGGAGGGTGTGGCCCTTGGAGTCAAGATCGCAAGCGTTTTTCCCGCCAATGTATCGCAGGACCTGCCTGCGATACATGCTGCCTACATCCTTTTTGACGGCATCACGGGCGTCCCCGTGCGTTCTATCGATGGCAATGCGTTGACCTACCTCAAGACTGCCGCGGACTCGGCGCTCGGCTCCAAGTTGTTGGCTCGGCCTGATTGCCGCCGGTTACTGATGGTGGGTGCCGGCGCCATGGCCCCCTATCTGATTGAAGCTCACTGCACCGTCCATCCGGGGATCGAGACCGTCCGGATATGGAACCGCTCCACTGGCCGGCGCGATGCATTAACTAAAACGCTAGCGAAGCAGCGTCATGTCGAGACTGTCCACGACCTGGCTGAGGCGGTCGGTTGGGCTGATCTCATCTGTTGCGCGACTATGACGTCTGAGCCACTGATCCAGGGAGACTGGCTGAATCCGGGCACACACCTCGATTTGGTTGGCGCTTTTCGCAAAAATATGCGAGAAGCCGACAATGAAGCGATGCGCCGGGCACGGCTTTTCGTCGACTCGCGCAAAACCACCATCGGCGAAATCGGTGAGCTAGTAATTCCGATGGAGGCCGGGGTCATCACCGAAGACGACGTACTCGCGGATCTTTACGAGTTGTGCGCTGGCACAAAGGGCCGAAAGAGTCCCGAAGACATCACCCTTTTCAAGAATGGAGGCGGGGGTCATCTGGACCTCATGACCGCGAGACACATTCAAAGTCGGTGTGCCTCGACGTAGCGAAGACTCGAGTCATCACGCCGGATTCAATACCTGCCAGAAGAGTGGCAGCCAGGCGATCGTCAGGAGTCCGACCAGCACCGACTGGGTAATCAGTACTTTGCGGTGCTTGGCGCGGCGCTCGCCAGTGCTGGAGGACATAAATACCGCGCTCATCAACACATCAAGCAGCGTTACAAAAAAAAAGATTGGCGCAAGGGCGGGAACAATCACTGTCGTCGCAAAAGCCCATCCCTCATAACTGGTGGGTGCAAGCGCCAAAGGCGCCAGCGCTGACAAAATCCCCAACACCAGCGCGAGCGCTAGTCTCAAAGGGCCCAGCAATTGTGAAAATTCTTTAAGCATGATTCTTTATCTCAAGTGCTTTAGGGAGTTGGGGAGCAACGCTGGAGTTTCAGTGCTTTCCTGCGCTATCCGGGCTTTCCACGGTCTGTAGCCGCTTCCATATCTTGAGCACCAAGTCAGGATTCTCAGCAAGCAGTGTCTGCTGGTTCTTATCAGCTATCCCGCAGACGTCCTGACTGCCCGTAAACTTATCAACAAGGCCCTGAGCCAGAAGTGATAGCCCCGCGGTTGCCGCCGCGAAGCCCCAGGTTGCCCCGGTTTTCAGAACCCCTCCGGGGTCTGCCTCAATCTTCGGTTTCAGCAGGGTCCCGCCCACCCGGTAGAAATTGGTGAGATTGGCTGCAGAAACCCCAAAGCCTTTACGGGCTTTGGGGTTGATCAACAACACCACGGACTCATCCCTAAGGCTGAACCCGCCTCTGATCAAATAGGTCACATCTGGCGTCTTAAGGGCAATCGTGTCTCGCGACATCGCGATCCCGTCAACGACCCGAAAGCCGAGGAGGCCGCAGTCTAGACGATGAAAGTCAGACTTCTTTTTCGGATTCCCTATACTCAACACCTGCGCCAAGATCGAATTGGTCAGAACATCAAGACCGCTTGCCGGAATGTAGGTATTGACCCCGCGGGCAAGCAGAGATCCCGAAGCCGTGGACACAATCTCTTTCGGCGAGACGCCTTTTCCGGAAAGATCTATCGCTACGTCGACCGCACCCTCTAGAGGCAACTTGACATCCTCAAGCGCGGGCACGCGATTCAGAACAAGGCCTTTGATATCGAATTTAAAGTCGGTGGTATAGGGCATCGTCTTCGTATTAAGTCCAATATCCATTCTGAAGGTCCCGCCGGAAAACTCTCCGGAATGGGCACTGATATCCAATATCCCGTCGGCAACTGCAATGTCCGTACTAAGCCCTTTTGCCTCAAATCCCCGAGAGACGAGATCATCAGCCTGAAGAGTGGCATCGAGATCAAACTTTTGAAGCCAGTCTACGGAAATAGGATCATTCGAGAATAGCGCGGCCTGGGATTCAGGCGCTTGTCGGGGCTTCTTACGGGGCGGAAAGATTTCCATCAGATTCAAGCGGGATGACTCGAACTTCCCTGCGATGCGAATTTTTTCTCCCGGGTTCACGGAGAATTCCGGGAACTTGCCAAGATTGATCCCCTGAATCCTGGCATCACCGGAAAGATCATTGTTGCCCAGTGTCACGGCAAAATCGCCGGAAGGCGAATTTTGCTCATCAATCCCG
>Ga0315336_1006308_pt1 | contig 12216 bp, 16 predicted proteins | sample ASW5metaG_FD_204512 | JGI IMG/M metagenome (GOLD analysis project Ga0315336, IMG submission 204512) | Ammonia-oxidizing marine archaeal communities from Monterey Bay, California, United States - ASW #5 | ecosystem: Environmental > Aquatic > Marine > Intertidal zone | place: USA: California...
GATAAATAGTTAATAATACTACTAAAAATAACTTTACTTGAACCCAAAAACTTGAGGTAATTGCAATTTCGTTAATTAAGATTAATGCAATGCCAAAAAACCATGATAAAAACATTGCCGGCGTCATAATGAAAAACATTAGTCGTTTTTCCATGGTCTTAAAGGTTTCGGAAGCATTTTTTTTAATATTTTTTTCTGCATGATAAACAAAAATCCTTGGTAAATATAATAATCCAGCCATCCAAGAGATGGTGGCTATCAAATGTAAACTTTTAAATAATAAATAATAATTCATTAATTCTTTAATTTATTAGAACAAGGACATTTTATAAAGTAATTGGGACATTTCTCAGAAGGATGATAATAATTTAGTCTTTCTTCTGATAAATTAGATTTAAAAACTAAATTTGCAAGAGAATTGATAAATTCATGTGTAGTTCCAAGTGCTGGTACTCTTATAAAATTTTTACAACCATTTTGTTCGGCCAGTTTTTTATACTCTATATCAAGTTCTACCAATGTTTCCGAGTGTTCAGAAACAAAAGCTATTGGCACTACCACAATAGTTTTATTTAATTTAGAAGATTTTATAATTTCATCGTCCGTAGATGGGCCGATCCATTTTAGGGGTCCAACCTTGCTCTGATAGCATAGAACCCAATCTAAATTCGCTATACCTAATTGTTTAATTATTTTGTTAACTGATTGCTCAACTTGCCATTGATAAGGATCACCTTTATTAATATTTCTTTTAGGTAAACCGTGTGCTGAAAAAATTAGTTTAAAATTATCTAAATTTTTTAATTTATTATTAATTAAAGATACATGCGCATTTAAAAATTCAGTTTCTGTAGGGTAGCAGCATATTGTTTTTGACGGTTTTTGATAATTTTTTTTTATACAGGTATCGTTCCATTCTTTTATAGATGAACCCGAAGTAGATGCAGAATATTGAGGGTAGAGAGGTAACAAAATCATTTCCTCTGGATCAAATTCTTTAACAACATTTAAAACTGTTTCCGCCCTAGGCTTCCAACATCTCATCACAACAAAACATTTATAAATATCTTGTTTACTATTATTGTTTAATTTTTTTTCTAATGATTCCGCTTGTTTATTAGTTAATTGTAGAATAGGAGAAGCTCCTCCAATCTCAGTGTAAATTTTTCTTGCAACTGGCACTCTTTTTTTCGAAATCAATTTAGCAAGGGGATATCTTAAAAAACTAGGAACATTTAAAATTGCTGGATCATTAAATAAATTAAATAAAAATGGTTCTACATTTTCTAATTTATCCGGGCCGCCTAAATTAAATAATATTACAGCTTTTTTCATTAAACATTTTTTTCTCTTATAATTTTAACAATAAATTCTATCATCGAGGGATCTGTGTTTGGCAAAACGCCATGTCCTAAATTAAATATGTAAGGATATCCTAAAAAAACATTTAAATAATAATCGACTTTTTCTTTTACATTTTCTTTATTAGTTAATAAAATTTTAGGATCCAATCCTCCTTGTATGGGCAAGTTATTAACTTTATTAATTATCCATTCAGGACTAACTTCATAATCAATATTAATTGCACTTGGTTTAACAAGCGAACAAAAATCTACATAGTCTTCTTTTTTTATGCCTCTGGGAAAACAAATAATTGGAATTTTTTTTTTTTTAATATAATTAACAATCTTGAGTGTTGGATTATAACAATAATCAAACAACTTTTCTTTTGGTAATAAACCAGCCCATGAATCAAAAAGTTGAATAACATTTGCTCCTGCTTCTATCTGTTTGTCAATATGTAGGCAGATAAATTCTTCCAATTTTAATATTAAGCTTTTTAATAAATGTTTGTCTTTAAAAATAAGTTTCTTATCAAGGTCACTTTTTGGTGATTGTTTGTTAATCATATATAAAAGTAATGTCCAGGGCGCTCCAGCAAATCCTATTAAACTTTTATCTTTATAATAAATGCTATTTTTTAGAAGATTTAAACTTTTATAAACTGGATTAATTCGATTTATAAAATCAGTTTTATTTAACTCAATAATAGAATCTAAACTTAAATTTTCAAGAATAGGGCCAAAGTTTTTTTTAAACAAAACCTTTTGTCCTAATCCGTAAGGAACAATTAAAATATCAGAAAATAATATAATTGCATCTAAATCAAATCTTTTTAAAGGTTGTAAGCTTATTTCTTCTACGAGCTCCGGAGTTAAACATAATTTTATAAAATTAGGATTTTTTTTTCTTATTTCTCTGAACTCTGGTAAATATCTACCAGCTTGTCTCATAAACCATATAGGAATACTTGTATATTTTTTATTCTCTAAACAGTTATTCAATCTCCTCATAATTAAATAATAAATAAAGATATGATTAGTATTATAGTATGTTAGTAACTTTAATTAATTGTTTTATACAGTTAATTCAATATTTATTAGAAAAATTAATTTTAAAATACCTTTTAATTTAAAGATAATAATTAATTGTTATCGTAATTAACATTGTTTATATTTAGTTTTTCACCATTAGTTGTATGTTAATTAATATTAATAAAATTTAACAATATTGAGAATAAACAAGCTATATTAAAAAATGTTGAAAGTTTGTTAATTTATTAACAGTTTATAAATGAACAAAACACACGAAGTTTATCTTATTTCTGATTCAACTGGAGAGACGTTAGATAGAATTTTTTTAGCATTACAAGCTCAGTTTTCAAAATTTAAATATAAATCACATCAATATGCATTTACGAGAACCGAAAACCAAATAACAAAGATATTAGAGATTTGTAATAAAAATAAAGATCCAATTATTTTATATACTATTGTCGATACTCATTTAGCTCAATTTTTAGTAGTAAAAAGTAAGGAAAAAAATATACCGTGTTTCGGAGTGTTGGACGATCTGATATCAAGGTTTTCAAAACTATTACATCAAAAAGCTTCTCATATACCTAGTGGGCAACATGTATTAGATCAAGAATATTATAAAAGGATCGAGGCAATTCAATTTACAATGAATCATGACGACGGAAAGATAATAAAAGATTTAGAAAAAGCAGATGTAGTACTTTTGGGAGTAAGCAGAACAAGCAAAACTCCAACGTCAATTTATTTAGCAAATAGAGGATATAAAACTTGCAACATACCAATTATAAATAAAGATTCTATTCCTATAAATTTAATTAAAAATCTCAAACCTTTGTGCGTAATAGGGCTAACAGCAGAACCACCGAGATTATTGGATATAAGAAAAAATAGAATGAATTTTATGAATGAAAAAAGACCCAACTCATATACTGATATTGAAAAGATTCAATTAGAAATCAAAATAGCAAAAAACCTTTTCAAAAAATATAATTGGCCAATTATAGACGTTTCAAGAAAATCTGTAGAAGAAACTGCAGCCTCAATTATAAAAATCCATAATATTATTCATTCACAATGATAAAAAATATAATTTTAGCATCAAGGAGCGAGATCAGAAAAAAAATATTAGAAGAAAATAATATAAAATGCGAAATTATTCCATCAAATATAGATGAAGATTCAATAAAAGAATCTTTACTAAAAGAAAAAGCAACACCAGAAATAATTTCAAAAAATCTTGCAGAATTAAAAGCAAATAAAGTAAGTCAAAAAAAAAATGGAGAACTAGTATTGGGAGCTGACAGCGTCATTGATTTGAATGGCGAGATTGTTTCAAAACCATCCAATAGAGAAGAAGCTTTAAAGATACTTCAAAGACTAAATGGTAAAAAACATCATTTGATTAGCTCTGTTTGTATATCTAGAAATGGTTTGATGATGTGGAATCTTACTGATAAGGCTGGCTTGACAATGAAACAAATGACCAATGAAGAATTAAAATCTTACTTATCGAAAATAAAGGATGAAACATTATATGCTTATAATGTTTATCAAATTGAAGGAGCAGGAAGATTTTTATTTTCAAAAATAGAAGGAGATGAGAACACTATTATGGGCTTACCGGTTGAACAAATCAAGGAATATCTAAATACATTAAAATGAAAAAATATTTAGTTATTGGAAATCCTATTGAACATTCCTTATCGCCAAAACTACATAATCACTGGATTAAAAAAAATAATATAGATGCGATTTATGATAAGAGACAGCTTAATGAAAAAGATATTCAAGAAATAATTACTGAAGTTAAAAATGGAAAAATTGATGGAATTAATGTAACGGTTCCATTTAAGAAATCTGTTATTTCTTTTCTTGATCAATTAACTCCGCTTGCAAATGAGACTCGTTCAGTGAACACGATTTATAAAAAAAATGAGAATGGAGTAAACATTGTTGTTGGAGATAATACAGATGTTGGTGGGTTTAAGCAAAGCTTAGAATATATAAATTATAAAATGAAAAATAAAAAAATATTTATTTTAGGAGCGGGGGGCGTTGCACCTTCTATACTTAAAGTTTTGGAAAAATTGGGAACCGCCAAGGTTTATATAAGCAACAGAACTAAGGAAAAAGCAAAAGATCTAGAAAACCATTACAAGATATCTTTAGGTTTAGAAACCTTAGATTGGGGTCAAAGTCCTGATTTTGATGTAATTATTAATGCAACAAGTTTGGGTTTAAAAAATAATGATAAAATAGAATTAGATTACAATAAACATAAACCAAAATTTTTTGGAAAAAAGAAATTATTTTATGATGTTATTTATAGCCCTGATAAAACAAATTTCCTTTTAAAAGGTGAAGAGTTAGGAAACGAAACTACAAACGGGAAAATGATGTTTATATGTCAGGCTCAATTAGCATTTAAAATTTGGCATAATATCTTACCAAAAATAGATAATGAAACGATTAAATTATTGGGAGGCCAAATTACCAGCTTGTCAAAATTTTGAAGTGTAGATATGATTAGAATTGCTGTTCTGGGAGATATTGGCTCTGGCAAAAGCTATGTAGCTAAACAATTTGGTTATCCAGTTTTTAATGCCGATAGCGAAGTTGCAAAATTATATAGAAAAAGCAGAAGATGTCATAAGAAATTAAAAAAAGCACTTCCTAAATATATAACTTCTTTTCCTATAAAAAAAAATGAGATTTCCAAGGCTATTATGGACAGTTATCATAATTTAAAAAAAATTGTCAAAATTGTTCATCCAGAGGTTAGATCTAAAATGAATAATTTTATCAAAAAAAATAAAAACACAAAAATTGTTATTTTAGATATTCCATTATTAATGGAGAATAAAATTAACAAAAAAAATGATATTTTAATTTTTATAGATGCTAAAAAAAAAGAAATTAATAAAAGATTAAAAAAAAAACCAAATTTTAATTCAAAAATTATAAAAAAATTTAAAAAACTTCAACTTCCTGTAGAATACAAAAAAAAACAATCAAATTTTGTAATAAAAAATAATTTTAAAAATAATTCCATTAAAAAAGATGTTAAAAAAGTGATAGAAAAAATTTTATAAAATGATTGAAATTGTTCTTGATACTGAAACAACGGGTCTTTCAGTAAAAGATGGACACAGAATAGTCGAAATTGGTTGTTTGGAGCTTAAGAATCAAATTCCAACCAAAAATTTTTTTCATTGCTTGTTAAATCCTGAAAGAAAAGTTTCTGAGGAAGCATTTAAAATTCATGGTTATTCAGATGAATACCTATCAGATAAAAAGAAATTTTCAGAAATTGTAGAAAAATTTTTAGGATTTATAAATGATAAAAAATTAATTATTCATAATGCAGATTTTGATCTTTCACATTTGAACAATGAATTGACAATAATTGGCAAAGATACAATAAAAAAAAGCAGAGTGATTGATACTTTAGAGTTAGCTCGAGAAAAATTTCCAGGATCAGCTATTAATTTAGATTCTCTATGTAAAAAATTTAGAATTAACTATTCAAAAGAACAAAGACATAATGCATTGGTAGACTGTGAATTATTGTCTAAGGTTTATATTAATTTAATAGATCAAAAAGAACCTACTTTAGATTTTTTAATGAAAGATGAATTAGAAACGTTTAAAAAAGGAGATCTTAAATCTATAAAATATTCAAAAAAAATTATTAAACCAACATCTAATGAAATACAATTACACAAAAATTTTTTGAAAAATCAATTGAAGAAAAATTTTTTTAATTAATTTAATTTATCATTATATAGCTTTTCAAAATCAACTTTTTTTTCAATCTTTACCTCAGGAAAACCCGCTTTGTTTATCAAAGTGATAAATAAATCCTCTAAGTTTGGATAAATTTCACTTGGTATACTAACCAAGACCATTTTTTCCATTTCTTTTGTATCTTTAACATTTTCATCAAATCTAACTACCGCTGTATAAGTAATTTCAAAATTAGATTTTTTTTTCTCTAAATTAGTTTCTTGAAATTTTGAAACAATATTTACTTCAACCATTTTATTTTTTAGAAGTTTACTATTAATATCCAAAGATAAATGATATTTTAAAATGTTATCTTTTGTTTGAAGATATGTTTCAATATCGGGCGTCTCATAAGAAATATCTTTTACAAACTGTACTAATATTTTATATTTTTTTGTCATTTTTAATCTTCGTCTATATCTTCATACTGGCCCTCAATAAAATCTTTTTTTGTTTTTTTGTTTGTTTTAGATTTTTTAGCAAATCTTCCTATAATTAATTTTCTAGTTAAAGGAAATAGTAATAAAAAACCTACAAAGTCCGTAGCAAACCCTGGAAAGATTAAAAGAAATGCTGCAAAAGCTATTGCTGCGCCCGAAACAATTTCATAGATTGGAAGTTCGTTACTTGCTAACTGGAAAAATCCTGATTTTAAGGCATTAAAACCTTCATACTTTGCATATATAATTCCAGTAAATGCAGTAACTATTGTGAATACTATAGTGTTAAAAGCGCCAATTACTGATCCAATTTTAATAAATAAATATATTTCAATTAATGGAATACCTATAATAAGTATTAAGAGTTTGCTCATTTATTTAGAATATATATTTCGTAGGTTGATATAAATTACTATACTAAATAAAATAGAATGTTACAAAAAACATATGGATAACAGTTTTGAATATTTAGATATTATTATATTGGCGTTAATAGCAGGTTTTATTATCCTAAGGTTGAGAACAATACTTGGTCGAAGAACTGGTCATGAGAAGAAAATTTTTAACAACCGTTCTAGTAAAAGAGCTACACAAAAAAATACAGAAAGAAAAGTCGTAAATTTAAGTTCAAGTAAGCTTGATGATGCAGCGAAAGAACAGTTTATTAAAGGCGCAAAAGCAGCCTATGAAATGATTATTACTTCTTTTGCCAAAGGTGATAAAAAAACTTTAAAACCTCTTCTAAATAAAGAAATATATCAAAATTTTTCCGATGAAATTGATTATAGAAAAAAAGAAAACGTAAAATCGGAATTAACATTTGTTGGTGTTAAATCAGCAGAAATTAAGAATTTTGAAAAAAATGATAACGTTTATACTTTTACGGTAAATTTTGTCAGTGAAATTATAACTTGTAAAAAAGATAAAAATAATAAAATTATAGATGGTAGCCCAGATATAATTAAAACAGTCAATGATGTTTGGAAATTTTCAAAAAACATGTGGAGTAATAGTCCAAATTGGTATTTAGTAGAAACCCAAATATAATTTGAACAAAAAACCTACACTAGAAGATCTTAAGGTATGGAAAAATTTTACTTCAAATTTAGAAACAGTCGAAAATAAAGATTACTATTTAGATAAAAAAAAAACTCCTATCCCAAAAATTAAAAAAGTTGATTTGCATGGTTTAACCTTAGAGGGGGCAAATAAAAAGATTGCATTAATAATTGATAAATATTTTAAGGAGAGAGTTGAAAAAATTATAGTAATAACAGGCAAAGGCACAAGATCTAAAACTATAGATAATCCTTACGTTTCTAAAGATTTGAGTATTTTAAAAAATTCCGTTCCCGACTATATAAATAGTAATTCGGAAATTAAAAACAAAATTAAAAGCATGTCAAAAGCAGAAATTAAAGATGGTGGCGAAGGTGCTTTTTATATATTCCTAAAGAAATTTAGAGAATAAATTTTGATAAATCTGTATCTTTAACTAGTTCTCCAAGGTTTTTATGAACATATTTTTTATCTATAATAATTTTTTCTCCACCCCGGTCTGTTGCGGTAAAACTTACATCATCAAGAACCTTTTCAATTATAGTGTGCAATCTTCTTGCCCCAATGTTTTCCACACTAGAGTTAACTTCTGTAGCTAATTCTGCAATAGTTTCGATTCCATCCTCAGTAAATTCAAGATCAACATTTTCAGTTTTTAACAATGCTTTGTATTGTTTAATTAAACTATTATCAGGTTCTTTTAAAATTTTTTTAAAGTCTGTACTAGTTAAAGCATTCAATTCCACTCTAATTGGCAACCTGCCTTGAAGTTCAGGTAAAAGATCTGAGGGTTTTGCCAACTGAAATGCTCCTGATGCAATAAATAAAATATGATCAGTTTTAATTGTTCCATATTTTGTGCTTACAGTCGTTCCTTCAATTAATGGTAATAAATCTCTTTGGACACCTTCTCTTGAAACATCTCCTCCAATTCTGTCTCCGCGCGCAGACACTTTATCAATTTCATCCAAAAAAACTATACCATTATTTTCTGTAGAAATTTTTGCTGATTTAACAATTTTGTCTTGTTCAATTAATTTATCAGATTCTTCAGCAATTAAAATTTCATGAGATTCTTTTATAGTCATCTTTTTCTTTTTTGGTTTTGTGCCCATACCCTTTCCAAGCATTTCACCAATATTTACCATCCCGATATTTGCTCCTGGCATACCGGGTATCTCAAAACTTGGCATTGAAGGACTTTCACTTATATTAATTTCTATTTCGTTATTATCTAAATCTCCACTTCTTAATCTTTTTCTAAAACTTTCTCGAGTAGCAACACTAGCTTTATTACCAACCAATGCATCTAAAACTCTTTCTTCCGCTGCTTGTTGAGCTTTTGAAAAGACTTCTTTTCTTTTTTTTACTTTTTCCATTGCTATTGAGATTTCTAAAAGGTCTCTTATAATTTGTTCTACGTCTCTTCCTACATATCCAACTTCAGTAAATCTTGTAGCTTCAACTTTAATAAAAGGAGCCTCAGCTAATTTTGATAATCTTCTAGAAATTTCAGTTTTGCCAACTCCCGTTGGGCCAATCATTAAAATATTTTTTGGCAAAACTTCATCTTTCATTTCATTAGTTAATGCTTGACGTCTCCATCGATTTCTTAAAGCAATTGCTACAGCTCGCTTTGCCTGATTTTGTCCGATTACATATCTATCTAATTCAGATACGATTTCTCTCGGTGATAAAGAAGTTACATTAGGACCAAGTTCTACACTCTCTTTAATTTCTTTAGGTTTGAAACTTGTAATATTAGATTTTTCCATTAAATTTTTTCAACTGTAATATTGCTATTTGTGTATACACAAATCTCAGAAGCTATAGATATTGATTTTTTTGCGATTTCCTCTGCTGTTAGCTTAGTTTCTATTAAAACTTTTGCAGCAGCAAGAGCAAAGTTGCCACCAGATCCTATTCCAATAATTCCATCTTCGGGCTCCAAAACATCTCCAGTACCAGAAATAATAAAACTTTTTTCTTTATCTGCTACCGCCATTAATGCTTCTAGTCTTCTAAGGTATTTATCTGTTCTCCAATCCTTGGCCAATTCAACAGCGGCTCTAGTTAAGTTTCCAGCGTGCTTTTCTAATTTTGCCTCTAATCTTTCAAACAAAGTTAATGCGTCAGCAGTTGAACCAGCAAAGCCAGCTATAACGTTTCGTTTTTCTATTTTTCTTACCTTTTTTGCTGTTCTTTTAAGTACAGTATTGCCTAAACTAACCTGGCCATCTCCCGCAACAACAACTTCATTACCTTTTCTTACAAGTATAATTGTAGTTCCATGCCAATTTTTAATTTCACTCATAGTTATGAATTATGTGGATACTTATTTTATTAGTTCAAGAGTATCTTCGAGTATTATTGATATCATATTTATTTGATTATATACCTTTATCAAAAATTAAAATGTACAGAAAAGCAAAAATAAAGAGAAAAACGAAAGAAACAACAATCAATGTAGAAGCTAATATTGATGGAAAAGGAAAATATAAAATAGATTCTGGTATTGGTTTTTTAAATCATATGCTGGAACAACTCTCAAAGCATTCGTTGATAGATATTAATTTAAAAGCAAAAGGTGATACACATATTGATCTACATCACACAACTGAAGATATCGGCATAGCTATAGGGGAATGTATCAAAAAAGCATTCCATTCATCGAAAGGAATAAGAAGGTATGCTCATGCTTTAATCCCTATGGATGAAACCTTGACAAGAGTATGTGTTGATGTTTCGAATAGACCCTATTTAATCTGGAAAGTTAAATTAAAGGTAGAAAAATTAGGGGAGATGGATACAGAGCTATTTAAAGAGTGGTTTCAAGCCTTTTCCCAATCAACTGGAATTACCTTACATGTCGAAAATGTTTATGGTGATAATAGCCATCACATAATTGAATCATGTTTTAAAGGTTTGGGAAGATCTTTACGTGAAGCTCTTGAAATAGATAAAAGAATTAAAAATAAAATTCCTTCAACAAAGGGCATTTTATAAATTAGAAATGTCGATTACAATAATTGACTATGGTTCTGGCAACCTAAGGTCAGCAGCTAAAGCCTTAGAGACTGCTTCTAATAATATAAATGTAAATTCTAAAATATTGGTAACCTCTGACCCAAAAATAATTAAACAAACAGATAAAATAATTTTGCCAGGACAAGGATCTTTTAGAGACTGTTATTTAGGAATAAAAAAAATTAATGGTTTAGTAGATGCATTAAATGATTTTGTTTTGGTTAAAAAAAAACCTATTTTTGGAATATGTGTTGGTATGCAGTTATTTGCAAAAATTGGTTATGAATCTCAAAAAACTGAAGGATTTGGTTGGATTGATGGTGAAGTTAGAAAAATAAATAATATGAATAAAAAAATTAAACTTCCACATATGGGTTGGAACGAAATAGAATTAAAGAAAGATTGTTTTCTTTTTTCTAATATTAAAAATAAATCTCATATGTATTTTATTCATAGTTATGAATTTATGACTAAACAGAAGGATTATATCATTGCTACGACTAATTATGGTAATTCAATAATAGTATCGGTGGCAAAAGAAAATATTGTTGGAACTCAATTTCATCCAGAAAAAAGCCAAAGAAATGGATTAAAACTTCTAGAGAATTTTTTAAAATGGGATTTTTAAATGATAATTTTACCTGCCATTGACATTAAAAATGGGAAATGCGTAAGGCTTTTTAAAGGTGATTTTAATAAACTAACCGAATATAAAAAATCCCCCGTAGACCAAGCAACAGAGTTTTCTAATCTTGGTTACAAGAATCTCCACATTGTTGATTTGGATGGAGCTTTAAAAGGCAATCTTATTAATGAAAATATCATTAAAGAGATATGCAAAATTAAAAAAATTAAAATTCAAGTTGGGGGAGGAATAAGATCATTAGAGCATATTAAAAAATTAGCAGATTATGGAGTTCATAAAGTAATACTAGGTACAGCAGCAGTTGAAGATATTAAATTTCTCGAGACTGCATGTAGTAAATTTAAAAATAAAATTGTCATTTCTCTTGATGTGCGTGATGGTTATATAGCATTGAGAGGATGGAAAAAACAAACTGATATTCTTGCTTCTGAGTTTGTAAAGAAAATTGAAAATATTGGTGTTTCAAGAATAGTCTATACTGATATTAATAGAGATGGAACAGGGACACGACCAAACCTTATAGAAACTTTTAAATTTTCTAAACTTACCAATATTCCAATTATAATTTCTGGAGGCTTTACTTCTATAAATGATGTGGTAGCTGTAGAAATTCGTTATCCACATCATCATCCAAAAATAAAAGGGATTATAATAGGTAAGGCAATGTATAATGGCGATATTAATCCTAAAGAGGTAGTTAGACTTGATCAGGAATTTGAGGGAATTTAAATGTTAAAAAATAGAATTATACCTTGTTTAGATGTAAAAAATGGCAGAGTAGTTAAAGGAATTAACTTTATAGATTTAGTAGATGCCGGAGATCCTGTAGAACAAGCAAAAATATACGATGAGCAAGGTGCTGACGAATTATGTTTTCTAG